>Ga0070694_100000485_pt1 | contig 21818 bp, 17 predicted proteins | sample KBSK1251metaG_FD_65470 | JGI IMG/M metagenome (GOLD analysis project Ga0070694, IMG submission 65470) | Corn, switchgrass and miscanthus rhizosphere microbial communities from Kellogg Biological Station, Michigan, USA - KBS K1-25-1 metaG | ecosystem: Host-associated > Plants > Roots >... | reverse complement strand
CCGCAATCGCCACCATGATCCTTTGATATCGTGGCCGCAAATCAAACCGTTCATTTGCGGGAATGTCCGGCGCGCTCTCGCCTTCGATCGGCGCGTTTGACTCATCGCCCCCAAGCTTCACGTATCCACCCAGCGGAATGGCGGAAACTCGATAATCCGTAGTGCCCTTTTTGAAACCCCAAAGCCGCGGGCCAAAGCCGAGCGAAAAAGTCTCAACCCGAATCTTGAGCAGCTTGGCCACGATAAAATGGCCGAACTCGTGCAGCGTGACCGCTGCGCCGAGAATGAAAATGAACGCTAAAACGCCGATGATTCCGCTTTGTAACAAACTCATAAGGAGCCTCGAGTATCGAGTTTACGTGTCGTGTCGGGCGAGGTCAAACCGTGGATTCAGTATGGTTTTTGCAGCTTCAGGCAACATTCACCCGGACTTCTCTGCTCAATTCAGATATTGCGGCTCGGGCTGAGGTGCGAGCGTCGCGATCCGCATTCAGCACCGTGGTTAAATCTTTGACGTCGGCGGTGTGATGACCATCCATTACGGACTGGATTACGACCGGAATATCCGAAAACAAGATTCGCTCATCGATGAAGGCTTGTACGGCTTCTTCGTTAGCCGCGTTCATCGCCGCGGGCAGAGTGCCTCCGGTTTTAAGCGCGCGATAGGCGAGTGAAATGCAGGGGAAACGCTCAAGATCCGGAGCTTCAAAATGCAGTGAAGATAGCCCCGCGAGATTCAATGGCGGTAATTCAGTCGGACAACGATCGGGATAGGTCAGCGCGTATTGGATAGCGTGCCGCATGTCCGTCACGCCCATCTGCGCAATGACCGACCCATCAACCAATTCGATCATTGAGTGAACCACGGATTCGGGATGCACCACGATACCGATCGCATCCGCTTCAAAGCTAAAGAGCCAATGACCCTCGATAACTTCCAAACCCTTGTTCATCAAAGTCGCCGAATCGATGGTTATCTTGGCGCCCATGCTCCAGGTCGGATGCTTCATCGCTTCGGCGACGGTAGCTGAGGACATGGTGGCCCGGTCCCTGGTGCGAAACGGCCCGCCGGATGCGGTCAGGATAATCCGGCTTACTTCGCTTCTCTTTTCGCCACGCAAACATTGATGAATCGCGTTATGCTCGGAATCGATGGGCAGCAATTCAGCGCCCGATTTCTCTCCGGCGCGCGTCATCAGTTCGCCCGCCATCACCAGGGTTTCTTTGTTTGCCAGCGCCACGCGCTTGCCCGCCTCCAGCGCCCGCAGGGTCGGCACAAAGCCCACAGCCCCCACAGTCGCCGAGACAACGCAATCTGCCTTTGGGTGTCGGGCGATCTCGACCAGACCATCTTCGCCAAAGACCAACCGCGGCACGGGCAAATTCTGCTTCGCCAGCTCGGTCTTGAGATGGGCGCCGGCTTCTGCGGTGTCCAGGGACACGAGATCAGGTTGGTGGCGAGCGATTTGCCGTGTGAGTATTTCGACGTTGCGTCCCGCGCCCAGCGCTACCACGCGAAAGCGATCCGGACCCAACGCTTCGATCACACGCAAAGTGTTGCACCCAATCGAGCCGGTAGATCCCAGAATGGCAATTCCGCGAGGTGACATGGTGGTTAAGGAGATGGTGTCGGCCCGCTTTCGTAGGGCTTCATCAGATCGATCGTCTGGCCATCGCGATCGTAAGACGCCTCGGTTACCCGCCAATTGCGGTTGCTGCGATAGGAAAGATCGACGCGCGCATTCACGTTGCGCTTTTCGCCAATCACTTTAATGTAAAGCGTGGCCACGCCGTCGCCGTTACTCACGTTGATGTTGCCGGTAATCAACCAGCCGAAATCTTTCACTTCGCCTACATCCTGCTTCAGCTTTTCGTTGCTGCGCAGATAGGTCCGGGCCGTATCGGCAGCTTCACTGCTGCCGATCGTATGAAACACGAACCAGAAGATCGCTCCGACAAAGAGCGCGACGATTAGACCCAGGACCGCGACGACCCCAAGGATTATGGCAATGATTTTTTTGGTGCTCATCAGCGACTAAAATATACCCACGCAAAATAGTAGATGACCGGCGCATTGAACAGCAAGCTATCGATCCGATCAAGCACACCGCCATGTCCCGGTAATATCTGAGCTGTGTCTTTCGCGCCGGTGCTTCGCTTGAGGGCGCTCTCTGTCAAATCGCCCAGCACACCCACGACGTTCATGACAGCGGCCAACGGCAGAGCGAACTTCAAAGGCAGATCGAGAAAAAACCAATAGTGCGCCGCCACGGCGAGCAACAAGCTGGCCAGCATTCCGGCAACAGCGCCTTCCCAGGTCTTTCCGGGGCTAACCGTGGGAGCGAGCTTATGCCGGCCGAACAGACGGCCCCCATAATAAGCAGCTGCGTCCGAACCCATAATTACTAGGAAGAAAAAGCCCAAAAGGTTTCGCGACAGCAGCGGCCGAAAACCCACGCGGACAGCGATTAGATGCCCGCCCAGCAAAATGACATACATTACACTCAAAACCGTGACGCCAGCCGCGGGAATCATCCGATTAAAAGGTGCGCCCCGCACCATCGCTGCCGTCAGGGTCCCGCCGGTAAGCAGCAACAGCACAATCAGAATCATTATCAGGTCCGGCAACTGGCCTGGCCCGGCCGGGTGAAAATAGAAGATCACGATCAAGGCCGCGGCACCGAGCAGGCCGGCCGTCCGGTCCGCGCGAATCTGCTGCTTCCGTGCCAGCGACCAGAATTCAAAGAGGCCGGCAGTAAGGGCAGCGGCGGCCAAAAGCGCAAAGAGCGGCGCCAGTACGTCAATCAGGATCGATGCGATCAAAATCGGAAGTAACACGACGGCAGTGAGAATTCTCGCCACGGAGGGTGGCACGCCTGCAAGGATCGACTTCCGTTTTGGTCTTGGTAATTGAGCTTTCAATTTCAGGTTTGCGTCAGATTCGGCAAGGCTTCAGCGAACTCGTCAGTCCACTCGAACGTCGGGACCCTTTGAGTCTTTACTTCGCATTCACCACCAGCTTCAGGCCGCCAAAACGCCGGCTTCGCTGCTGATAATCGAGTACGGCTTGCAACAAATGCACGCGTCGAAAGTCGGGCCAGAGAGTCTCGGTCACATAAATTTCAGCGTAGGCAATCTGCCACAGAAGAAAATTTGAAATGCGCAACTCGCCGCTCGTGCGCACCAGTAAATCCAGTTCCGGCACACCCCGTGTGTAGAGCCCCTGCTCGATGTCTGCTTCGCTCAGGGCGTCCAATGATTCGCCACTCTCCTGGAACTTTTTCGCCGCGGCCCGACAGGCGTCAACAATCTCTGCGCGCCCGCCATAGTTCAGCGCGACACTCAGCACCATACCGGTGTTGGCTGCGGTATGTTCGGAAGCTCTGGCAATTTCGTCGCGCACTCGCGGCGCAAGTGCTTCGATTCGCCCGATCGTCTGAAAGCGAATGTTCTGTTTATGGATTTCTTCGAGTTCGATGCGCAGATATTTTCTGAGCATGCGCATCAGGGCATCGACCTCGTATCGGGGGCGTTTCCAATTCTCAGTCGAAAACGCGTAGAGGGTCAAAGCGCCCAACCCGAGTCGCGCTCCGGTGTCGACCGCCGCACGCACGGCCTCGACTCCGGCCCGATGGCCGGCGATTCTGGGTTGTCCGCGTTGCGCGGCCCAGCGACCGTTACCGTCCATAATGATGGCGACGTGCCTGGGTAGCCGGCTCCAATCGATCGCTGCTAGTAACTTCTCATCGAGCGACCCAGCCTGCGAAACGTTGTCAAAGTCTTTATGCATTCAATCGTCCAAACAAGCGAATCTTAATCGGACGAGCCTTTGGGCGCAATGTCGCTCTTTTCGGCCACGCCTCTACTGTGGCACAGACTTCACTCTGTGAAGTACAGCAGACTGTCTAGTCTGCTGTTTCAAATGACAAAAACCGCAGACTGGACAGTCTGCTGTACAGTGGCACAGACTTCAGTCTGTCAAGTACAGCAGACACCTAGTCTGCCGTTTCAAACGACAAAAACCGCAGACTGGACAGTCTGCTGTACAGTGGCACAGACTTCAGTCTGTGAAACCCAGGGAGATCACAGACTAAAGTCTGTGCCACATTATTCGTACTGCACACTCATTAGCGTCAGCCCGTGTGGCGGCGCGGTCGCTCCTGCCAGCGAGCGATCGCCATCCTGAATGGCGCGAGCAATGGTACCTTCATCGATTTCATGACGTCCGGCCGCCAAAAGCGTCCCTACGATTGAGCGCACCATGTAACGCAGAAAACCGTTTGCCGAAATCGTCAACTCGATTAGATGGCATCGCCCGCGGCTGTCCCACCCGTCCGAAACATTCAACTCGGTAACGTTCCGTACCCGCGTTTCGGAATCGGACTGGGCCGCGGAAAACGCCGTCCAGTCGTGCTCTCCGAGAAACAATTTAGCGCACTGTCGCATGGCGGCGAGATCGAGGGCCCGCGATTCCAGGTGAGCGTAACGCTTCCAAAACGGCGACATCACCCTTTCGTGCACGATTCGATAAGTATATTTCTTACCCCTGGCGGAATATCGCGCGTGAAAATCATCCGGTACGACGTCGACAAAAAGCACACGCACGTCCCCTGGCAGATTTCCATTGATTGCGTTTCGCAACCTGGCCGGTGACATTTCCCTCTGCAACTGTACATTGGCAACCTGTCCTTCGGCATGAACACCGGCGTCGGTGCGACCCGATCCGTGGACCACGACTTCACGGCCATCCAGCAGTGAAAGAACGCGCGCGAGTTCACTCTGAACCGTGCGTAATTCGCCCTGCATCTGCCAGCCATGAAAGTCTGTGCCATCGTATTGAAGCAAGAGCCGATAGTTCATTTGGAGTGCTTTGACTTGTCACCGCTTTTCTTGGTCATTGGTTAATTGGCCCATCACCCTGGAAAAAGCGGCGACAAGTCGCCGCACTCCAAAGCTACGCTGTTCGACTTCCCGGCTTAACCAACGGATCGCCTCGCTGGCAGGCCTCACAGGCTTCAGCTTTTAGGACCGGGACATTCAGAGTAGCGAGCGAAATTCTGGGCACGCCCACGTCAGCAGCGCCACCAGATCGGTCAATTATTGAAGCGGCAGCTACGACCTCGGCGCCCGCGGCCTGAAGTGCGGCTATCGTATCGCGCGTGGAGCCGCCAGTCGTAATCACGTCTTCGACGACCAGGACCCGCTCACCATTCGCCACGCTGAATCCTCTGCGCAAGGTCATCTGGCCCTGTTCACGCTCAGTCCAGATAAATCTCACGCCGAGTTGCCGGGCAACCTCGTAACCGATCACAAGTCCTCCGATTGCCGGCGAGGCCACGGTTTGGACACCTGCGTTTCTAAAATGTTCGGCGAGGGCCGCGCCAAACTCAATTGCATCGGCACTTGATTGCAAAGCTATCGCGCATTGCAGATAGGCCTGGCTGTGCAAACCGCTCGACAAAAGAAAATGGCCTTCGAGCAGCGCGCCAGTGTTCTTGAATTTCTGAATTACTTCGTCAGTACGCATCGTGAACGGGTCGGGACCCAGGCCTCCTCTGGCTTTGCCTCGAGAGTCCGAAGCCGCCTTTCATTCACACCGGGCTTCAGCCCGGTGTCGGCCGCGGATAAAAGTTAAGGAACCGTTTTAACGGTTTTCCAGCTGCGACGTTGACCTAACTTGCTGATATTCAACGGCCTTATTTTTGGCACTGAAGAGTAAACCGTTAAAACGGTTCTTCGTCTTATCCTCGTCCGTCACCGGGCTAAAGCCCGGTGTGAATGAAACGTCAGAGCTCATCGCATCGCGGGACAAAGTGCCGATGGGCGATTCTCTGTGTCTTAGTGATTTCTCATAAAGGCTACGGAGAAAAACCAGATTTTAAAACCATCGCGGTGACAGTCGACTTTCGGAAACATTCAATTACCGATTACAATAAAAATTTCATGGAGCGGCCGCTTAATCTAATCTCTGATTCCTCGCTGGTTCAGGAAATCTTCGACCTCATCGACGAACGTGGTGGCCGATCAACTTTCGCGCAAATCGCTGATTCGATTCTGCATCTCTCCAATGCAACCGACGAACTGGCCGCAGCATTGGTCAACGACCTCATTCAAAACGACCCCAGGTTCACTGTCGAAGAAAAGTATTTAACGATCAACGACAGTGAAATCGAAAATCTTCCCTTGCAAGAAGTCGATTTCGTAGTGCTCGACGTCGAGGCCATAACCGGCAGATCAATTCCCACGCGCATGATTGAGCTGGGCGCTTCCCGCATTTGCGCCGGCGAGATTTGCGACGAGTTCCAAACCCTCGTTAATCCGGAGCTGCCGCTACCCAGATTCATCTCTGCTCTGACCGGTATCACCAACGAAATGCTAAGCGCGGCGCCGCAGTTCGAGAGCATAGTTGAGTCATGGTTAAGATTTGCCGGCGACGCGGTGCTCGTGGCCCACAACTCAAACTTTGATCTCAACCTGCTTAATCAGGAAATTGCCCGCGTCTTTCCCGGATGTCGCATGCGCAATCCGGATCTCTGTACGGTACAGCTCGCGCGCCGGGTAGCGCCGGCGCTCGAAAGGCACAATCTGGACGCGCTGGTCGATCACTTCGGCATCGAAATCAAAGAGCGCCATCGCGCTGCGGGCGATGCCCGGGCGACCGCTCAAGTGCTGCTACGGTTGCTGGATGATTTGGAAATTGGAGGCGTCCGAACATTACACGAGGCCCGCAATTTCAATTCGCCGGCCCAGGTCGCCAGGGTCTTGGTTTGACTTTGCGTGTCTTCGCGCCTTGGCGTCTTTGCGTGGAAATCTATTCTCTTCCAGGGACGTCTCACGCTAAGGCGCAAAGCCGCAAAGAACAACCGCAAAGTAATATGTCCACATTAGCTCTCCACTCCGGAAACAGGTTCCGCCTGCCGGCCGCGTCGCATTAAATTCCGGCCCACAAAGAAACCGATAATGAGCACGGCCAGCCCAATCCCGATCGACGGATAATAGTGTTGCAGAATCTCTTTCGCGTGATCCCCGTAGCGCGCCGCCAAATAACCCTCGAGCAGATAGCGAAATGTTCGCCCAACCGCAATTGCGACCGTGAACCGCAGGAGGTTGAGGCGAAATACTCCGGCCGAAACGACGAACAATTTGAAAGGAAACGGTGGCGGCAGGACCGACGCAACCAGAACCGACAGCACGTCATACCGATCGATTAAATCCTTAACGCGCTTTTGTTTTGATTCCGAAAAGCGCGCGAGGGCTCGATGTCCGGCGCGTCTCGAGACCAAATACAAGCCGACACACCCGGCCGTCGATCCCAGCATGGCCGCCGCGACATAAATCAACATCCATGAAGGACGCGACGCTGCCAGCAAAAGCAGCATCGCATCCACGCCGCCGGGGATGGGGACCAAAACAGAATCGAGAAATGCGATGGCAAATAATCCGAATGGGCCAAAGGCCAGCAGCCAATGAGAAAACTTTCCCAGGCCGCTGGTTATTTTATGAATTAGAGCTTTCAATTTGAGTTATCAGAATCCTTCCTTTATTCATTCGCGGACTTAGCCGCTGCTCTTCCCTTGCTCGATAAAAGATAAATTAACAATCCTACGAGGCAGAGCGCGCCGGCAATCGTCACGATTACCAAACCATTGTCTCGTAAGAAGCGAAGGACGCGCTCGCCATAAAACACGGCCAGTATTCCCTCGGTGTAGTAGCGAAGCGAGCGCGCTATGAGGATCGTCAACAGAAACCGGCGCCGCGAAAATTGCAGGGCGCCCGCGGTAGCCACAAAGATCTTAAACGGCAAAGGCGGCGGCAGCAACGCCGGGATAGCGAGCGCAAAAATGCCAAACCGCGCGTAGGCCTGCTCAACTCGCTGCACTCGGTCCTCTCGAAAGCGCCGGTGCAGGACTGCGCGACCGCCGCGACTGAAAATCGAATACAAGAGGAAACACCCAACCACCGATCCCAGCGCGGGAAACAACGGAAAAAAGAAGGCCGTTTCCGGGTGCTTGTAACAGCGCGCCACGACCAGATAGTCATTGATCTCAGGCAACGAGAGCAGTGACGAGTCCAGCGCCCCAATTAGAATCATCGCCGGAGCAGCGACGTAAATCGGAACATGAACTATGAAATAGCCGAGACGTTTCGCAACGGCTTGCAGCCAATCAAACATGAAAAACCTTGTTCAGAGTTCAAGCTTTAGCTTGCACCTGTAATCAGCAACCTAAAGGTTGGGCTCTAAATCGGAAACGCGCAACTTGTCTTATTTCGCCGGCGTGAAGATGGAAGGAGTGTCGTAAGTTACGCCAACGGTGACTCCCGATCGCGGACTGAACTTTGTTAATCCCTTGATACCTGCGAAGTCGAACCGCAGTCCGGAGGCCCGCACCTGCATCCCCAGGCGGGCTTCGCTCTGCGATTCAGTTCCCAGCGGGCCGGTACCGGGCCGAGTGTTCGCCCGTCCGTTGACTTCACCCACCAGGCTAAACGTTTTATCGATGCGAACGATGCCGGCAAACCCATAGGTTATGACATCGTTCTGCGTGAAATTTTGAGTAGGCGCAGTAAGAATCCCAACGCCGAGGTTCCCGAACAGGTTCACGCGCGCGTTGTGACCAAACTTCTTGCCGACTAAAACCTGTCCATACGCGTTGGTTTGATTCAGGCCAATACCGGTAGCCTGATTCGAATTCGGCAACTGCACGCCGAAACGAAATCCAAACGACGGCCAATTTCTGGTTTCGTTACGCAGTTTGATTTTCGCCCAGAGTGTAAAGTCGCCCGTATCGTGGGTTGAGTTCGCGCCCGCGGCCAGATTCAACGGAATTACGCTCAGGCCTCGATCGTTGATGCTGAGAAAATTCTGAGCAACGCCCTCAATCTGAAATTCGACATTCGGTGCGAATCCGATGTTGATGCCAATCACGCCGGCCCGCGTCAAATCCCCGCTCAATCCCGAAACGGGATAGCGCGCCCTTTGGACAAAATCAACCCCCGCCTCGAACCTCATCGAACCGGGCGGAATGATGTCAACATCCTCCGTGAGTAGAGGCCGTTGCTGAGCCTGCGCCGCAGCGGCGCAAACCAGGGTCAGGGTAGCCATTGCTACGGAGTTAACAAACGATCGGAGTCGAGTCATCTTTGCAGATTGAATCCTGAAAAATACTTTCAATTCGAGCGAATTGTAATGCCTGCGCGCGCATGCGTCAATTGAATCAGCGCCAAAGGTGCGCAATGCAACAGCCTGGGGCAACGCCCCAGGTAACAGCCCGTCAAAACGCCCGGCGCTGAAGGCGCGAGATAACCGCAAAGCCGTTCACTCCAATTCCCGATTTGCCAATTTTCATTTCGCGCTTTCAGCGCTCTTAAACATTCACATTCTCCACCTGGGCCGTTGGCCCAGGCTTTTACATCACGCGCCGTTGGCGCTCGCGGCAACTCGACTGACCGCTCCGTACTAAAGTATGTCATTGGCTTTGGGAGAGATTGGACTGAGGCCTGAGCGCAATCTTACAGTCACAAACGGCATCCTCCATTACGGCTCGATGTTCAGCGCCATGCCCTGTGATAACATGCGCTCAAAATTCAGAGAGTCATAAACCGTGATGAAAAACTTCACAATTACCGTAATTGCCAGCTTATTGGTCTTCTCCGCTGGCGCGCTTCTGCCGAAATCAACCGCGCAGCAGAACGCCAAAACGATCTCCATCGCCGGCCTTAAGGATCGAGTGACGATTCGGCGCGACGAGCGCGGCATTCCTTACATCGAAGCGACGAATGACGACGATCTCTATTTTGCCCAGGGCTACGTCACAGCGAGCGATCGGCTCTGGCAGATGGATCTTTTGCGGCGTAACGTCCGCGGCGAGTTGGCTGAGATTTTTGGAGCAGGCGCCCTGGCCGAAGACAAGCGTCATCGCACGATGGGCCTGACCGCAGTCGTGGAAGAATCTGCAAAGCATTTGCCCCCGAATCTAAATTTAGCCATGAGCGCGTACGCCAACGGCGTCAATGCTTTTATTGATTCACTCACGGACCAGACGATGCCGCCCGAGTTTCGTCTGCTGCAATACAAACCTCGTCATTGGACACCGGCCGATTCTGTCTGTGTGGGAAAGCTGCTGGCCGAGTATCTCTCTTCGAGTTGGCAGGCCGATATCATGCGTGCTTCGCTGGCAGGCCTGCCGAAAGAAAAACGTGAAGCGTTGCTCGCCGAAACGTCACCACTCGACGTGCTGGTTGTCGGATCAGATCGAAAAGAAGCGAAGGCTCGGAACCGCACACGCGACCTGCCGCAGATCGATTCGGAAATTCTTGCCGAACTGGCAAAGCAAATCGAAAGTGAACGGCAGACGAGAGAGATGCACGGGCTGGGGACGCTTGATTTCCAAACTTTCCAGGCCAGCAATAACTGGGTTGTCTCAGGCAAACGAACCGTTTCCGGAAAGCCTTTGCTGGCCAATGATCCGCACATACCGGCCGCGGCGCCGGGAATTTGGTATCAAACAGAATTGATGTCTCCCGGCATCCATGTCGCCGGCGTTACATTCCCCGGGGCGCCCGGAATCGTGATCGGTCACAACGATCGCATTGCCTGGGGCGCGACGAATCTCGGGCCGGACGTCCAGGATGTCTATCTGGAGAAATTCGACAAGGACAATCCTAAACGCTATCAGACACCTTCAGGTTGGCGTGACGCGGAAATTCGTCACGAGCAGATCAAGGTCAGGCCAAACCCGCTCAGCCCGGCCACCGAAACTCAGACCCTCGACGTAACGGTTACGCGGCATGGGCCTATCATGCTCGAGAAGGACGGAGCGCGTTATGCCTTGCGCTGGCCTTCACTTGATCCGGCAACGATGGAGTCCGCAGGTATCTTCGATGCCAACCGCGCGCGCAACTGGAAAGAGTTTACCGAAGCTCTCAGTCATTACTCCGGGCCAACTCAGAATTTTGTTTATGCTGATGTTGACGGGCACATCGGTTACTACGGCGCGGGACGCATCCCGATTCGCAAGACCGGTGACGGCAGCGTGCCGTACGACGGCGCTACTGATGACGGCGAATGGACGGACTTTATTCCCTTCGACAAATTGCCGCACAGCTACGATCCGCCTTCGGGGATGATCGTTACCGCGAATCAGCGCGTGGTCGGACAGAGTTATCCATATTTCCTGAGTCATCTTTGGGCCCAGCCGTACCGCGCGCGAAGAATCTTTGACTTGCTTTCGGCCAAGCCGAAACTCACTACTGACGACTTTCGCCGGATTCAGGGCGACGTCTATTCAATCTCGTTGGTCACGTTCGCACGCGCCGCGGCCAAAGCGTTGAAGCCCGGGTCAGCAGCGACCGGGTCACAGCCTGGAGCTGATGACAAACTGGCCAAGCTCATTACCGATCTCGAAACCTGGGACGGCCTGCTCGTGCCTGATTCGCGCGTCGCGCCGGTTGTCAGCCAGATGCGCACCGCCTTCAAACAACGAATACTCAACGCCGCGCTCGGTCCGGATTTGTCAAAGACCTACGGCTGGCCCGGTTCAGATACTCTCATCGATCGCATCATCGCCGAACAGCCGCGCGAGTGGCTGCCGAAAGACAATTCAACTTATGCAGATCTCTACCGGGCTTCTTACGAAGATGCGCGCCAGACACTCTTGAAAACACCCGGCCCCGACGAATCGCAATGGACCTGGGGGAATATCTACAAAGTGCGCTTCCCTCACCCTTTGTCGGCAGCGCCACTGGTCGGTGTGCAGTTCACGATTCCAGCTTTTCCCCAAAGGGGCATTCCCGGATCCGGCGCCACCGTGAACGTCGGACCATCTGTGTCGATGCGCCTGATAGCCGACCCGAGCGACTGGGACAAGACGCAGAACGGAATTCCTTTGGGCCAGTCTGGCATTCCCGGCAATGCTCACTGGAAAGATCAGCTGGACGATTGGCGCAACGTGACCCCGCGCACGTTGGCGTTCAGCAAAGCCGCCGTGGAAGTCGCTACGAAGGACACGGTCGTCATGACGCCGGCGAAGTAATGCGTCATCCAGAGAAAGGGTTCTGCCTCAAAAGTCGGTGAAGCACGAATGATAATAGCCCACCGATTCATCGGGGAGATCGGGGTGGAATGATATTTGAGTCGGTGAAACGGACGACGGAGTCTTAAATTTTTCAGGTCGATAAGTTTGTTCAGTCGTCCGCTTCACGGACTCCAGAGATCCTGCCGCCGCCGTTACCCAGCGCTGAAGAGGCTGTGTCACAAATCGCGAAATGTAATAGCCTGGGCCATCGGCCCAGGTAGACGTAGTACCAGGCTCTCAGCGCTGAAGGCGCGAAATAACGTCAGTGCCATTAAGCAAGGTTGTTTTCGTTGAATGATTCTATTTCGCGCCTTCAGCGCTTTCTAAAATCTCGATTGACCCTCACCTGGGGCGCTGCCCCAGGCTGTTTCATTTTCGCGCCTTTGGCGCTCAGAGGATCGGGTTTGGACACGACCTCCGAAGCGCTGGGCTATTCTCGTTCGGTCCGCTTCGCGGACGACAAAAACACTTTTGAGACAAAGCCAGGATAAAAAGACGATTGAGTACTGGCGGCTCTTCATTGCGATCGAGCTCCCCGCAGAAATACGTCACACGATCAACGAGCACATCACTCGACTCCGCGAAGCATGCCCGGATGTTCGAGCCAGCTGGACTCGAGAAGAAAACCTGCACCTGACGCTGAAGTTCTTTGGCGACGTCGCCGTCAACCGAGTTGATACATTGTCGCAAGCTTTAATGCGCGCGGTGACTCGCACGACTGAGTTCGATCTTGTGATAGAGGGTTGCGGTGTTTTTCCGCCGCACGGGAAACCAAATGTTCTATGGATTGGGATTTCGCCTGAAACTGCGCCGGCGTGTTTGGGTCTCTACCAGTCCATTGAAGACGAGTGCGCAAAAGTTGGATTCAAACGCGACGAACGAAAGTTTCATCCGCATCTCACGATTGCCCGTCTGCGCCATCCCGCCGGCGCGCGTGATCTCGCTAACCTGCATCAAGAAACTCAATTTGAACCGGTTGCTTTGAAGGTCACCAGCGCGTGTTTGATCCGAAGTGAATTGAGCAGCTCAGGTTCGCGATACACAATCATTGCCCGCCATGAATTGAATTGTGCCTAGCCGCCTTATCACCTCGAGCCTCCAGCTTCAGCTTTGGAGAGCCGTTCGGTCAGCCACAGGAAAGTGCTACAATCTCGCCGGCCTATGATTGTCCGATAACAAAGTTGCTGCGGTTCTGTGAACCGAAACACCCATCAGGTGTGACTCTGGTCACTACGTGAATACAGGTGTGGTGTCTTCACAGCCGGCGCAGTAACTCCTCCATCTCAAACTCCACTTCAATACAACTCCATTAATTGTCGATCGCCAACTGATCGATCGCGCGATCGCCTGTTCGTTGAGGAACCAGTCATGAACGTTACTGATCTGAAAATCATTGGTTGGAATGAGTTCTTTGAGACTAACTTTGAATCATACGGGCGAAACGGCTACAGCTACGGTCGAGTCACGCTCGAACACAAAAGCTTTTTCCGCGTCTACACCGAGCACGGAGACGTGCTCGCGGAAATTTCGGGGAAGCTCAGACACGACGCGGTGAAGCGTAGAGACTTGCCTGCCGTGGGAGACTGGGTGGTGACTCGTTCACGGCCAGAACATGACAGGGTAATCATTGAAGCAGTCTTGCCGCGGAGAACCAGTTTCGCGCGCAAGATTGCGGGTTCGCGCACTGAAGAACAGATTGTGGCTGCGAACATTGACACGATATTCGTGCTTACCTCGCTGAATCAGGACTTCAGCCTGCGACGAATCGAAAGGTACTTGTTCATTGCCTGGGAGAGCGGCGCGAATCCGGTCATCATTCTAAGCAAGTCGGATTTATGCGACCGAGTGGCTGACCGAATTACTCAGGTGCAAGCCGTCGCGCATGGTGTGCCCATCCACGCCATCAGCGTTGTCACGGAGTCCGGATTTCATGATCTCGCCCGGTATTTCAAGCCCGGTCAAACAGTTGCGCTGCTGGGTTCATCGGGAGTTGGAAAATCAACCCTGATAAATCATCTGGCCGGCGACGCTCACTTGAAAGTACAAACAGTGCGCGGCCACGACGACCGTGGAAGACATACGACAACCCATCGCCAGTTAGTATTGTTACCAACGGGAGGACTCGTGCTTGACACCCCAGGCATGCGTGAACTGCAGCTGTGGGATAGCAACGAAAGCATGCAGTTGGTGTTTGATGACATCGAGGCCCTTGCCGGCAAATGCTTCTTCAGTGACTGCCGCCACCAGGACGAGCCACGGTGTGCGGTGCGTGAAGCTCTAGTAGCGGGAACGATCGAGGCTGAACGATATGAAAGCTATGAGAAGCTTCAGAAGGAGTTGAAGTACCTGGCTCGGAGAAGAGACAAACTCTCGGAGATATTGGAAAAGAAGAAGTGGAAGAAGCTCTCGCGCCTGGCCACTGAGCGCGCGCGTTTTAAGCGGCGCTAGTACATTTGTAGGGGCGTCCCTCCGTGGGCGCCCCTCAAGTTGGGATGCCATAGGTTTGTTGGACCGAGGGCGCCCACGGAGGGACGCCCCTACAAATAGGACACCGCCCACGGTCTTCGTCGGTTGCAAAGTCGACAGCGCGACGTCACAATCATCAACTTTTAGATAGTGGTTGTTAGTACTCAGCGATACGCTGCCAGGGAAGACCGCCAGAGAAAAATGAAACTTGAAACTCTGAAAACACCAGGTCTCGTACTCGACCTCGCGAAGGTTAAGCGCAACGCCGAACGAATGAGCCGGCGTATCAAGCAACTTGGTGCTGACCTGCGACCGCACATCAAGACTCACAAGTGTATCGAAGTTGCTCGCATTCAAACTGCCGGCCACTCCGGCGCCGTGACGGTCTCGACACTTGCAGAAGCACGGGCCTTCGCAACCAACGGATTCTCGAAAATCACCTACGCTGTCCCAATCGAATCAGGGAAATTTAACGAAGCAATTGAAGTCTCAAGAGCTTGCGAACTGTCGCTGATAACGGACGATGTTGAGGTACCCGATCAGCTGAACGATGCGGCCAGGCAAGCGAACGTTCACTTGAATCTCTTTCTGAAAGTCGATTGTGGATATCATCGGTGTGGTGTCGAACCTGGCACTCATCAAGCCATCGAGATTCCCCGACGAATAACAAACGCGTCAAACTTGCAGTTTGGAGGGATCCTGACACACGCCGGTCATAGTTATAACTGCCAGACAAAACCAGAGGTGTTGGCGCTCGCCAAACATGAACGCGATGTTATGGCCGATTTTGGAGAGGCGCTGCGGAAGGAAGTCGGCCCGGTGCCAATTGTGAGTATTGGCTCAACTCCAACCATCACGAGTGTTGATCATCTGGACGGCATTGACGAAGTAAGACCTGGAAACTACATCTTTTTTGACGCGTTCCAGGCAACCTTGGGTAGCTGCTCTTTTGATGACTGCGCGCTTACTGTCCTGGCTTCAGTCGTCCATCGTGACAGAGCCAGACGAAAAGTGATCATCGATGCCGGAGCCATCGCGCTATCGAAGGACCGTGGTCCGGTAGGTCTCAATCCGGATTGTGGCTATGGAAAGGTACTGGACCTCAGAGGCGGGGATCTAAATCTAACTGTCAGCGAGATGTCGCAAGAGCACGGCACCATAATTGCGAAGGATGAGAACATTTTCGATCGTCTGAGAGTTGGGGCGCGCGTTAGGGTGTTGGCAAATCATTCGTGTCTGACAGCGGCTCAACATTCCCACTACAACGTGCTTGAAGGCGAGAACATTGTGGACCAATGGAAGATTCACACTGGCTGGTAGTAGCCGGGAGAAATGCGCCGCCTTCTGATCGGTGTGGCGCTGAACTAAAATATTGACTGGTGGAGTCGACTGACCAATGTCAGATCCGAAGCGGTACCGACGGATCAGATGAGACTGGAGTTAGGGATGATCCGGTCGCTACCGCTCTCGGTTCTGACACAGAGTGGTCACGTGGCTGCGCCGTAACGCGCTAAATCAATTTCTGAAATTCAGTCTCTGCTTATCGCGACAGATTTGTCACGCCCGTCCCCGCCGCGATGTTGTGCGTTGACGAACAGCGTCTTGCCAGTCAGATCAAAGTAAATTCCAGTAGGCTCAGCATTGCAGTCGGTCAGGCTCGCGAATCTGACCACGGATGATGCGGGAAGATGCTGTCCACCTGCAGCCGGCACCGCCACCCAAATATCGTCACCGCGACCGGTGCTCGGCGCGGTCGCCGGATCTTCAGTGATGTAGAGATTCCCGTTCTTATCCAGCGCGAGGTTGTCGGGCATCTCGAAATCCGCCGGCGCGTTCAATCCCAACTTCACATAGTCGTAAACGAATGCAGTGGAATGGTTGTTACCGCCCTTGGACTCGCGCAGGTCGATTGCGATGATTCGATTATCATCAGGTCGTCCTGTCACTGCTACGTACAAAGTATTTGCGCCCCCACGATTGTTGCCCGTCGAGGTCGCAATTTCGACATCTTCCGGACGATTGTATCCGGTCGCGCCCGCTGCTGCCGCTGCCACCTCAGCATTCACTTCCACCTGTGCCTGATTTAGCTCCACCCATTCCGCTTCACCGGTGCGGTCTCCCGTCGGACTGACAATCTTGAGGGCGAACGATTGTCCACTGGAGAGATCGCCGCGTTTGTCCGGCGTAAATTTGAAGATGTAACCAGGAAAAGATTCGCTGATTGTATAAAGATTCCCTTGCGGATCGAAGCGCATTCCTTCATGTGACTTTCGGCCGATTGCCGGACGTGGGATAGCCACACCATTAGCCGGATCCACTTCGTAGACCAGGCCGCCCGCTCGTTCTTCGGCAAACAGAATGGTGCCCCATGGGGTCCAAACGATTCCGTCCAACCGGCCGAAGCTTGCCGACTGAACAAGGATGCTGGTCGCTCCGGTCAAAAGGTCGGTCACGGATACAGCTCCGTTGCTGCCAGTCTCGTGCGTGCGATACAGGAAGCGGCCCGCCTGCGGCCCGTTCTCATTCAGAGTGTTCATGTCGGGCACATCCGGAAACTGGGGCTCACTCGCGACGATCGTTTGCGAATAGCCGCCCGGTAGAACGAATGGTTGCGAGGCATTGCCTCCCGGTGTACACGCTGCTGACGTTGGCAGAGGTTGGAACTGGAAAGGTTCTTTGGTCGGGCCGTCATTCGCCAGGCTCGGTGCGGCCGCGCTGCCAGGGTTCTTAATCACAAGCGCGGTAACCAACAGCGCACCTACGAAGGCAAGTTGCAATGATTTCAAACTGTTTGCTGCTTTTCTTCTATCCATGTGTGTTTCCTTTCGTTTCTTTTGAACGTTGATTTGAAACATTCGGTGATTTGAGGGCAGACCCCCACGCGCGTCTCAGAGCCAAGAGTCTGAAACATCGTTGCAATCGGGTTAGACTTCGTAGGGGATGGAGATTATTGAACAGCCGGCGCTACGTTTGAGTTACGTGCAGGCTAAATCTACGTTAAGGAGTATTGCAGTTTGAAGATGCTCAGAGACTTTCCAGACGGGCTGGGCCAGGCTCGCACTGTTGATGACGGGAAACTTGTCCTCTCAGTTTGGAGCCAGCCAACATTTGCGGTTAAAGAGATAATCTTACGCCAGGTGGGACGAATGAGATCACGCTCGTCACTTGGAGGTTGTGGCCGTGAGACTATTGGTTGGTACGCGAACTACTGCGGTTAATTCCAATCACGCGGATGTTTTTGTTCCGGCGTACACACTTTCAAGCGCAGGGATGAGTTCATCTCCCAAAGTTGATTTGACCACATACGCTAAAGCACCGGCGCTGCCAGCGGCACGAATGTAATATTCGTCGTCGCGGGACGAAAGAATCACAACCTTGACCTCCGGGGCGCTTGTTTTTAAATCAGCGGCTATTTCGATCCCCGTTTTGAAGGGCATCGACATATCCAGAACCGCAATATCCGGTTTCAGTTGCTGGATTATTTCCAGCGCAGTCTTTCCATCCGTAGCGGTGCCGACAATCTCAAAATGAGGAGTTAACAGCCTTATCATCGCGTCAAGCATAGGCATACTGTCGTCTGCCACAACCACCCGGATACTCTTGTTATTAACTTTGATCTTTGAATTGTTATTAATCCCATCGTCAGAATCATTTCCAACCGGAACATGCACTTCAATTTTTGTTCCGGCTCCAACCGACGAGATGACCTTTACGTCTCCTTTGACTGCTCGCACGCGTTCGTCCATGCTGATTAGTCCGAGAGCCTCCTTTGCCTTTGACGCCGAGGGATCGAAACCATTTCCGTTGTCGGAAACGGACAGACGGACCTCCCCGTTCTCTAATTTGACGCTGACGCGTGCCGAAGCAGCCCCGCTGTGTTTGATGACGTTTTGCAGAGATTCCTGCGTTACCCGGTACAAACATAACGAAATACCCCGGGGCAGATCCCGGGGGAGATTTTCCGCCTCGAAATCAATTTCCAGGGGATGCGCGGCAGAAAGTTCACGACAGAAACCGCGCAGAGCCGTTTCGAGCCCGAGCTGGGTGAGCCTGGCCGGATGAAGTTCATGCGAGATGCGGTGAACGTCTACCGATAGACGCTCGACATCGGAAACAAACTGGTCGAGCCGCTTTTTCACATAAGCAAAGTCTTTCGGTTCGTTGCGCAGAGTCGCCAGTTGGATCGAGAGCAACGCGATACTCTGGCTGAGGTCGTCGTGCAGCTCGCGCGCCAGGCGGGCGCGTTCCTTTTCCTGCGCGTTCATCAGCTTGCCGCTCAGGTCGTGGATGGCTTCTTCCGCCATTTTTAGTTTGGTGATGTCGACGATCGCTCCGCGAATGAATCTGACTCCGTTAACGGGCTCGACTTTACCGCGTGAATGAACCCAACGGATATTTCCTTCCTTGGACCAAACTCGATATTCGAGCTGAAATTCGTTCTTTCCTTCTTCCAAACCTCGAATGACATCGACGAGCAGTGCTCGGTCATCCGCATGAATTTGCTGAAAGAAATCTTCGCGTGTAAATTGCTTTCCGCTGGGAGCGCCCCAAATCTCGCCGGCTTTTTCGTTGACCCAAATCGTTTCCTCGCCGATTCGTCTGGTCCACAACCCGACGTTCGCCGCCGCCGCCGATAACTGCAGCTGTTCCAGGGTTTCCGTCAATCGAGCGTCACGTTCTTCCAATTTTTCGGTGAGCATGGCGGCGCGGTGCATATCGTAGTTAAGCTCGTAGAGCACCGCGGCCACGATAAACAGGACCGAAAACGACGCCATGATTGGGACAGATACTAACCCCCACAAAACACTGAGAGCGAAGAACAAAACTGTCGTTCCGAAAAGAATAGTTGCCGTCCCAAAAGTTAAGGCCTGTCGGCGTTCACCGCGCCTCCAGCATCGAACACTCGCGTCAAGGAAAAAAATTATCAGCACAACATGCGATAAGTGAGGAAGCACCATCCAGGGATTCGGCACCGCTATCGGATAAGAAAGCGTTTCGCCCAGAACGGGCCTACCCACAACGGATGTTATCTGGCGGAAATTGATACCGTTTGCCATGATGAGATGTAAAATTACCGCCAGTATTCGCATCGCACCATACGTCACAAAAAGCCATTTGCGTCCATGTAAATGAAGATAAGCAAGCCATGCAAATGAGATGAGACCCACACTGCCTGGGAAAAAAGCCCACCACGCGTTAAAAAGATATTCCTGGGGTGTCGCCGCATTCGTCATTCCCAGCTCGAACCATGAGAAAAGCAAGTACGAGAAGCAGCAGATCGTGAAGGCGAGATAAGCCGTTCGCCTGCGTTCAGCCCACCAGAAACGCAAATAGATCAACCCGAGCGCTAAATACACTCCGGAAACAATCAACACGGCGTTGCTGACGATTCTCATTATTAGTCCGCGGAAATAGTACTCGCGAACGATTCATAATGGTATTCGGCTTTCGCGGGCTCGAAGCAGTCCGCGCAAACCAAACATCCTTATTCATTCTTTGTTTCAGGATCCAACCGAATTTCGACAAACTAACGAATCGCGGATAGGCCTCGGCTTCACTTCCTTCCAGCCGATCATGACTACAAACCCTAAAGGCCTCGGTCTCCATTTGATCATTCCGACCGAGCTTGTGAGTTCCAGAAGTGAATGCGACTGAAGCAGTCAAATCGCGGGTTTTTCACAGAGGATACGAATAGATACAAGAGTAGGGTAATAATATAGTTGCCGCGGCAGAGTGGTGGGGGCGTCCTGCCAGACTCCGGTCTAGTCGTCATCGTTTGGGACGTGATCTTTCAGGACAACCGCTCGCTCTGCGCGGATAGGAGAAACTTCCATGTCATTCAGATCAGTTGCCGCAAAGAACTCGGTGGTGCGAACTGCCATGGTGATGACCGTCGCCGGGGCCGCCCTGGCTTCAGTTAACCTGATGATTGAATCTGTTGTTCGTGCTCAATCGCCCCGGAGTGTGGCGCCGCCGAACTGGCGCTTGCCCGACGAAACCGCAGGTTTGGACGGGATCGCCAGAACCCTGATTTCTGCATTCGATCAAGTTGATATTGTCGCGTTAGGTGAGGCGCACGGGCAGAAACTGGATTCCGATCTACGAATCGCCGTGGTTCGTCATCCGGATTTCGCGAAGAAAGTGCGCTCGATCGTGGTGGAGTTCGGCAGCACTTCGGAGCAGTCGACCCTTGACCGTTACATTCGAGGCGAGAACGTATCCCCGGCGCACCTGGCGCAGGTTTGGAGGACCACAACCCAGGCGCGCAACGGAGTCTGGGACTCTCCAATTTACGCGGACTTTTTCGCAGCCGTCCGCGACGTCAACTCGAGGCTTCCTGCCGATGCGCGAGTTCGCGTCTTCGGCGGCGACCCCGGACCAGGAGACAACCGTAGTCGTGAGACCGCAGCCGTCTCCGTTCTGAAGGAGCAGGTGCTTCAGAAGCATGGTAAAGCGCTGGTGATCTACGGAGCCGCGCACTTCTATCGGACCGCGCCGAAGGATTACCTTTCCAGCATGGGCCAGGACATCGGAATCGTAAGGATGCTGGAAATCGATTATCCCGGCCGAACTCTCGCGGTGATTCCAGTGGGCTACCGGCTTGATCTTCCGCCCGGAGCCACCCTGCCCATTCATCCCGACTATCAGAAGTTCGACCGCGCATTAAAGACGCCGGTGCGTCCGGTGCTGGTGCCCCTCGAACGATTACCCTTCCGGGATTTCACCGCGGAGGAGTTTGGGCCCCAGGTGTTCAACTGCCGCGGCCCGGGTGGCTGCGTGAGCATGTGGCAGGGCAGCCCTCTTACGCTCGGCCAGATCGCTGATGCCTGCGTCTACATCGGCGGAGGCGCCGACGTTGATACGAAAGCGAAGCCAACTCGATAGCGGACACGCCGGTGCCGTTTTCGTCCGGTCGAGGTTGAAGGGAAAGGCTTGGTACAAGCTGGCGCTCGGAAAGTTAATTCCAGTGAAGTCGCGGAGTTAGCAGCCGCCGGCGCGCGTGCCTACGTGATCCACTGGTTCGTTAGCCGAACCGCACGCCATTTACCGTCGATCTTCTCAAGCACGACCGTGGCGCCTGAATAACCGATCGTGACGTGGGCATTCGCTTTGGTCAGCTCTGCATTGACGAATTCGATTTGGGTCACGTGCGGATACGTCTCGAGTTCCCAGCCACCCCAGTGGCCCGGTCTCGCCTCGAAGAACCGCCCGAATAGCGAAAGGATTTGCATCGAATCGCCGACTGGCTGATTCGGCGTTTCCATGATTTGGGTCGGC
>Ga0070694_100000483_pt1 | contig 21850 bp, 17 predicted proteins | sample KBSK1251metaG_FD_65470 | JGI IMG/M metagenome (GOLD analysis project Ga0070694, IMG submission 65470) | Corn, switchgrass and miscanthus rhizosphere microbial communities from Kellogg Biological Station, Michigan, USA - KBS K1-25-1 metaG | ecosystem: Host-associated > Plants > Roots >... | reverse complement strand
ATTCCGTCAAACACGATGACCAAGGTTGTACCCGCCTTGATCACAAGTGGCGCATTCACCCATCCTTGGCTCGGAGTATCTGGCACTGACATGACGCCAGGTATTGCTGATGCACTGGGGCTTGACGAGCCACGCGGATTTCTGGTTGTCGACGTGGTAGCGGGAAGTCCTGCAGAACATGCGGGGATAAGAGGTGGGGACCAACAGACAACCGTGGATGGGCGGCCAATCGAGCTTGGCGGAGATGTAATAGTAAGCATCGACGACAGGCAGGTAAGAAAGATCGACGATATCTTGGTTTACCTCCAAAGGGAAAAGACGGTAGGCGATGAGCTCAAACTGACTGTTCTGCGCGACGGGAATTTACAAGATATTACGGCTACACTCGCAGCGCGCCCGAGTCTACAGGAGTCGCCCTAGTGGCAAAATCCTTTATTAGTAAAGGCCAACATCAGACCCCTGTCAAGTTGATTGCAGACTCTGCAGGATTCCAGGATTATGCACTCGAAGATTCTATTGAGAGGTCCAGGGCCCTAGAACTCATCGCGGAATGCAATACCGCTGACCTAGTGCATCTAGCAGGCAAACTAAGGGATCAAACCAAGCCGGGACAGATAATCACGTACTCGAGGAAGGTTTTCATTAATCTGGTAAATCTTTGCCGGGACACCTGTTCGTACTGCACATACAAAAAAGTTCCAGGTGATTCCGCGGTGTCGCTCATGAATCCCCCACAGGTTCTCGCAATTGCTGAAGCTGGCAAAAGGTTGCATTGCACGGAAGCACTATTTGTTACTGGCGAGCGTCCAGAACAAAAATACACCGAGGCGTCGGACTGGCTGCACTCCCTTGGTCATACCTCGACCGTCGAGTATATCTCGGAAATGTGTGATCTAGTTCTTGAGAAAACTGGACTCCTGCCGCATACAAATGCAGGGAGCATGACAAAAAAGGAGATGTCGCTTCTAAAGGACAACAACGCCAGCCTTGGAGTCATGCTCGAGTCCTCGAGTGAAAGGCTGATGGGAAAAGGGATGCCCCATGAAGGGGCGCCGAGCAAGAATCCCAAGGTGAGGTTAAAGACATTGGAAAGTGCGGGTGAGCTTAAGATCCCAATGACTACTGGCCTCCTTGTGGGCATTGGCGAAACCACAGACGAACTCGTTGATTCACTTTATGTGATCAAGGAAATCCACCGGAAATATGGACACATCCAAGAGGTTATCATGCAGAATTTTGCTCCAAAGCCCGATACAGAAATGGCACTTTCTAAGCCCCCCTCTTCGGACCATTTTCTGCGAGCCGTCGCGCTGGCAAGGATCATAATGCCAGAGATGAACATACAGGTTCCTCCAAACCTTACCCCGGAGATATTTGGAAGATATGTTGACGCTGGGATAAACGACTGGGGAGGGATATCGCCGGTGACAATCGACTACGTAAATCCCGAATTTCCATGGCCAGATATTTCCACGGTAAATAGGGTAACGGAAGAAAAAGGGAAGAAACTTCGTGCCCGCCTTCCTACATATCCTGAATTCGTCAAAGGTGGATTTATTACGTCGGATCGCCTCCACAACGCCATAAACTTGCTGGCTGACCAATACGGCCTTGTAAAGGAGGGCTATTCTGATGAATGATTCTCTGTTAAAGCGCGCAGACCCAATCGTTGCCGCTGCACTTGACAGGGCACTTGACGGTAAGGACATCTCGGCAGACGAGGCGGTGGAACTATTTGACTGCACAGGATTAGAGATGCATCTCACAGTCATAGTTGCAGACGAGCTTCGGAGAAGAACTGTTGGCGACGCGGTGACTTATGTCATAAATAGGAACATCAACTTTACAAACGTCTGCATCAAGCAGTGCGGTTTTTGCGCCTTTTCCAGAGATTTCCGGGAGGAAGAGGGCTATTTCCTGCCGACCGAGGAAATTGTGAGACGCGCCAAAGAGGCCTCGAGCCTCGGCGCAACCGAGGTGTGCATACAGGCCGGCCTGCCGCCAAAAATGGACGGCAATTTGTACGTAGACATCTGCAGAGCAGTCAAAAAGGAACTTCCTGAAATACACATTCACGCCTTTTCACCTGAAGAAGTATTGTATGGCGCAGTAAGATCCGAAACTTCCGTTGACCAGTATATAGGAATGCTGAAAGAAGCTGGCGTCGGAAGCCTGCCGGGGACTGCCGCAGAAATTCTGGATCAAAAAATGCGCGACGCAATATCTCCCGGAAGGATTTCTGTTGAAGACTGGATAAGGATAATCAAGCTCGCTCACAGAGCCGAAATCCCAACCACGTCAACCATAATGTACGGTCACCGGGAAACTTCAAGACATAAGGCAGATCATGTTGCTCTTCTTCGTGATATCCAGAAAGAAACCCACGGCTTTACTGAATTTGTTCCGCTCAGTTTCGTGCATACGGAAGCTCCGATGTTCAATCACCACACGGTATCTGACATACGAGCTGGGGCCGACGGATTAGAGGTAGTCAAAATGCATGCAGTATCGCGCATTATGCTAAACAACCACATACCCAACATTCAGGTATCGTGGGTCAAGGAGGGACCCAGAATGTCGCAGCTTTTGCTTGGCGCTGGCGCAAACGACTTTGGCGGCACCCTGATAAATGAAAGCATCTCGACGGCAGCGGGTTCGCAGCATGGCCAGTTAATGAGGCCGTACGAGATCCGCCAACTGATTCGATCTGCAGGAAGAATACCCTGTCAGAGGTCGACGACATACAGGATAATCAGGGAATACAAGGACGACAGTGACGAGCAGGATTCAAAACTAGACACTGTAGACGCATCACAATTCGGATCCTACCACCAGCTCGTAAAGCTCGACAAGTTCCGCTATGTCAGGAAACCGCAGCCGCCAACCGATAATTAGGGCATAATCCTTACGGAAAAATTACTATATCATGATTGAAATACCGATCGGCTAGTAATTACTACTTCTCGATCATTCTTAATTGTTTATGCACAGACTTTTAAAATTACCTATTGCTGTCTGTCCCTATGTTAGCTGGGCAACAAGAAACTTCTTGCATTGATAGCGTAATCCTGTGTGGCACTTGCAGTGGTTCTATCATTTGCGACCCTGATACCGGCGAAGAGGTCTGTGGCGATTGCGGGACTGTTGCAAGAGATAATATCGAAGTTGCCACCGAGCGAAGGGCATTTACGTTCCGGGATATGGACAAGCGTTACCGAACTGGTGAGCCTGCCTCACTTATGATGTACGATATGGGGCTTTCCAGCTTTATCGATTACAAGAATATTGACGCAAACGGCAAGCAGATACAGGGATACAGCGGGATAGACAGGTTAAGAAGGCTCAACAAGATCACAGTTTCAAATAATTCCAAGGCAAAAAACCTGAACAAAGCGATGCGCGAAATCCGCAGAATAACTGAGATCCTGGGTATAGGAAATCATGTGGCAGAGCGAGCTGCCTATATCTATCGCAAAGCTATGGAAAAGGGCCTAATCAAGGGAAGATCAATAACCGGAATCGTCGCAGCGACCGTCTACATTGCCTGCAAGGATGCAGGCACTCCGCGCTCAATAGACGAAATCCAAGAAGTCATTGGCAATACCGACCGAAAGAACATCGCCTACTATTACAAGTTTCTCCTCCGAGAAATGAAGATTCGTGTACCGCTACCTGTCCCATCGAGTAGTATATCCCGAATCTCAGCAAGGGCAAAGCTCTCAGAAAGAACTGCGCGAAAGGCTCTAGAGCTGCTCGGTGTTGTTGTCGATAGTGCAATGTTGTCTGGGAAGAATCCAGTTTCGCTGGCAGCTGCCGCCCTGTACCTTGCTACGATAGAAACCAAAGAATACACAACACAACTTCGGATTGCCATTGCTGCTGATGTCAGCACGGTGACTGTGCGAAAGCGGTGCCTTGAGATAATCCAACTTGTAAAGCAAAAAAATCCTGACCTTCTCACATCAATAGATAGCAGCGACAAATTTCTGCCGGCCTTGAGGAACCAGGAATTTGTTCGAGCCTCGGTTCAAGAGCAAATGGCAAAAAATACCCGCGGACTTTTTCTTTCGACTCGAACAATGGAAGAATTACCTGACCTGCCAGTGTAGCGAATAGGATGACAAAAGCGCATCCATAGAATTGTCATAATGCGGAGCTCCGGCTCCGAACGGCGCTGAAAGGAGCACGACTCCAGAAAGTACCCCAGCGACAGATAGGATAGAAAACATCAATCCCCTATATCCCATAGCTTGCGGAATTACCAGGCGACGCCTAAATAAGAAAGATAATGTCAGCGCTGTTGCGAGTGAAATGAACGTGATCGGAGCGGCAATCCCCCTCAGAGGAATCAAGGCAGGATTCCCCCACAAAGCAATATAGGATAAGGAAAGGGTTCCCAAAAGAGCAAGTCCTCCAAGAACTGCAACTCTCTGCAATTTCGAAAAGTCTCTTCGAGCTACCGATTCTTGAGGTTCACGGTCATCGGTCTTCCGCACCTCATCCGGATTCCCACGCACCCTCTCCTCTTTACCGTGTGAAGGCGGAGCTTTTGCATATCTGGAATCTGCCTCCCTCAATAAACCAAGACCTTCCTCCGTAATGACGTAATGCTTCGCATCCTTCGTAACGTAATTGTTCATTTTCTCCAAGTGGTAATATATGGAACCTGTCGAAAGGCCAGTAGTGACTTTGATATCTGAGAATCCAGCGGTGCCGTTTCTCTCTGCTATTGCCCTCAGAATCTTGATCCTGGTTCGCTTTGCGCGAAGCTGAGTCTCCCCTGTCAATGGCTCAGATAACGCAGGAGATTTTTTATCAATTTCGGCAAACGTATGTAGAAGAATAAAACCTAACATAGATCGATGTTAATTGTTAAATTCAATCCGAGCTCAACCTAGTACGCCGGTCCGTGATTCGATATTTCCTAGTCCTAGTATTGTTTTTCTATATTTTCGTGCAAGGTGCGTTTGCACAGGATGGCGAGCCTGTTATTTCTGCTGCGCAGCAAGGTAACAAGACGATATTTCTCCTCTCTGGAAATTGGACAGCCCATGCCACAAGTGCTGAACTAGTATTGTCGTCAGCAAGTACAATCGAAAAGGCCGCCGCTTCAAAATGGTGGAAACAGTCAGAGAACGATGATGAATCAATCTCGTTTACGCTGTCTGAACCTACAAATTCTACTTCAATCTTCATGCTTTATTCAAACTCCACCGCGCCTACATTTCGGTACCGACTCTCAATTGATTCCGCGGAATACTCTGGGGCAATAGAGCCAATTATTGATTCAGAAGGTAGCTGGTATAGAAGCTGGACGGATAACCGTGAAGGGGCAATGTCGGCTTTCATACCGGAAGGATGGAAGGCGGACCTACAAATAGTCAGGCCATACAATTCCATGACTGGATTTGTTTTCTTTGTAAGGGGGGAGGCAAATGCGCTGGCCTATGTCTTTTATCCCTTTATGCCTCTGCATATCTTGCCAGAAGATCAGATCTGCGAGGAGCTCGATACGTGCAACGGGGTGGCGTCGACAGAGAAAGTGCAAGTAACTTCATTCGGCAATGCTCCTTTTGCGGTGTTTCGACAAAAGGACCCGGCACAGTATTTTGAAAGTGAAGTTTTGCCTTTGCTTCGAGCTAACCTTGAGGGATATTCTGTCCAATCTACTGACCCATTGTTCGCACTTCAGTATGACTCGGATAACAAGGCCACGACAAGATTTCTTGAAGGATTGCAAGTAAGTTACAATTTCGACGCGCAAGGAAAGAAAACTGTAGGCAAAGCAGCTGTTTTGATTTCAAACCATACGTCAGAAGAATCCGGGTTCTGGAATGGCGTCGTAATTGGCGTCGAATCATCACAAGAAAGCTTTGAGCGAGATTTCCAGAATGCTACAGTAACGCTACTTACCTTAAGACTCGATGAAAAATGGAAGACGAGGGAACAGGCTGTGTTGGACCAAAGCGTCGAGAATGCGGACACTGCCTTTAGGAACGTAACCAAGATAATTGCAAACACGACACTTCAAGATTTCGATTCTATACTTTCAACTATGGCACATGCACTTGTAAGGTCTGATGCCAGTGCCCGCATTGGCGCTTACAACAACACTGCGACGGGGGAAGAAATGCATCTGCCTCAGTACGAATCAGCTCAACATTGGTACCTCCAAGATGAAATGCTGCTAGGAAGAAAAATTGGTAGAAATATCATGAATAGTACTGCAATAGAGCCTCTTCAACGCTGAATCTAGCAAGACTTATACGGACATCGTTCTTGTATCCATAGCACGATGCCAAAAAGGTGGGGTCGTAGCGAAGCCAGGCATCGCAACGGGCTCCAGATCTAACATAACGGGCTAGTTAGAATGAAGATACCCGTGGGTCAAGGGTTCAAATGATGGTGGCAAAAGCCACATCAGGACAAATCCCTTCGGCCCCACTCTTTCACACATCCCTCAATCTGAGAGCCATTACGTGGTTGTGCTACTATGCTAGACTTTGGCGTGAACGCCCATTCATGCGCGTCCTGCCTAACTTTTGTTTCCTGTAACAGCTAAAGCACATCTCGTTATAAGCAGTTTCGATCTGAGCCCTGCAGGCCATGCATAGAATCACGATTGAAATGTGATTTCCCGCGCTTATATCGAGAACGGAGGCTTCTTATGAAATACTATTTTAGATTATGGGCCTTCAGGATGGCCTCGTCCAGAATCTTCCCGTTTTTTATGCTTACTGCATTCTGAAGTGTAGGATTCTGTGTGCTATTGGCCACGTCCTTGACATAATCCATCAGGATGGAAGAAAGCGCGGTTGACGCATACCTTGGCACTATGGAAGGGATATTGGGAACGCGGACAAATACATTACCAAAATAGTCCAACTGCGCGGGATTCAAAATAGTCCCTGTGCTGGAAGGGGAGTACTTGCCGTTAGAGTCGATGTACGGAAAATTTCCTCCCTGGTCTACGGATACGTCAATTATTATTTTCTTTCGCACTTCAGACGATTCTCTGAGGGTTTTCTCATCGATTACCCTGTCTGACTTTTCCTTGTCATATGTGGCGCCAATCACCACGTGCGCTCCCCGAATGAGGTCTCCATCGGCTGATGCAACTATCGACGACCTTGGTAGGTTGAGCTCATGCAGGTACTTTCTCCGTAACTCCTTCTTCTCTACCATTATTATTTTGGCGCCAAGGGACGAGCAGACCCTTGCAGCCATTTCACCAACGGTCCCACCGCCAAATATTAGAACCATCTTGTCTTGCAGTGAAAGCGTTCGCCTCAGATCTCCGTTAACCATGCCTTGGTTGTTTACGATATGGTCGAAACTTTCAATGAATTTTGAGCGTATCAGGTCTGAGCCGGCCTTGAGCCTTACCGACTTGTCATGCTTGAAAGCAAAATTATGTATAAATCCCGCCCAGATGCCCGCGACCGTACCGGCAATCTTGCTCATAGGCATCAATAACGGCGTCTGGCCCTGTTCATTGGCAACCTTTTCAAATGAAATGAATGTGGCCTTTGATCTAACTGCCGCTTCTGTTAGGTCCTTGCTCGACTCAAAATGGTTAAACCCAAAAACCGTATGATGGGGCCGGACGTACACCTCTTCGCTCCTGCCCAGTTGTATTTCCTTCACTTTGACTATCAAGTCGCACCCTGAGTAGAGCTCCTCGGCAGATTTTGCTATCTGCGCCCCTGCGGAAGAATATTCGTCGTCAGAAAAACCACTCCTTTCGCCCGCCTGGGACTCCACAACGACCTTGGTTCCAGACATCACAAGGGACGAAACGGATCTAGGAACAAGAGAAACCCTGTTCTCATAGTCCTTCACCTCTTTCGGTATCCCAACTATCAAGTATGCCACCTAGACAAGCGTCACAGATATTATTATCTTGCCAAGATCAGCGAATGCAGCGATTGACTTCGCCTGAAGAGCCAAATGTATCCTGAGCTCCCGGCAAGAGCTTCTTGATGGCTTTACAGGCTGCCTCGACAAAAAGGTCTGCCGGGTCTTGCCTTCTTATTAGCCTAAACAGGCTACCCTCCCTAGCCCGGAGTTTCTCAAAGTAAAGGACTGAGCTTTCCTCTATGACCAAGTCCGCGTCGTGACAGGTAATTCCATTGTTCCTAAGGTGCCTTTCCAGCTTTGCTGCATAATGCGCAAAATGAACAGAGTGGCCGTCAGATTCACTCTTCATTGCGGGATCGGGTATTATGTGATGTCTGGTTTTTTAATTTTGCAGCATAGAACAGAGCTCTATTCCCGCTTTAACCTATTGCGTTCAGTTGATATTATCTCCTGCAGGAAGGCGGCCCGGGTTTCTGTTCCGTTCACCGCAGGTTGCCGGAGTGTCGGGGAGGAAAGGCCAAACACGGAACTGGCCGAAAACAGCATCCCTGTCGGCAGGGGAAATACCCGTGTGTGTCAAAGTTTATCACTATCGAACGTCATAAGAAATGCATGAGTGACAGAAAAACTACTAACCCATTCATGCCATCGGATATGCTCGCCTTGCCTTTTATCATTGGCAGGACTGCATTTGATGTCGGTCTACTTGCATCAGTCTCAATTGCGCGCATGACACAAATCGCCATGCAATCTGCAGACACTGCGCTTGCAAAATACATAGAGCTCACAGAACTCGAGATCAAAAAGAGCCAGCGGCGTGAAAGCGTCAAAGTAGAATAAGCTAATGTAATCTTCGCAGGCTCACATTGTAGGCAAGCCCGAACCGGTGCGCTTCGTCTCTGATCCGCTGCAATACCTTTAGCCCAGAATTGGTCCTCGGTAGAACTAGCGGCTCGGATCTCTTTTGACTGAAAATCTCTTCATTTTCCTTAGCAAGGCCGATGCTTGCTACGTGACTCAAGCCAATGCTCCGGAGTGACGCCTGGGCAGAGGCAAGCTGGCCCTTGCCCCCATCTATCACGATAAGATCGGGGATCCTGTCCGCGGTGTGTGAATATCTTCTTCGCACAAGTTCGCCTATCATGGCAAAGTCATTCTGGCCAGCAATTGATTTTATCTTGAACTTTCTATATGACGACTTTTCCGGTCTTCCATCGACAAACCTGCAGCAAGCGCCTACCGCGATATCGGTTCCCAAATTTGATACATCAAAGCAATCTATAACAAACGGAATCATGTCGAGGCCGACGGCATTTTTCAACTCTACTATCGCAGGATCGTACCCTCTCTCAAGATAGAGCGACAGGTTTCGCTTTATCAAGTTCATGAGCTCGTGCTTTTGACCCAGGCTCCTTTCCGGAATAGTTACAATGCTAACTTTGTGCCCAGCAATCTTTTCAATTGACATTTCTAATACCTGCCTGTCCTCCAAGAGTTCATTTACATAGACATACCGAGGGATTGCTGGAACAGACGAATAATACTGTAGCAAGAAAGTCGGTAGCGAGTTGTCGGCGACAAGATCGAATTCAAATTTTTTCCTGTCACTTATTACACCACGCGTTCGCCTAAGGGTCATTACGAGTGCAGTGCCCTTTGCACGGTCCATCGCGATGCCAACGTATTCCTCATCGGGATTTCTATTCGCGACTTTTTCCATCTTTTGCTTCACGCGTAGGTTGCTGAGTCTGTATAGAGTGTCTCGGATTTCTTTTGCCCTTTCGTAGTCGCCGATGTCTGAAGACCGCTTCATGTCATTCTGCAATTCATTTGCAAAAGCATCGACACTACTCTTGCCCTCTAGTATTTCTTGCAATGAAGTGACGTTAGCCATGTACCTGTGCTGGGTGACCTTTTGAATGCAGGGAGCGTCGCAGTTTTTTATGAAATACTGGAGGCACGCCTTCTTTGGGAGCCTATTGCATATCCTGATCTTGAATAACTTTCGCAACAGGCCGACCGTCAGGTACTTTGAGCTTCCCTTTACAAACGGCCCATAGATCTTACCAGCCGGCCCCAAGAATTCCCCCCCTCTGCTGCGCCGGACTACTAGCAGCCTCGGAAACGGCTCGTCGGTTATCTTCAGATATGTATAGCGCTGTTGGTCCTTTAGCTCGATATTGAACACAGGCCTGTACCGCTTAATGAGGTTTGATTCCAGGAGGAATGCCTCAATTTCGTTGTCTGTTACAACAAACTCGATGTCGCGTATCTTGTCCACGAGCTTGCCAGTCTTCCATTCTCCATCACCGTGCTTTGTAAAGTACGATGCTACTCGCTTCCTGAGGTTTCGCGCCTTGCCAATGTAGATTATTTTTCCTTCGCCGTCCTTCATCAGGTAGACTCCAGGCTGATCTGGAATTCTTCTTTCCTTGACCAGCTCCTGCGAAGTCATTTCTTTTGTCCGGCCCTTTCAAGAATTTTCTGGTCTACTGACAACTTGGGCTTTAAATATCTGGCCGTAAAACTTGCCGGGTCTTCTGCCACCTCTTCGGGTGTGCCCTCCGCCACTATTGTGCCTCCGGCTTCTCCACCTTCCGGGCCAAGATCCACCAACCAGTCGGCCGATGCGATTACGTCAAGGTTGTGTTCAATTATGATTATGGTATTGCGAAGCTCTACGAGTCTCTTGAGAACATTGAGCAGCTTGCTCACGTCCGCAAAGTGAAGACCAGTCGTCGGCTCATCTAGAATATAGATTGTCCTTCCCGTATCACGCCTTGATAGCTCTGCGGCCAGCTTTATTCTCTGGGCCTCCCCTCCGGATAATGTTGTGGCCGGCTGGCCCAGCCTAAGGTAGCCAAGTCCCACGTCGCTTAGCGTCTGGAGCTTTCTAGTCACTGCAGGGATATTCTCAAAGAACAAAAGTGCCTCTTCAACGGTCATGTCCAGTACTTCAGACACTGTCTTGCCCTTGTACTTCACCGCAAGTGTTTCCGAATTGTAACGTTTTCCCTTGCACTCGTCGCACGTCACATAGACATCGGGCAAGAACTGCATTTCGATTTTCTTTACGCCGGCGCCCTCGCAGGCATCACACCTGCCTTCTGAGACGTTAAATGAGAACCTACCTGGCCTGTAGCCCATTTCCCTTGCCTGTGGCGTCTTTGAATAGATCTCACGGATAGGGGCAAAGGCGTTGACATAGGTAGCTGCGTTTGAGCGGGGCGTTCGGCCAATTGGCGATTGGTCTACCCCTATGACTTTGTCAATTTTGTCAAGCCCAGTAATCCTGTCATGCTTTCCCGGCCTTTCCTTTGCACCGTGCAACTGCGACGCTAGGGCGCGGAACATGATGTCGTTTATCAGAGTTGACTTGCCAGAACCGGACACGCCTGTCACAACGGTCATGCACGAAAGCGGGAATCGGACGTCTATTGATTTCAAGTTGTTTTCCCTTGCACCGTGGACAGTCATCCATCCCTCTGCCTTGCGCCGGTCATGCCGGTGCGCCACAATTTGATCCCCCCTTAGAAACGCCCCGGTAATCGACCGGGCGGTTGCCATGATGTCATCGAGCCTGCCGGATGCCACCACTTCTCCGCCATGGACCCCGGCACCCGGTCCGATATCGATTATCCAGTCGGAACTCCGAATAACCTCTTCGTCATGCTCTACGACAACAAGGGTGTTGTCAAGGTCGCGCAGCTTCTTCAGGGTGTCTATCAGCCTGTCGTTATCCCTCTGATGAAGCCCTATGGTCGGCTCGTCAAGCACGTAGAGCACGCCTGTAAGGTTGGAGCCGATCTGGGTTGCAAGCCTGATCCTTTGCGACTCGCCGCCGGACAGGGTGGCAGTCATTCTGTTTAGAGTCAAATAGTCGAGTCCGACGTTGCGCAGAAATTCAAGCCTTGAGACAATTTCCTTAAGAATTGTCCTTGCGATATACCGTTCCGTGTCATTTAGCGAAAGAGTCTGGAAGAACTTGTAGCAGCCGTCAATTGACATGTCGCACACGTCCATTATCGAACTTGTCTGGATCTTGACACAGAGCGCCTCTTCGCGCAATCGCTTACCACCGCAAGATTCGCATGGGCGCTCGCGCATGAACTGCAAAAGGTCCTCGCGCTTTGCGTCCGACTGTGTCTCGCGGAATACGCGCTCTAGGTTGGGTATTACCCCTTCAAACCTTCCCCTGTACTCCCACTTGCTGTCAGAATATTTTGATTGATATTTGTAGTGTATGCTCTGGTCGGTCCCGTAGAGGATGACGTTCAGCTGCTCCTCCCTCATTTTTGCGATGGGAGTGGCAAGGTCAAATCCAAACTTTTTGCCGACGTCGCGAAGCATTGAGGACCGAAAGGTCGCAAAGTGGCCACTCCACGGAACAATCGCGCCTTCCAAGATGCTCCTTGATTTGTTTGGAATGACAAGCTCGGGGTCAAACTCGGTCCTAATTCCAAGTCCGTTGCATTCCCTGCATGCGCCAAACGGCGAGTTGAATGAAAAGGTGCGAGGCTCCAGGTCGCCTAGCGAAATATTGCAGTGCGGACACGCGTTTCTCTGAGAATACATGAAATCCTTACCGTCAGACGAGACGACCACAGTCCCATTTCCGACTTTGACGGCAGACTGGATTGAATCAAAGAGCCTGCCCTTCTCTTCAGCAGAGGGAGTAAGTCTGTCGACAACGGCTTCTATTGTGTGCTTTTTCTGCTTGTCAAGGCGCGGGTATTGTCGTTTTTCAGACTCTTCGTCAAGTTTAGTCAGTTCGCCATCGAGCCTGATTCTGGAAAAGCCGTCCTGCTTTAGCTGGTCGAACAGCTTCTCATACGTCCCCTTCTTTGCCTGTACTACGGGTCCTAGGACCATCACGCTCTTGCCCCCACATGTCTTTATCACCGACTCTGTAATCGAGTCCACGGACTGACTTGCGATCTTTCTTCCGCACCGGGGGCAGTGGGGAATTCCGATCCTTGCAAAGAGCAGCCGGAGATAGTCATAGATTTCTGTTACAGTTCCGACAGTGGACCGGGGATTCTTGCTTGTTGTCTTTTGCTGAATCGAAATCGCCGGCGACAGCCCATCAATTGAATCAACGTCTGGCTTGTCCATCAGCTCAAGGAACTGCCTTGCGTATGCAGAAAGCGACTCTACATACCTCCTCTGGCCTTCCGCGTAAATGGTGTCAAAGGCGAGAGTTGACTTACCCGACCCAGATAGGCCAGTGATTACCACAAGCCTGTTCTTTGGTATCTCTACGTTGATGTCCTTCAGGTTATGCTGCCTCGCCCCTCTGACAATTATTTTGTCGTGCATCATGAAACCTCCGAATATGCAGGCTCACCGAGAGCTTTGCGTATCTTTGCCAACTTTTCTCGAAACATTATCGCCTTTTCGAACTCCAGCTCTTCAGCAAGGCGCTTCATTGTCGCTTCGGTCTCTACAGCCAACTTTACGAGATCCTTTCTGGCCATTGATTTCGTCTCCACCGAAACGTCTTCAGAAATCTCTTTAGCAGCTTCTGGAATAGCCTTGATAATGGATCTTGGAGTAATCCTGTTAACCGAATTGAATTCCATCTGCTTGCTTCTTCTGCGCTCTGTTTCACCTATGGCCTGCTTCATTGACTGGGTGACGTTGTCAGAATATAGAATGACCATCCCGTCAAGGTTTCGGGCCGCCCTACCAAAAGTCTGAATAAGGCTCGTCGCGTTTCGCAAAAACCCTTCCTTGTCTGCGTCTAGTATCGCGACGAGTGAAACCTCTGGGATATCAAGTCCCTCTCTTAGAAGGTTGATTCCCACGAGAGCGTCAAAATCCCCGAGCCTCAGCTGCCGTATGAGCTCCGTGCGCTCAAGGCCCTCAATTTCAGAGTGGAGGTAGCGCACTCGCACGTCATTCTTTGCAAGGTATTCTGCCAAATCTTCTGCCATCCTTTTTGTCAGAGTCGTCACCAAGGTACGCTGACCTTTCTCTGCTCTATTCTTGATCTCTGTGATAAGATCTTCCATCTGATTCCCTGTCGGCCTAATTTCAACACGAGGGTCGACCAAGCCCGTTGGCCTAACAAGCTGTTCAACAACTTGCAAACTGTTCTTGAGCTCGTACGGCCCTGGTGTTGCGGAGACAAAAACAACGTTTCGCAAGTATCTTTCAAACTCTTCAAAGCGAAGTGGCCGGTTGTCATAGGCGCTTGGCAGACGAAAGCCATAGTCGATCAGCATCTTTTTCCTAGTGTGATCGCCATTGTACATCCCGTGCAATTGGGGAAGTGTCACGTGAGACTCGTCTATGACCAGCAAAAAGTCCTCGCCGAAAAAGTCAAGTAAACAGTATGGGGGCTGGCCAGGAGCCCTGCCATCCAGATGTCGCGAATAATTCTCAATCCCCGAGCAATAGCCAAGCTCCTTGATCATTTCAAGGTCGTACTTCGTACGCGAGGCAAGCCTCTGCTTTTCAAGCTCCGAGGGCAGGCTAGGTAGCCAGGATGTCAGCTCGCGCCTTATGGATTCTACCGCCATGTTCCTTGAATCCTCGTCGGTGATGTAGTGCTTTGCCGGAAATATTCTGACAGAGCTGACATCGCGCAATTTCTTCATGCTTACATGGTCATGAATGGTTATCTGCTCTACCTCGTCGCCAAACATCGAAATTCTGATGACGTCGTCAGAGTAGCCCGGGATGATGTCAATAGTGTCGCCTTTGACCCTGAAATTCCCTGGCACAAGCGAAAGGTCATTTCGCTCATAGCGCGCTTCTATCAGGTTATGGATTAGTAACTTGCGCTCAATGACCATCCCCTTTGTTATCGGCATCGCGCTTTCTTCCCATTCTTTTGGAGAACCAAGAGAATAGATGCAGGACACGGTTGAAACAATAATTGTGGGCTCACCTGACATGAGCATTGCGGTGGCTTCAAGTCGCATTCTTTCTATCTTCTCGTTTACCTCGGTATCTTTTTCGATGTAGGTATCGGTCTGTGGAAGGTAACTTTCGGGTTGGTAATAATCGTAAAAACTTACAAAGTATCCCACATTGTTTTGAGGAAAGAACTCTTTAAACTCTGCATACAACTGCGCGGCCAGCGTCTTATTATGCGAAATGACAAGGGCGTTTTTGTTCGACCTCGCGATAACGTTCGCAATTGTATAGGTCTTGCCGCTTCCAGTAACACCAAGCAGGGTCTGCCGGCCGATGTCTTGGACACCCCTTACTAGCTTGTCTATTGCTTCTGGCTGGTCCCCACTGGGGGCAAACGCATCTTTTGCCAGCATGAAGCGTGAACTGAGCATTCGAATAGGAAAGGTGATTTCAAAACGCGCATATTATCCTAATCCTAAGGTTCGCCCAAAGAGGTAGTTTTGCTCACTGCGCCAGAGTGCGTCAGTAATTGCTGTTGTCCTGCTTCGTAATTGCGAATTTTCCTCACCGCAAGCCATGAACTTGAAAGGGTAATCGCCGTGTTGACTTTTTCGCAGTTCATGGCTAGCGTTAAGTGCATTAGATGTCATATGATATTGAAAATGCAGCAGGAAGCATCTTCGAATCTAGAGTTGGTAGTCAAGGTTCTTGACGTCCTGATAGCAATCGGTAGACTCATTTTGCCAGTCACGGTAGCCTCTGCTCTCCTTTGTGCCGCGGCTGCAGTCAACAGCGTTGCAACAGGCAACGTTGGTGGGACAATATTCTGGGTGTTTCTTACAGCAATAGGAACTATATTTGCGGTTCAAATAGTCCAGAAAAGGATGCATCGCAAAACAAGGCGAACACCGCAGGTCAGAGCCGAATTTGCCACAGCAGCCCAGGCCTAAATAGTAAATCTTTTGTTCAACCCGCTCGCTATATTGTCATGGAAAAGCTCGAAATTCCGACATTAACAAAAACTCAATTCTTGGCTTTTCTCGAAAACGACGCCAAAGTGCGTGTAGATGGCTATATCGAAGGCGCAGTGGAACTTGCAGAAGAAGTCCATTCCGGCCTTGTGCGTGAGGATGGAACTTCCCAGTTTCTCGAAACACATACCTGGCCTGTCACGGTGGATGTTGTTCGTCACTACCGGAGTGAACAGCGAAATATCACAAGCGTTGAGGTGGCGGCAGCGATATTACACGATGTCATGGAAGACGATGATCGTATTCTGAATTTGTATGAATCAAAGTCGTATGGATTTGAGGCGTACCTCGAGTACCGTTTCGGCAGCAGGATAAAAGACATCGCGACTGAGCTCAAGATCAAGCCCATTGAAAATTATGTGGGAGAGACTATGGCAGACAGGGAACTCTCTCGTTTCCAGGAATACTCTGGGATTCTCCAGTTGGCAGAATACGACGTAAAAGCGATAAAATTGGCAGACCGGCTCAACAACATGATCTTTATCCAGCGCGTCGCGGGTCATGACAAGATAAGGCGCTATCTACGAGAAGCCGAGGACTTTTACATCGCATACACCATGCTGCCTCCAAAAATGCCTGAATACTATGGCAAAATTCGTGGAGCATACGAACGCCTCCGCTCCAGTCCGCTGCGAGAGGCTATAGTAACTCACTAACCGACTTTCAAAAACCATTTAAAGGTATAAAATGGAGGTAAAAGGGAGTTTCATTGACAGATCCCTTGCGCGTAGCCGTAATAATAAAACTGGAACCTGACTTTTCCGAAGGAAACGTTAGTTATAACGCAGACGGAACGTTGAACCGAGCCGAGACCAAGAGCATTCTCGGGCCTCACAGCGCTATTGCGGCAAGAGCTGCGTTTTTTGCCAAAGTAAAATGTGGTGCGAAAATAGCGGTGACTACGATGGGCCCGCCAATGGCAGATGCTGCTCTGCAGCAGGCCCAGCTAGTGTGCGACGCAGATGAGCTGCACCTCTACAGCGACAGGCTGTTCGCTGGTGCAGACACACTAGCTACCGCCGAAGTCTTGAAAACGGGCATTTCAAAGGTCGAAGGCGGAAGCGTTGACATGGTTTTCTCTGGACACAGAGCATCGGATGGAGAAACTGGCCAGACTGGCCCTCAGACCGCTTGGAAGCTAGGGTTTACTTTTCTCGGTAACGTGATTGATTATGACGTCGATCCTGACAGGAGAATGGTTCGGGCAAAACGCCTGATATCGCTTCAGGGATTCTATGACATAATAGAGGAGATTGAAGCTCCTCTTCCAGTCTTTATCGCAATACATCCATCCTTCAAATCCGCTTACAATACGGTCTCGCAGAGGCTGGCATTTGAAAAATATCAAAAAGAGGCCAAATCCCGTGCACAGAACTACAAAAATTTCCTCAAGGTATTCAACGCCCAGCAGTTGGGCGCTGACCCCAAGCTCGTTGGCTTGCCCGGTTCTCCTACCATCGTCTACAAGGTCGAGAAGATTCCAAAGGCGCACGCGAGCAGGAGGGCCGAAGTCATTGACGGTGCAGATCGAGCTAAACTTCGGAAAGTCGCAGCGAAAATGTACGAAGTCCTAGAGGAGATGATGATAAAATGAGCGACAAATACCAGCATCTCTACGTCGTTATCGAGCATGACGAGGGCAAGCTCGTGCCAGTCAGCCTGGAAATGTTAGGCGAAGCGCGCAGGTTGATGGACGGCTTTAACTCAAAATACAAATCGGATGAAAAAGTTGTCGCAGTTGTACTTGGTTACAACGCCCGCGAGATGTGCCAGGAGCTTGTCTACCGCGGCGCTGATGCAGTCATATATGCAGACAGTCCAGAGCTTCGCTACTCTAGAAACCTGATAGACACCAAAATAATAAGCAGAATTGCCGAAAACCGCGAGCTTGCATCTCAGTTTTCTGATGCTTCCACGTTTGTAAAGCCGCGCTACATGTTCTTTGCAGCAGACAGTGTAGGGCGCCACCTTTCGTCCACAGTATTAGCCGAGCTTGACTCCGGGCTTGCATCAGACATTAACAAGTTGGTAATAGAGGACATCGAAATAAAGCACGAACACAAAACCAAGGGGCTGCCGATAATCTATGAAAAGACCCTAGAAATGTATCGACCTGACTTTTCCGGCTTTCTCTGGACGACCATACTCTGCCTTGACAACAAGAATCCCGCAATTGCAAGGGACTACCACCCGCAATCCTGCAGCATAATCCCTGGAGTGTTCCTACCATTGGACCGGGACTCGGCCAGAAAGGGCGAGATAATTGACTACAAGCCAGAGCCTGATGAGCGCGACCTACGTGTAAAGATAATCAACAGGAGGATAGTGAAGAGTTCCGTTGACTTTGACAGCCACAAAGCCATTGTGAGCTTTGGCAGGGGAATCAAAGAATCGCCTGAAGAGAATATCAGACTGATAGAGGAGCTTGCCGAACAGCTTGATGCGGAGATTGGAGTTTCGCTTCCGATTTCAAAAAAGCCATATCAAATCAGCGAGGGCTTGAGTTCAGAATACATGATTCCAGATAGGGTCATTGGAACCAGTGGCCGCAAAGTTGTCCCGCTGCTTTATATCGCAGCCGGCATCAGCGGCGCGATGCAGCACATTGCCGGCATGAAAGAATCTGGCTTCATAGTGGCCATAAACCCGGACGAAGAATCGCCCATGAAGGACGAATGTGACATTTTTATCAAGGGACGGATTGAGGACGTCATCCCTGCTCTGCTAGAAGAGCTAAGGATGCTCAAGCCTGCAGTAAAGGTGAAAAAATAAATGGAAAAATATGACGTAGCAGTAGTTGGAGGAGGCTCTGCCGGCCTGGCTGCACTAACGCAGCTTTCAAAGCTTGGCAAGCAGGCAATCTTGATCGAGGCAGGCAAGCAACTGGGGACAAAGAATGTTTCCGGTGGCATCCTTTACTCAAAGAAGCCAAAGCACGGCAAGGTATACAACGTAGAAGACATCTACGGTCAGGAGTTCTTCTCTGAGATGCCGGTGGAGCGCAAGATTACGAAATACATGCTACACGCAACTTCCCGAAACCGGGTTTTCACCATGGACTTGACTGCAGGCCACGAATACCAAGCCAATTTTGGATATTCGGTTCTCTTGGGCAAACTAAATTCTTGGTTTGCAAAGCACGCAGCTGAGGGTGCAGAGCGGCAGGGTGGAGGTATAGTGTCGGGAGTTCACGTCCGTTCTATTACCCAGCAAGGTGAAGCGAGGACGCTTGTAGAAACAGATGAGCTAGAGCCCTTTGAAGTGAAGGCGGTAATAGCTGCGGACGGCGTCAACTCTGAAATAGCTCATCTGATAGGAGCGCGTCCAAAATTCACGCCGGAGCAGTTGTACCAGGGTGTTAAAGTCGTTGTCAAGCTCCCCGAAGAGGTGATAGAGGAACGCTTTGGCGTCAGCGCCGACGAAGGCGCTGCTCACCTATTTGCGGGAGACGTGACTCTGAATCATATCGGTGGTGGATTTGTCTACACAAACCGTGACACGCTTTCTGCTGGAGCAGTTTACCACTATGACTCGCTCATGCATCGGCCCGTTGGACCCAGCGAGTTGGTAGACGCACTCTTGAAAAACCCGATGGTCTCTGAGCTGATCAAGGACGAAGTCGCAGTAAAGAAAGAGATAGACAAGGACCTGCCAAAGGAGGAGCAGCTCCGCGTGCGGTTTGCAGTCAGCAAGCTCGTAAAGAATTGGAACGAGCTTCGTGACGCATTTCTCTCTCCTTCCGCAAGGAAGAAACTTGTGGAATCTGGAAAGTACAAGACGGAGGATGAAATAAAGTCAAGGCTGGATTTCGTAAGTAATGAGCTAACATCAAAGTACCACACGAAATTCGTGACTGACTACGTAGAACTGGAGTACTCTGCAAAGCTCGTGCCGGATGGGAAGCGATGCATGATGAAAAAGCCCTACCAAGAGAACGTCTTGTTTATTGGCGACGCAGCCGGAAGAGGAGTCTTCATTGGCCCGCGCATAGAGGGACTGAACGTTGGAATTGACGACGCAGGGAGGGCTGCGACCGCCGTTGCAAGGGCAATCGACAGAAACAACTACTCTCCGCAGTACATGGGAGAATACTACAGCCAGCTCGTAGACGAGAGCCCTTATACAAGGGACATGAAAGAAATCGACAAGGACTACCTAAAGATATTTCTAGATGCCGCCAAAGACGTTCCGAAGGACATTGTTGGTCAACGCTACGGATTGGTGTTTAGGCTAATGTCAAGTGGGACATTGCGGGGACTGGCAGTGGGATTTGCAAACATACTCGGATACGACAGACTTCTTCCGCTTGTTGAGTCAGAAGACACGTACGTGCAGGTGCCTGTAGAGCTTGCAGAAAAGATGGGCAGACAGGTGAGCTCTACATATGAACCAAGTACTCCAACCCTCGCCGAACGAGTTGCCAAACTAAAGTACGACGACGACTCGGTCTCACACATCAAGGTGCTAGATTCGAAATCGGATTTCATGAAAAAGATGGTGACGATGTGCCCGACTGGGTGCTATAGCCTTGAAAAGGAGGACGTTACGCTTCAGCACGAGGCTTGTATTGAATGCGGTACCTGCGCAAAAGAAACAGAGTGGCGTCACCCCAGAGGAGAAAAGGGAATAGTTTACCAGTACGGCTAGTTCTTCCATTTTATGGAGCAGCCAATGGAAGGATCGAACTCTTTCTCTATCTTTTCTCCCCTTAGCACTTTGCGCACGTTGTTTTCCATGACAGGAACAGTCGGCTTTGATTCCGGCTCCAGCGCGTCGTTGACCTTGCCGTGAAAAACTAATTTCTTGCCAGAATCGAGCAGAAACGGGTCTGGGGTGCATACTGCGCCGAAGGCTTTCGCTACCTGCTGGGTGTCATCTATTAGGTACGGGAAGTTGAGCTTGTAGTCCTCTGAGAACTTTATCATATTCTCAAAACCTTCGTCTTGGTAGTTCGGGTCGTTGCTGTTGATGCCAATGACTTGGAGCTCCGTGGGACTGAATTTGCCCTGTAGGGCGACGACATCGCCTATTCTCGCCTTTACGTACGGGCAGTGGTTGCAGATGAAAATTATCAGAGTTGACTTGCTCTTGTAGTCGCCTAGAGAGTGCGTCTTGCCATCCACGCCCTTTAGCGCGAAACTGGGAGCCGTGTTACCTGACTTTAGTACCTGGGGTGATGAGGCTGTTTTAACCATAGCAATCATGCCTTCTAAAGACATTATATTTATTGCGAATCCGCGAAGACCTTTACTTTTTCTTCTTACTCTTATTTTGCTTCTTGGACTTGGTCGCGTTTGATCTACGCGTTTTTCGTGCGGTCTTTCCGCTCGAAACTGCTCTCATCGCTTCGATGCAGGCTTTATTTCGTCATAAGCTGCCACATCTCTGATTTCTGCTATTGACTGTACGGCGGCAGGGCCATAGTAATCCGCTAGCATACTGATGGACTTCTTGCGCTCATTCACATCGAGAGACCATTTTGCCGCTTCTTTGAGTTCCCAAAACCTATCGTCCAGGCGCGCCAACAATTTAGCAAATAAGTCATCGAGATATTTATCCTTGCGTACGTCTTGACTCGGAAGGCGCCCACCTTCCGCACTCCCCTAATACTTGCTCATTGTGAAGCTCTGTGAATTAGATTGACCGACCAGTCCGGATGTCTAATACACTATTGCGTCTCCAACAGGGAAGGCGTTCTCGAGAATTTTTCTCTCTTCAAAAGGCAATGCCTGCCACTTGTTGTTGTTCTCAAGGTTCAGCTTCGCGGGAAGATTCGTTTCAAGTTCTCTATACCATGAAAGTCCTGCGAATTGATAGAGCCTGTTCAGCTCTTCCCTTGGCCTTCTCACGAACTCTTCGTAGCTTACTTCAGTCAATCTGTCCTTGATGACAAAGACGTCCTGTTCAAGCATTTTTCTGTTGTAGTTGTAAAAGTTAATGCATGACTCAAGTTTGGATTCCTCCTTTCCAAAGATTTCTTTGATCGTGACGTAACCTTTGTAGCCATGCTCATACTCGGTCTTCATTTGCATATCCCAATAGCTGAGCATCTTTTGATAAATCGAGTTGACTACCGCTCTCGGGTTCCGCCGTAT
>Ga0070694_100000481_pt1 | contig 21881 bp, 22 predicted proteins | sample KBSK1251metaG_FD_65470 | JGI IMG/M metagenome (GOLD analysis project Ga0070694, IMG submission 65470) | Corn, switchgrass and miscanthus rhizosphere microbial communities from Kellogg Biological Station, Michigan, USA - KBS K1-25-1 metaG | ecosystem: Host-associated > Plants > Roots >... | reverse complement strand
GTTTGGAAGACTGAGTTGCCGCCGGGACATTCTTCACCAGTGCTGACGCGCGATCGCATCTTTGTGACTGCTTACAGCAAAGTGCCGGCGGCCGGCGCCAAACAGAATGCTCATGCAGTTCAGGACAGTCCTATTACGAAAGAGAACTACAAGCTGCTGGTGATCGCGCTTGATCGCGCGAGCGGAAAGATTCTCTGGCAACGTGAAGTTCCGCGCACGCGCACCGGGCGCTTGCAGAATGTGAACAACCCGGCGTCACCGAGCCCCGTCACCGACGGCTCGAACGTCTACGTTTTCTTTCAGGAGTTTGGCCTGGTCTCGTTTGACGCGGCGGGCAAGGAACGTTGGAAGCTGCCGCTGGGACCGTTCAACATGTTCTATGGCTTTGGCGCGTCGCCAATCCTCGTGGACGACAAGGTTGTTTTGCCTATCGATCAGGACAATCCCGCCTCGTTCCTGCTCGCAGTCGACAAGAACAACGGTAAGCTGCTTTGGAAAGTCGAGCGGCCCGGCGTCATTTCCGGTTACTCGACCCCGATCGTCTATCAACCAAAACAGGGCCCGAAGCAGATTATCGTGCCCGAATCGTTTCAGCTTTCAGCTTACTCGGTGGCGGACGGCAAGCGCGTCTGGTGGGTGAAAGGACTGGCCTGCGAAATGAAGTCGATCGCCAGTCACGACTCCGAGTACCTCTACATTAACGGTTGGGGCTTTCCCCAGAACCAGCAGGGCCAGCAGCTGAAGACGATTTCCTGGGAAGAAGGGCTGGCCAGATACGATAAGAACGGTGACAAAGAGATTGCCAAGACCGAAATCTCCGGTACGGAGAAGATTGACCGGATGTTGAGCGGAGCTTTCGAAGCGTTCGACATGGATCGTAATGAAAAGCTTAACGCGCGCGATTGGGAAGTTTTTCGCGCCATGATGGCTGCCGAGAATGGCCTGCTCTCGATCAAGATGGGCGGCGAAGGCGATCAGACCGCAAACGCGATCCGCTGGCACTATTACAAACCGGTCCCGCAGGTTCCTTCGACGCTGCTCTATAAAAACGTGCTCTACATGATTAACGATAGCGGCATCCTGCTGTCGTTCGATCCAGCGACCGGCAATGTTCTGAAGCAGGGCCGCCTGCACGGCGCTATCGACAAATACTTTGCCTCACCAGTCGCAGCCGACGACAAAGTCTTTCTGATTGGCCAGGGTGGCCAGGTTTCTGTGCTGAAAGCCGCGGGCGAGTGGGAAGTGCTCAAAGTAAACGAACTGGACGACGAGGTTTACGCGACGCCGGCGATTGCCGACGGGCGGATCTATATTAGAACTCGCAGCGCGCTGTACAGCTTCGGCAAATCGTAAGATCGGGAGTCAAGGCTAACTATATTTGTAGGGGTGTCCCTCCGTGGGCACCCCATCTCGTTTTGAAGGCGGTCAAATCAAATAAGGGTGCCCACGGAGGGACACCCCTACAATCGTTTACTTCTCCGGCCGCACCTTAACGTCCTTCACATTCCCGAAATACACAATCGCATCGGCGTAGTCGCCGAGCGTGAAGTTGTCGTTGTACCTGCCGAGAAAAAAGATCTTGCTCGCCGGAAGTTTCGCCTGGTTTGTGCCCTTAATGGCAATCAACGCGGGCGCATCGCCCAGAGCGAAAACGCGTCGGCCTTCATCAACATCAAAAAATTGAAACACTGACCAGATCCGCTCCGGATACTTGCCTCCAATCTCTCCGGGAAAGCCGCCGCCGTAATTTATGCAATGACCGGCGCCGTAAATCGTGAGCCCTTTCAGTTTCTTGTCCAGTATTTCCCGGCTCACCGCTTCGCGGATGAAGCGTCCGCGATTGCTTTCCTTCGGATTGTCTCCGGCGAGCAAGCGTACCCGTTGTTCACGGGAAACGCCCAGGTTTATTTTCCGAACGCTGCGTATGAAAGCTTCATAGATTGGCGCAGCCCAAACTTCAGCGCCACTGGCGTCGCGCCAGACGATACTCAGTTTTTCTCGGGACATTTCTTCGCCGTCAAGCACGAACCGATCGAGCACATCCTGATGGGCGATGTTGGCCGACTCGATCATGATGACTCGCACCTTGCGCAAAAAGTCAGGATCTTCGATCAGCGCAATACGCAGATCGGAGTCGTTTTTGCTGCCGTGATCTTCGCCGAGACAGACGACGTCAAACTTGTCCCAGGCGGCCAGGAGGCCTTTGACGATCGGTTGCAGGCGAGCTTTTGTGGCTGGCAAAGGATGCGGGTCGGATTGCGTCTGCGCCAAAGCTTGGGGAAGGTGAAACAGAACCACGATTGCGAAGACGGAAAAAATGAGAATGAGTTTCTTCGGCATGTCTTGATGTAAAGCAGACTGTCTAGTCTGCTTCATGTTTAGGACGCCAAAAGGATCGCAGACTGGACAGTCTGCTATACATCCTATGCAGAAGTGTCCGGCAAAGATGCCTTCACTGCGATTTGCCGTCTCCCGAAACACCCAGGTCTCTAATCAGCCCGTCGCTAAGACTGTAAACCCATCCGTGTACTGTCACCGACTGTCCGCGCGCCCATGCGTCGCGAACCACGGTCGTCTGTTTGACATTGTTAACCTGCTCGATGACGTTCAGTTCACATAGACGAGCATGCTGTTCGGCTTCGGTGTTCAAAGCGTCGATTTCGGCTCGATGATGGACGCGAACATCCTGGACGTGACGCAGCCAGTTATCGATCAATCCCAGGTTCTGGTCTTGCAGCGCGGCCATCACGCCACCGCAGCCGTAGTGTCCGCAGATGATGATGTGTTTGACGAGCAGCGCCTCCACCGCATACTGAATTGCGGAAAGACAATTGAGATCCGTGTGCACGACGACGTTGGCCACGTTGCGATGCACAAACATCTCACCAGCCAACAATCCCACAATTTGATTTGCCGGAACCCGGCTGTCCGCGCAGCCAATCCAAAGGTATTCGGGTGACTGTTGCGCGGCCAGGCGGCGAAAAAAGTCGGGATCCTGGCGCGTCATGTCGGCCGCCCAGGTGCGATTGTTTTCAAAAAGTTGATTTAGTAGTGGCATGATGTTTTCAGTATCGTATCGACGAATGACAGCCTTGAAAAGGCGAGTGCTTAGCGACCCACGTAATAGAGACTGGAGGGCAAGCGTCTCGCTTGCCGGTAACACTGGTCAACCGAGACGATTGCGCTCCAGTCAGACCTTAATTCTTATCAACGCGCCGGGATTCAAGGTGACCTTCACGAGCCCACAGAAATAGCGGCAGAGCAAAAGACAGTCCGACCGTCAACAACGACATCCAGTAGATCCATTGATACTTCATTGCGTGACGTTCGGCCTCTCGCTTCAGGAATATCATGAAGACCAGGCAAGAGATCAAGAGATCAACGGCGAAGAAAATGGAGATTGGCGTACCGAACAGCTGATTGAGGAACAATCGTGCCGCGAGTCCGTGAGTCAGCAGAAATGAAATCAGGAAGTAATAGGGAAGGATCAAGCCGATAACCGCGAGGATCAGGTAGACGAGTTTGCGGGACATTGAATGGTTCCTTTCCGGCAAGGCTGCGTTTGCCCTGGCCATCGCGTAAGCCAGGAGTCAGTACCATCTGCGTGAGCGGACGGGATAATCCTCAATCTAAGCTAGCTTCCTGATCCCATTTGCCCACGCAAATGGTACTGACCGGGCGCGGCAGGACGACAGCATAGGCGGAAGTCTCTCTTGCAGTTCGGCTGTCGCACATCGTGGTAAGCCGCCAGCTCACCGGCAGAATCAGTCGCGGCTTTCAATCTCCAGAGCCGCGATCTTGTCGTCTTTCGTTAGAGCCACCGTGCATAAGAGTGTCTGCCCCAGATCAGTCATCAGAAAGCGAAAGACGCGCAGATTATTTTCATCTCGTCGTTCAACTAACTCTCCCAGGTGGATGATGGCCACCGGCAGGCTTAATGAGTTCAAGGTTTCGCCGATTTGTTTGACGCGGACAGGAAGATCGTTGGTGCGAAACTCAGTCGTGAACGCTTCAGGATTGGCAGTACCTCTCGCCAGTTGTAAAAGCACTTGTTTGATCATTGAACTGGCTTTTTTGTCTGTATCCGCGATCGTCTGGATGGTGGGCAGGGCGAACTCAGGATAGAAAATCGACGCGAGGCCGCGGGTGAGCTTGATGTCATTGGTCTCCCAGGAATTCGCGAAAAAGATAATCGTCAATTTGTCGTCAACAAAACGAGTAATGGATGATTTGAAGCCCTGCCACGCCCCGCCGTGATACAGCACTCGACGGTTGTGGATCCGGTTGCTGTGCCAGCCAAAGCCATACGCTTTTTGCTTTCCATTATTCAGTGTGGCGGGCGCCCAAATCTCGGCGAGCGTGGATTGTTTGAGCGGCTTGTCCGTGTACAGCGCGGCGTCCCACTTTGCCAAATCCAAAATAGTGAGATAGAGCGATCCGTCCGCGGTTGTGTTGGTTGAGGGTGAAACCCATTCCTGGTTCTTGAGTTCACCACTGACCAGGCGGTAGCCGGCGGCGCGGTTCGGCACGATGTCGGCTTCAGAAATCACCCGCGCCGTCGTCATCCCGACGGGGCGGAAAATTCTTTCCTGCAAAAACTCGCCGTAGAATTTTCCCGTCACTTTCCGGATCAGAATTCCTAACGTGACATAGCCGGCATTGCTGTAATCCCAGTTGGTGCCCGGCTCGAAAGCCTGCGGAACCTTGTTCAGTGACGCAAAGTATTCGTCTTCAGTGTAGTCGCGGCGTAAGTCTATTTCAGGAGGGAAATCACCCATGCCGGATGTGTGGTTGAGGAGATTCCGCACAGTAATCTGGCCCCACGACGCCGGCACGTCCGGAAAGAATTTTGTAATCTTGTCTGCCAGCGAAATCTTGCCGTCCTGCACCAAAAGCATTACCGCCGCGGCGGTAAACTGCTTTCCGATAGAGCCGGATTGAAAAACGGTCTCCGGCTTGACCGGCACGCGGTGCTCGACATTCGCCAGACCGTAACTCTTGAGCATCGCAATGCGTCCGTCGCGAATGACGGCGAGCGACACGCCCGGAATCTTTTGCCGGCGCATCTCGGCCTGAACGTAAGCGTCTATTTTGGCGGAAGCATTTGTTTGCGCGGGAAGCGTTGAGCCGCTCAGCATTAGAAACAGAAAAGCGGCAGAGCAAATTCGCAGGTGAATTATCTCCATGTTCCATCGGATCATCACAAACCTTAATCAATTTGAGTCTTAAGCGGATTGAGCGCTGAGAGTTTACACTGCCGCGGCTTTTCTCAAAAAGCAATCCGATTTAGACCGAGCCGGCGATTTTTGGGTGCCTGAGCGGCTTGCCGCCTGATGTGCGGAAGGCCTCGGGCTTTCCGTTCGGTTATTCACGAGATATGCGGCGAGGCTGAGCCTCGCCGCAACTGTTAATTAGATGTCGCCGGTAAGGCGGAGCCTGGCGGAGCCTTACCGCACATCAGGCGGCAGAGCCGCGAAGAAACGAATCCCACTAAGCGGGATTGATCGACGTCAGACATTTAGGACCACATCCGCAGTCCGCTTTCGTGGGAACGGTCTATTCAACCCTGACAATCTTACACTTCAGCGTTCGATTCCAACGCTGCGCCGTCATTTGCTTGTATTCATTCGAAATCACGCTGAACACAATCAGTTGTTGCCGCGAACTGTTGCGGAGTTCTTCCAGCGCGGGAAACTCGCGCAGATTAGTCCATTCGATTGACGCCGATTGATGGCTGAACAGGCGCAAGGGAGGAACCAGGATCAAGTCAAGGTCTTTGTCGCCGCGCACGACCGCCCGGTAGGTTTTGCCGGCGTCCAGCGTCGACTCATAAGGAACCACGACGTGAACGATTTCCTCAAACCGGATTAGTTCAAAGAGATAGCGGAAGTATCCGTAATATTTTCCGGGATTGCGCAGGACTCCGACCGCCGTAATCATCGCGCGACCGCCATATTCATGCGACATGATCTTATCCACGCTCTGCCTGATGATCTCACGCTGGGTTTCGTCATTGACGAAGCGAACGGCAATATCATCCCTCGCCTTCGGCCCGCAGCGCTCGTCGTTTAGATACGAGAATTCAAATCCGCTTTGCCACTGGGCCCTGATGCGGACGGTTTGGTTGAAGTAGCGTCGCGGGTGTTTGACCAGCTCGCAGAAATCAATCGTGGTTACTGTTTCTGCGGATGACTGGCGGGGCGGGTTTTCTTGTTGAATTTTGTCGAACCGAATGATGTCGAAGCGATAGCGGTACCAGTCGAAAGCCTTTCGGGATTCATTGCGGAGAATGCCGACTACGGTGACGCGTGGATGAATGCCTGATGTGGGTGCCCAGATCTTTCTGAAGTCGCGAACCAGCAAACGGACTTGTTCGTCATCAATCCTGATCGTGTTCGCGCCGATTTGATCGTCGTGACTGCGTGGGCACGCGCCGTCGTTGAGCGTCGATCCTTCGGTCCTGATTTCGAAGGTTGCGGTGATGCGAATGGTTTTCTCGAAATAGAGTTGAGGCTGTGTGACCATCTCGCAGAAAGTGATCGTGGGGATTGTGTCCGGCATGTTTAGTTGAGTCTGGGCCAGAAGGGTGTGCTGAAAGCAAACGAATACCGCAGCGAGTAAGACGATTGATTTGGCGTTCATAACTGATGAACGGCGAGATTGAGCGTGGCTTGCGTGAGACTAAGCCCTGGCACGCTTTGACTCAGGGCCGTTAGGCCCGACATTTTTGTAGAAACCAACCGAGGAGGATTGGAAAGGCCCGTAGGGCCGACACTCTCATACGGTAATCGATGAATCTGAAAATGTGTCGCTCCTGAGTGTGTCGGCCTTACGGGCCTTTCGACTTTGATGAGGGCTTCTACAAATATGCCTGGCCTAACGGCCCTTCGAACTGTGTCCTTGTCCCGCTCGCGGTTCTGCCTTCGCCGCTGCTTCACTGACTGACAATTACCGTGACGGAACGCTGGATTTCGTCCGGGTCAGCGTTGTAATCTTTGGCAGGATTCGAAAATAGAGGTCAGAAAAATGTGTCGAAATATCAAGACTCTGCATAACTTCAAACCGCCGGCAACTGAAGAAGAGATTCGCGCCTCAGCAATTCAATTTGTCAGGAAGCTCAGCGGATTTAGCAAGCCGTCCAAAGCCAATGAACCCGCCTTCAATCACGCTGTCGAGCAGGTAACCAAAGCCGCGACTGACCTTCTCGATTCGCTGGTTACCAATGCCCCTCCGAGAAATCGGGAAGTTGAAGCTGCGAAAGCTCGTGAACGCACGGCGTTGCGCTTTGGTGGAGCTCCCGCCGTGTGAGATTGCGGTTTTGTTTGAGTCGGGAGCGAAAGGGACCGGTCACAGCTCATTCCAGCCTGCGCCTTAGACCATGGCATGAAGGCTGGCTGGTAGTGGGGTCAGTTTGATGTCCGACAAGCTTTAGCTTGTCGAAACTTGCGACAAACTAAATTTTGTCGGACATTTGTTTTCAAATAAAGCAGAACATAAGCCCGCAAGGCGGGCAGTACGGTCAGTACCATCCGCAAGCCGTGGGTGGGTCAAGAATGACTAATCGCCATTCTCTTATCCCATTTGCTCACGCAAAATGGTACTGACCTCAGTTTCACGTTCTCTTCAACCTCTCGCTCCGAACCGCAAATTACTTTGGCAGCAGGTTGCATTCATTCGGGAGAAAACCGCCGCCCAGGAGATTTGCTCCCACAACGATTGGCTGGTCGGAAGTGACTTGTATCGTAAAGGAAACGTTGGTCGTGGGATCTGGACTTGCCTGCGGCAGAGTCCAGGTGAGATTCCTTGTGTGCTTCGACAGCAACGGAACAGTGCTGACTCCCGTTTCGCCCGGATAAGGTTCCGAGGCTGTTCCGGGAATCGTGACACCCACCAAGTTCGCCCCATTAATATCCAGGAAATTCACCGCTACATTGGCGGTAGCACCACTGCCGTTGAAGACATAAAGATTAGACGTATTTGTGCCGGCGCCGTGATAGAGATGCGCAGGCGTGCAGACCCACACAAATGGTGCTCCGCCCGAAGATGGTCCCGGAGGTCCCGCTGGTCCGGTGGCTCCCGCCGGTCCCGCTGGCCCAGTTGGTCCCGCCGGTCCTGCGGGCCCTGTTGCTCCCGTGGGTCCCGCCGGTCCAGCTGGTCCAGGAGGGCCAGTGATGTTCCAGGAAACTCGGTCTTCATTGTTGTGACATGGAGTGCTCGAATCCACCAGACGCATCTCTCCGTTACCGGGATTGATGCAAGCTTCGAGAACGCCCGGAGTACTGGCGGCGCGCATCGCGACCGGCACTAACACCGCACACGCGAGAACTGAAATGCAGGCGATCATAAGACGTCGTGTAAATTTAATGCTCATATTTGGTCTCCTTACCTCAGGGTTGGTTTTCTTAAGGGGCCAGCAATCTAGTGCCTACGTCAGGCACTGTCAAGAAAATTGAGAGAGTCTGAGCAATCGCGACCTGCGTGAATGCTTTATCGCCGAAGCTTCGACAAGCTAAAGCTTGTCGGACATCAAACTGCACCACCACCTCGCAATCCAAGCCGCCACACCTATTGGCCGCCACACAACTTGACTGTGTCGTTCAGAACCTCTAATAAAAGCTCGGTCAGTTCCCTGATTCGGAGAAATTCATGGATCAATCAGCCATCCGTCGCGCTTTATTTTTCTTCGCCAAACTGTCAATCGCCGTCGTCGTCTTTGCCGCCGGTCTAAACCCACAAATATACGCGCAGGATGCGACGACCGCGAAGGTTGACGATTACCTGAAAACGGAGATGCAGCGGCAACGCATCCCCGGAGCCTCGCTCGTCGTGGTGAAAGATGGGCAGATAATTTTGGCCAAAGGATATGGCTTGTCGAACGTAGAGCTTCAGGTACCGGCGAAAGCAGAGACGATCTTTCAGTCCGGCTCGATGGGCAAGCAGTTTACGGCCACCGCGGTGATGATGTTGGTAGAAGCGGGCAAACTTAATCTCTCGGATCCGATCACGAAATACTTCACAGATGCGCCGGCCGCCTGGAAGGATATCACCGTGCGGCATCTGCTGACGCACACGGCGGGCACGACTGACTATCCGGACGACTTTGATTTCCGTCGCGATTACACCGAGGACGAATTGCTCAAGCGCGCGGAAGCGATTCCGCTCGCGTTCCAGCCCGGTGAAAAGTGGAGCTACAGCAATCTGGGTTACGTGCTGCTCGGCATTCTGATTCACAAAGTGAGTGGACAATTTTACGGCGATGTTTTGCAGGAGCGTGTGTTCAAGCCGTTGGGAATGACCACGGCGCGCATCATCAGCGAAGCCGAGATCGTGCCCAACCGCGCTGCCGGTTATCGTCTGGTGAAGGGTCAATTGAAAAACCAGGAATGGGTCTCGCCAACGCTCAACACTACTGCGGACGGCGCGCTCTATCTGACCGTTTACGACATGGCGAAGTGGGACGCGGCGCTGTACACGGAAAAGCTGCTCAAGAAATCGAGCCTGGAACAGATGTGGACTCCGGTGAAGCTGAACAACGGCAAGACCTACCCGTATGGCTTCGGATGGTCATTGGGTGAAGTGCGCGGCCACCACATCGTCGAGCACGGCGGCGCGTGGCAGGGATTCAAGTCTTACATTGCACGCTACGTTGACGATAAGTTGACCGTGATTGTGTTCCTGAATTTGATTCAGCCGAATCCAGGAAGAATCGCGCACGGTGTCGCAGCCATCTACAACCCGGAATTGGCGCCTATCACGCCGAACGCGATTGAAGACCGAGAACCACAGGTGACTGCGCTGGCGCGGGAGATCGTTCTAAAAACCACCGCGAACACACTTGAGTCGGCGCCGTTCGCCGCCGAAGCGTGGCCAGCAATTTCGAGCAGTACGCCTCAAGTTTCCGAGTTCCTGAAATCCTTCGGCCCGCTAAACGGTATCGAACTGCTGGCCCGAACCGAGCAAGACGGTAGTCGAGTGTATCGCTATCGGCTGAAGTACAAAGACGGCAACCTCATTTTCATTATGGGGCTGAATAAACAAGGCAAGCTCGCCCGGCTGAACTTACAAGCGGAGTGAGAACCGCAAGCAAGCGTTGGTTTCTCATCGCCGAAGAGTTATGACTATCCGGTTAATGAAATTCGTTGCAGTAGCGATAACTGTCGCTGCCCTGGCTCTGTTCTCGGCGTCTACCCGACCGGAGCGAGCCTCATCGATTGCTGCATATGTTTCCCATACAGACGACACCATCGCCATCACCGGCGCGACCCTGATCGACGGTTCGGGTCACACGCCCGTCAAGGATGCAGTTGTAATTATCAATGGAGACTCGATCGTTGCAGTTGGAAGGCGCGGTAGAGTCACGATTCCGCCAGACGCGAAGCTGATCGACGCGCGCGGCTTCGTCATAGCGCCAGGATTCATTGACACTCACAATCATTCCGACCGCGGTTTCGATCAGGATCCTTCCGCGGCGACGCAAGTCTCACAAGGCATCACCACAGTCGCCGTGGGACAAGACGGCGGTTCGGAGTTTCCCATCGGCGATTACCTCAACAAACTCGATTCTAATCCGGTAGCGCTCAATGTGCTCACGTTTGTCGGTCATGCGACGCTGCGCACAAGAGCGATGGGACAAGATACAAACCGTCATGCTACCGACGCCGAGATCCGACAGATGAAACAGATGGTCGATCAAGGCATGCGCGATGGCGCGTTCGGATTATCAACCGGTCTGGAATACGAAACAGGAAAGCCCGCAACGACTGAAGAGGTAATTGCGCTGGCGAGTGTCGCTGGACGTTACGGCGGCATCTACATCAGCCACATGCGCGATGAAGCAGACAAGACGCTCGAGTCCATCAGCGAACTCATTCGCATCGGACGCGAGGGCCATCTGCCCGCACAAGTCTCGCACATCAAGCTTGGCACCGTCGCGGTTTGGGGCCGCGCGCGCGAAGCCGTGGCACTAATCAACGCGGCGCGCCGGCGGGGACAGGACGTAACCGCGGATTGTTATCCGTATGAGGCGTGGAACTCTACGATTCGCGTCCTTATTCCCAGTGGCCGCCACGACGATCCGAACGATGTCGCGAAAGGCCTGGCCGATGTCGGCGGCGCGCAGAACATCACCCTCGTTAGCTGTCGCGCGCATCCCGAATTTGAATTCAAGACTCTCGCGGAGATTGCTCTCCAACAAAATGTCTCGCCGGTGGAAATGTACATGCGCATTGTCCGCGATGGCGGCGCAACGATCGTCTGTCATTCGATGAAAGAGGAAGACATTCGCGTTTTTTATCAGCAGCCTTGGACAATGGTGAGCAGCGATGGCGGCATCGGCTCAAGACATCCTCGCGGAGCCGGAACGTACCCGCGAGTCCTCGGCCGGTTCGTGCACGAGCAGCATTGGCTCTCGTTGACCGAGGCGATCCGAAAGATGACGTCGTTGCCGGCGTGGCGGCTGGATTTGAAGGATCGCGGATTGATCAAGACCGGTTACAAAGCTGATCTGGTTCTGTTTGATCCGACCGCCGTGATCGATCGCTCGACTTTTCAGCAGCCGCAGTTAATCTCTGACGGCATCAAAGCGGTTTTTGTCAACGGCGTTGAGGTCTGGCGGGAGGGCAGAACCACTGGCAACCGACCCGGACGCGCCATCCGTCATCAAACTACTTCAGCAGGAGATCATCGATGATTCCTTCGATTCTCAAATTGCGAAAGTCTTCGAGGTCGAGTTTACGAATGAGTTCCGTGATCATGTCCATGCAGATGCATTCCTGATTCGAGCCTTCGGGATGCGCTCGTCTTAAGCCGAGGAGTTCATCAATGCGCCGCTTTAGTTCCTGCTGAATCAGGCCCTTTCTTGAGAGTTCACGAACCCGCTCACGGCTGTAGAATTCTATGGCTTCGTATTCGCGCATCTCCGCGAGTGTGGCCGGTTTGATAAATTGCTCGTCCTCTTCGTGAATCACGTAACGCTTTCTGCGAAGATGATCGTAACGGTGCTCATCAATCATAGTTGTAGGGTTCGGCAGCCGAGCAGGTACTACTTCGCCGACCGCGAATGAAAACCGATTTGTTTGCGAGCCGGAACAACCGGCGCCATCAATTGACGAATCGCGTCGAACACAACCTTGAACTGACGATCATACTTGCTTTCCAGTTCGTCCAGGCGGCGCGAGAGGTCCGCATTTGACGCGAGCATTTGTCGCAGCTTTACGAACGTGCATGTGATGTGAATGTTGGCGCGGATTGCGCGTTTGCTATTCAAGACGCTCGACAACATCAGGATTCCATGCTCAGTGAAAGCCATGGGCGCGTACCGTAGTCCCTTACGGTCGGCGTTGGAGGTCACAAATTGTGACCTCCACTTATTGAACTCGGTTGGATTAAGGACAAACATGAAATCGTCGGGAAACCGATTTTGGTGGCGCCTCACAGCTTGCTTGCAAAAAACTGCGGTCCTGCTCAATTCACGATGTTTCTGTGAACCGATTACAATTTGTGATCGGTTTCGCTGGTTAACATCAGAGCGTGTTAACCGCGTAATTGGGGTATATTTCTCAGGTACATGACCGGTCGGTACGCGCAGCGCGTCAGCACGGGGCGAAAACGATGTCATTACGACGATGCCTGTTTCTTGTCGCACTCACCCTTTCGGGCGCACTCGGCGTGAATTCTTACAGTCAAACCGTCATCCCTGTGCCGCGTTCAATCCCCACAGCATCACCAACTCCGACGCCGACGATCGGTGAGCCCCAGGAAACAATCAGGGTCTCCACCGAAGAAGTGCGCATTCCCATCTTCGCCTACGACGAGTATGGTCACTTCGATCCAACGCTGGAACTGAATGACATTCTGGTGCTCGAGGACGGCGTCGCGCAGGAGCTTAAGAGCCTGGAACGAGTTCCCGGCAACATCCTGCTTTTGTTGTGCACCAGTGGCGATGCCAACCCGGCAATGCGCACCAACATGACGCGCGATATCGCTTTGAACTTAATATCGCACCTGAGGGTCGGGGATCGTATTTCATTATTCCAATTCACGAGTCGCGTCGAATTACTACAGGATTGGACTGCCGATAGATCACTGGTTGAGCAGGCATTGCGATCAAAGCTTCATTCCGGACGAGGAACGCGGCTGATTCCGGCCATCACTCGCGCCGCCACTGAGTTACAGAAGCAGCCATTTGGCAACCGGCACGTGGTCATCATTGGTGACGGAGTGGATCTGCCGGCATGGGCGGATTACAAGGAAACGATGGCCGCGCTTTCTCCGCCGGCGCGAGAAGCGGAAACCGCGCGAGCCGCAATGGCTGAGGCGATTCGGCAGCTGGCGGACGCACGCGCGACCATACACGTGATCAGTTATGAGTGGTTTGCCAACGAAGTCTTTGCCGGCCGGCAGAAAAAGGACAGCGGCAGCAGTGGCATCCGGTTCGATCCACAAATGCGCCGCTTGAACAAGGCGTATCAAAATGCCATGCAGAAGAGCGGAGATAGTTTGGCGCAATTAGCGGAGGAAAGCGGTGGTCGCTTCCTGGTCGGAAAAACCGCAGATGAGATGGTCAACGATGGCGCTGAGATAGCCCGAGACGTCGGCGCGCAATACGTCGCGACCTACAAGCCCAAGCGGCCGCTCGCCTCCGCACCATCCGGCGAACACCGCGAGTTGAATGTGGTATCACGACGCGTCGGCCTGCGTCTCCGCTCGCGGCGGGGATACGTCGTCAACGGCGGTGCGATTGAATTGAAACCGTGAGTTGAACACTGAGAATTGTGCGACATTCCCGGCCGAGAATCATTCACCGCAACGTAGGTTTATCGTTTTTCTCATCCGTTGTTTTTGGCCAACGACCCGCGCCGTCAGCTCAACCGGATGACAACCCGTTTCGTAAAGCCAAAAGCCGGCAAAGAATTTGTTTTCCGATCCAATATTGATCTTCATTGTCCGGCTGAAAAATGCCGGCTTTCCCACGATCCGAAAGGTCTCGACCGTCTGTGGGGAAACAGTTTGGCCGAGCGTGAAGATGGCGAGGATTAAAAAGACGAATTTCGCGACACGCATGATAGCTTCTTTCATCGAGCAAGTTTCATCTAAACCAGTCAGTTGACTAATCCGCAAGTGCTGACGTTTTTCTCCGCGGCCTTCGATTGATCGTATCTTTGTCAGCTCGCCCAACTCCTGCTGCTTGAGGTTCTTAAGAACCTCTCGGTGGCATCACGTGAAGGGACCTAGTCCAGTCATTCAGCGTGTCCGGTTGCACTTAAGACGCCCAATCGTAGTGACAGAAATTGAGTTTTGTTCTATTCTGCTTTAACCGTACGTGAGCCAGCGTTATTGTGCGGCGGTAGCACTCCTTCAACATGTTGGTAACTTAAACTCCTAAGTAACTTTGCGGTTGCGAAATGGCAAAATCATCGTCAGGCTCTGCGAAGCCGGAGCTGTGCAAATCGATTTTTCAAGCTCGGTATAAGCCGCGGTTAGAGTTCTACAATCTAATGATTCCCGCGTCAAAGGAATTTGCAGATTTTCCACATTGGCAGACCGATGGCCGGAAACTTACACTCTTCGATCCCAGCAAACACTGTAGTATTGGGTTAGCTTTCGATTCATTTAGCTTTTCTCAAGATATGTCTGATGTCGGGCAGGAACGGGCGTTTGCAAAGCAAATGCTTGAAAAACTTCCTAGCAAACTGGAAGTAACCAGCTTCTCCCGTTTAGGAATCCGTCGTTGGTATTTAACTTCGGTTGCAATGTCTTTTGAGGCACTCGTAGCAATATTGGATCTGAAACTATTCGCTCAAGCGGAACAGTTGAGGGAAATTCTTCCCGCAAACGTAAAGGACGTGATGTATGTAACGGTAAACGCTGAAGCGCCATATTCAGCCCGAATTTCAATAGGACCTGTACACGGCTTTGAAATACCGCCGCTGATACCTATCGATCAGGAGCACCATCTCGACCCGCAAAAACGGGCTGAACAGTACATCGAAATCATCAAAAAGTATCCAAAGGTTTCGATATATTACGAGATCGACTATTTTCAGGCGGAGGAGCAGATATCTATCGATGACGGGAAAAAGTTCATTGAATTGGCCGATAGTAGAATACGTGAGATCGTGACCAACTTGACGAACTATTTCTTGTCTGCGAAAGTCAAAGATTAGTATGGCAGCAGCCGGAACAGTACTAGCCTCGCTTTCTCAAGATCAGACTTTTCACATCGCACAAGGTGGTGGAAAGACTGTTGATACTATTGAGAGTCCGCTTACCACCTTTCACGTGGCACAGGGTTACCAAGAACCAGTATCCACTGATAATTTGCCGAAGATCGGTCGGCCGGAACAAACCCAGGCTGCCGATATACTTCCGTTCAACCGTGCACTTAAGGAAACGGACTCGCCAACGTCCGTCGTAGCGTCACAGTCTGTTGTCGATCCGCAATCCCAATCGATTATTCGCGCCCACTTTGCTACCACGATCCTTTCGGAGCTAAGCGGCTTGCAACAGCATTCAGGCCAGCCAGGCGCGGCTTCACATGCAAATAAATTGTTTCGAATAATCAGGCAGTATCGCGATCTCTCTCCGGCGGAACCATACGTTGAGATCCTTATGGCCCTTTACGATTCGATGGCTTTCGAGAATAGATGGGTCGAATATAAGCAGCCGCACTATGAGCTGGCTTCAAAGATACTTCGTGCCTATGCAGGACAAAAGCTCGATAACTCTAAGGTTCGCAAGGCGATTCTTAAGTTGCAGAAAGCGGGCTTCGATATCCTTCCATTTGGTGGGAATGGTGACGAAACATTTCTAGATGAAGAAAAAGATCGGGAACACGCAACAAAAGCCTCCTAAGCCTGCCGGCAAACACTTTGTAGACACGTCTGTCGCGCGTCCTGTTCTCACAGGAGCAGCAAGGTATAGAAAGTACTTCTCGTCACAGTTTGATGGAAAGCGGATCTATGTCTCACGTTTCGTCAAGATGGAATTTAGACGAAGTTTCATTATGAGCTTGATTAACTTCTTCGATGTTCTCGATATGGAAGCGATCGAATGTATTAATGACGCAACGACTCTTTGGAGCGATCGATTTAAGACGAGCGAGCTTAAAGCAGTGCTGCAGATCGTGACGCAGTTGTTTGACACGCAGAAACTTTCTGGCGCCAATCCCAAGGACAAAGGCAAAGCACTGATTGCCCTAGGTCACTTGATTAAGCGTTACGAGATAGGAATTGACGGCTTCACCGATGTTGGAGGTGATACGACACATTGTGCCCGCGCGGGTGTGCCGTTGAACATCGATTTGAAGAATCTCAGAACGGATATTTCCGAGTTCTATGACCGCTTTAATGATACGAAAACGTGTCGCGACAATTGTGTTGTTGATAGATTTCTTCTGGTCAGGCACAAAGCAAGACTCGACCAGTATGTTGCGTTAAGTAAGGGCTTAACTTTCGGCAAACAAAACGACGGTTTCAAAAAGATAGTTGAAAATTTGGAAGAAATTCTCGCAAAGGGTGCGAACGCCTGCACATGTAAGCGATGTGAAAAAATCGGCGATGCCATAATCGCTCTTGATACACCTCGCAATCTAAGGCTCGAACACACGGACAACTCGTTTAATCATCTTTGTCCGCCTCTAACTCAACCGCACTATCAGCATCCCTCACAGCCGGCTTTTTTTGCTTCGTTAAAGTCAGCAGGCAAGGCCAGCCCACCAGTAGCGAAGAAAAGATAAATGTCGACCTAATCATTTACCTAATCCCCACCAACCCTTGCACCGACTGAATCAACTTCTCGGAGTCATACCCAACACCATCTTTGAAAACGATCTCAACGTTTTCGATGTCGCCAATCCTTGTGGCCGGATTTCCCTTCACGATCATCAGGTCGGCTTGCTTGCCGACGGCGATTGATCCGATTCGCGCATCTTCGCCGAGAAACTTCGCGCCGTTGAAGCTGGCAATCCTGATGGCTTCGACGGGTGTGAATCCGGCTTCGACCAGCAATTCAACTTCGCGCAGGTCGCCAAAGCCCGCGACGATGCCGCCGTTGCCGGTAGGGTCCAGTCCCGCAATCAGCAAACCTCCGGCAGCCACGAACGCGCGCTCAAAGTCCATTGATTTGCGCACTAGCAAGGCCGCAGGTGAATCGGCAGAGACTCTTGAGCGCGCGGTCAGGTAACGCACACGGGCGTCCGTGTTCATGACATTGAGCATGCGTTGGTTCATCAGCGCGCTGGCCGCGCCAATTCCCGTCTGCGTTAAAGGCGCGCCGGCTTCGAACACCGGTAGCGTGGAAGTAATTGCCACGTTCTTCGTGACGAGCGCGCGAATCGTTTCTTTCACCGGTTCGCTGTTGATATCAAGATTCCGGAGGCTCTGTGACACGGCCGCGGGGCATTTGTCAGGCTGCTTGTTCGCGACGAATTCAGAATTCGGCAACAGGCCGTGCTCGAGATTGTCGATCCCGATTTCCGCCGCTTCTCGATAACCGATCGAGCAGAGGTGTCCGGTGACTTTCAATCCACGCTTGTGTGCTTCTTCCACCGCAGCGCGCAACTGTTCGCGCGTGATATTCATGTAGGCCTTGAAAGAAGTCGCGCCCTGGTCGGCCCAGAAGTTGACCTGCTTGCGCGCGTCGTCGGCTCCCGTCAGCGTGTGCATCACCGGCGTGAACGCACCCGCGCCCTCGAGGTACGGCGCCGTGATGTGCATCTTTGGCCCAATCATGCGGCCGCTGTCGATCAGCTTTTTGATTTCGAGATCGCTGTACGGCGCGACGCTGCCGGTGGTACGAATCGTGGTGACGCCGAGCGCGAGATAAAGCCGCGGAAAGCTAAATCCCATGTTCGAGTACATTGGCGGCGATCCGCCCATGGGAAAAAACATGTGATCATGCATGCCGACAAGTCCGGGCAGGACGGTGTAACCCTTCAGATCGATTGTCTGGGCATTTGCGGGTATGTTGGCATTGGCCGCGGCCCCGACCCATTGAAGTTTTCCATCAGTGATCAGGATGGTTTGATCGTCCAGGGCGGCGGTGCCGGTCCCGTCAATCACTCGCACGTGGGTCAGAGCTATGAGCGGCGCTTCGACGCGAATGAGTTGTTGCCGGTCGGGCTGTTGGGCCTGCACGGCGCAGGCTGTGATCAGTAACAAAAAGGTGATGAGTAGTTTCATTGGTTTGTCGTCATCCTCGAATTCAAAGCCAGCATTAACGAATCTAAGTCCCTCCACGCATAGCAGAGGCTCGGAATCTTGCCACCATCCGGTGATTGCCAGACCTCTCTTCCCGCCTGGATGCCTCCTAAATGTTCATAGAAACGGCGGGCCTTCAAGTTGGGTTCGAGCACCCAAAGGAAAAGACCTTCGCCTGCAAACTCTGACTGACACCAAGAGGCGATTTGCATCATGAGCCTGGCGCCGACACCCTGCCGTTGAAAGTCGTGCTGGACATGCAGGTTGTCGAGCAAGGTCCCCAAAGCTGAATCTTCCGAGCCAAAGGCGCAAGCAAATCCGGCGAGTTGATCGGCGGATTCCGCCAGCACGACTCGCTGTTTCGGATTCGGTGTAGTCAGCCGTCCAATCCATACACTGGTTCGATCAGATTCGAGATCGGTATCCAGATATTCGTCGCTAAGCATTCCCCGGTAAGCACGGCGCCAACTGGCCGCGTGTAAAGCTGCGATGCGCGGCGCATCAGCGAGAGTCGCATCTCGAAATCTCATGAGTTATCAGACTCGTAAGTTTAGGCAGATTCAGCGTTTCGGCAAGCACAATTGCGGTCCCATCCCGTTTCACGATGGAACGAATAACACTAATTCTTGTGGGCGGTGAATGCTTAGAATGAACCTTGATCGTTCGGTGCGTTATGTCTTTGATCTCGTTCCAGGCACAAACCTGTCTGCGATCCTGCTCTTCGTAAGTAAAGCCCCGCTCATAGATCTTCAATCGTACTGTCCTGGTCGGGTACCATTTTCGCATCTGGCTAATCAGGAAACCGATCAGCAGAGCCAGAATCAAAACGATTCCACCCACGCAACCAAAACGAGTCGAAAGCTGACCAGGACTTGCGTCTCTCCCTTGAGCAAAGTCGTCAATTAATAGAACGATGCTTAATCCGAGGAGGAAGAGCGGGCCCAGCGAGACCATTGCCATGATCCAGATTCGCCAGGTTGTGGGCCGGTGCACAGAGCGCAACTCGCCAGGATTGATGTCGAGATCCGGCATTCTATTCCGGTTGTCGTTGTAGTTTTGCTCTCAGACCCGCTTTCACCTGCGGCCATTCCGAATCGATGATGCTGAAGACGACAGAATCGCGGGCGCGGCCGCTATGCAAAATCAGATGCTTGCGCAGAATGCCTTCCTGTTTGGCGCCGAGCCGCAGAATGGCGGCGCGCGATTGCTCGTTCAGGACATCAGTGATCAATTCCACTCGCACACATTCCCAAGTCTCGAAAGCATGCGTCAACAGGAGCAACTTGGCCTCACTATTGATCGCAGTTCGTTGGGCGGCCCGGGACAACCAGGTGTAGCCGATCGCCGCCTTCCGATCAGGAACGGAGATGTCGTAGAAGCGCGTGGTGCCGACAACTTCGCCGGATGATTTGTTGATGATGACGAACGGCAACTCCTTTCCCAACGCTTGACCGGTAAGGGCCGCTTCAATGTAGCTCTCGATCCCTTTGGAATCGGGAATGATGGTAAAGGTCGTCTTCCAAAGTTCGCCTTCGCTGGCGGCGGCAACAAGCGGCGCGGCGTGGGCCATTGTCAGTGGCGAAAGCATTACCTGCCGGCCTTCCAGAGTGATCGGTGTGATATTCACTTTCTTATCCATTGAAGCTGAACGGTGCAGGATTATCAGAATTGGTGACTGATCACAAGTCTGATCACGGATGATTTGAGGTGGCAGGTTTTGTTTTAGTCTGCGGAGGGGACGTTAGGATAAAGACTGGGGCGTGAGACACACGTTTCCGAACCAGAATATTAATAAGCCCGCGAATGAGTCAGTAGGAAAATTCGTCTCTGTGGTTCTCCACAGAGTTTGCACAGAGAAATGCTTTTCCCGATGCGATCCTGGAACTCAGGCCCCAGAAGGCTTTACGCTGGCGTCCGCTCCGCGGACTCTCCGGAACGCTTCCGCCTGCATCTCGGTGAGGATTTCCGCGAGCTTGTCGTAACTGGCGGCGGCGCCGCGCTCCATGTTGGATTTTAGAACTGCGTCGCGAATTTCCGGCGATTCGTAACGTATGGTTGCGGTCAGCGTGGTGCGGCCGGCTTCTTCGGTGAGCACTGTGGTCGTCACCGCCTCGCCCGGATAGCCATCGACCGACTCGGTATTTACGATTCTTTCAGGCACAACGATTTCACGATAGACGCCTCGCATAACCATGGTCATGCCGTTAGAGTTGCGCCAGACAAAACGAAAGGCGCCGCCCACCTTAAGATCGATCTCGCAAGTGGCCAGGGCCCACCCGGCGAACACGCCAAACCAACGCTTGAGCAGCGCGAGATTTGTCAGGGAATCAAACACGAGTTCGCGCGGTGCGTTGAAGACGCGGGACATCGCAATCTCACGGTCGCCGGATGGCGAAACTTTCAGAGCGATGTTTTCCATGTTCATCCTGCCGCACCGCGCGACGTTGCCAGTTAGATGTTGTTAAGACAGTCGCCCCATAGACTCTCAGAAGCAGACGCGCGGATCAACTATTTACTCTGCGCCGCGACCAGATCGCGAACCCGAGCTTCCTGCTCGTGCAGTTCGGGATTTCCTTCACAGCTGAAGTCAGTCGATTCGAATATCTGGCGAATCTCAACTTCGTTGTCCTCAGTTCCATGTGGGTTGGGAATTTTCCTGGCCCACTCGATGGCTTCGTCGAGCGACTTGCATTCCCAAATCCAGTAACCGGCGATCAGTTCCTTGGTTTCCGCGAACGGGCCGTCGATAACCGTGCGTTTGTCGCCCTCGAAGCGGACCCGAGCGCCTTTTGAGCTGGCCTGCAATCCCTCACCAGCTTTCATCACGCCGGCTTTGGCAATTTCCTCGTTGAATTTCATCATCGCATTCAGCAACTCCGGGCTGGGCATGACGCCCGCTTCCGAATCTTTGCTCGCTTTTACAATAACCATGAATCGCATTTCGATTTTCTCCCTTTTTGAATTTCGGTCTTCACTGGTTAGTCGAACGGAGCGGAGGGCAGATCGACAAACGTCACGAGGTTTTTGTTTGCCAGAGTCCCAGGGCCGCCCCGGTCGGATCTTCGATGATGCTAAGCCAGCCCATGTCCGGCACTTCGATTGAGTCCTTCACGATCCTGGCGCCGAGCGAGGCCGCCTTCTTCGTCGCTGTTCCAATATCGTCAACCAGAACATACGCCAACCAGAAAGAAGGAACACCCGGCATCGGGTTCTTGAGTAAGCCGCCGCCGGTTCCGTCGCCAACTTTGATCATCGTATAAGTGTCACTCGGTCCCATTTTCATGTCTTCAAGTTGCCAATCAAAAAGTTGGCCGTAAAACGTCTTCGCTTTATCAACATCAGTCGTGTTGAGTTCTACGTGCACAAATGGATTTGCCATCTTGTATCTCCTTCCTTTTTCTACCAGTCGGTAGTCGAGTGGTGACATGAGTCAGTACCGGGAGCGGTAGCGACCGGGTCAGCTCAGCCAACAAGTCCATTGGCCCGGTGACAAACACACCCGGTCGCTAACGCTCCCGGTACTGACTTCACCTCTGCGGCAGTCCGTCGAGCTGCACTACCTGCCGAACTTCGACAGTTCCAATCCGCGCTCCCGGAATGCGCGCAGCGATCGCCAACGCTTCATTGAGGTCCTTCGCGTTGACCAAAAAGTAGCCGCCCAGTTGCTCGCGCGTTTCGGCAAAC
>Ga0070694_100000474_pt1 | contig 22024 bp, 20 predicted proteins | sample KBSK1251metaG_FD_65470 | JGI IMG/M metagenome (GOLD analysis project Ga0070694, IMG submission 65470) | Corn, switchgrass and miscanthus rhizosphere microbial communities from Kellogg Biological Station, Michigan, USA - KBS K1-25-1 metaG | ecosystem: Host-associated > Plants > Roots >... | reverse complement strand
GTCATCCTGCAGGAAGGGCCGCTGCGCCGGGCGGTCAGCGCCAGCAGCGCCGTCCCCGGCCTCCTGCCGCCCGTGCCGATCGACGGCCGCCTGCTGGTCGACGGCGGATGGACCAGCAAGGTCCCGGTGATCCCGGCGCTGCGGCTGGGGGCCAACGTGGTGATCGGTGTGGACGTCTCGAAGGACATGGAGGACACTTCCGGCTACCGCAGCGGCCTGAACATCATGGTCCGGGCCAACGCGGTCAAGGCGGAGGCGCTCAAGGACATGCAGTGCCGTTTCGCCGATGTCCTGATCGATCCCGAGGTGGGACACGTCCACTGGGCCGATTTCTCGGCGATCGTGGAATGCATCGCCCTCGGGGAGCAGGCGGCGCGCGCCAAGATCGACGAGATCCGGCACCAGATCAAGGTCGCCCGCTTCTCGTCCCTGTTCGGGTACTCGCGCTCGCGCCGGCTGGCCCGGGCGTACATGCGGGAAGACGACTTGAAGAAGGTCCCATCCTGAGGAGGGGAGCATGCCCCTGTCGCGCGCCATCCGCCGCGGGCTGATCGCCGTCGCGATCGCGGCCGGTCTCGTCCTCACGGCCGCCATCGCCCTGCCGTTCCTGGTGGACGTCAACCGCTTCCGGCCGGTGATCGCCGCCAGGGTCCAGGAGGCGACCGGCCGGGCTATCACCCTCGGCAAGATCTCCTTCTTGCTCCTGCCGACCCCCGCCCTGTCGGTGGGCGGGCCGATCAAAATCGCCGACTCGGCCGCCTATCCGGGCCGGAATGCCCTCACGGCCGATTCGCTCCGCGTGAGGGTCGGGCTGCTCGGGCTCCTGCGCGGCCGCGCCAACGTCACCTCGATCCAGTTGAACCGGCCGACCGTGACGCTCATCCGGGACGCCCGCGGCCGCTGGAACTTCGACGACCTGGTCGAGCGCGCCTCGGCCGCTTCCAAGGCGGCGCCGCCGAAGGGGGCCGCCCCCGAATCCTCCTTCCGTGTCGTGGTCGATCAGGCCCGGGTCAGGGGGGGAAAGATCGTGATTTACGACGATTCCGTGGTCCCCGGCCGCCGATCGGAGGCGGTTATCGATCCGGTGGACGCGACCATCCGGGGATGGGGAGGGGACTCGCCGACCGACATGAGCCTCTCCCTCGGGCTTGGCAAGAGCGCCCTGACCGCCCGCGCCCGCCTGAGCGCTCCGGAGGGGGGGCCCGTCCTGGCGCTCACGGCCCGCGGCAAGTCGGTGCGCGTCGAGGACCTGACCCTTCTCCTGCCGTGGCTCGGCGTCGCGCGCCCCGCCGGCATGGAGGCGCGCGGCGCCCTGGACCTGGACGGCACCGCCAGCGTTCCTCTGGAGCGGCCGGAGTCGCTCCGTTTCAAGGGGACGCTCGCCCTCAAGGGGATCAGCTACCGGGACGCCGGCATGGCGCTGCCGGTCAAGGACCTTTCGGGCAGGCTGGTCGTCGACGGGGAGCGCGCCGAGTGGCAGGACTTCAGCGTCAGCGTCGGTTCATCGTCCCTGCGCGGCAGCCTCAAGGTGGAGAACTTCCTGAAGCCCAGGATCGGGTTCGCCCTGACCTCTCCCCGCCTCGACCTGAACGAGATCGTGGCGACGCTGGCCCCGGCGGCCCCCGCCGCGCAAAACCGGCCGGGCGCCGCCCCGGCCGCCTCCTCCGCGGGCCTCCTGGAGCAGGTCAGCGGGTCCGGCCGGCTCGACGTCAAGGAGGTGCGCTTCCAGACCTTCGATCTCACCGACGTGCACGCCTCGGCCGGCCTGGCCAGAAGCGTCTTCTCGCTCTCGGAGCTGAGCGCCGGATTCTATGGAGGCACGCTGGGAGGAAAGGCGAGCACCGACCTGTCCCGGGCGGTGCCCGGGTACTCCGCCTCGGTCCGTCTCGACAAGGTGGACGTCGACCCGCTGCTGTCGGCCTATGACCCGGGTCTCAAGGGACTGATCAAGGGCCGGCTGAAGGGGCGGCTCGACCTGACCGCGGCCGGCGCCGGCATGGATCCGATCCTCGGCACCGCCCGGGGGACCGGCGACATCGAGATCGCCGACGGCTCCCTCACGTCGTTCAGCGTTCTCAAGCAGCTCGCCTCCCTCCTGGAGATGGCCGGGGGGAAAGGGGTCGGCCGCGACAGCACGCCGTTCGAGTACCTGAGGGCCACGCTCGCGGTCGCGGACCGCAGGGCCAGGACCGACGACCTGGCGCTGCATTCCCAGGACCTCGACCTCGAGGGGAAAGGCTGGGTCGGCCTGGACGCCACGCTCGACCTGGACGTGACGGCGCGCTTCTCGGAGGAGGCGACCAGCGGCATGGTGACCAGGAACGCGCGGCTGCGGAGCCTGACCGAGAAGGACCGGCTCACCGTGTACATGGCTCTCAAAGGGAACCTGGCGAGCCCGAGCTTCGGAATCAACTCGCAGGCGCAGGGCAAACAGGTGAAGGAGCGTGCCAAGGAGAGGGTGCGCGAGAGCCTGACCGACCGGCTCCTGAAGCGCCTGGGAAAGCCCGCCGAGGGGGAGCCGACGGAGCCCAAGCCGGAGCCGAGCACCCCTCCCTAGGAGGACCGATACTAGGGCAGGCTCCCGGCCCGCCCGGTCACAGCACCCGGAGCACCTCGACCTTCGTGTAGCCGGAGACCACCCGCGTCCCGTCCTTCCCCTCGACTTCCAGCCGGATGAGGTACGATCCGGGCCGGTACAGGACGAACGTCTTGGTGAAGCTGGTGCTCACCGAAATCTCCTCGTCAGGGTGCACGCAGGCCGGATCCTCCCGGGTCCTGAACCCGTCGCGCTCGGACTGGCCGGGGTCGATCCGTACCCAGGTGACCGCCGCGTGGCAGAAGTTCCGGTCGTGCAGGTCGATGCCCGAAAGGGCCCCGGTGATGAACACGGTCACCGGCGTGAACCCGAAGGCGGGATCGGCGGTGAGGACCAGCTTCGGCTTCCCGTCCCCCTTCGGCCCGGCCGGCGGCTTCGGCTTGCGGGCGGTCCCGAGAGCCGGGAAAACAGCCGTTCCGGCCACCAGGAGGAGGCCGAGGAGGAGCAGGGAAATCGGCCGACGGACCATGCGCCAGTATAGGCCCAGGCGGCGGCGGTCCACAATTATGACGCGGTTCCGTCCGGGACTGAGGACGGCTGGACTCGGGACAGGTGACACCCCGGGAAGCAGTCAATCCGGCCCCCCCCTCCGAAGCCCGAAAAGTGACCAATTCCACGACCGTCCAGGCTTCGCGGCGTGGCATGGAACTGGCTAGTATCCGGGTGAGGATCCGAGAACAGGATCCAGCGAAAGGCAGGGCAGTGACGATGCGACCCAGGCCGAGGTGGTCACGGTGGTTGTTGCTGGCAGGCTCCATGTTGCTCGCCGGAGGGGTGGTTTCCCCGGCCTTGGCCGGTCCCGACGAGGACGACCCCGAGTACGGCTCGGTCTACGGTCGCATCCGTTACCTGGAAGGCGGCCTGACCCTCGAGCGCGCCGGCGAGGGGTCGGTAACCGACGGGGTGGTCAACGATCCCGTCACGCCAGGTGACCGCGTCAGCACGGAGGACGGCCGGGCCGAGATCAGCCTGGCCGACGGGTCGGTCGTGTGGCTCGATCAGGACACGAGGGTGAGTCTTAGGAACCTGGCCGACCTGGACAACAGGTACGAGAAGACGAACCTGATCGCGCTCGAGAGCGGCGCGATCCGCGTCGACACCTCCGATCCCGAGAGCCGCGACCAGACGTTCCGCATCGACACCGAGGCGGGTTCCGTCTACCTGTTGTCGGGCGGCAGCTACCGGATCGAGAACGAGGAAGGGGCGACCACCGTCTATTCCTTCCGCGGCGTGGCCGAGCTGTCGGGCGACGAGGACTCCGTCCTGGTCCGGACGGGAGAGCGGAGCAGCGTCCAGCCGGGCCGCCTGCCTTCCGAGCCGCGCCGGTTCAACACGGCGCGCCTGGACGACTTCGATCGCTTCGTCGATTCCCGCCAGGAGGCCTTCCTGAGGCGCGGCGGGGACGGGGACTCGCGGGACGTCCCGCAGGACGTGCCGTCCGAAGTCAGGCCCTACATGAGCGAGCTGTCGTACTACGGATCCTGGCGCATGGTTCCGAGCTACGGCTGGGTCTGGAGGCCGGTGTACGCGGGCTCGTGGGGTCCGTACGTCAACGGCTACTGGTCCTGGTGCCGTGGCGGCTGGGTGTGGGTCTCCTACGATCCGTGGGGCTGGGCTCCGTACCACTACGGCCGCTGGGACTTCGCCACGGACATCGGGTGGGTCTGGATCCCGGGCCGCGTGTGGAGCGGCGCCTGGGTGAGCTTCGCGGTCGGGCCGTCCTATGTCGGATGGTGCCCGCTGAACTACTACAACCGTCCGGTGTTCCACGACGTGACGATCGTCAACACCACGTACATCAACGTGAATCACCTCAGGCCGCGTGGCTGGAGATTCGTCAACGTCGACCGCTTCGACGAGCGGAGGCCGGGACGGTCGTTCGTGAGGGCCGATCGCCTGCCGCGAGGCAGCGAGGTGGTCCTCACCTCGCGCCTGCCCCGCTTCGATTCGAAAGAGGCGGGCCGCCGCCCCGATCAGGGGGAGCGGCTGATGGAACAGGTCCGCAGGAACCGGACGCCTCTTCCCGCCGCGGTCGATCGGGAGAGCCGGCCCGTGTCGTTCCGAAGCATGGAGAAGGATTCCGAGCCACGCTCGCGTCGCGGGAACACTCCGCGGGACCAGGCCCTGCCGCGAGGCAGGGGCCGGGGACCGGACCAGGACAAGCCGCGCGGCCAGGAGAATCCGAACGAGCAGGCGCGACCCCGTCCTGAGCGGGGGCAGTCCGCGGACAGGCCGCGGAGGCCCGACTCGGACGACAGCATGCGGGCTCCGGCCCCCGGACCGTCGACGTCCGTGCGTCCCCCCCGACGCCCGGCCGCGCCGGGCCGGGTGCAGGAGCCCCGCCAATCTCAGCCGTACCGCCAGGGCTCGCGGCCGCCCGACAGCCAGGCCCATCCGCGGCGCGAATCGTCGCCTCCGGCGGGCGCCGGCGAAGCCCCGCGGCGCGACAGCCGCCCGGTCGATCCCGGCCGCCCGGGGGCCCGCTCCGATCAGAAGATAGAACGGCTGTTCGACGGCGTGCGCGGCGATCGCAACCGCGGCCGCACGGAGCCGCAGCGCGTCCAGCCCCCGCGCGGGCAGCCTACCCGCATCGGGCCGCCGGCGCCGGGCCGGCCGGGCCTGCAGGGGCCGCGCCCAGAGCGTCCGCCGAGCCCCCGGCCTTCCGCTCCGCCGCGCGCCCAGAAGCCGCCGAAGGACAACGACAAGGGAAACGGCGGCGACCACCGCCACTGACACGCTCCCAGGCATCCGTCCCAATCGCCGGCGCGCGGCACCCGCCTTGCCTTGACGCCTCTCCGGGCGTGTGGTACATCACTCCGCCTCATGGCGATCCTGCCGATCCTCCGCTTTCCGCATGAAGTCCTGGCGACCGATTCGGGGCTGGTGCGCGAGATCACCCCGGACGTCGAGCGCCTCGTGCAGGACATGGTCGAGACGATGTACGCCGCCCCGGGCGTCGGCCTGGCCGCGAACCAGGTGGGCGTGGCGAAGCAGATCGCCGTCGTCGACCTGAGCGTCGGGGAGAGGCCGGGGGAGATGCTCGTCCTGATCAATCCGCGCATCGTCGAGAATTCCGGCGCCTACGTCGAGGACGAGGGCTGCCTCAGCCTGCCGGGATTCACCGAGCGCGTGAAGCGGCCCGATCGGTGCGTCGTCGAGGCGATGGACCTGACGGGGAAGGTCCGGACCCTCGAGGGACACGGCCTCATGGCGCGCGCCTTCAATCACGAGATCGACCACCTGCACGGCCGGCTGTTCATCGAACACCTCAGCCCACTGAAGCGCCGGCTGATCAAGAGGAAGGTCCAGAAGCGGATGCGGGCGGGAGACTGGGACCTCGTCCCGGCCTAGGAGCCCGGCATGCGGCTCGTCTTCATGGGGACGCCCGACTTCGCCATCCCGGCGCTGCGCGCCCTGGCGCGGGCGGGCCACGAGGTCGCCACGGTCGTCACGCAGCCGGACCGGCCGCGGCGCAGCCGTGCCTCGCCGCCCGAGCCCTCTCCCGTTCGCGCCGAGGCGCAGGCGCTCGCGATCCCCGTCCTGGCGCCCGAGTCGGTGAAGGAGCCGGCGGTGGTCGAGGGGCTGGCCGCGATCGGGCCGGAGGCGGTGATCGTGGTGGCCTACGGCCAGATCCTCCCGCCGGAGATCCTGACGATCCCGCCGCGAGGGTGCATCAACCTGCACGCCTCGCTCCTCCCGAAGTACCGAGGCGCGGCGCCGGTGGCGCACGCCATCCTGGCCGGCGACAAGGTGACGGGCGTCACGACCATGAAGATGGAGCGCGGTCTCGACACCGGCGACATCCTGCTGCAGCGCGAATGCGCCATCGGCCTCGCCGAGACGGCGGGGGACCTGACCGCCAGGCTGGCGGTCCTCGGCGCGGACCTTCTGGTCGAGACGCTCGCCCTGCACGAGCGCGGCGCGCTCGAGCCACGGAAGCAGAACCCGGCCGATGCGACGCAGGCGCCGTCCCTGAAGCGCGCCGACGGTCTCATCGACTGGTCCCGCGGCGCGACCGAGATCGCCGACCGGGTGCGCGCCTGCCACCCGTGGCCTCTCGCCCACTCCTGGCTGCATGGAGAGCCGGTGAATCTCCTGCGCGCCGAGGTCGGCTTCGAGGGCCGGACGCCTCCGGGCCCGCGTCCCGCACCCGGGCAGGTTCTCGAGGCGGGCGAGGCGATCGTGGTGCAGTGCCAGGAGCAGGGCCTGGTCCGCATCCTGGATCTGCAGTTCCCCGGTCGCCGGGCGATGCCGGCGCGCGACGCGGTGAACGGCAGGCTCGTCCGGGTCGGTGACGTCTTTGGCCACCCCGCGCCGCGCTGAATCGCCCCGCCGGCCCGCGGGGCGAAGCGGCCGCTCCGCCGCCTGCGCCATCCTCGAGAAGGTCGAAGTCGGGGGCGGGAGCAGCAACCTTCTCCTGGCGGAGATGTCCGGCGGCGAGGAGCGCGAGCGCCACCTGGCCACCACGCTGGTCTACGGCGTCCTGCGACGGCGACGGGCGCTCGACCGCCTGATCGAGAAGGCCTCGCAGCGGCCCCTCGCGGACATCGACCCCCCGGTCCTCATCGGGGCGCGCGTGGCGCTCTTCCAGATCCTCTTCCTGACCCGCGTGCCCCGCGCCGCCGCGGTCGACGAAGCCGTGTCCCTGGCGCGGGCGAAACGGGGACGCGGCGCCGCCGCGTTCACGAACGCGGTCCTCAGGACCGCCTGCCGCCTGATCGACCAGGGACTCGGGGCGGACCCGCTGCTCCCCGACGAGGCGGCCGACCCCGCGCTTCATCTCGCCGAAAAGCACTCCTTCCCGCCGTTCCTGGCCAGGAGGTTCCTGGCGCGCCATGGCCGGGCGGAATGCGAGGCGCTTCTGGAGGTCCTGAACACGCCGGCTCCCACCGTCCTGCGCGTCACGCGCCGTGCGGGTGCCGCGGATGCCGTCGCCGCGCGTCTGCGGGAGGAGGGGATCGAGACGACCCCCTCGCCGTGCCTGCCCGGGGCCCTGCGCGTGGCAGGAGGGGCGCCCCAGCGCACCCGGGTCTTCCGGGAGGGCCAGATCTACGTCCAGGACGAGGCGGCCCAGGCGGTCTCTCTCTTGTTGGAGGGGGTCGATCACCCGGACGGGCTTCTCGATCTCTGCGCCGCGCCCGGAGGAAAGCTCCTGATGGCTGCGGAGTCGCTGCCCCCCGGGGTCCGGTGCGTCGCCTCGGATATCTCCGCGGCGAGGCTCCGCCTGCTGGAGGACAACGCCAGGCGGCTCCATGCCGGCGGGATCCTGCGGGTGGTCTCGGATGCGACGCGGCCCGCGTTCCGCTCGACGTTCGGCCGCGTCCTCCTCGACGCGCCCTGCACCGGCACGGGAATCATCCGGCGGCACCCGGAAATCCGCTGGCGGCGGGATGAGGCGGACATCGCGGCGGCGGCGCGCGCCCAGGCGCAGATGCTCCTGAGCGCGGCCGATCTCGTGTCCCCCGGAGGCCGTCTCGTCTACTCAGTCTGCAGCCTCGAGCCGGAGGAGGGCCCCGAGCGGATCGAAGCCTTTCTCGAGGCGCGCCCCGACTTGAGCCTCGTCGACGCCCGGACGATCCTTCCCCCCACCCTGCATCGGCTTATCGACCGCCGCGGCTTCCTGGCGACGCTGCCTCATCGGGACGACATGGACGGCTTCTTCGCCGCCGCCCTAAAGCGCACCTGAGTTGTCGTAGCGGCGGGAGCGCGCGGAGGCATGTCCAGCGGTGCCTCGCGGGCCAGGCCTCCACGCGCGGCCACGCGTGGCCACGCGCGTGGCACGCGCCGCCTCTTGGGCGATGAACAACCGCTGTGCTACCATGCGGATGGCTCGACCTTCTGGGTCGCGGAGGCCCCATCTTCAAATCGGTTCAGGCGGACCAGGTCCGTCGCTACGCCGTGGTGACGGCGAAGCTTGTCGCGGTCGCCGGCTTGCTCGTCACCATCGCCGTGTTCAGCGCGTATTACACCGTCAGGCATTCGGTCGTGGGCCGGAACGTCGAGGTCCCGGATCTGTCTGGACTGACGTCCGAGGAGGCGTCGGCCCTGCTCGAGAAGAAGGGGCTCGTTCTCGAGGAAGCGGCGCGGCGCAACGACGAGCACGTCGAGATCGGGCGCGTGATCGCGCAGGACCCTGCTCCCGGGGCGGCGATCAAGCCGGAGCGGAAGGTGAAGGTGATCGTCAGCCTGGGGGACAAGGTGAGCTCCATCCCCGAGCTGCGCGGGGGCGCGGCGCGCAAGGCGCAGATCACGCTGCAGCAGCAGGGCATGAAGCTCGGCGACCAGGTCTACGTTCACAGCGGGAGGGCGGAGGAGAACATGGTGATCGGCCAGGATCCCCTGCCGGAGGGGGCCGGGCTGCAGGACGCCAAGGTGGCGCTACTCGTCAGCAGCGGCGTGCCGCCGCGCACCTACGTGATGCCGCGTCTCGCCGGGCGCGGGGAGAACGAGGCGGTGGCCTTCCTGTCGCGCGCCGGGCTGAAAGTCGGGCCGGTCCGGCGTGAACCGAGAGGCGATGCGCCGCCGGGGACCGTGGTGGCGCAGGATCCCGAATCCGGCTACCCGGTTCGAAGCGGCGATCTCATCACCTTGACCGTGGCGGGAGGGGGCCCGGGCGGTGGCTAGCGGCCCGTCGCAGAAGCCCGGGGAGGGGTCGCGAGCGGGCGCCCGCCTGCCCGAAACGCCGGCCCTTGCCCCATCGATCCTGACGGCCGACCTGGGCCGGCTGGCCGAGGAAATCGCCGCCGCCGAGGCGGGCGGGGCGCGGCTGTTCCACCTGGACGTCATGGACGGCCACTTCGTCCCGAACCTCACGCTCGGTCCCATGGTCGTCGAGGCGGTGAATCGGGCGACCGGGTTGCCGCTCGACGTGCACCTCATGATCGAAGAGCCCGACCGCTACATCGAGACGTTCGCGCGGGCCGGGGCCGACATGATCTCCGTGCATCAGGAGGCGGTGCCGCACCTGCACCGGACGGTCCGGCTCATCCGGGACTCCGGCGCCGCGGCGGGCGTCGCCCTGAACCCGGGGACGCCGATCGGCGCGCTCGAGGAGATCCTCCCGGACCTGGACTATGTCCTTCTCATGTCGGTGAATCCCGGGTTCGGCGGGCAGCGCTTCATCCCCTCGGTCCTGAACAAGGTGTCGGCGCTCCGGGCGCTCATCGCCGAACGGGGCTCGTACGCCAGGATCGAGGTCGACGGCGGCGTGGGTCCGGACAACATCGTGGCCCTTCTGGAGAACGGCGCGCAGATCCTGGTCGCGGGATCGGCGGTCTTCGACGGACGCGACCCGCAGGCCCGGGCCCGGGCGCTCGTCGGCCTCCTCGAGGGGAGCGGGCGGGCCGGACGGGCGTCATCCTGAGCGGCGCGGGAGTGTCCGGTGAGGGGTTTGTCGAGCTCCGGGTGCGCTACCCGGAGGTGGACCGCATGGGGGTGGCGCACCACTCGCATTACTTCGTGTGGCTCGAAATCGGGCGGACGGAGCTGATGCGGGCCCGCGGCGTCGATTATCGGCGTCTCGAGGACGAGGGGCTCTTCCTGCCTGTCGTCGAAGCCTCCTGCGCCTATCTAGCCCCGGCGCGCTACGACGAGCTGCTCAGGGTCCACACCCGGGTCGAGTCCGCCGGGGGAGTGCGCGTCTCGTTCTCCTATCGCATAGAGCGTCAGCCGGACGGCCGCCTGCTGGCCACCGGGACCACCCGCCACGCCGCGGTTGACCGCAGCGGCCGGCCGCGCCGCCTGCCCGGGACGATCCGGGGACTCCTCGCTTGAGCGCCGTCACCGGCTCGTCCGCCCGCCGCGGCGGCAGCGGCACGGCGCTCCTCCTGCTGGGCGCGTGCGCCGCGCTGGCCTTTCTGCCGGCGGGGTGCGCCTCCGCGAAGAAGAGCAAGAAGGCGGAGCCCGAGCTGCCGCCCGCCCAGGTCTACCAGACCGCGATGGAGAAGATGCAGAAGAAGCGCTATTACGCCGCGCGCGGCCTGCTGCAGGGGCTCCTGCCGCGCGTTCCGCCCGACGATCGCGAGCTGCTGCCGAAGATCCAGATCGCGATCGCCGACAGTTTCTTCAAGGAGCGCGGCTCGATCAACTACGGCGAGGCGCTGAATTCCTACCGGACGTTCCTGACCTACTACCCGAACCACCCGGAGGCCGAGCGGGCCCAGTACATGGTCGGCATGTCGCTGTTCCAGCAGGCGCTGTCGCCCGACCGCGACCAGGCGCTCACGTACCAGGCGATCGGCGAGTTCAAGAAGGTCGAGACGGTCTACCCGGCGAGCCCGTTCATCGCCCAGGCGAACCAGAAGATCGTCGAGTGCCACGACCGCCTGGCCGAGCACGAGAGGCTGGTGGGCCATTTCTACCAGAAACGCAAGCGCTACAACGCCGCCATCGATCGATACCGCGCCGTCCTCGACAAGTATCCGCAATACACCCATTCGGACCTGGTCCTGCTCGATCTCGGGGACTGCCTGCTGCGCGTCGGGAACCGCCCCGAGGCGGAGGAATTCTTCGGCAGGCTGATCCAGGACAAGCCGGCGGGCAAGCCGGCCGAAAAGGCCCGCAAGCTCCTGGCCGAGTACGACAAGAACCAGCAGAAGCTGGCCCGAAAGGGTCCCAGGAAATGACCTCGCGGCGGCCTCTCACGGTCATCATTCCGACCTACAACGAGGAGACGACGATTGCGGACTGCCTCGCCTCGGTGCGCTTCGCCGACGAGGTCCTCGTCGTCGATTCGTTCTCGACGGACGGCACCGTGCGCCTCGCCCGCGAGGCCGGGGCCCGGGTCCTGCAGCACGAGTACGTCTACTCGGCGCGGCAGAAGAACTGGGCGATCCCGCAGGCGGCGCACGAGTGGGTCCTCCTGGTCGATTCGGACGAGCGGGTCACGCCCCCGCTGCGAGACGAGATCCTGGCGCTCCTCGAGTCGGACCCGAAGCACGACGGCTACTGGATCCTGCGCGCCAATCATTTCCTGGGACGGCGCATGCGCCGGTGCGGCTGGGGGACCGACCGGGTCATCCGCCTGTTCCGCCGTGACGTGTCCCGGTACCAGGACCGCGAGGTGCACGCCGAGATCGATCTTCCGGGACCGCTGCCGGTCCTGCGCCATCCGCTCGAGCACCATTCCTTCCGCTCCTTCCGGCAGTACTGGCGCAAGATCCAGCTGTACAGCGAGTGGGGCGCGGCGCAGCTGTACAAGGAGGGGAGGCGGGCGGGGGCCATCCAGATCCTCGGCCGTCCGGTCACGCGCTTCATCAAGATGTACGTGATCCGGCTGGGCTTCCTCGAGGGGGTGCACGGCCTGGTGCTGTCCCTCCTCGGCGCCTTCACGGTCTACCTGAAATACGCGCGCCTGTGGGAAATGCATCTCCTCAAGGGGGCGTCGGAGGTGCCGGCGCAGGTCGAGGCCGGCGGGGCGCTCGCCCGGGAGCAGATCGGGCGCCTGGTGGACGAAGAGCGCCGCGCCCCCGCGCAGCCCCGGTGAACCCCCGGACCGTCCTGCATCTGAACACGGAGGCCGGCTGGCGCGGAGGCGAGGCCCAGACGCTGCGCCTCGCAGCCGGCCTGCGGGATCGCGGTCTGCGCTGCCTGATCGTGGGGGCGCCGGGGGGGGAGCTGGTGCGGCGCGCCTCGGCCGGCGGCCTCGAGGTCGTCCCGATCCCGATGCGCGGCGAGCTCGACATCGTGGCGGCCCGCGCCCTGGCGCGCATCCTCCGCGAGGAGAGGGTCGACCTGCTTCACGCCCACACGGCCCACGCGGTCACTCTCGGGACGCTGGCGGGACTCGCGCCGGGTGGTCGCCCGGCGGCGGTGGCGTCGCGGCGCCTGTCCTTTCCGCTTCGCCGCGCGTTCCTGGGGCGCCTGAAGTACTCCTTCCGCATCGACCGGGTGATCGCCGTCTCGGAAGCGATCCGCCGGCTTCTTCTGCGCCAGGGGCTCGACCCGGCGCGCGTCGCCACGGTGCATTCCGGGATCGACCCCGGGCGCTTCGCGGCCGGCGACCGCCGGCGTTTCCGGGACTCGCTCCGCACGGTCCTCGGAGCGGAGGCGGACGGCGCTTTCCTGATCGGCACGGCCGGGCACCTGGCGGCCCACAAGGGGATCGATCTGTTCCTGGCCGCGGCGGCAGGGGCCGCACCGGAGATCCCGGAGGCGCGGTTCCTGGTGGTCGGACGCGGCGAGGGGGAACAGGCCCTGAGACGGGATGTCGAGCGACTGGGCCTCCAGGGGCGCGTGGTGTACGCTGGATTTCGCGACGACATGCCGGACGTGTTCGCGGGGCTCGACCTGTTCGTCCTTGCGTCCACGTCGGGCGAGGGATCCCCGGCGGTCCTGAAGGAGGCCATGGCGGCGGGCACTCCGGTGGTCGCCACCGCGCTGGACGGCATCGACGAGATCGTCGAGGACGCGCGCCACGGTCTCCTGGTGCCTCCTGGAAACGCCCCCGCCCTGGCGCGCGCCATGGTCCTTCTGGCCCGCGACCGGGCCCTGAGGTCCGGTTACGCGGCGGCGGCGAAGGAGAGGGTCCTGGAGTTCACTGCGGACAGGATGGTCGAAGGAACGCTGGCCGTCTACCGTTCGATCGAGCGCACCGCCTGATGGGCGTCCTGAAGATCAACAGGTACTACCAGGACCGTCCTGGCGATACGGCCCGGGTGCGGCTCTGGAACAGGCTGACGCGCCGGCCCATCCCGTCCTTCCCCAGGACCATCCAGATCCAGACCTTCACCGGGTGCAACGCCGACTGCATCTTCTGCCCCTACGGGGCGACCAGCGACTCGCAGCCCAAGGGAAGGATGCCGCCGGAACTGTTCCGCCGGATCATCGACGAGGCGTCGCGTTACCGGGTGCGGCGCATCAGCCCGTACCTGATGAACGAGCCGCTCATGGATCGCGACCTGTTCGACAAGATCCGCTATGTGAACGTGCGGATCCCCGACTGCAAGGTCGTGGTCACTTCGAACGGCCACTACCTGACCCCGCCCGTCGTCGACGCGCTCCTGTCGCTGGGCGGCGGGCTGCACGAGATCTACATCTCGGTCCAGGGGATCGACCCGGAGCCGTACAAGAAGACGATGCGGGGGACGATGGACCTCGGGCGCACGCTCGCCAACGTCGATTACTTCCTCGACGAGCAGCGGCGGCGCGGCCTCGAACGCCCGAAGCTCTGGATCACCATGGTCGACACGGCGGTCATCGACGCTCGCAAGGCCGTCGCCTACTGGCGCGCGCGGGGCGTCGCCTCGAAGTACACGACGCTCGAGAACAGAGGCGGCAACATCCGGGACGCCGAGAGCTTCAGCCGGACCCGGGCGATGTCGTACTACACGACCTGCACGCGGCTGTTCAAGCAGGCCTACATCCTGTTCAACGGCGACATGGTCCTGTGCTGCGTGGATTACAGCCGCGAGCAGGTGCTCGGCAACATCACGGACCGCTCCATCCACGACGTCTGGAACGGCGAGGTGGCGCGCGAGATCCGCCGCCGCTACCTGGGGCACGAGTTCAACAGCCTTCCCCTGTGCGGACGCTGCAAGATCGACGAGGTCCGCGAAGTGGCGATCGAGCCGGACGGCACCCAGCGGATCGTCGCGGCCGAAGCCCTCGAGGAGATCTGATGAGGTCCCGCCCGCCCGCTCCGGCTCAGAACAATCGTCCCTGCCGCGAGGCCCGGCGCCGGGGCGGCTCGACCGGGTCGGCCGACGCGTTGAGATCGGGATAGGCGGCGACGAGGTCAGCGGGGGCCGGGACGCGCCGCTTCGACAGGGCCCCCTTGAGCATCAGGGCGTTGGCCGGTCCCTTGCCGCGGTAGTGATTGTTGGCGATGACGAAGACCTCTTCCGCTCCCGCCGCCATCGCCCGAATCCGGTCGACCCAGGGACCGAGCTCCTCCGGCGAATAGAAATAGTCGTAGCGCGCCGCGGAGGGCGGCACGGCCGGGACCGGATCCGGGGCCCCGCCGGCCCCTCGCGGAGCGAACCAGCTGGCGGCGTTCCGGCCGTGCAGGCGGGCGTACGCGACGCCGGCCGTCACGTGATCCGTGGGCGGCAGCGTGCTTCCCAGGGCGGGCTGATCGATGTTGCAGAAGCCGATCCCCAGCGACCGCAAAAGCGCCAGCGCCCCCTCGTTGTTCCAGCTGCGGTGCCGGAACTCGGCGACCAGGGGAAGGCCGGGAAGGAGGCTGGCGATCCGTTCGAGGTGCGTGCGGGCTTCGGGCCGGTCGTGAAAGGCGTGCGGGAACTGCACCAGGACGGCTCCGAGCCGCCCCGCGTCGAGCAGCGGGGCGATTCCTGCCAGGTAAGCGCGCGCCTCGCCGCGCAGATCGACCGATCCGGTCGCTCCCGCGGCCCGGCCTCCGGGCCCAGGGGAGCGGTCCGTGACGTGCGTGAAGACCCGATACAGCTTCGCCGTGAACCGGAATGAACTCTTTGACGGCACGCGACTTGTCCACGATCGAGCCGCCTTCGCATCGGGCTGACGGTAGAAGGTGGAGTTGATCTCGATCACGTCGAAAAATTCGCACAGGAACGACAGGCGATCGAATCCGCGGGGACGCGGCTCCGGGTACACGATCCCGGCCCAGTCGCGGTAATCCCAGCCGGCGATGCCGACTCTAAGCATCATTGACGAAAGGCCCAATTCCTGCTATTATTTGGGTCACTTTATCGCGAAATAAACCCCATCGAAGCCCCGGGGTATCTGGAGGCGGACGTTGGAAATCAAAGAATTCAAGATCGGTGACAAGGTCGTCTATCCCAACCATGGCCTCGGTATTATCGAACAGATCGAGAAGCGATCGATGGGGGACAGGATGGAGGAATTCCTGACCCTGCGCATCGTCGCCAACGACAGCACGGTCATGGTTCCCCGCAGCAACACCACCAACGTCGGCCTGCGCCGCGTCGTCACGAAGAAGGAGGTCGAGGAGGTCTTCGACGTCCTGAAGGACACCAAGATCACCCTGTATGACGACTGGAAGGGGCGCTTTCAGGAGAATTCCGACAAGATGCGGACGGGCTCCATCACCGAAGTGGCCCGGGTCTTCAAGAGTCTCAGCCATCTCGCCATCCAGAAGAACCTGTCCTATCGCGAAAGGCGCATGCTCGACAAGGCGAAGTACCTGATCGTCAGCGAGATCGCCGAAGTCGAGCGGCTGACGGTCGAGCAGGTCGAATCCAAGATCGACCGCGCCGTCTCCCGCGGGATCAAGCAGGTCAAGGACAAGTAGGATCCCAGGTCCGCCGGCCGCCCCGCCCCGCGCAGCGCCGGCCGGGGTGCCATGGACCAGTTCCTCCTGCAGGGCGCGGTTTCCGAGGCGGCTGCCAGCCTGATCGAGCAGGAGGTGCTGCGCGTCTCCTGCCTCGGGCTGCACCGCTACGTCATCCGCTTCGCCACCTCCCGCAAGGACAATCTCCTTCTCTCCGTGCGTCCCGACCTGCCCCGATTCCACCTGATGACCGCCCGGCGCGTCGCCGAAGCGCCCGCCGACCGGTTCGGCGCCTGGCTGGACGGGGCGCTGACCGGCGCGGTCCTCCTGTCCCTCGAGAAGCCGCCCTGGGACCGCGTGGTGCACATGCGATTCCGCCTGCCCCGGAGTGACGACGGGGCGCGCGAGCTGAGGCTCGTTGTCGAGCTGCTCGGGCGTTCGTCCAACCTGATAGCGCTCGATCCGGAGGGGGTCGTCCTGGCCTGCGGGCGCGACATCGCGAGCCGCTCTCGCGCCCCGGAGCCCGGCACGAGCTACGTGCCGCCGGGCGGGCGCGAGGAGTTCGACGCCGTCCCTCTCGGACCGGAGGCGATCGCGATCGCGCGGGAGCGGTTCGGCGGCGCTCTGGCGTTCCTGTCCAAGGTCAGCCCACTCCTGGCCCGCGACCTGACGGCGGCCGCCGCCGACGAGACGGCGGCCGGGGAGCGTCTCGCGGACATCCTCGATGCCGCCCGCCGCAACGCGTGGTCGCCGGTGGTCTATTCGAGCGATCCCCTCTCGGACCTGGCGGAAGGGGACGACCCGGCGAAGGCCGGCCTGATCGTCTCGCCGTTGCCGCTTCTCTCGCCCGGGGCCGTCAAGACTGTGCGGGAAGGGAGGGACGGGGCGCCGGTGGCGACCTCCTTCCCGGGCTGCTCGGAGGCGGCCGAGGCCGGCTTCGGCCTTTTGGAGCGGCTGCGGGACTTCAGGGACCTCCGGGACCATCACCAGGCGATCGTCCGCAAGGAGATCGACAAGCTGGAGAGTCTGCTGGGCAAGCTCGAGGTCGAGCTCGAGGGCGCACAGGGCAGCGATCGCTTCCGGTTGATGGGCGAGGCGCTCCTGGCGGGCCTCTCGAAGGCGAGGGTGGACAACGACCGCGCCGTGGTGCCCGATCCGTACGATGCCGAGGGGGAGTCCTTGAGCGTGCCGATCGACCCCGCTCTCCCGCTGCACGAGAACGCCCGGCTCCTCTTCGACCGCTACAAGAAGGGGAAGCGCGGCGCCGTCACGATCGAGAAGCGCCTGAAGGCGGCGACGACGCGCCTCGGCGAGTGGCGGGCGCTGGCGGGCCCCGCCGCGGCCGTGCGCACGACGGACGATCTCGACCGCCTGCGCGAGGCGATGGCCGGGCTCGGCCTGGTGCACGCCCCGAGGCCGTCGCGGGGCGAGCGGCCCCGCGCCGGCGAGACCCCGGCCCGCGTGCGGCGCTACACGAGCCCGGACGGTCTGCTGGTCCTGGTCGGCAAGAGCGGCGAGGAAAACGACCGGCTCACGTTCAAGGTCGCCTCCCCTTGGGACTTCTGGCTGCACGCGGCCGGCCGTCCCGGCGCCCACGTGGTCGTGCGCAACCCGAAGCGGCTGAAATCCCTTCCCGAGAAAAGCCTGCGGCTCGCGGCGGAGATCGCCGCGTACCACAGCGGCGCCCGCCAGGAAGGGAAGGTCGAGGTGCACTACACGCAGCGCAAGCACGTCCACAAGAGAAAGGGGATGCCGAGCGGCCAGGTGCTGCTGCGCCGGTTCCGATCGCTGCAGGTGGTCCCGCGGCTCCCCCGCACCACGGCCGAAGAGGTCTAGGCCGCGTGGCCAGGCTGGCGCGTCCTGCCTTGGCCGGGCACGGGTCCGGCTCGCTGCGCGAGCCTCCCCTCGGTTCGCCGTGCGCCGCCCGTCGCGCTGAAAATGCGCGCGTCGGGTCCCCGGCGCACGGTCTCACACGACCCGGCCAAGGCAGAGCGCGCCAGCCTGGCCACGCGGCGCGCCACAATGCTCGAAAACACTCCTAGGAGCCCGGATCCGCCTCCGGCGAGGCACGGATATAATCCGCGGCTCGCGCCGGGAGCGATACGCCGATGAAGGTCGCGGTCCTCGAGCACTTTACGTCCCTCCCCCCGGGTGCGGCCCGGTCAGGGCCGCGCGCGGAAGGGGCCGCCATGCGCGACGCGGTCGCGGCCGATCTGCGGCGCCTGCCCGGAGTGTCGGTCGACGTGGTCGAGCGCCGTCGCGATTTCCTGGGCGCGGTCCGGCGCGCCGACGCGGCCCTGGTGATAGCGCCGGAAGAGAACGGCATTCTCGAGGGGCTGGCGCGCGCCGTCGTGCGGGAAGGGCGGCTGCTCATGGGCCCGGCTCCCCAGGTGGTGCGCCTGATGGCCGACAAGCTCGCCACGGCCCGCTGTCTCGAGGCCGCGGGTGTGAGAACGCCTCGCACCGAGGCGGTGCGGTTCGGGACGGCACGGGAGCGACTGCGCGCCCGCGCCTTTCCGTTCGTGGTCAAGCCGCGCGACGGTTGCGGTTGCCGTGGCGTGGTCCTGGTGCGCCGGCGCCTCGAGATCGCCGGCGCGATCCGCGCGGTGCGCCGGGCGACGCGGCGCGCCGACTTCCTGGTGCAGGATCACGTGGCCGGGGACAGCGTGAGCGTGTCGGTCATCGCGTCGGCCGGCCTGCTGACGCTCGGCGTCAATCGCCAGAGGATCCGGGCAGGAGGGCGCCCGGCCTACGAAGGGGGCGACACGCCGTATCCGCACCCTCTCGCGCCGCGTGCGGTGGAGACCGCCCGCGAGGCGATCGCCGCGGTCGCCGCCGCCTGCCCGGGGATGCGCGGCTACGCCGGCGTCGACCTGGTCCTCGGGGACGGCGGCGTGACGGTCCTCGAGATCAATCCGCGGCTCACGACGTCCTATGTCGGGCTGCGCCATACGTTCGAGGCGAACCTGGCCGGCCTGATCGTCGCCGCCGCGCTGGGGCGCCCCGTCCCCGCGCGGCTTGTCGCCTCGGGGCGCTGCCGCTTCAGCCCCGACGGCCGCATCCTCGGCATCACGGAGAACGCACACCCATGGCCGACTTTTGCGGCTGGGACATCGGCGGCGTCCATCTGAAGCTGTCCCGCCTCCGGTGCGCGGGGGACACGGCTTCGATCGCCACCCGCATCGAGCCCTTCGAGATCTGGAGGGAGCCGGCCGGCCTGGCGCCGCGGCTGCGCGCCCTGCTCGGAGACGTCGCGATCGAGCCGGGTGCCGCGCACGCCGTCACCATGACCGCCGAGCTGTCCGACGTCTTCCCGACGAGGAACGAAGGGGTGCGATCGATCCTGCGCGCCTGCGCGGAGGCGCTCCCGGCCGGGCTGCGCGTCCTCGATCGCCGCGGCGTACTGATCGATCTCGGCGAGGCCATGGAGCGGCCGATCGACGTGGCGGCGGCCAACTGGGCGGCCACGGCTCGCCTGGTTGGGCGCGTGGCGCGGAACGCCCTGCTGGTCGACGTGGGGAGCACCACGACCGACATCATCCCGGTGCGCGACGGCGAGCCCTGTCCCGCGGGACGCTCCGACACCGAGCGCCTCCAGTCGGGCGAGCTGGTGTACAGCGGTGTCCTGCGGACGCCCCCGGCGAGCCTGTGCGACGTCGTGCCGCTCCGCGGGAGCGTGTGCCGCGTGGCCCCCGAGCACTTCACCACGATGGGGGACGTCTACCTGACCCTGGGGTCGATCACGGCCGGGGAGTTCACCTCTCCCACGGCGGACGGGCGCGGCCGGACCCGGAGGGACGCCATGGCCCGCCTGGCCCGGCTGGTCTGCGCCGATCTCGACGAGATCGGCCCCGCGGCCGTCGACGTCATGGCCGGTTTCCTGAAGGACCGCCAGATCGACAGGCTGGCCCGGGCGATCGTCCAGGTCCTGTCTCGAACGGACTGCGGGGGAATCACGACGGCCGTCTCGGCCGGCGCCGGCGCGTTTCTGGCCGACGACGCGGCGCGGCGCGCCGGCCTCGCGGCCTCGCGCCTCGCCTCGCTCGTCCCGTCCATCCAGGGAGAGGGCTGGGACCGGTCGGCCCCCGCCGCGGCGATCGCCGTGCTCATGGCGAGCGACAACGGAGCGCTTCGTTTCACGACCTGAAGCCCGGTCCAGTCGAAGGCGCGGGCGCAGTTGACAGAGGCCCGAGTGCGACGTACCCAAGGCCTGAGGGGGGCGCCAAGGCCATGCGCAAAACCTCGACCTTTCGCTGGGACGTTCTGATCAAGATCGGAGGGAGTCTGGGGCGCGGCGACGCCCTCCCTCCGCTTTTGCAGCGGATCGGTCTCCTGTCGGTGCGCAGGCGCGTGCTGGTCGTGCCGGGCGGCGGCGTGTTCGCCGATCTCGTGCGCCGCCAGATGACCCTGAAGAGCGTGGGCGAAGCGACCGCCCATTGCATGGCGCTGTTCGCCATGGATCAGTACGGGCTTCTGCTGTCGTCGCAGACCCGCCGCGCCACGGTCGTCGACACCCTGCAGGCGGCCGAGCTGGTCGCGGAAGCGGGACGCGTCCCGGTCCTCCTGCCGTCCTCGCTCGTCCGCGGGCAGGCGGGGCTGGAGCGCTCCTTCCGCCTGACCTCCGATTCGATCGCGGCCCACCTGGCCGGCCGGTTGAGGGCGACGAACCTGGTCCTTCTGAAGAGCTTTCGCCGGCCGTCGGGTCGCGTGCGGGACCGCGCCGAGGCCGAAGTCCTGGCCCGGCGCGGGCTGGTCGATCCCCTGTTCCCCGGCCTGCTCCCCGCGGCGAGCGCGGTGTGGATTCTCTGCGGACGCGAGCCGTCGCAGCTCGACCGGTTCATGCCGGCCGGGGCGCGTCCGCGGCGCGGCGATTCAGCGCGTCCGCAAATTCCCGAAGCCTGATCGGATCCAGAATCCCGTTCCGGCCGCCCGCGCAGATCGCCCCGCGCACGCCGACGACGTCGGGACCGATCTCGTGGATCCGGGAGAGATGGGCGAGCGACAGGGATCCGGCGAGGCCGCACTGGAGTCCCCGCTCCCGGCACTGCGCAACGAACCGCGCCAGATCACCGGCCCCCAGATGATCGAACAGGCTCCTTCCATCCTTGAGCGCCGTGTCGATGAGGCACCCGGAGGCGGAGCCGCGCGCGGCGATCGCGGGCAGGCGGGCCGGCGGAACCGTCCCGATGGAGGCCGCCTCGGCGTACGCCGCGGCGACCACGCGGATCGCGGGCGCGACCGCCCGAGCCGCCCGGACGACGGCGCTCAGGAACGCGACGGCCCGGTCGTCATCCGCCGCGAAGCGCAGGCCGATCTTCAGATAGTCGGCGCCGCAGGCCGCGGCGCCGGCGGCGGCCAGGGCGAAGGTGCCCGGCTGATCGGCCGCGTCCCCGAGCGCGGCGCTGACCGGGACGCCGGAGAGCCCGCGGCGCGCGACGATGGCGCGCAGGATCGGCGGGGCGCATGCGCCGAGCGAGCCGGCGCGCGGGTCCTTCGCGTCGAGGATGCCGGCCCCGGCCTGCAGCGCGACCCCGGCCTCGTCCGGTCCGCCGACGCTGGCGAGCAGGATCGGGGCGGACTGTTTCCCCGGCAAGGTTCACCCCCGTTTTGCGGTATGCTACCGAACGACCCACGGTCCGGCTTACAAGGTGAAACACACGGCAACGACCCGACGCCCCGGCTCCACGCCACACGGCGGGCCGCCAGCGTCGCTCATTGTAAGGAGGAAGCCGCATGAAAGACATCCTGATCGGTGAATCGCTCGTAGGAGACGGCAACGAGATCGCCCACATCGATCTCCTGATCGGACCGAAGAACGGGCCGGTCGGCGTCGCCTTCGCCAACGCCCTGGTGAACCAGAACCAGGGGCACACGGCCCTCCTCGCGGTGCTCGAGCCGAACCTGATCCCGAAGCCGGCCACCATGATGATGAACAAGGTGACGATCAAGGGGGCGGACCAGGCGGTCCTCATGTTCGGGCCGGCCCAGGCGGCGGTGGCCAAGGCGGTCGCCGACTCGGTGGCCGACAACATCATCCCGCAGGCGGAGGCCGAGAACCTCGTGGTCATCGTCGGGGTCTTCATCCACTGGGAGGCCTCGGACAAGAAGAAGATCTACGACTACAACTTCAGGGCCACCAAGGAGGCGATCGCCCGGGCCATGAAGGAGGAGCCGAGCGTCAAGACGGTCCTCGCCGGCAAGGACAAGGCGAAGCACCCGTT
>Ga0070694_100000472_pt1 | contig 22054 bp, 18 predicted proteins | sample KBSK1251metaG_FD_65470 | JGI IMG/M metagenome (GOLD analysis project Ga0070694, IMG submission 65470) | Corn, switchgrass and miscanthus rhizosphere microbial communities from Kellogg Biological Station, Michigan, USA - KBS K1-25-1 metaG | ecosystem: Host-associated > Plants > Roots >... | reverse complement strand
GGCCCCGTCGAGTACGGATCGTGGAAGGTCCGGATCACGCCGGACGCCGAGGCCGCGAAACGGGGAGAGAAGGCCACCGAGGACACCCTGGTGCTGCAGCAGGGAGTGTTCCGGTCGGACGGCTGGGCCCTGTACGGCTTCGCCCCTGTCGGCTACACCATCAAGGACAACGCGTTCGTCGCCGACGTCGAGAGCGGCAAGAGCGGCCACCTGCGCTGGTCCGGGCTGATCCACGGCGACGCGATCGCCGGGCGGCTGGACTGGACCATGAAGGACGGCACCCTGCTGACCTACACGTATTCGGGAACGCGGGCCGGATCCGAAGCCGCCAAGAAGCACTAGGAGCCTGCCCGAGTATTCGGACAGGCTCCCGGATCCTGCCCGGGATACGACTACTTGGAGTCGCCGGGCTGCGCGTTTTGTCGTTCCATGATGGCCCGGCCGACCAGGTAGGCGCCGACGAGCATCGGAACGACCGGCCACCACTCATCCACCCAGTCGAGAGAAACCCCGAAGCGGGTGTGCAGGAGAGTGACGAACCCGACGATGACGAGGGTGGCGCCGCCGACGATGGAGCCCCGGATTCCCGGTGTCTTGAAGTCCTCCGGCAGCTCGATGGAGGGGTTCCCGGCGAGCGCGTCGTTGTAGAGGGACGCCCGGCGCGCCGCGTCGATGATGTTGTAGAGCCAGAAGAACGCCATGAACAGCGCCAGGAGCGGAGTGAGCTTCTCGACGGCCCCCGACGAGATGATCGTGATCAGGCTGGCGACCACCCCCGCGTGCACGAACCCCCGCTGGTAGTAGCCGACGTACACCTGCCCCAGCCCAGGCATGGCCGAGAGGATCGCGGCGAAGGCGGGCGACTTGCTCCTCGAGTCCCGCATCCGGAATTGCGCCGCCACCAGAGGCGGAGCCTGGGGGTGGCCGGGGGCCTGTCCTGTCTCGGGCTGTCGTGTGTAGGGGGTCGACGAATCCTGCATGGCGTTCATCATCATTCTCCTTGTCCTTCCTGGCCTTTCTCGGTTGCGTTCGTGTCGTTGGTCGTCGTCTTCTGAGACGCAATCCGCTCCCACATGGTTCCAAGTTCCCGCTTGAGCGGGTCCCACGTCTTCGAGGCGATCCGCCGGACCTCGGCCGCCACGCCGCGCGTCCTGCCCGCGACGCCCGTCCTGGTCTCGTCCCAGCGCTCGCGCACCGCCATTCGAATCGCCGGGACCTTCTCTCCGACGGCCACCGACGGCACCGCCTCCTGCGCCGTCCGGACGAGATCGAGCGCCTTGCCGGGCACGCCCGCGAACGGCGCGCTGGGAGTGCCGAACAGGATGAGGAGGACGATCGCTCCCACGTACGCCCCCTCCCAGGCGATCCTCGGGCGCCGGCCCAGCCGCCGGCAGGCCTCGTGGAAGCCGGCCGCGAGCCGTGAGGCAAAGGTCTCCCGTCGCGAGGTCCTCTCGAGGACCCCGGCGAGGAACCCGGCCTCCGGCTCGATCTCCGCGAGGGGCGGGAGATCGATCGCCAGCCGCGCGAGGGCCGACGCCAGCCCGCCGCACTCGCGGCACCCCTCGAGGTGCATCTGGACCAGATCGTCATCCACCGGCGCCAGGAGCCGGTCGGCGTGATCGCACAGACGCGCCCGGGCGCTGCCGCACGCCGGCCCGCTGGTGCGGGCCAGGATCGCCCCCAGGAGATCCGCCGGCGCCTCGGCCGGCGCCCCCTCTGCCCTGGACAGGTCGCTCAGCTCACGGCAGTCGCGGCAGGAGAGCAGGTGCTCCTCGGCCTCGCGTCGGTCGGAGGCGTTCAGCCGCCCCCCCAGCAGGTCGTCGAGGCGTTCGAGGAAGGCACGGCAGCGGGCGTCGGTCACGCGTCACGCTCCATAGGAGGGATCGAGCCGCCGTACGCGGGCGGCGAGGTCGAGCCGCGCCCGGTTGCAGCGCGATTTGACCGTCCCGGTCGGAATGTCCAGGAGAACCGCGATCTCTTCTACCTTGAGCCCCTGGATCTCCTTGAGCATGAGGATTTCCCGATCGGACTCGCTCATCTTGTCCATGGCGCGGTACAGGAGGTCCCGGGCCGAGCGGGCGACGGACGCCTCCTCCGGCGTGGGGGACGACGAGGCAAGCTGGACCGTCTCCTCGATGACCACGTCCGCCGCGGGAGGGCGCGCCTTCCGCCGCCTCAGGGCATCGATGCAGGCGTTGCGCGACAGGCGCAGCATCCACGGAAGGAACGCCTCCTCGCCGTGGAACGTGTCCAGCCGCTCGTAGATGCGGACGAAGATCTCCTGCGCCACGTCCCGCGCCTCCTCGCCATTGCGCATGTAATGGCAGGCGATGGCGTACGCGCGCCCCTGGAAACGGCGCACGAGCGCCTCCCAGGCGAGCTCGTCGCCCTGCCGGCACCGTTCGAGAAGCGTCGCGACTTCCAGCAAACCCTTCTCCCGCTTGGCCCTGAGCGCCCCCGGGCCCCTGCCGATTCCCTGTCCGCGGCGCTCGTCCCATAAGACGGACCGGGGCGGCCCGGGGTTCGGGATATTTTCCACAGCCTGTCGAATTGTCCCACACCCCCGGACTCGGGGTATCATGTCGCCTCAACCCAAGCAGGAGGTGGACCGTGGCGCTACGCATCGGGGACGAGGCCCCCAACTTTACCGCTCAGACGACCCAGGGACCCATCAAGTTCCACGAATGGATCGGGGACGGCTGGGCCATCCTGTTCTCGCATCCGAAGGACTTCACGCCGGTGTGCACGACGGAGCTCGGCTACCTGGCGGGACTGCAGCCGCAGTTCGAGCAGCGCAACTGCAAGATCATGGGGTTGAGCATCGATTCCGTCGACGACCACGGAAGGTGGGCCAAGGACATCGAGGAGACCCAGGGACACGCCGTCAGGTACCCGGTGATCGGCGACTCGGACCTGAACGTGGCCAAGCTCTACGACATGATCCACCCGGGCGCCGGCGGAGACGCCAAGGGACGGACCGCCCAGGACAACGCGACCATCCGCTCCGTGTTCGTCATCGGCCCGGACAAGAAGGTCAAGGCGATGCTCACCTACCCGATGAGCACCGGCCGCAACTTCGACGAGGTGCTGCGCCTGCTCGACTCGATCCAGCTGACCGCGAAGCACAAGGTGGCCACCCCGGTGAACTGGAAGCAGGGGCAGGACGTGATCATCGTCCCTGCCGTGAGCGACGACGAGGCCCGGCAGCGCTTTCCCGGCGGGTGGAAGTCGCCGAAGCCTTACCTGAGGATCGTTCCGCAGCCGAAGTAGCCGCCTGGGTGTCGCGTCTCGCGGCCCTTCTTGCCATCGCGGTCCTTCCCTGGGGCGAGTGTGCCGCCGGAGCTCCCGCCGCACCGGCCGGGGACGCGCGGGGGACATCCACATCGACGTCCCGCGGGCGAGCCGGCGCCTGACGCTGACCTACCGGTTCCACCCCCGCCTCACGGCGGGTGTCGAGTACAACCCGCGCGCCGACGAGGTGGCGCCGCTGGTGAACTGGCAACGGCGAGGACATCCATTCGATCGTCAGCCTGACGCAGGGCCCCCGGACCTTTTCCCTCCTGTACCTGAACGGCGGGGACCTCGGCGCCGCCTGGAACGTGACCTTCTGGCAGGCGATCGACCTCAGGTCTTTTCACCCCGCGCGATCAGGTGTTCACCGGATCGCTTCGCGGGGCGCGATCGTTTATTGAAGGGGGCAGAAGGAGGACACCATGACCCGATTGCCTGGCCGTGAGAACCCGTCCTTCCTGATCGACCAGATCGTCGCCCGCAAGCTGCCTGAGTACCTGGAGAGCGTCCGCGCGCGCTCGACCTTCGTGTGCCGGGAGGCGTATGATGCGCCACAATCGACCCGAGGTTCGGGACAAGGAGGCCCGCATGACGATTCGTGGGAGGATCCTCGCGAACGCAGCCTGCGCGTCGGCACTCGCATCGTTCCTCGTTCTGGCGCTGGGAGCGCAGGCGTCCGGCGTGACCGGCTCGACCATCCAGGCGGCTCCCCCGCCGGCGACGGGATCGCAGGTCTCCGGCCCCATCACGTGTGACGCAGGTTCCCTGATCGCGGAGGCTCTCGTCTCCGTCGAGCCGGGGGCCCTGCTGTCCACCTTGGACGGGGCCGATCGCGGCGGCCGGACGTGCCGCTGCAGCTGCGGATTCCCCTGCAAGTCGGACGCCGATTGCGGCGGGGCCATCGGGTCGTGCCGGGGCGGCATCAGCTGCTGCTGACAGGGACCTGATGGATCGGACTCCGGCGCGCACCGGGGCGTGCATCGTCGGCGGCGGCCCGGCCGGCCTGCTTCTGGGCCTGCTCCTCGCCAGGCGCGGGGCCGAGGTCATCGTCCTCGAAGGGCACGAGACCTTCGACCGGGAATTCCGCGGCGAAGTCCTGCAGCCGAGCACGGCGCGGCTTCTCGACCAGCTCGGGCTTCTCCCGTACATCCTGGAGCAGGGGCACCTGCGGCTGACCGAGGGGCGGCTCCTCGTCCACGGCAAGCCGGCCGCCGGTTTCCACTTCAAGAGGGTCGCCCCGGACTATCCCTACGCCATCTGGATGCCGCAGCCGGTCTTCCTCGACGCCCTCGCGAGGAAGGCGCGCCCCTTCGCCGGCTTCCAGTGCTGGATGGGGGCGCACGTCAGCGAACTCGTCGAAGAAGGGGGCGCGGTCGTCGGGGTGCGGGGCACCCGCCATGGCAAGGAGCCGTTCGAGATCCGCGCCGACGTGGTGGTCGGCGCGGACGGGCGGCACTCGGTCCTCAGGCGGGTGGGCGGGTTCGCGACCGAGTACGAGCATCACGACTTCGACGTGATCTGGTTCGTCGTCGAGCCCCCGCCCGGCTGGTCGAAAACGATCTACTTCTCGCTCGGCGGGACGCCGCTTCTCCTGCTACCGAAATATCCCAACCTGGTGCAGGCCGGGCTCATCCTCCGCCCGGACGAGTGGCGGCACTGGCGCCAGGAGGGGGTCAAGGCGGTGGCCGAGCGCATCGGCCGACTGAGCCCGCTGTTCAAGGAGTTCGCCTCCTCGCTGCACGACTTCACGCCGTTCTTCCCGTTGCCGGGGGTGATTCTCCTGGTCCGCGAGTGGGCGCGGGACGGGCTGCTGCTCATCGGCGACGCGGCCCACACCATGAGCCCCGCCGGGGCGATCGGGGTCAACGTGGCGCTGTCCACGGCCGCGATCGCCGCGCAGGAGATCCATCCCCGGCTCGGCCGCGGCCCGATTCCCCAAAGCGCTCTCGCCCGGGTCCAGGAGCTGCGTATCGGGGACGTGAGGACCCTGCACCGGCTGCAGCGCACTGCCGGCCGAGCGCTCCTGGGCTCGGGAAGCAGGAACCCGGTCCTGCGCTTCCTGATCCAGCACGCCTTTCCCATCGTCGCCCGCTCCGGGTTGTTCCCGATCGTGCAGCGGCGCCTGTTCTTCGGCGCCCCGCTGCCGCCGCTCGACCCCGCGTTCCGCTTCGAGGCCTGAGCCCCGGCTCAGCGGAAGACCTCCTTGAACATCTCGAGCATCTTCTCCCAGGATTTCTGATCGGCGTCATGGTTGTAGGCCAGGGCGGCCATTCCGGCGGCGTCCGCGTGCGGGTTGGTGAAGCTGTGCCTGGCGCCCGGGTAGCTGACCACCTCGAATTTCGCGCCGGCGGCCATCATCTCGCTCTTGAAGGCCTCCACCTGGGCCGCCGGGATCATCGGGTCGTCCTCGCCGGTCTGCACCAGGATCCGCGCCCTGACCTTCCCCGGCTCCGCGGGGGTCTGGGTGGCGAGCAGTCCGTGGAAGCTCGCGACGGCGCCGAGATCCGCGCCCGCCCGCGCCTGGCCCAGGACCACCGCGCCCCCGAAGCAGTAGCCGATGGCGGCGATTTTCCCGGGGTCGACGCGGGAGTTCTTCTTGAGCTGATCCAGGGCCGCGTTGAAGCGCGCGGTCAGGACCGCGGGGTCCTTGGTCGCCTCGGTCATGAACGCCTCCGCGTCCTTCGGATGGGTCGTCACCTTTCCCTTGCCGTACATGTCGAGCGCGAACCCGACGTAGCCCGCCTCCGCCAGTCGCTTCGCCTGGTTGCGGGCGTGCTCGTTGTGCCCCCACCATTCGTGCACGACCAGCACGCCGGGGCGCTTTCCCTTCACGGCGTCGTCCCAGGCGAAGAACCCCTGGAGCCTCGTCTCTCCCTGCCGGTACTCGACCTCCCGGGTCTTGATCGCGGCCGAAGCCGCCGATCCCAGGGCCAGCGATACGACCGCCACTGCCAACGCCCGTCCGGTGCGCATGTGAAATCCTCCTGAAAATGCCCTACAAGCGTGGAGGTGGACAGGGAGTTTCCCCCGGCGGAATCCCCTTCTCAAGCAGGTCAGGGGCCTCCTGCCGCAACCTTCCCGTGTGGGGCAATCTATCTAACTGATGGACAACATGTTATCTGGACCGTCCAGAACATCACCTCCACCGAAGTAGGGCATTTTCATAAAGCGCGCGAGTAAAATCAACCGCGCAGGAAGTCCGGTCGTTCCGGCGCCCCTCTCGACAGGAGATCCGTCATGGAAACCTACTACCATCCGAAAGACCTCGCCCACTTTGCCGACATGGGGAAGGGGAACCCGGCCCTGTGGGAAAAGTTCCTGGCTTATTACGGCGCCGTCTTCGCCGCCGGGGCGCTGAGCGAGCGTGAGAAGTCGCTCATCGCCCTCGCCGTGGCGCACGCCGTCCAGTGCCCCTACTGCATCGACGCCTATACCCAGGCCAGCCTCGAGAAGGGATCGAACATCGAGGAGATGACCGAGGCGGTGCACGTCGCCTGCGCCATACGGGGCGGCGCCTCGCTCGTTCACGGCGTCCAGATGCGCAACGTGGCCACGAAGATCTCGATGTAGGATGCCGGCATGCCGGTTTTGAGCCGAAGCCTCAAGGCCCGCGGCGAGGCCCTCTCCTCGACGGCCGAGCAGGTCCGCGTCCTGCAGTCACGGGGCGGCTTCCCGCGCTTCGAGGAGACGATGTCGCGGACGTCGTCGGGGCCGCTCGCGGCGACCGGGCTGGACGTCCTCCAGATCAATGTCGGCAAGCTCTGCAACCAGACCTGCCGCCACTGCCACGTGGACGCGGGTCCGGACCGCACCGAGTCCATGACGCGCGAGACGGCGGAGATGTGCATGGCCGCGCTGGCACGGTCCGACATCGGGACGGTCGACATCACGGGGGGGGCGCCCGAGCTCAACCCGAGCTTCCGGTATCTGGTCGCCGAGTCGAAGCGGCTCGGCCGGCAGGTGATGGACCGGTGCAACCTGAGCGTGCTCCTCCTCCCCTCTCAGGCGGACCTCGCGGCGTTCCTGGCGCGTCACGCGGTCGAGATCGTCGCGTCGCTGCCTTCCATAGCCCCTGCGCAGACCGATGCGCAGCGTGGCGCGGGTGTGTTCCAAAAGTCGATCGAGGCGCTCCGGCTGCTGAACGGCCTCGGGTACGGCCGTGAAGGGAGCGGGCTGGTCCTGAACCTGGTCACGAATCCCGTCGGCGCCTTCCTGCCTCCCGCGCAGGGGTCCCAGGAGGATCGCTTCCGGCAGCGGCTCGCCGCCGATCACGGCGTCGTCTTCAACCGCCTTTACACGATCACCAACATGCCGATCAGCCGCTTCCTCGAGTTCCTGCTCGAGTCGGGCAATTACGAGGGGTACATGCGGCGGCTCGTGGACGCCTTCAACCCCGCCGCCACCCGGTCGGTCATGTGCCGGACGATGCTGTCGGTGGGCTGGGACGGGCGGCTCTACGATTGCGACTTCAACCAGATGCTCGAGCTTCCCCTCGTGCCCGGAATGCCGGCCCACGTCCGCGACTTCGATCCGACCTCCCTGCGGGCGCGACGCATCGTGACGGGGAACCACTGCTACGGCTGCACCGCCGGCGCGGGCTCCTCCTGCGGCGGGGCCATCACCTGACCGGCGGCCCCCCCCTCCCGGGCTTGCACTGGCCGGGGGCCGGCCTCATATTGACCCCCATGAAAACGACCGGAGTCGTCCTGGCCCTGATCCTGATCGCCGCGCCCGCCGCCGCGTTCGATGTGCCCCAGTCGCGCCCGGAGTTCGTCAAGGCCGTGTCCAAGGGGGCCCGTGGCGCCACCATGGAGACGTTCACGGCCGGCCACGACTTCGAGACGATCTACCGGCTGGTCGAGAAGAAGGCCGCCGCCTGCCTCGACGTGACGGTGCAGCGAACGGCGTACGTGGGCTATGTGGAGAGGAGCTCCTCGGACTACAACCCGACCGTACGACGGACCGGAAACGGCCGAGGGGAATTCGCGCTTCAGGTCATTCATCGGCCTCGCGCCGTCGGGGAAAAGACGGCGGCGGGTGGCCTCTACATCATGGCGGCCGACATGAGGTCTCTCGGCGGGGGGCGGACGGAGATCCTGTTCTACCAGCCGACGATAGGACACAAGAAGGTCGTGCGCAGCGTGAGAACGTGGCTCTCGGGTGAAGACGCCCCCTGCCCCAAGATGAAATAGGCTCCTACCGGCCGCCCGCGCAGGGGCCGGGATGGTCGCCGTGGGACAGATGCACGGGGACCGCCGCCGCACCGACTTCGATCGTCTCCGGTTTCGCTCCCCCCGCAGGCGCATGGCAGAGCGTGACGGACCCAGGGCCGTAGAGCCCGCGGGCCTTCGCCCAGGCGTTCCGTCCGATGCGCGAGCCGGCGATCCGCGAGGGGTAGTCATCGTAGTAGGGATGGATCCCGCCGAAGCGCCGCGACATGCCCGCCAGGTCGGCTGCGTCGAAATAGGTCCCCCACTGCAGCTCGACGGTGCGGCTGGGACCGCGTTCGATCGTGAGGTACTGGTTCGCCGCCGCCACGAAGCTCCCCAGCCCGCCCGGCAGGAACGGCGTGCCGGTGATCGCCGCCAGGACCTCAGCGGCCGACCGGCTGAAGGTGCTGTGTCCCGAGGTGTAGCCGGGGAACGGCGGGGTCACGAAGTTCCTCGGCATGTAGGGCAGCCAGGTCACGCCGCGCCTCCAGCGGGCCCCGCTCGCCTGGATGGTCGGATCGCCGGGGGGCCCGGCCCAGGCGCGGATGGCGATCTCCCCCCGGTACGCGGCGAGATCGGCGTGCCGGCCGCCGGGCCGGGAGGACTCCGCCGTGATGACTTCGATGAGGTCGGGGACGAGCGGCAGGCCGGACGGATTGTAATTCAGGAGCGACGGATCGGACGATTGTCCCAGCCCGGCCATGTGGCGAATGAGCGTGATGGGCCGTGACGAGTCGTAGACGTTCTTGTTCCCCCAGGCCCAGATCGCGGCGTCGTGGACCGCGCCGTTGAGAGCCAGGTACACCTTCACGTCCCACTCGAGGTCGTTGACCGGCCGTCCGGTCCCGCCGATGCGCTTGCGCCCGTGCATCAGGGGATGGTCGGACACGGCGTTGGCGATGACGTTCCAGTGTCCGGGCGGCGTTTCGGACCGCGGGCCGTCCGCCCAGAACTCCGTGACGACGCGCTGAAAATCGGCGCGGTCGACGAGGTTCGGCGCATAGGCCGCGCCCGTGACCGGGTTCACGGGATGCCCCGCGCCGTCGTCCATGCCGAGCGAGTTGTTGAGGATCGTCCCGGGGGAGATGTCGACGGTCTCCCCCTGCGACGTGTCGATGCGGCCGCTCAGCCGGATCAGCTCGACCATGGCGTCCTTCACGATGTCGTCGCCGATGCCTCCCAGGTGGGGCTGCGGACCCGGATCGAGCGGCAGGCCGGTGTCCGGATTCCTGTCCTCGGGCCGAAGGGCGAAGGGCTTCACGTCGGCCCAGCCGACGCCGACGAAAATCTGGATGGATCGGCCGAGCGGGATGCCGTTCTGCGTGACGAAGAAGTCGAACGCCAGGGGCTGCCAGTGGTTCGGATCGACGATCGGCCCGACGCCGGGCAGCTTGAAGATCAGCTCCGGATTCACCGGGGCGTATCCGGTGTCGTCGGGATGGCAGAGACCGACCCCCTCGTTCGAGCCGTCCGCCTGGCCGTAGGCGATCAGGGCGGCGGCGATCCGGTTTCCGAGCGCAGCCGGGGCGCTCCCCTCGAGCGACGTGAACGACCGGTCGTAGCCCAGGGCGTCCATCTGGGCGTCGAACGCCGCCTGCGAGGCCGCGGCGTTGGGATGGCACGGCCTCCCCTCGAAATCCACGTAGCCGGCCGGGAAGCGATACTTCAGAAGGCGGTAGGCGGCGAAGCTGATCGCCTCCGCGCGCGCCGCCTCGGCGTCAGGCGCGCGCTGCTTCTCTCTCACCACGTAGCCGACCGCCGTCGGTGACCAGGCCGCCCACGCGTCCCACATTCCGACCGAGAGGTGAAACAGGTTGCGCGCATGCACCGGAGGCTTCGGGATGTCGATGCGGATGGCGTCGAGCAGCCGCTCGTTCCAGAGGCGGGCGACGCTGGGCCCGGTGTCCGGGGGCGCGGCTTCCCGGGCGGCATCGGCCGGGAACGCCGCCGCGGCCACGACCACGAGCAGGACAGGCAGCATCACTGAAGGCCTTGGCATGACGGGCGGCATGGGGCCCCCTCCAGATGGGCAAGCCCTTTCAGTACGCCGCGTCCGCTGCGAATGCAAGGGAAAATGAGGCCGATCCGGCTTGCTCAGGATCCCCCGTTCGCGTAGGCTGGCCCGCCATGACTCGCACCCCAGCCGGCAAGAGCGCCGTTCTCTTCATCTTCACGACGGTGCTCATCGACACCATCGGGTTCGGGCTCATCCTCCCCGTGCTCCCCGCCCTGATCGTCCAGCTGACCGGAGAGGGGCTGAGCCGCGCCTCGGAGTACGGCGGCTGGCTGTGGTTCGTGTACGCCGTGATGCAGTTCTTCTGCGCCCCCGTGCTCGGGAACCTGAGCGATCGGTTCGGCCGCCGGCCGGTGATCCTCTTCGCGCTGTCCGCGCTGGGCGTCGATTACCTGATCATGGGGCTCGCCCCGAGCCTTGCCTGGCTGTTCGTCGGCCGGACGGTCGCCGGAATGGCCGGCGCGTCGTTCACGCCCGCGTATGCCTATCTCGCCGACGTCAGCCCGCCCGACAGGCGCGCGCAGAACTTCGGGCTGGTGGGAGCGGCGTTCGGCATGGGGTTCATCATCGGGCCGGCCGTCGGCGGCCTGCTCGGGACGCTCGGCCCGCGGGCCCCCTTCTTCGCCGCCGCCGGCCTGTCGCTCCTGAATTTCGCGTTCGGACTGTTCGTCCTGCCGGAGTCGCTCCCGCAGGACTCGCGGCGACCGTTCGACCTGAAGCGCGCCAATCCCCTGGGCACGCTGGTGCACCTGCGCCGGTATCCCGCCGTGATCGGCCTGGCGGGCGCCTTGTTCCTCTGGCAGGTCGGGCACCAGGTGCTGCCGAGCACCTGGGCGTTCTACACGATGTTCAAGTTCGGCTGGTCGGAGGCCCAGGTGGGGGCCTCGCTGGCCTTCGTGGGGGTGATCATGGCGATCAGCACGGGAGGCCTGACGCGCGTGCTGGTGCCGCGTCTCGGAGAGCGGAAGGCGGCGCTCGCCGGGCTCCTGTCCGGCGCGGCCGCTTTCATGGGGTATGCGTTCGCGACCCAGGGCTGGATGATGTACGCCTGGATGGTGGCGTGGCTCTTCGCCGGCCTCGTCCACCCGTCCATGAACGCGATCATGTCCCGGCTGGTCGCGGCCAACGCCCAGGGGGAGCTGCAGGGGGGCGTCGCCAGCCTGTTCAGCATCAGCGCCATCGTCGGTCCGCTGCTCATGACGCAGGTGTTCGGAGCCTTTTCGGCCGCGAGGCCCCCCTGGCACTTTCCGGGGGCCGCGTTTCTCTGCGCCGCCGCGCTGGCGGCCGGTGCAGCGCTCCTGTTCGTGCGGGCCGTCCGCTCCGCCGCGGGGTCCACGGCGGCGCCCGCCGCTCCGGTGGACGACCGGGCCCGGACCGGCGCCGAGGCCTGAAGGGGCGCTTCCGGTCGGACCTACTGCGTGGCCGCGGGGTCCGGCGCGGTGTTTTCCGGGGGCTCGGCGCCGATCCAGTGCGCGTGCCCGATGAAATCCCGCACGACCTTCTCGGCATCCTCCCCTTCTTCCTGGGCCACCGCGGCGAGGACGTGGTGCAGATCGTGGTTCTCCCCGTCCACGACGAAGTAGTGGATGATGGAGACCGGCACGCCGCTCTTGTTCGTGCCGAGCCCGACGAAGCGAAATCCCTGGAAGGGCGCCGGAATGTCGGCGTCATCCTTGGCCACCGTCAGCCCCTGGCCGCCGAGCGCCTTGCGGAACTCCGACCGGAACTCCCCCGGCTCCTCGAGGAGGCCCTGCGGGTAGGCGAAGACCGTGACCCGATGCCCGCTCGAGTGCCACCACTGCGACCGGGCGGTCTTGTCGTCGCTGAAGACTTCCCAGTCCCCCGTCTTGCGGCTGCCGTGCCAGGCGGAGTCCACGCCGCCGATGTCCAGGTCGCGATCCACCATGGGCCGCGCCGATCCGGCCAGGGGCAGGACGCCGACCACCAGGAGCGCCGACATCAGGCCGCCGATCATCGCGAACCGGCCGTATCCGGTTCGGGCCGAGGCGGTCACCGGCTTGCTGCGCGACACCAGAATCTGGCTCAGGTGCACGCTCTCGAGCTTGGTCAGGAAGAACAGGATCCCGCCGACCGCGAACACCGCGGCGATGCCGTCCCGCTCGGTCTGCAGGAGCATCAGCAGGAAGACGCCGTAGAGCAGCACCTCGCCGAAGAAGTCGGCGAAGGCCAGGAAGGGATGGCCGGCATACAGCAGGCCGGCGCCCGGGAAGGCGAGCGACAGGGCCGCCGCGAGCCGCGAGGAGCGGAACTCGGTCCGGCAGGCGTCGCACGACTTCGGATTGGCGGGGACGCCGGCGCCGCACTGGGGACAATGCCAGATCGGCACCTTCCGCGCTCCCGTGGCTCCCTCCTGCATCAGGCGCGGGTGCAGGCGCTTCAGCAGGAGATCGAGGAGTTTCTTGTCTCCGCGGACCGGAACGCTCCAGCTCTGCTTCCTGCCGTCGACGGGAACGAGCGACAGCCTGCCGAACCGGATCTTGAGCTCGCGGACGCTCGACCAGGGGTAGGACCGCACGCGGGTCCCGGCCTTCTTGCCGCGCACCCCCAGGAGCACCTCGATCAGTCGCGAATCGGTGAGCACCAGGACGACCTGGTGGTAGGTCATGGCCATGTAGCCGAGCGCCACGCAGGTCAGCAGGGGCGGGACCTCCATGCCGTGCGCCACGTACAGGACGTGCTCGTCCTGGCGCAGCAGGCGTCCGGCCAGAGGCAGGGCCGCCTTCCACTGCTCCAGCCTGCCGCGCTGCACGCGGGCGCTGAGGAAGGCCGAGGCCCCCGGGAAGAGGTCGGACGGGCCGCCGGATTTGGCGGTCTCCGCCAGGGGCCGGTCGGCCAGGGAGCCGAGGTACTCGGGTTCAATCTTGTGATCGCGCGCGCCCGCAGGAATCATCGTGGTCCACCTCCGCGCGTGAGAACATGCGGCCGCGACCGGCCCACGTCAAGGGTTTCGGAGGATTCTGGACTTCTCCCTGCGACTGCCTATCTTGGTATCAGGCGCGGTATTGAACGGCTCACCAGACCCGGGGGTCTGAGTTGCTCGGAGCATCGGTTGACGAAGGCGTCCTCGGAATCCGTCTCCTCTCCTGATTTCAAGGCTCTGTTCGAGTCCGCCCCGGGCCTCTACCTCGTCCTGACCACCGGGCTGATCATCGTGGCGGTGAGCGAGGCCTACCTGCGCGCCACCATGACCCGCAGGGAGGACATCCTCGGGCGGCACCTGTTCGAAGTCTTCCCCGACAACCCCGACGACCCGGCGGCCTCCGGGGTCCGCAACCTGAAGGCTTCGCTGCAGAGGGTCCTGGAGACCCGCGCCGCGGATGCGATGGCGGTGCAGAAGTACGACATCCGGCGGCCCGAGTCCGAGGGGGGCGGGTTCGAGGAGCGGTTCTGGAGTCCCATGAACTCGCCGGTGCTCCAGGCGGACGGGACCATCGCCTGCATCATCCACCGCGTGGAGGACGTGACGGAGTTCATCCGGCTGAAGCAGCGCGGCGTCGAGCAGGACAAGATCGCCGACGATCTGCGCACGAAGGCGGGCCGCGTGGAGGCCGAGGTCTTCCAGCGCGCCCAGGAGCTGCAGGAGGCGAACCGGCTGCTGCGCGTCGCGAACGAGGAGCTGGAGACGCAGGAGAAGGAGCTGACGGAGCTGTACGACCGGCTGCACCGGCTGGACGAGCTCAAGAGCCAGCTCTTCGCCAACGTCAGCCACGAGCTCCGGACCCCGCTCACCCTGATCCTCGCGCCGGTCGGGAAGATGCTCGCCGCCGGGGATCTCCCGCAGGCCCACCGGCGGGATCTCCAGGTCGTGGAGCAGAACGCCCGCGGCCTCCTCAAGCACGTCAACGACCTGCTCGACATCTCGAGGCTGGACGCCGGGAAGGTGGCCCCGAGCTACGCCGAGGTGGACCTTGCCCGTCTGGCGAGCCGGACGACCGCCCTCTTCGAGAGCCTCGCCCACGACCGCGGCATCCGCTTTTCCGTCGAGATTCCCGAATCGCTTCCGGTCGAGGCGGATCCCGACAAGGTGCAGCGGATCCTCATGAACCTGCTGTCGAACGCATTCAAGTTCACCCCCTCGAGCGGAACCATCTGCTGCGCCGTCGGCCAGGGGCCCGGGCCCGGACAGCCGCAGGCGCCGGCGGTCGCGACCCTGACCGTCTCGGACAGCGGTCCGGGGATTCCCGAGCACCTGCGCGGGGCCATCTTCGAGCGCTTCTTCCAGGTGGAGGAGTCCTCCACGCGCAGCATGGGCGGGACCGGCCTGGGCCTGGCGATCGTCAAGGACTTCGTCGACCTGCACGGCGGCTCGATCCGGGTCGATGCGGCCCCCCAGGGGGGCGCGCGCTTCGTGGTGGAGCTGCCCGTGAAGGCCCCCCAGGGCATGGCGGTGCGCCCGGGGGGATGGGAAGCGGACGCGTCGTCCCAGGCTACGGTCCAGGCGGAGCCGAGGCGGGCCCCCTCGAACGGGACGCCGGAACCGCTGGGAGATGCCGGACAGGACCGGCCGCTGATCCTGGTCGTCGAGGACAACCTCGATCTGAGCCGCTTCATCCGTCAGACGCTCTCGGCCGAGTACCGCACCGAGGGGGCCGCGGACGGCGCCGAGGGCCTCGCCAGGGCGGAGGCCCTGCGGCCGGACGTCATCGTCAGCGACCTGATGATGCCCGGAACGAGCGGCGCCCAGATGCTCAAGGAGCTCCGCGGCAGGAAGGACCTCTGCGCGATCCCGGTGGTCCTGCTCACCGCCCGGGCGGACGAGGAGGCCCGCGTCACCCTGCTGCGCGAAGGGGCGCAGGACTACCTGGTCAAGCCGTTCTCCCCCCGGGAGCTCCTCGCCCGCGTGGGGAACCTTGTCCTCATGACGCGGACGCGGGCCCGGCTGGAGAAGGAGATCGAAGAGCACCGCCGCGCCGAGGAGGCGATCCGTCGCCTCAACCGGGAGCTCCAGGAGCACTCCGCGCGGACCGAGGCGATGAACAAGGAGCTCGAAGCCTTCAGCTACTCGGTGTCCCACGACCTGCGCGCGCCGCTCCGGAGCATCGACGGCTTCAGCCAGGCCGTGCTCGAGGACTGCGGGCCGAGCCTGGACGACCAGGGACGCAGGAACCTGGAGCGCGTCCGCGCCGCCTCGCAGCGCATGGGGCAGCTGATCGACGACCTGCTCGGATTGTCGAGGCTGACCCGGGCCGAGATCAGGGTCGAGCGGATCAACCTCAGCGACCTGGCGAGGCGCGTCGCCGAGGAGATCGGCAGGAGCCAGCCGGAGCGGGCGATCGAGCTGTCCATCCAGGACGGGCTGGTGGCCGAGGGGGATCCCCGGCTCCTCCGGGTGGCGCTGGACAACCTGCTGCGCAACGCGTGGAAATTCACGGCCAGGAGGAGAGGCGCGCGCATCGAGTTCGGCTCCAGCCAGGAGAACGGCACGCCGGCCTTTTTCGTCAGGGACAACGGCGCCGGGTTCGACATGCGGTACGCCGGCAAGCTCTTCGGAGCGTTCCAGCGGCTGCATTCCGCGGCGGAGTTCGAGGGAACGGGCATCGGGCTCGCGACGGTTCAACGCGTGGTGCGCCGCCACGGCGGGCGGGTCTGGGCCGAGGGGGCGGTGGACAAGGGAGCGACGTTCTACTTCACGCTGTGAGGCTTCACGAAAGGGCCGACACGATGCGCACGCGCACGATTCTTCTCGTCGAGGACAACCCGGATGACGAAGCGCTCACGCTCCGCGCCCTGAAGAGCCACAACCTCGCCAACGACGTCATCGTGGCGCGGGACGGCACGCAGGCCCTGGACTACCTGTTCCGCGCGGCGGAGGGGAAACCGGGAGAGACCGCGATCCTGCCCGAGCTGGTCCTCCTGGACATCAAGCTGCCCGGCATCGACGGCCTCGAGGTGCTGCGCCGGCTGCGCCAGAACCCCCAGACCCGAAGGCTGCCGGTCGTGATGCTGACCTCGTCCGTCGAGGAGACGGATCGGCTCGCCAGCTACGACCTGGGGGCGAACAGCTACGTGCGCAAGCCGGTCGATTTTGTCGAATTCTCGCAGGCGATCCAGCAGCTGGATCTCTACTGGCTCGTCCTCAACGTGGCGTCACCCTACTAGAGAGGGACTCATGGGCAAGCCTCTGCGGCTCCTGATCATCGAGGACTCGGAAGACGACGCGGACCTCGTCCTGCGCGCGCTCCGGAAGGACGGCTACGATCCGCAATGGGAGCGGGTCGACACCTCCGAGGGGATGACGGCCGCGCTGGCGCGCCAGGACTGGGACGTCATCATCTCCGATCACAGCATGCCCGTGTTCAGCGCCCCGGCCGCGCTCGCGCTCCTGCGCACGACCGGCCGGGACATCCCCTTCATCATCGTCTCCGGGAGCATCGGAGAGGAGCAGGCCGTGCAGGCCATGAAGCTGGGGGCGAAGGACTACATCCTGAAGGGACACCTGACCAAGCTCTCCGCCGCCGTCTCGCGGGAGGTGCGCGAGGCGGAGCTGCGGCGGGAGCACTCCCAGTCGAAGGAGCTCCTGACCCAGACCCAGGGCCGTCTCGACGTCGCCATGAGCCAGCTCATGCAGGCCGAGAAGATGACCGCCCTGGGCGAGCTGGTCGCCGGAGTGGCGCACGAGATCAACAACCCCCTGTCGACCATCATGGGGTACACGCAGCTGCTGCTCGCGAAGGGCCTCCCCGCCGACATCCAGCGTCGGCTGGACATCATGCATTCGGAAGCCAACCGGCTCGCGAAGATCGTGCGGAACCTGCTCACGTTCGCGCGCAAGCATCCGCCCGAGAAGAAGCATCTCGGCCTGAACGGGATCATCGAGAAGACGCTGGAGCTCAAGGCGTACCATTTCCGCGCCAGCCAGATCCTCGTGGAAAAGGACCTGCCCGCCGACCTCCCGGCCACCCTGCTGGACTTCCACCAGATCCAGCAGGTCGTCCTGAACCTGCTCAACAACGCCGAGCAGGCCATCGTCGAGGTGAAGCGCGGAGGGACCATCCGGCTGACGACCCGCCGGCTGGGCGACCGGATCGAGTGCCGGATCTCGGACGACGGGCCGGGCGTTCCCCTGGCGATCCAGCAGCGCATCTTCGAGCCGTTCTTCACCACCAAGACGGAGGGGAAGGGGACCGGCCTGGGCCTGTCGCTCTGCTACGGCATCATCCAGGAGCACGGCGGCAGCATCCGGGTGGAGGGGCAGCCCGGCCAGGGGGCCACGTTCGTGATCGACCTGCCGGTCCTGGCGAACCCCGAGACCGACCGGACCGACACAACCGACGCGGTCCCCGCCACCACGTCGTCGCTGCGGATTCTGGTGATCGACGACGAGACGAGCATCCAGGATCTCCTGGTCGAGCTCCTGAGGACGCAGGGACACCAGGTCGACACCGCTTCCGACGTCCCCGAGGCGCTGCAGAAGATCTCGGCGAACGGCCACGATCTCATCATCTCCGACATGAAGATGCCGCACGGCACGGGCAGGGACATCTACCGGGCGGTCCTGCAGAAGAACGCCCGGATGGCCCGGCGCATCGTGTTCACCACCGGCGACGGCGCGAGCGCGGAGATCAAGAGGTTCCTGACCGAAGCCGGCAACGAGATCCTCTTCAAGCCGTTCAAGCTCGAAGACATCGCCAAGGCGATCGCGATCGCGACGCGAAACTGAGCTCACCGCTCCGCATCCCCATGCCGCGCGCGCCCCGCGGAATCCACGCCCCGTCCTGATTTGCCTCGGGCTCCTCCTCGTCGTATAAAGGTTGCTGCCCTGTTCATCGGTTTCGGAAAGGAGGACGAGCATGCGACACATCCGGCTGTTGGGTTTGATGGCAGCGACGCTCATGTCGGTGGCCGTCCAGACGAGGGCCGACGATGGCGCACCGGGAAAGCCGGCCGTCACCGGTCAGGACAACGCGGTGCAGCGGATCGAGGCCGCATCCGCAAGGCAGATGGACATTCTCACGGCGCTCCTCTCGAAGGTTCCGGAGCAGGCACAGCCGGGCATCGAGAAGGCGATCGCGGCGGTGCAAGCGGGACACGACAGGGCCATCGCCGCGCTCACGGAGCACGGAGGCCCCGGCGGCGAAGGCCTCGCCGGGACGGCCCCGGCACACGAGGCCGGCTCGCCGGAAGACACGGGGAAACCCGAGGTGACCGGCCTCGAGCGTGCCCGGGCCGCGGTGGCCGCGGGGTTCGAGCACGCCACCACGACCCTTCAGGGACTGCTCGACCAGGTGCCGTCCCGGGCCGCGTCCCGAATCGAGACGGCGCTCAATCGCCTCGGGGACACCCGGACCGTCGCTCTGCGGAATCTCGATGCCCTGATCGCCGGCGAGAGACCGGACCACCCGGGACCGCATGACCGCCCCGAAAGGCCGACACTTCCCGAGCGGCCGGATCGGCCCGAGCGGCCCGAGCGGCCGCAGCTGCCGGAGCGCCCCGAGCGGCCACAGCCGCCGGATCATCCCACGCCGCCGAACGCCTAGACGCCGCTCGGCGACGGTGCGCGTCCGCCGCGGCTGGTTCCCGGGAAGGGCCTCGATGGCCCTTCCCTTTTTTGTTCTCCTCGCCGCGACATCGAGTGTCGGTGGCGTCGAGGCTGGGATTCGGTCCGACGTGCGGTTCCTTCCGGCCTGCTTCAGCGGCGACTACGGAACCGGGATCGATACGTCGATCCTTTATCTCCCTGTGATCCTCGTCGTCTCGTCCGAGCGGCAGGAGTTCCGGGTGACCGTCCCGTACCTGTCGATCCGGACGAGCGAGCCGGTCCTTTACCTCAACGGGGAGGTGATCGCACCGGCGCCCGGCGGGAGCACCTCGGAATCGGGTCTCGGGGACGTGCTCGTTCAGGATGAGGTTTTCTTTCTCCGGGGGACGGCCCGACGGCCCTGGGTTTCCGGCATCCTGCGGATCAAGCTCCCGACGGCCGACGACACGAAAGGGCTCGGCAGCGGCGAGTCCGATTTCGGGGCGGGTGTCGCCGTGACGCAGCCCCTCGGATCGGCCTGGAGCCTGATCGGCAGCTGGATGCACATCGCGCGAGGCGATCCGGCCGGCATCGACTTCCGCGACACCTCCTGGCTCACCCTCGGCGTGCACCGCCGCCTCTCGGAACAATCGTCCTGGCACGCCTTCTACGACAGACGGCAATCGGTCATCGAGGGGAATCCCGATCTGGCCGACTTGAGTCTCGGTTACGACCGCGCGCTGGCGAGAGGCGTCACGTTCCGCTCGGCCGTGTTCGTGGGCCTTTCCGACACGGCGGAGGATTTCGGGGTCAGCGCCGGGGTCTCGGTCGCCCTCGGGACCCGTTGATCCAGCGGGAAGGAGGCGGCCGCGACCCTCAGCGGGAGGCGGGGGCCTCCGCCTCGAGGATGGTGTCGCGGAAGAGGGGGCGCCCCGCCAGAGCGATCCGGAACGCCCAGACGGTCATCCCGAAAATCAAGATCAACGCCGGCAGGGACGCGCCGGCGTACCAGGCCGAGACATCGAACGTCATCGGCAGCTGGGTCAGCAGTTCCCCGACGGAGGTGCAGATCGCGACCGAGAGCAGGCCGAAGCGAAGCAGCGCGACCCAGATAATCAGCAGAGTGACGACCATGAACCCCGCGTACACCGCGAAACTCCCCGAGCCGGGATAGGTGACGACCGTGCCGATCAGCGAGACGAGGCCCACCGCCGCCCAGGTCCTGCGGAGCAGAAGCCGGAACACCAGGAACAGCATGACCGGGAACAAAACATCCAGCAGGCTTGTCGTGTGGATCCCCAGGGTCGCCGTGACGGCGTGGCGCAGTCCGCGGACCGACTCGAGGCTCCAGACGTTGGAGAACGGCTGGATCGGCGCGACGCCGAGCCAGCCGGGAAGCCACTGAAGCATGCGGATGTTCAGGGCGAGCGCGACGCCGGACACGGCTCCCGCCAGGAGGTCGCGCCCGACGAGCGGGTCCCGCCCGCGCCCCCCGAAGAGCCGGACCCACGACACGAGCATCCAGGGCCAGAGGCGCCGGGCGTACGGCTCGAGCGCGATGTAGAAGAGCCACACGAAGCCGACCCGGTACATGGCGTACGACAGGTGGCCCACGAGCAGGGGCACCTCCGACTCGGCGGGCGCGTGGTGCGCGCCGAGGAGCCAGAGCATCCGGACTGCGCCCATGTAAAGGGCGAAGCGCAGGGCCGTCCGCCGATCCCCCCGCCCCGATCGGACGTTCCGCATGGCGATGACGGAGGCGCCGATCATCACGACCAGGAACGCCGCAGCCTCGAGGATTTCGGAGACCCGCTCGCCGATCGGGTCCGGAGAATCCCCGGAGGCGGACGATACGGTCCATGGCTCGCCGATCCGGAACCAGACCGGACGGCCCTGGAACGAGGCCGCCTCGACGTGGATCGGGACGTCCGGCGCGTCGGGATAGACCCCCTCCCAGGCGGTCCTGCGGTCGGCGTAGACGGGCGGCGACCAGGAGGGGGCGGACTCTCGAAGCGCCGCCGTCCCCAGCCCCGCGGCCGCCAGGATCGGGCCCCAGTCGGGGGCGGGGTGCTCGTCTCCGGCCCCCTCTCGCTCCGGCGGGACGGCCGTGAAGGTGTTCAGCCTCCCCTCCGGATCGAGGGCAACCTGCACCATACCGGGCCGGTTGTTCGGCGGATCGGCGAACCATTCCCCGATGCTCGCCTTGGAATACCTGGAGAGGGTACGGGGGCTCTGCCGGTACCGGAAGAGGAGGCCCGCGGGCCGGTCGCGCCGGAGCGGCGCCCAGGTGTCGAAGCGCGATCCGGTTTTCTCGAGGTGATCCAGGTAGGGTTCGTTGGGCTCGAACGCTCCCAGGCTGTCGGCCGGCGCGTTCGTGTAGCCGGCCACGCGGACGATCTCCCGCGCGCGGTCGACGAGCGCCTCCGGGGGCTTCCCGACCGGCACCAGCGACAGGAGATTCTTCTGGCCCCCGAGCAGCACGACGAGGGCCGTGCCGAGCACGACGGTCGCGAGACCCGCCCACGCGAGCGCGGGGCCCAGCCCGCCGCTCTGCCCCGCCTCCGCCAGGAGCTCCGGCGACGGGGTCTCGCCGGCCGCGAGCGCGGCGCCGATCGGGTCGCCCCCCGGCAGGGCCGCCGTCACCGCGAGGGCCGATGCGGGGCGGAGCCCCGGGTCCTTCTCCAGGCAGCGCAGGATCACCCGCTCGACCGACGGGTCGAGCCCTTCGACCAGGCTGGCCGGGCTCGCAGGCGCCGATTCGCGCTGCCGGCGCGACAGCTCCGCCGGGGTGCTCCCCCCGAACGCGGGCTTGCCGGTGAACAGCTCGTACAGCACCAGCCCCAGAGCGTAGACGTCGCTCCGGACGGTCACCTCCCGCCCCTCGTGCTGCTCCGGCGCCATGTAGGCCGGCGTCCCGACCCGCACCTGCGGCCCGTGAATCTCCGCCGCGATCCCGGCCAGGCCGAAGTCGGTCACCTTCACCTGCCCGCGGCCGTCGATCATGACGTTCGCCGGCTTCAGATCGCGGTGCAGGATCCCCTGCTCGTGCGCCGCCGCCAG
>Ga0070694_100000471_pt1 | contig 22060 bp, 25 predicted proteins | sample KBSK1251metaG_FD_65470 | JGI IMG/M metagenome (GOLD analysis project Ga0070694, IMG submission 65470) | Corn, switchgrass and miscanthus rhizosphere microbial communities from Kellogg Biological Station, Michigan, USA - KBS K1-25-1 metaG | ecosystem: Host-associated > Plants > Roots >... | reverse complement strand
CCTCCGGAAAACCATTTTGCAAAAGGGGGGTTCCATTCCAGTGTCTTATCCCAGTACTCCGTCCACTCTAGGCCCCTGGCTTGCTTATTCCAGAACGCTTCTAAATCAAGAAGGGCCTGTTTTGAAAGAACCTCAAGCCGTTTTGGATGAATGCTAACCTTTACCTTGCCTGACTCTTCATACAGCTTCGAGGGCTCAGACAACGCGAGAGAATTGCTTTTCCTCGTCATTAAAGCATTTGCTACCCTGACTTTTTTGAAGCCCCTATTCAGAATTTTCTTCTTAAAAAGTGTGCCGTTATATTAAAAATCGAGAAAAATCAGTTCGATCATAGTTTGAAGTACAGAAGTAGAACAGAAATAGTAGCAATGATCCTAGAGGCAGCAAACGGTGGAGCTACAAAGACGAAAATAATGTATCGGGCGTTTCTAAGCTATGCGCAGTTAGAAGAGTACCTTAGTGTCCTCATCGAAAATGACCTGCTTGAATACATTGAGGGGGCGCAGTTGTACAAAACAACCGCAAAGGGCCTGAACTTTCTAAAGATGCATAACGAAATGGGCGAACTGATGCAAACGACTCCCATGGCAGAGAAAGAACGCTGAATGATCCTCAAGAATTTTTCATAAAATTTAGGTCGGCCGGAGCTCTTCCGGTCGCGCTGCCTATTTTGTGATGACCTGGTTTAGCCAGCTGGTCTCTGCTGGCACCTGCTCTGTCCCGCCGTCAGCAGCAACAGGAGTTACCGTCTCTTGGCCTGTCGCAGTTCCTTGCACCGCTGGTCCGACCTGCTCAGCTGGCGCGTTATCTGTGGCTGGTGTTTGCTCGGTCGGAGTAGCAGTGATTGGGGCGGTAGTTGCGGCCGTGATATTATCGAGAGTCTGCGATGCTAGCTTTGTTCGAACATTGGCTATCTCGGTCTTTTCGTTATTGATATGCTCTATTAGTTCGTCAGTCTGGACCTTGATTTGCTGGTAGGTTTCTTCCTTCATTTCGTTGCTTCTGAACTGCAATTTTGCGTCGAACAAAACCGCCCGGATGTTGCGAGCCTCTGCATCGAGTTCTTTCACACGAGCGTCAAGACTGCCATTGGTCTGCTTCTCGCTTTCTTCCAAGTCGTTTAGCTTTTTCTCATACTTGATAGAAACGAGCTCGGCATCTTCACGCATCGAATCATTTTCAGCAACAATGTCTTGGAGCGCTTTTATCCTCTTCAGAGTAAGAGACTTTTGTCTCAAGAGCTTCTGTGCGTCCAGCCTCCACCTTGGGATAAAGAACACATAGTCGCCTTGCATAACGAGCTGCTCGTACGGCAATTGCCTGAGTCCACCGGAGCCACAATCAACCCCGACAGTCTCGACCTCGCCGTCGATCTCTGTTATTATACCTACAACTTTTCCGATGAATGTACCGTAGATGTCTTTGACCTGCTTGCCTACAAATCCGAGCTTTTCTTCGCTCATGCGAAGGTTTTATCAAGATGGTATAATGATAACGGTGTCAAAATAGTTGCATAAACGTGCCAAATTCCGTTGAATAAGTTTGCGTATGGAATCCTTGGGAATTGCTGACGATTGCGCAGTTCACTTGAATCAAGAACCCAAAAATGTCGCGAATTGAATAAGATGAGTTATGGGCTAATCCTGAACCTGCTGTCTCAAATTGGTTCACGTAGCCCGTCCTAAAATTTTCAACAATCAGGAAATTAGTGACATTCCCATCGTTGGCATTTGGCAGCCACCTGTTACACAACCCGTCATGTCCTGCGGAGACTTGAAACTTCTCATACCATCAACGAAACCCATAGCCCTCTGACCGAATGGGGTTGAAAGGAAGATTGTCCCAAAGGCTATCATGACGAGTAATGCCAAAGCGACAACGGCGCCAATCTTTTTGGCCATGTTGTCGAGTTCCCCCAAGTACCTAATAGGGAATATGGCTTGCAGCCTATGTGACTAACGATATGTGTCTGAACTTCTGATATTCTGCAATTCGAACCCAAGGGAAGAGTTCCATTGCTCAGTAACAATCTCCGAGCTAGAAAGCGACCTTTTTATTGACGATACTTTTTGCATGTAACTGTGTCTTCTGACGGTAACGCCTTTCTTGACCAGTTCTCCGACGATGAAAAGGCCTTGCTGAGAACACATTTTTCTAATTCCGACAAGCAGGTATTTGCCATTATTACGCCAAGACAGGTCGATCGGGGCGCTCTGATGTCAAGATACTCGCGCACCGAAAAAACGATGCGCAGGGTGTTCCTGGACGAGTTCGCGAATAATCCGAATCGAGGTGAAGAATTTTACCGGCGTGTGCTTTTAGACTATGGCGACGACTCTGTTGCCGAGCTGGGCGAGGCTCAGGTAGGCGTGGAGGGCATATCCAATATCGCAGCGAAAATAATTGAAGACCGGCGAATCGGGCTTTCATATCTTGAAAAATCATCGAGGTATGTTGCTTTCGATCAAAAAACGCAAAATGGTCACTACAGGTATTGCCGAGAACGGGCCATCATGGCCTCCAAGCACGCTGACTCCTATATCGCGGCGTGCGACCTCTCATTTGACACCTATAGCAAAAGTCTGCAGCCCCTACAATCATTCCTAAGGGAAAACGGGCCTATCGAAGGGCTTAGTTTTTTCGATTCAGAAGAAAAGCGCGAAGTTCCGTTTGGCAAACTCAGAGAAGAGAAGGATATCAAGGCCGCCCAAGGGATCTATAACGTTAGCATAAAGGCTAAGTCATTTGACATCCTGCGAGGGCTCCTTCCCGCTTCAACTCTTACGAATATCGGTATCACTGGAAACGGGAGGGCTTTTGAATACCTTCTGACTCGGATGTATGGCTCGGGTCTCGATGAGGTCAAATCAATGGCAGCAAGTCTTTTCGAGGAGCTGAATTCGGTAATCCCTTCGTTTGTTCGCAGAGCGAATGACAAACACGGTGTTGCTTTGCAGGAGTATCTCGACAAGACTAGCGTAGAACAGAAGAGGCTTGCAGCCGAATTCCTGTCAGACATTTCCGTTGACCAAAGTCCGAATCCAGTGACGTTAATAGAACATGAAGATAATTTTCTTGCAGAATCTAAAGTGGCATCCGCGATTCTTTATGAGCAAGCAGAGGGACAGTCAATCGAAGAGATCCTGAATTTTGTAAAGTCGATGCCATCCGAGGATAGGTTGCGAATCATCAGTTCCTACACTCAATTTCGGAGGAACAGGCGGCACAGGCCTGGACGTGCTTTCGAGATGGTCGATTATACGTTCGAGCTTTTCACCAATTTCGGCATGTTCCGTGACCTCCATCGGCATCGAGTTCTGACTATGGAACGTCAGCTGCTGTCCGCAAGACACGGTTATGACTTGCCGGGTGAGCTCGTCGTTGCTGGGCTAGACAAGGAATTCAAGGAATGCATGGAATTTTCAAAGAGGACGTATTATGAGCTTTCGTCTACCATGCCAATGCAAGCTCAGTACGTCGTAAACTTTGCTTTCAGATACCCGTACTTTATGAAAATGAACTTGCGGGAGGCTTGCCACTTGATCGAGCTCAGGACAGCTCCGCAGGGGCACCCTGATTACAGGAGGGTGTGCCAGTGGATTTATCGCGTGATATCCAAAGTCCACCCCGTGTTATCTCAGGGCATAAAATTCGCAGACATGAATGAATATGACCTTGAGAGGCTAGATTCAGAAAAGAGGACGGAAAAGAAGAGGCAGGATAGTTAGGTAATAGACGGGTCTTATTACCATTAGAACCCAATGGATGGGTATACACACCGATATTGACCAACCTTTATATATTACCGCTGATTACCATTATACGGTAATAAGAAATGGTCGATAAGACAAACCCAACAAAAGACGAGGTAAGAGCATCAGACGTGTACGACACAATGAGGGACAACTACATCCGCACAGTAGACGAATTTGCAAAAGTTCAGCCACAGTATTCACAGTCAATATCTAACCTGCAACTTGACTATATCCAGACAACCAAGAACATGATTCAGACAGCATTCTCCGCACAGAAGCAGTTTGCAAGCATTTGGAACGTTCCAGCAATCCCATATGGCGAATTGTTCACAAGACAATCGAACGAAATCACGAACAATGCCATCAGGTCTGTTGGCATCAACAACCAGCTGACAATCAACTCACTTGACGCTGCAAGAGAGAACCTAAAGATCTACAATAGGACCGTAGATGCAGTTACAGACTTTTCAACGAACGTCGCAAAAGCCTGGACAACTTTCTTCGCCCAGCAGCAAGCACAGTTCACGAGACAGTAAATTCTGTCTCTTTTTTTTCTTTTATTTTCTCGATAATCTATTAGGATTAGTTTGCAAGTATAGGGTAAAGATCGAGGCTCGTAGCGCAGATTTCGATTCGATATCTGAACAAATGCTGTTTCTCCCTTTAACTCACAATTAATAAATAAGGTAATGCGCCCATATAGGGAGTTGTCCACTACTGCTCTAGCCGAGTATGTATGCGAAGATTGTGGCACGCTTTTACGCCACAGTAACCCTATAACTCTTGAAAGCATGAGAGATGTTCACAATCAATTATGTATAGTTAAACGGCAAAAGACTGCGGCAGCTGCGGTCGTAAAGCCAGCACCGGCTGCTGCTCCAAAAGCAACTCCTGCAGCTGCATCGGCTGCTACTCCCGCCATGGAATCCGCACCTGCGGCTGGTGGCGGTGCTACAACCATATCACTATCGGGCACCGGCACGAGCTACGGCAAAGTTGAAGGGCCAATCGATGTAAAATTCAAGGAAAAGAGGCAAGTTACAGGAACGTACAGCGGGATAAAAGTATGGGGACCTCTTGATGCTCCGGGTCAGCTCGGTATTTGGGGAGATTTCGTATGCGTTGACTTTGACATATGCGTAGCAGACGGGGCATGCATTGAAGCCTGTCCAGTGAACGTTTACGAATGGCTGCAGACACCAGGGCATCCGGCTTCAGATAAGAAGGCGTTTATGATAAGGGAGAAGGATTGCATATTCTGCATCGCCTGTGAAAATGTCTGCCCGCCTCAAGCAGTCAAGATATTTACAAAAGGCTAGCCTTCAGCGCGTTAATATCCTCCATGCGGCAAGATTACAAAGAGTTGGGAGAGCGATTCTCTGTTGTTGCAACTGGTGGGACATTTGATGAGATTCACCTTGGCCACCTAGCTTTACTTTCAAAGGCATTTCACGCGGGAAACAGGGTCATTATCGGGGTCTCATCTGACGAGTTTGCAAGAAAACGTGGAAAAAAACTGCACCACAATTATCAGCAAAGAGTATCAAACCTAGAAGCGGTCATCGCAAAGGAGTTTGGGAGTGTCGATTATGTAATCGTGAGGCTGGATGCGGATTTTGGTCCCGCAGCTACATCAGGTGACGTGAAAGCATTGGTGGCAAGTAGCGAAACACAGGTCAAGGGAATTGTGCTGAATGAAATGAGAGCAAAACTCGGCTTAAAGCCCGCTATTCTTATCGCTGTCGATTTGGTAAAGGCGGAGGACGGTTCTCCAATCTCCTCCACGCGCATCAGAGCGGGGGAGATTGATAGGTTGGGCAGGCTTGTCAGAGAAAACTGAGAAACAAACCAAGCCAAATGAATCAACGGTTTTCAGCTACTTTTGTCGATTTAGGCACAAGACCTAATCAAAAATGTTTGATTAACAGAATTTTATCCTCAGCACATAGAAACAACCAATGTACCCAGAAGCACCGATAGACTATGCCACAGGCAAAATAATTACCGGCGTCAAGAATCTGAGAGAAGGTCTGGATCCTGACATATTGGCATACTGGTACAAGAGAATTGAGGACAAGTCCAGGGAAATAGTTCCACCCCACCTGAAGGATAAGGTGCGATTTGAACAGGACAGAATATTGTGGATGAAGTTCAAGATGGACGTTTCAAAGCGGGCAGTGCCTTTCATAATGCAAGTCATGGAGGAATACATCCCAATGATGCCTTATTCTACAGGCCTTTACTTCAGAAAGGTCCAGGAAATAATGACGGACGAGATGAACAAGGAACTGCGCTAGTCTATCACGATTTCAGCTTTTCGATCAGAAGAATCGCTGGACCGAACTACAACTCGACCCAGAAATACGTCGGATAGCAGTTTTCTGAGTTTCTCAGCGTCCTCACTGCTTTTCAACACTACGGCATGAGATGATTTGTCCTTTAGCTGAACTACGACTTCGTTCCCAATGACGGTGGCTACGCCAGTAACCCACACGGTTCCATCCTTTTGCACAGAAATCAGGCTAGCGAGTTTTTCAGCCTCGTAATTATCCTCGCACTCAAAAGTCAGGGTTTTCATTTTTCAAATGGCTTTCCGTCAAACATGAATTCCTCAACTACATCTTTTGCCTTTTCACGCCGCTTCTTGAATTCCACTATGAACGGTTTTGTTGCCTTTGACAGGTCGGACTTGCATTCGCCGCAAAGTAGATTGCCACTCTTGCATCGCAGCATTCGTTCGTCCGATTGCTTTTCAGAATCGAAAAAGTACCGCAAGTACCAGAACACCGGACAACCAAGCGCATTTGCGCCCAGCTCGCGCTGAAGTGCCACCGTGGGTTGGCCTCCGGTAAACGCCGTAGAAATCTTCTTGTCTACCACTTCGGGATCATCAGAAGTGAAGATTGCGGTCTCGGGTTTCGAGGACGACATTTTGCCGAGCATGCCCAGCCCGGGTAGAAACTTGCTGTGGATTTGTGCTGGCTTGTAATAGCCCATCCTGTCCGCAACGTCTCTGGTCATTCGCCAATATGGATCCTGATCTATTGCAGCTGGAATCAGCACGGGCACTGGCTTTCCTTCCATGGCTGAGGGCAGGAAGCACGGAGCCGCCTGTATTGGGGGGAAGCCTATCATGCCAATGTTGGTAGAATTAGTGAATCCAAAGACTGACCTGGCAGTCGAAAATGTTATCCTCTTGGCTACTTCAGTCGCAATTGGATAGAGATGCTGGATGTGCTTTGAGTCAACGATTATCTTTGTCCTGCGAGGGTTAAAGCCAACGGCGATTATGTCAAGTATGTTTTCGTAGGTGAACCGTTCGACTTGTTCCCTTGTTCTGTCCTGGCTGTAGAGGAATTTTTCGTCGTCCGTAAGCTGAAAGAGAAGATTTGACTTGAATTTGTCTTGCAGGTACTTTGTGAATATCCAAGGCATGATGTGACCCATGTGAACCATGCCGGAAGGTCCCCTTCCTGTATACAGGTAAAAATCTTCGCCCTTTTCCTTCTTATCCAGAACCCAGTCAAAGTCGCGATGCGAGAAAAAGTATCCCAGCTTGAGCATTGGATGGACCTCCCCTGTCATTCTGCTGATCTTTTGGAGCAGTTCTTGGGAGATAGGTTGTGTGCCGAATTTTTCGATCAGTTTGCCATAGTCGACTTCGCCTTCCACTTCCCATGGCGTTACCCTAAAGTCTTCAGCGCCCGGGGCCTGATCGTTTGGGTTGGCCTGATCCATCTTTTCACAGTCACTACGTCAAGGTTTAAAAAGTGTTGTTTTTGCTTCTACACTTGAGTAATGAGCAGCAGCGGAGGGGCACTTCATCCTATCGAGCGAGCTTTGCTGAAGGCCCTCAGCAGCAGTCCGATCAGTTCTATTGAAAGTCTTTCCCGTAATACAGGACTTGATATCGATCAAGTGCGCCGCGGTGTCGAGTGGCTAAAGTTCAAGAGATTGGTTTCAGTTAATGAATCGATTTCCGCCCAGATATCGTTGTCGGATTCCGCGGTCAAAAGTGTAGAGTCCGGGCTGCCTGAAAGAAGGCTTGTCCGCGCCATCCAAGAGGGCATGACGACGGTGGACGAAATCGTCACAGCTGGAATACTCCCAAAAGAGGAAACTAATGCCGCAGTCGCAGCGGCAAAGCGCAATGGATGGATTCAGTTCGGCGAGGGAGGCAAAATGACCATTGCAAAAGCAGAAGAGTCTCCAGAAGAGCGGCTTTTGAAAAAGTTGCGCGCAAGTGCTCTTGATCTCTCTACCCTCGCGGAAGATGAAAAGACAGCTTACGGGATCTTAGCCAAGCGACCTGATTACGTCCAGCGAAAAGAAATCAAGGATGTCAGGGTGTCCCTGACTGAAGCTGGCAAGTCAGCAAGTCTGTCGGTGGAGACTGACCATCAGGATCGAAAACTGACACCAGCTATGATAACTTCCGGTAGTTGGAAGAACGTAAAACTCTCTTCCCTTGACGTCGAGGCCCCTGCACCTTCTATGTTCCCAGGAAGGCGACATCCGCTGGTGGACATCATAGAGGAAATAAAAGAGATCTTTGTTGGTCTTGGATTTGAAGAAATTGCCGGGCCAATAGTCCAATCTGGATTTTGGAATTTCGATGCGCTGTACATCCCCCAGGATCATTCTGCAAGGGAGATGCAGGATACGTTTTACATCAAGGGCAGAACCCAGGACATCCTGGCGTCAGAAAAGCAGAAAGCCAAGGTGGCTCAGGCTCATAAAAAGGGCTGGGGTAGCGTGTGGAATATTGACGAGGCAAAACGCGCCGTACTTCGCACACATACTACGCCTGTTACGCTGAAGCATTTGGCGTCCACAAACGCGGAATCGGGAAGGTTCTTTTCAGTTGGCCGAGTCTTTAGAAACGAGAAGCCATCGTACAAACACCTAGTGGAATTCCACCAAGTTGAAGGGGTAGCCTCAGCGAAAGGACTTTCACTTCGCGACCTTATTGGATTACAGAAGGAATTCTATGCACGGATGGGAATCAAGAAGATAAAGTTCTGGCCCACGTTCTTTCCCTACACGGAACCTTCACTTCAGAGCATGGTCTACAACGAAAACTTGCAAAAGTGGGTTGAACTTTTTGGGATGGGTATCTTTCGACCAGAGGTGACCAGCCAGCTTGGAATAAGAAATCCAGTTCTTGCATGGGGCGGAGGAATTGAACGAATTGCGATGCTAAGATATGGACTGGACGACGTGAGAGAGCTCTTCAGCAGCAAGCTTTCGTGGCTTCGGAGCGTGCCAAAGTGCCAGTTATAAACATTTCATATTCGAGGTTCAGGAAATTCCTCCCTGGCGTATCGGTTGAGAAGATCCTCGAAATATTGCCCTATGCCGGCCTGGATATCGAAGGGGCCGACGGCGATATGATAAGATTAGAATACAATCCGAATAGACCGGACTTTTCATCTGACTATGGGATTATTAGGGCTCTTCGAGGGATCATGGGGATCGAGACCGGGCTGCCAAAATTCAAGCTGGGGAGGACAAACCTCTCGGTAGTCGTTGACAGTCAAACTAGGACAACAAGGCCGTACATTGTTGCTCTTGTGGCAAAAGGAGGAACACTTGACAACAATACCATAAAACAGCTGATCGCTATGCAGGAGGATTTGCATGACGGAATAGGAAGGAGGAGGAAAAAGGCATCCATCGGACTTCATAATCTTGATTCTATCCGGTTCCCGGTTACCTATAGCGCAGCAGATCCTAATTTCTCGTTTATCCCGCTAGGCGAGTCTTCCCCTACAACTATTAGGCAAGTTCTTGAGGAGACCGCGACGGGAAGGCAATTCAGCCGGATTTTAGGACACGTGGACAGGTATCCTGTTATCGTGGACAAGTCTGGAAGCTTGCTATCTCTTCCCCCAATTATCAACGGCGACGAGACAAAAGTGGACGAGAAAACGCGCAACCTCTTTGTTGAGGTAACGGCAACCGGTCGCAAGGTGGCCGACGATGTCTTGGCTATAATTGCAGTAACTTTGCGCGACGCGGGATTTGACGTTAGTTCCGTAGACATCCGAAACGGAGGTAAGACTTTCAAGTCTCCCGAGATGGGTACCACTTCGATCTCGGTGGATGTGACATATGTCAACTCGGTACTTGGGTTACATCTTGACGCAAGGCAGATTACGAGTTGCCTCAAGAAAAGTAGGCTTGGAGCTCTTGCAAAGGGCTCCAGGATCATCTGCGAGATTCCTCGCTATAGAACCGACATATCGCATCCGATTGATATCGCAGAGGAAGTAGCGATAGGATTTGGCATTTACAATTTAGAGCCTACCCTTCCGGCTTCGTCCTCCGCCGGGACAAGGAGCGCCGAGTCAAAATACATTAATGCAATTAGAGAAGTCCTTGCGGGCCTTGGAATGCTCGAGTCGTTGAATTTTTCCCTCACCAGCTTTGACACCGAGTATGGATTATTTGACAGGTCGACACTGGACCCGCTTGGTGTCGAGGGACCAAAGAGTGCAGAGCACGAATTCCTGCGCGATTCGCTCATCCCTTCGCTTCTTCAGTCTCTTTCTAGAAATGTGCATGAGGAATATCCGCAGAAACTGTTTGAAATTGGTAAAGTTTTTCATGGCGGATCCGCAATACGCGAGAATTGGGCAATCGCTGCTGTTACAGCACATGAAAACGCTAGCTATACCGAAATCAAAGCCTACATGCAGGCACTCTTGAACTCATGCTTTGGAATGAGCTGTAATACTGCGTCGGCTAGCAGTCCGTTCTTTATCCCAGGCAGATCGGCCAGCATACTGGTTGATGGAGGCGTTGTAGGTTCTATTGGCGAAATAATGCCATTGGCGCTTGAAAAACTAAAGATGCGAGTTCCGGTGTCGGCATTTGAAATCGACCTCGGAACGCTGCTTCATCTGCCACAATAAGAGAAAAATAGTAGAGTGTGAATAGACAGTACCCCGTCAGAGAGCACGCAGAGGAAACAGCTTTTGGCTAACCTATGACATCGTGTGAGTCAGAGGCGGGGTACATACCATTTTTATATCCTTTTGCAAATCAGACGCTATCATGTCCGATGACGCGGGCGAAAAACAGGACAAAAAGCCAAAGGCAGTAGCATTACTTTCAGGGGGACTTGACAGCAATCTTGCTGTCAGGATGATGCTTGCCCAAGGTGTCGATGTCGAGGCAGTCGCGGTCAAGACTCCGTTCTGCGATTTCGATTGCGGTAAGGGGTGTGGCCACCGCGTTAAGGAAGTTGCGGATGAGCTCGGGATTAAGCTCAAGACCGTTTATTTTGGTGAAGAGTATCTACAGATGTTGAAGAATCCAAAGCACGGCTACGGGTCCGGCATGAACCCGTGTATCGACTGCAGGGGTATGATGTACAAGGCAGCAAAGGATCACATGGAAAAGATAAATGCGGATTTTGTTGTGACTGGCGAAGTTCTTTTCCAGCGGCCAATGAGCCAGAATAACCGCGCGCTCCGTATTATTGAGGACGATGCGGACCTGAAAGGCAAGGTATTGCGCCCCTTATCGGCAAAGCATCTTCCTGCTACTGAAGCTGAAAAAAATGGTCTTGTCGAGAGAGATTCAATGGGAGACATCAAGGGAAGATCCAGAAAAGGTCAGCTTGCGTTGGCAAAACAATTTGGCGTCGCCGAACCGCCCAACGCCGCCGGAGGCTGTCTGCTAACTGATCCCGCTTTCTCTGTGCGAATAAGAGATCTAATGGATCACACCAATGGCTTGCCGAGCCTAAATGATGTTGATCTACTAAAGGTCGGCAGGCATTTCAGGCTCGATGAGATCACAAAGCTGATTGTGGGGCGCAATCATGAAGAAAATGGGGTGGTAAAGGCCCTTGCAACTGAGCATGATGCCATATTAGAAGCCAGAGACTACGTCGGGCCCACATGCCTGCTCCGTTCAACCGCAATTAACGACTCCCTAATTTTACAGGCCGCTGCGATTACCCTGCGCTATTCTGATAGCCCCCGCGATAAAGAGTCTGTCGTCAGGGTCACTATTGCGGGCAAGGAAAAAGAATTCAGCGTCTTTCCTGCAGAAAATACTGCGGCAGACGTTCAAAGAATCTAAAATAGACCGTTTGGTTCTGTAAAGTTGAGTGTCGGGGTTGTCAATCACGATGTCAAGCTAAAATCAACTATTGAGTGAATGAGATTTGACCACCATGACTATTGACCACGCACGAGAAGGTCAAATGCAATTCATCTAGATGCAGACACAGAAGACTCCAGTTTATTTGAAGGCCTTGACCCTAAGGGATGTTACAGACATTTCCGCAGTGAAAGAGGACATCAAGAAGCACATGATCGTGATTCTAAGGGTCACTCCTTTGGCTCAAAAGGATGTGGAGGAATTGCGGAAGGTAGTGGAAGAGCTTTATTCGTACTGCCAGTCAAATGGAGGAGACATTGCCAGGTTGGGCGAGGAACGAATAGTCATCACGCCCCCCGGCGTAAAGATATGGCGCGGGGCATACGATTTAAAGTAGTTTGATCGCTTCTTGCACAAGAGGATGCTGTGTTTGTATTTTGAACATCTTGTTAATTGAGCTTGCCAGATTCTGAGCTTTTGATCGCTCGCCATGATTGACAAGCACTCGGCGAAGCTTTGGTCTGAGCCTCAAGACATACTGCATTAGCTGATCGTAGTTGCTGTGGCTTGCAAATCCATCCAGTTTGTCGACTCGGCAGACAAGCTCGATCTCCCTACCGTTTACAGTTATCCTCCTTGATCCGTCCTGAATAGCCCTGCCCGGGGTTTCGGGCGCCTGGTACGACAGCAAGACCAGGCGGTTATTTTGATTGCCTGCAATTTGTTCCAAGTATCTGACGGACGGTCCTCCAATTAGCATTGACGATGGTGCCAGAATTATCGAGGGCTCGCTGCCCAACGCATCGGCGTCCACTATCATGAATCTATCCGAAGATCCAAAAGGAGTGCCCTCCGAACTAAGAATTTGCTCGCGGAGGCCCCTAGAAAGGAATTCCGGGTACGCTTCATAGACACTAGTAGCCTCTGATACAATTTTTTCCACGAGCACTTTAGCCGGTGGAATTTTTCCTTCTTTCAGGAATCGGTCAAGAACAAGAATGAGCTCCTGCGATATCCCGACCGTCGGTACTGGCAGGAGGACATGACCGCCAGCAGAGACTGTGCTGCTAATCAAGTTCGCCAGAGCTGCTTCGGCCTCTTCGGGTCTGGGTAGTATGTCCTCTTTGCCGCCGTAGGTGCTCTCGATTATCATGGTCTCCACTCGAGGAAAGTTCCATGATGCGTTTTCAAGCGAAAGGGTCCTGCCGAATTTGAAATCACCCGTGTAGACTAGGTTGTGGTTGCCATTTCCTATGTGAAGGTGGATAGAGGTTGAACCCAGGATATGACCAGCGTTGTATAGGACCAGCTTAACATCAGGCGAGATGTCCGTAACGATCCCGCTCGTTAGAGTTATCGTGTGCATTATCGCATCGTCTATGTCTTTGTCCGAATAGAGCGCGGTTGAGCCAGTTCTCGCGGCATAATCTCGCTGTAAGAGACCCATCAATAACATGGTCGGCTCGGTGCAGTATACCGGCCCCTTGTATCCATACTTGAAGAGGGCAGGGAGAAATCCGGTGTGATCGATATGTGCGTGAGTAAGCACAACTGCGTCAATTTCATCCGAATTGATGCCCGCAACGTCAAACCGGGGTAAAGCTGTTAGAGAATCCTTGGCAGAAGGGTTGATACCGCAGTCAAGAAGCACTCGGCTCTCTGGTGTTGAAAGTAGCGCGCATGACCTGCCGATTTCGGCAAATCCACCTAAGGTCATCAAGCTGGCTTCAGCAGATTCTATCAGCGGATCTCTGAAAATCTTGTCACCTACTTCTCGGAAAAATCTAGTTCGTTCGGTGGCGGTTTCTGACAATATTCTATACATTGAAGCGACCGTTGACAAGTCCCGCGGGGCTTTCCTAACCCTTACCTTCCAGCCCGTCTTTTCTGCAAGTTCAAGGTTATCAAACTCATCGCCAACCTGAGCAAGCATCCAAGGCTTTCTTACAAAGACTGTTGCCTCTCCAAGTACCGGGTCAAAGAAAGTTCCTGAAATGCCCACGTCCTTAGGAATGGCATCTTCAATTATCCTGCTCGATTCCGGCTGAGGCTTGCGTATTGTCTCGTCCGTACGGATGACTATGCGCTTTTTGATGGTGTTTACCATGTTTGAAACTAGCTGGCTGTTTTGAGTAAGATAAGTGGGATTTCTAGAATAGAGAGCGATGCGCGGACCTTCGTATTCTATTTTTGTCAGAGCGGCTTCTTGGGGTAGGCTCTGCAGTATGACTGCCATGATGTTTTGGCTCGCAGATTCCGGATTTTGCTGTGATTTACGTTGCATTAATGTAACCCTGGTCAGCCATCTTCAAATCTAGATGGCAGAAGCAATGACCGACAGATTCTCCTCTGACCGGCGCCCATATTAAAGATTCGGCTCCGAGCCATCGGAACCGCATCAAAGTTGAAATACTGATCTAAGTGTAGTATAGTAAGCGAACTGAATTTGGAAGATAGCTCTGGTTTTGGAGGAGGCGCAGGTGACAGAGGCTATGACAGACCGAGATTTGGTGGCCCAAGGCCGTTCAAACCATCGCCTGTGCGCGTGGGGGAAGAGTACGATGTCAAAATCGAATCACTCAGCAAGAGAGGTGACAGCGGGGTTGCCAGAGTGCAAGGCTTGGTGATATTCGTCGCAGGTACCAAAGTTGGCGATGCGGTCAAGGTAAAGATTTCCAAGGTAGGGCGAGGTTATGCGACGGCTGATCTTGTGGGAGCAGGATCCGAGCAGCCTGCTGGGACAACCCAAGGCGATACTCAGCCGCCGGAATAGAGCTGCGAAAAGTTATGCAAGCTTAATTAGTTCCTGCATGCGACATTTTTTCAGTTGGAATCTCCTCCTACGCACTTGATGGAGTTGCCACGGAAGATACTGATAGGTGAGTCGGTAATCTCAGACCTTGGTTCGTTCATTCGCGCACTTGGGGCAGAATCGTCAAAGATAGCCATAATCACTGGCAAAAAGGTAAAGGCTAGGGCAGGCAGTGAATGTGCCCAGTCTTTAGAGAAAGAGTCACTTACTTTTTCATGGCATGTCGTAAGCAACGCATCAATCGAAACTGTGGACAAGTTGCAGGAAGTGTTGACTGGCGACGACTCGCCGGATTTCGTGGTTGGTTTTGGTGGAGGGAGATCCGTAGATGTTGGCAAGATGACTGCATTCAAAATCAACAAGCCATTTCTGAGCGTCCCTACTTCTGCATCCCATGATGGCATATCAAGTCCGTTTGTCTCCATCAGAGGAACTGAAAAGCCGTACTCTGTCAAAGCGAATACGCCGATTGGGGTACTAGCAGATACTCTTTTGATGTCGCAGGCTCCCCCACGGCTGTTGGCGGGAGGTTGTGGCGATCTTGTTGGCAAGATGACCGCGGTGAAGGACTGGGAACTAGCGCGGGAGGAAAGGGGTGAATATTTTGGAAGCTATGCGGCAAACCTTGCTTACATGAGCGCCAAGATTATCCTGACAGAGTCTAAAAAGCTAGGCAAGAGGGATGAGTATGGAATTCGAACAATAGTTGAGGCGCTTATCAGCGCGGGCGTCGCCGCATGTATTGCAGGTAGCAGTAGACCCTGCTCTGGTTCTGAACATCTTTTTAGCCATGCCGTCGAGTACGTAGCTGGGCCAGACTATGGCCTCCATGGCGAGCGGGTAGGGATTGGCACCATAATGATGGCAAAACTACATGGCCTTGACTGGGAAAAGATAGCCGAGACGCTCAAGGATGTTGGAGCGCCGACTACAGCTAGAGAAATAGGCCTATCGGATGAGCAAGTTGTAAAGGCTCTCGTCGCTGCCCAATCTCTTCGTCCAGACCGATATACAATTCTGACCAAGACGAAATTGAATAGCGGGCTCGCAAGACAGCTTGCAAAGTCAACTAGAGTCATCTAGTTTTTTTGAAATAAGCCTCAGTCGCTTCTTTTCTGTGGACAAATACTTGCTCAAGGCGGTTCATGACAACACCTTCAAGCAATCGACCAAGAAAACCGTAACGTAATGCAAAGTCTATCTCATCAATGACTTCGGTTTTTCCATCCTTTGAGTCCAAAAACCTGTGCGTATGTTTCCACAGTTTGAATCTGCCGCTAATCATTTCATCTACGTATTCGTAGGGTTTCAGCACCGTAATCCTTGAGTGCCAGTTGCTTCTGGTCACTAGTTTCCCAGTTAGCCACACTTCAGACCCTTGCTGCAATTCTTGGTGAGTAGATTTCAAGACACGGATACGGAGATCGGGAGGTGAAATTACTTCCAGATGCCTGATATTTGTGTAAAAGTTCCATACCTGCTCTACTTCCGCGTTAACAAGAAACGAATGTCTAAAGGTCCGCAATAGAGAATCGGATGTTTGCGACCTAGTTCAACCTTTAGCCACAGAGGTATTGTTCAGCCTGTTGAGTACTCATGAACTGCTGGAATTCAACGAAGGTAAATTCTCTCGTCTGTGAATACGGCATTATTCCGAGAACCTTGGCGTCCACGGTCATCTTTAGGCTGATATCATTTTCGTCATATTCGCTGCCTGTTCCTCCTAGTGCATCTGCAAGGGCGATTATCAACCCGCTTACCGTCTGCGCACTAAGCTTGAGCTCACCGTCAAATGTTGATGACTGGTATGGCATCACTGATCCTCCATCAATTGTTATTCTTGCAAACTCGCTCCGTCTGTAGTCTACAATTGCGCTAAACCGGTCAAAGCCTGCAGGGAAGGCCGTAGGATTGCATGCTTCAAGCTTTACCTGAGAAGTTAAGGAACTGTAGTCAAACGCAGATACACTGGCAAGCCTATACTGCATATTATTCAATGCGTAATTACTTGCGAAAAGAGCCGCCATGAGGACGATCAGGGCAACTCCAGCGCCCACTACTATCACTCGAACTGGAACTTGACTTTTTCCCCGTCGAGGAATCACCCGAGTTTTGGATACTTTGACAGACTCGTCGATGTAGTTTATCGGATTTCCCGTGCCGCAGCTCGAGCAGTACTTTTCGGTTAGAATCGGCTTGCCGCAATTCGGACACGGCATGCTGTGCTCTTCTGTCAAACTCACAGAACAGCTCCGCCAAGCGGATTATAAGCGCTATAGAGTATCCAGAAGCTACAGACAAGACTAGTAACCCTGTATGCACCGAGAATAATTGCGCCAGAACAGTTTGCTACATCATTTTCAATTCCTGGGAGCATTCAACCAGATACGAAAAACATAGAAGGTGGGGAAGGGATTCGAACCCTTATAAATCCGCTCACTGCACAGACAGAATTTGTTGACTGCAGGCGAACGCATGGCCGCTCTGCCACCCCACCATCGTGCAGACTCTATTTTTCAATTTCTAATTTAAAGCATTGTGGTAGATAGAGTTCTTGCAGCAAGCTTGGCGACTCTGACCGGCTCCGGAAGAGAGCCCTGAAGGGTAAATGAATTCAATATCGAGATAGCTTTTCTCTGGCTTATTCCCCAGCACCGGATAAAGAGGCTCTTTCCAGTCTTTAGAATGATCTTTTCACGCGGACCGAGCTTTGCATAAAGTGCGAGCTTTGCTTCCCAATTCGGAAACCTTGCTTTAATGCTAGCTTCAAGTCCCTGGGATTCCTCGTATGTCACCGCGATTATGGGAATTCCTGTTTCATTGTATATTTTTTCGCCGTCAACAATGTTGTACATGCTTATGACGAGCCCACCAATCATCATGCAAACGACGTCGTCCCTCTGCATAGACCTGTACATGGCCAGAATCTGGTCGGTTGCGTCATCTCCTGCTAATGTCGCCCTGCCAAAGACCAATCCATCTATGATGAGATCCCGGCGCATTACTACGCCTGCGAGAGACGATCCTTTGCCGGCCTTTGAGCTTTCTGCTATTCCCAGAACCCTTATTCCTTTCTTTTCGGGATGAAGTCTGCGAGCAATATCGTATACAAGATTGCAGTGTCGTTTTAAGGTTTATTGTATCTGACCTTTACCAATAATTCTAGTACCTTGATTGTCTGGCTTTAGTAGAACACACGTTTGCCCCCTCCGATATGCCACAGGCTTTTCTACTGAAATTTGCAACATGCCGTCACCTGCGATCTTTATCTTTGCAGGTCGAATCTGCATTCCGATTGAGAGCATGTACATCTGGTTGTCGAGAAGATCGCCCTTGTAGAAGGGTGTCTTTGTAAACCTAACTGTGATAGAATCTGAGGCAATATTCACTGCGTCTCTGGCGCAAACGATGTCTCCCCTGGAAATGTCATCTGCAGTCACACCCTTTAGCGCGAGGCCAACCCTCGCGGGGCTTGAGGAACTCTGGACTGGGTCGTCGTGCATCTGAATTGACTTGACAAGGACAGGTTTCATGCCAGGGGTCAAGAAAAGTTCGTCATAGACTTTGACGGTTCCCTGGCGGACCACCCCAAGCGCTACGGTGCCTACCCCTTTCACGTCAAATGCATGGTCAACTAATATTAGAAGCGGACCATCGCTGCCCTTGGGCTTGAGTTTTGACATTTCTGCTTTCAATTCGTCAACAGATTCTACGAACTTGTAGCCGGACAGCGCCGTAGATTTGAGCATGGTTCTAAGCTTTTCTCTGTCTACGACGTAGGAATGGAGGACGAATCCTTCTGAAATTCCTGCCGAATCCAACGCGATAATTTGTTCGCCCAGAAACTTATCAAGGCTGGTCACGTTTAGGATCGCATACTCGGCGATATTCACCGCTTGAATCAAAGACTGAACCTTCTCGGGAAACATGACAGGTGTCGTCCAGGTAAAAACTATCTCCGGAGTCTTTCTGTCATAGATTGCGATATCCGTAGCCGTCCCTTTTTTTCCCAGCTGGGGCGCGATGCTCTGGTCGCCGAGTAGAACAAAGTTGATGCTGTTCAATGCATCTGGAGATTGGTCGTGGCGTTAAAATTCTTTGGACATAGAAGATTGCTATATAAAATCATTGCCTACGTTTTTTATAATCACCAAGCATGCTCATAGTCATGAAATACAGGAGCAGAACGGACATTGTGTCGCAAATCCTCGAGGCTGCGAATGGGGGCACCACAAAGACGAAGATAATGTACAAAGCGTATTTGTCTTATGCTCAGTTGAAGGAATACCTATCGGTCCTTGTGGAAAACGGCTTGTTGGAATTTGAGAAAGGCAACCAGAGCTACAAAACTACCTCAAAGGGCCTGCTTTTTCTCAAGACCTATAGCCAAATCGGCGGCCTTGTGTTGACTGACTCGAAATAGCATCAAGTCTTTGAGGAAGAGTCTCCGAGATCCTCTAGGGTAAAGGTGAAGCGGGAGCCGGCAAATTCTTCAGTGCCTTCGCGCTCCCAGGTTATTTTGTACTCCCGAGTCAGCTGCTTGCCAATGATCTTGATGTTCTTGGGCACGTCGGTGAATAGCCGTTCGACCTTTTCTGGGTTCTTTGTCATTAGGAGCGATCTGCGTCTTTTCATAAGGTACTTTACCGCCACGTTCTTGTGAACCTGACCTTCGACGGGGATCTGCTCTGTCCCTATATCAATCGTAAACTGTCGTTTAGCCAATGCAATTAATTCAAAATTATCTATAGAAAAGCTTTATGGTAGAAATAAAAAAGAAAGAGGACGGAGGCTTTTAGCCTGCCGTAGAGTTACCTTCCATCATGGTCTCTTCCATAGATGCTACCCACGTTCCAACCGGGTGGTCATCGTCTGTCGCATCAGGGGTGGCCAAAACCGCAAATGCCGAGCCCTTGAGCACGTGACTCATGTTGTGGTCAACACCTACGTAGACTCCTTCCTCTGGGAAGATTGCTTCAATGACGGATGCAGAACCTGGTGGAATGGTCCATGTTTCGTCATTCTTCATTTGGGTTCCGTATCTGTTGATTATTGAACCGTCGCGGACATCGATCATGCCCGAGATGAAGTGGAAGGCTACGTACTCGTTAGGACCTGCATTGACAATATACCACCTTGTCTGCTCGCCTGGCTTGACTTTGAATATCTCAGCGTTAGGGTTCAAGGGTATCTTTGCGGCAGCTCCGATTTCAGGAACATACTTGTGTGACATGCCGTTTGTCAGTGTGAGGTCTGGACTATCAGTCCATAGCTTGACGAGGTCAAATGAACCGACTGTGCCGTTGGTACCTACGAAGGGACCAGCATCAGCTGCGTTGTAAATTTCACCAAATACTACATAGAACTCCTTTGCTGGTTTTTCGTTGTGTGGGTGGACTACAATGCCTCCGTACATGCCGTTTGCAATGTGTTCCCATACGCCATTGAGACCGTCAGCTCCACAGTGGTAGAAGAATACTCCTGCGTTCACTGCGTCAAGGGTCCATGTCTTGCTTTCGCCCGCTGCTACGTTGCCGCTCAACGCCTTGCTTGGGCCAAAGCCTGCATGGAAGTCAAGGCTGTGTATGGCCGTGCCTTCGTTTGTCAATGTGAATTCGACTGTGTCGCCCTGGTGAACTGCCACGACTGGTCCCGGAATAGTTCCGTTAAAGACCATTGCGTTGTACATGATTCCACCGGGGTGCAACGGGTTATCCGGCGCTACTTGAACTTCCATTTCGTCTGCAATGAGGGTGATTTTCTTTGTATTGCCTGTACTTTGGGCCTGTGCTGGTGATAGTGGGGATCCTGTGAATAGTGGACTGAAAATAAGTCCTACTACCAGAACACCTGCAGCCAAACCTGCAACGATTGCCTTATTCATTATTCAATGCCATGCACCGTGGTCTATATAAGACTTATCAATTCTATGCTTCCGTACTATTGATACTGAGAATTCTTGGAACTGCTCCTCGCTACTTGTGACGTTATGTAGAAACCATCTAATGTGAGAATGTCTTTAAACTCGGATCAGGTTTACTGGCTGTTGTCTTATCTGAGCAAGAGAGGGAAACCGAGAGCCGCTCGCCGCGCCAGAAAACCTCTCCAAGATAAATGGGAAAGAGTACCCAGGGGCAAATGGCTGAAGTGCACATATGCAAGATGCGGATATTTATGGCAGTATTTTGGAATACGAAATTGGGCGGAATGTCCTAACTGTCATTCCACGATGAAAGTAGCAGTCGCTCAAAGGAACTACAGGCTCGGCTAGTCGACGAAAAAGGAATCTTCGTCCTCTGCTAATGAGAGGTCAACTTTATTCCTGTCTGCGTCATGGACCACCATTAGCCCCTTCGAAATCTGGTGCTTCTTTGCAAAAGTCTGTAGATGAAAGTTTAGAGCATAGAGATCAGCAAATGTTTCAGATTCTAGAATAGATAGATCTTTGTCATAGATTTTTAGCTTCATTCCTTTGGTTTGGGATTTTGTGATAAGTGCGATGTTCACAAGATTCATTTCGCGGCTACGAGATTTTAAATGCTCCCCAAGATCGCGCCAAGGCAAGTGCCATGCCCGTTACGGCTGCAAACACCATGACGGCAGAATGGATTTCTGGAATATTTCTGACTCCTTGCACCTGAATTTCATGGTTGCCCTCGGGAACAAAAAAATCAATGCTCATCGTCCTGCCATCAGACTTTACAAATGCGTCTTGCGCCATCCCATCAATTGCGATAGTGATTGTTTGGTTGCTGGCTAGTTGGCCAATCCTTAACGCAACATCCCCGCCAGAAGGGCTGTACGGCCTGATTCTAAATGCAAGGCTGTCAGTAGAATTTTCGTACCGAAAGTTGGTGACCTGCGCCACTGCGGTGAGGTCGTATGCCAAGATCTTGCCGTCTCCGACTTTGACGGTAGTTATCGGGTCGTCATAATCTATCCCTGCGCAGCTGTAGTAGAGCACGTCTGTCCGAACGACAGGATCAGGCAAAGCGACAAAATCCAGTTCTTCTCCTGGCTTTATCACTGAAAAAACGTTGCTTCTAACGGTATCGAGTTGGAGTGTATGATTTGTGTTATGAACTGCCGCGAATACGCTAACGTTTTTGACTTCAAAAGGCCCAATATTCTTTATCTTGCCGACAAAGGCTCGCTCTTCTCCTACAGCCATTCCGTCATACGTTAGAACCAGCATGTCGTGCCGGACAGTGTTCAACTCTGTGACATTTTTCAGGAATGGGTCGCCAGATTGCGTTTCTCCTTCTCGCAAGATGAACTTGAACGGTGAATCCGTAAGGGGCCATATCGTCCTGCCATATGTTTCAGTTTCAAGTGTATTCCCGTCCAAAGTAGGTAGGCCGATTGTAACTTGCACTGG
>Ga0070694_100000470_pt1 | contig 22074 bp, 10 predicted proteins | sample KBSK1251metaG_FD_65470 | JGI IMG/M metagenome (GOLD analysis project Ga0070694, IMG submission 65470) | Corn, switchgrass and miscanthus rhizosphere microbial communities from Kellogg Biological Station, Michigan, USA - KBS K1-25-1 metaG | ecosystem: Host-associated > Plants > Roots >... | reverse complement strand
GCGGCCGCGGCGTCGATCTCGGGCACGCTCGAGAGGAGCTTGCCGTACTCGCGCAGCGGCGGCGAGCCGCGCGGCTCGCGCTCCTCCAGGCCGGCGACGGCGAGCACCACCTTGTGGTCGCGGATCGCGAGCGCGAGCCATTCGTCGTTGCTCGGCAGGCGCTCCATGCGCTGCGCGAGCTCCTCCGGCAGCGGGATCAGGCGCGAAATCTCGGCGGGCGAGAAGCGGTCGGGCTCGGGGAACAGCAGGTCGAAGCCGATCGCGGCGGGCTCGTGCTCGACGATGCGCGAGGCAAGCTCCGCGACGAGCGTGCGCGGCCAGGGCCACTGGCCGTACTCGGCGAGCGTCTCCTCGTCGATCTCGACGATCGTCGCCGGCGCGCTCACCCGCTCGCGCGGCAGCAGGCGCTGGTAGGAGTCGAAGAGCGTCTCGCGCACCGCCTGGACCGGCGCGGGCGACCATCCGACGAGCGCGAGCAGCAGGGCGACGAGGGCGGCCGCGGCGGCGCGCGCGCGGGTCAGAGATCGATCTCCATCCCGTCGTAGGCCGCGGTTACCTCGAGCCCTCGTCCCTGGCGCGTGAGCTCCTCGAGCCGGCGCGCGTCCCTGAGGATGCGGTGGATCGCGCTGTCGTCGTTCGCCGGCTCGTGATGGAAGAGCGCGAGCTTCTTCACCTGCGCCATCTGGCAGAGCTCGACCCCCACGACGTTGCTCGAATGGCCCCAGTCCGCCTTCACCGAGACCGCCTCCGCGAGCGAATACATCGCGTCGAAGATCACCAGGTCGGCGCCGCGGAAGAACTCGACGATGCGCTGGGTCTCGCGGATGTCGTCGAGCTTGTGCTCCGAGTCGGTGCTATAGACGCAGCTCTTGCCTTCGCGCTCGAAGCGAAAGCCGTACGAATCGCCCGAATGGAACTGCGGCGCGGCCGTCACCTTGACGCCGGCCACCTCGCGCGTCTCGCCCGGGACGAGCGGCACGAACTCGATGGTCGCGGTGAGGTGCGCGAACGGCACCGGGAAGGAGGGCGGCTCCTGCTGGCGGCGTAGCGCGTCCTCCAGGTTGGCATGGCAGCCGAAGATGCGGAGCCGCGTGCCCGGGACGTAGGCCGGCCCGAAGAAGGGGAAGCCCATGATGTGGTCCCAGTGCATGTGCGACATGAAGATGTTGACCGTCGCGGGCCGTCCCGACTGGCGCGCGAGCACGTGGGCGCCGAAGGGCCGGGCGCCGCTCCCCATGTCGCACACGAAGTACTGGTCGCTGCCGGTCTCGAATTCCACGCACGAGGAGTGCCCGCCGAAGGTGTGCGAGAGCGCGAAGTCGAGCTCGCGCTCGACGAACGCGGCGGCCTTCTGGATGTCGTCGAGGCCGCGCCCGTTCGCCGCGACCAGCGCCTGCGCCAGGCGGTCGCGCAGGTCGAGCGACGTGAGCGACACAGGCATCGAGCCGCGGGTGCCCCAGAAGCGCACGCGCATCGCGGTGCGCTAGCTCCGGTCGAAGGCCGCGGCGGCCTCCGCCGACACGGCGGCGAGGGCTGCGCGGACCGAAGGGTGGAGCTCGAACACCATGTCGAAGCGGCTGATCTGGAAGATCTCGGCCACGACCGGCCGCAGCGCGGCGAGCACGATCTTGCCGCCCTGGGTCCCGGCCTGCTTGGCGGCGAGCATGAAGCAGCGCAGGCCGGCGGAGGAGACGTATTCCAGGCCGGAAAGGTCGACCACGATGCGCTGGCGGCTGGCGAGTGCCCGGTCGAGGAGGGGTTGCAGGCCGGCGCGGAAGGCCTCGCAGTTGTCGTGGTCGAGCCTGCCCGTGGGCGCTACCACGAGCGTGTCGGCATACGTCCGGGAGTCGAGTTTCATCTTATGGTCTCGGGGCGCAGCAGCGCTATTCTAGAATGCCTGCGGAACAAGCGCCCATGGCGATTTCCGCCTTCAATTTCAGCCGCTGGATCGACTCCCACGCGCACCTGCTGAAGCCCCCGGTGGGCAACCAGCTCGTGTTCCGCGAGGCCGAGGACCTGATCGTCCAGGTGATCGGCGGCCCCAACGCGCGCAGCGACTACCACGACGACCCGTACGAGGAATTCTTCTACCAGCTGCGCGGCGATATCGTGCTGAAGGCGATCGAGGACGGAAGGCCGCGCGACATCCCGATCCGCGAAGGCGAGATCCTGCTCATCCCGCGGCATTTCAGGCACTCCCCGCAGCGCCCGGCGGGCACGGTCGGGCTGGTCGTGGAGAAGATGCGGCCGCGCGACGTGAACGACGCCTTCGAGTGGTACTGCCCGGGCTGCTGGACCCGCATCCACCGCGTCGAGGTGAACGTGCAGGACATCGTCGCCGACCTGCCGCCGCTCTTCGAGGCGTTCTACGCCGGAGCCCGCCGCTGTCCGGCGTGCGGGCAGGTGCATCCCGGGCGCGGATGAGCGAGCCGCGGTTCACGCGCGCGGCCCGGGCCCTGCACGAGGCCCACGAGCGGCGCGAGCCGTTCCGGCCGCTCCCGCCTGAGCTCGCGCCGCACGGAGCCGAAGCCGCCTACGAAATCCAGGACGCCTTTGTCGCGCTGCGCGCCGAAAAGCGCGGTGCGGTCGCGGGCTACAAGATCGCCCTGGCGAGCCCGGCGATGCAGCGCTTCGTCGGCGTCGACCGGCCGCAGGCCGGCATGATGCTCGAGTCCACGCTGCTGCGCTCGCCGGCGACGGTGCGCGCCGCCGACTACCTGCGGCTCATCGTCGAGTTCGAGATCGCGGTGCTGCTCGCGGACGACCTGCCTGCGGCCGATGCGCCGTTCACGCTCGAGCGCGTGGCGAGCGCGGTCGGCTCCGTGATGCCCGCGATCGAGCTCGCCGACGACCGCCGAGCGGACTATGGCGAGCTTTCCAAGCATCCCTTCGAGCTGATCGCAGACAACACCTGGAACGAGGGCGCAGTCCTCGGCTACCCCGTGTCCGACTGGAAGGCGCTCGACCTCGCCGCGGTGCGCGGCCGCGCCACGGTCAATGGCAGTCTGGTGGGCGAAGGCAACGGCGGCGACGCAATGGGACATCCATTCAATTCCGTGGCGTGGATCGCCGACCACCTCGCCGCGCACAGCCGCGGCCTGCGCCGCGGCGACGTCGTGATCACCGGCAGCATCATCACCTCCAAGAACATGAAGGCCGGCGACTTCGTGAAGTACGCAATCGAAGGACTGGGCGAAGTCGAGCTCCGCGTCGACTAGGCAGGTCGGACTACGGCGGGAATTCTGTCAACAGCCTGAAAGGGCTGTCGTCAGCCTTGCACTGTGCTGGATCAGCTACATGGGGAAAACCCTTACGTCGCACTAGGGGGTGCACAGTTTGCCCCTCGCTTTTCCTCCTGAGGGGCAGGGCAATGGCGGTGTTCCGGTTCAGCGCGCTGAGCGACGGGCAGTCGCTCGTCTTCAATCCGAACGCAGACGTCCTCAACTTCGACCAGACCACGATCGCGGCCGCAGACCTAAGGGTCACCACGGTAGGGACGAGCATCCGCGTTGACGTGGTGAGCGGCCCGCAGACGGGCAAAGACGTAACGCTGACGAACGTGAGCCAGCTCCAGCTCGCCACGACGAACGTCACCTTCGCCGATGGCAGCAAGCTCCTTTTCGGCGACAACTCCACCGCGCAGAACGACAACCTCGCCAACTCGCTCACCGGCACTGCCGGACGCGACCTGCTCCAAGGCTTCGGCGGCGCCGATACGATGAGCGGCGGCGCGGGGAACGATACCTACATCGTCGGCACCGGCGACGTTCTCTCCGACACGGGCGGAGTAGACACGGTCGTGACCGACGTCAGCTGGACGCTCGCCGCCGGCTTCGAGAACATCACGATGACCGGCACGGGGAACATCAGCGCCACCGGAAACAACGACGGGAACTTCGTGATCGGCAACGCCGGCAACAACTACTTCAACATGCGCGCCGGGAACGACACCATCCAGGCGGGCGCCGGCAACGACTGGATCGACATGTCGGCCTTCGGCACGGCGAGCTACGGCAACGACTTGATCGACGGCGGGGACGGAACCGACACGGTGAACTTTGCTATCAGCGCGGGGCAGCAGAGTGCGATCACCGTGGATCTTGGCCCGGGCTTCATCAACGGCGGCGGCGTGAATGGGACGGGTATAGCCAACGTCACGAGCATCGAGCATGTGATCGGCGCGGGATTCAATGACTCCATAAAGGGAGGCTTCGTCGCCGAGACGCTGGAAGGGCGCGAGGGCAACGACACCCTTTCGGGGATGGCCGGCAACGACACGTTGATCGGCGGCACCGGTCAGGACACGTTCCTCTTCGCAGCGAACGCCACCGGCGTGGCCAATGCGGATGTGGTGGCCGATTTCGTTTCTGCCACCGACAAGCTGACGTTCGACAATTTCGTCTTCACCGGGATGGGTCCGACCGGGAACTTCGCCGCCGAAGACGCGCGCTTCGCTTCCGGCGCCGGCCTAACCTCGGGCCAGGACGCGAGCGACCGGCTGATCTACAACACGACCACCGGACAGCTCTTCTACGACGCCGACGGCAACGGCGCAGGCGCAGCGCAGCTCGTGGCGACACTGCAGGGCCGCCCCGCCGTGACGGCGACCGACATCGCCGTCGTGGGCAATGACGCGAACACGAACCAAGGCACTCCGGGCAACGACAATATCATCGGAACCGAGGGCAACGACTCGATCAGCGGGCTCGGCGGCGACGATACGATCGCAGGCCTCGGCGGCAACGATACGCTCGACGGCGGCGCGGGCGTGAACTTCGTCTCCGGCGGCCTCGGGGACGATTCGCTCGTCGGAGGCAACGCGTTCGATGAGCTCGACGGCGACGATGGCAACGACACCCTGATCGGGGGTGGAGGTGACGACGATCTGGACGGCGGATCGGGCAGCAACCAGGTCTTCGGCGGAGATGGAAACGACTTCATTGTGGCCGCAGGGGACGACCGGATCGACGGTGGAGCCGGCGACGACCAGTTGTTGCACGTTACCTTCGGCGATTCGGTCGACGGAGGCGCCGGGGTCGACTTCGTCGACCTGATGGGCAGCTCCATGGCGGTGAACCTCGCGTCGGGCAGCGTGACGAATCCGGCAGGCACTGCGTCGGCGGCGCTGCTCAACGTGGAGAATCTGCAACGAACCGCCGACGGAGTAGATAGCCAGGATGACCATGATTTCTCTTCTGACAACTACGTCATCGGAAGCAGCGCCGACAACGATCTGAAGATCAGCGGCGCCGGATTTGACACGCTCGACGGAGGGCTCGGCCACGATACGCTCGGCGGGTTCAGTGATGTCTACACCTTCAGCGTGGTCGCAGGCAGCGCTGACGCAGACGTCATCACGAGCTTCGGCTCGGCGGGCAAGGTGCAGCTCGACGCCCCGGTTTACGCCAACGTGGGCCCGGTCGGAAACTTCGTCGAAGGCGACGCGCGTTTCGTCGCTGGCGCCGGGCTCACCTCCGGTCAGGACGCAAGCGACCGCATCGTCTACAACACGACTACGGGCCAGCTGTTCTACGACGCGGATGGAAACGGTACAGGCGCGGCGCAGCTGATCGCCACGTTGCAGGATGCACCCGCGCTCTCGGCCACCAGCATTGCGGTGATTGACTCGCGCCTTTCCGGCCCCATCGAAGGTACGGCCGGAGACGACTGGCGCGCCGGGGCAGACGGCTTCGTGAATGACGTGTTCCACGGCAACGGCGGCAACGATCGGTTCGAGGGTCGGAAGGGAAACGACACCATCGATGGTGGCGACGCCAACGACACGCTCGATGGTGGGGCCGGGGTAGACCTCATAGTCGGCGGTGCCGGAAACGACGTCCTGAAGGACACTATCGAGTTCGACGATGGTACGCGGCCCGCAGGCGTCGCCGACACCCTTGACGGAGGCCTGGGCGACGACACCTATGAGCTGCACGCCTCGCTTTTCGCGCCGACGTTCCCGCAGGCCCGGCTGTTCGACGTCATTCTTCGCGACGCAGGCGGCACCGACACCGTAGTCGTGGACAACTCCTGGACGCTGGAGGCCGGATTCGAGAACCTCACGCTGAGAGCTTCGGAGGACCTGGGTTTCGGCTTCGGCAACGCGGCGAACAACGTCATCACGACCGAGGGTCGAGCCTTACTGGATGGCGGCGATGGTGACGACACGCTCATCGGAAGCAACCTCGGCGGCGATGGCGATGTCTTTCAGTTCACGCAGGGATCCGGCAATTACGGGCACGACACCGTAGACGGCCGGGATGGGACGGACCAGATCACATTCGCGAACGCTCAAAGCGCCATCGTGGTGAACGTTGCCGCCGGCACGCTGACCGGCGGCGGCGCCAACGGGTCCGGCAGCGTGACGTTCACCAACGTCGAGGAGTTCATCGGCGGATCGTTCGACGATTTGATCTCGGCCGATGGCACGAGCGGATTTCACTCTATGTCCGGCGGTAGCGGCGACGACACGCTGATCGGCGGCTCAGGAGGCGACTTCCTACAAGGCGGAGACGGCACGACCGTCATGGCGGGAGGTGCCGGAAACGACACCATCTCCACCGGGTTCGGAAGCCATGTGATCGAGTTTACGGTTGCGCCGTCGGCCGAGAACGTCGACCTCGTTTTCAATTTCACGAGCGGCAAGGACAAGTTCGTCCTCGACTCGACGGCATTTGCGAACGCCGGGCCTGTTGGCAACTTCGCGCCAGGCGATGCACGTTTCTTCGCCGCTGCTGGCGCAACCGCTGGCCACGATGCCGATGACCGAGTGATTTACAACACCACGACCAAACAGCTCTTCTACGACGCGGACGGCAACGGCTCGGGTAGCGCTCAACTCATCGCGAGCGAGCTGCAGAATACGTCGACTCTCGCTGCGACCGACTTCGTGGTGGACAACGGGTCCGCACCCGGAGGCCAGACGATCACGGGTACGGCGGGCGATGATCGTCTGACGGGAACGGAAGGCGACGACTCCATCGCCGGCCTTGCGGGCAACGATTCGCTAAGCGGCCTCGGCAGCAACGATACGCTGGACGGCGGAGACGGGAACGATGAGCTGAACGGTGGCGACGGCAACGATTCGATGGTGGGAGGTGCGGGCAACGACTTGTTCGATGCCGTGACCGGCTCGGGCTCGGGCGTCGACACCATGGTGGGTGGTGCGGGCGACGACTTCTACTTAGTCACGGCCGGCGACGTCATCGTGGAGGGGGCCGGCGGCGGCATCGACCAGGTGGTGGCATCCTCCGACTGGACCCTCGCCCCGAACGTCGAGAATCTCAGGTTCGGCGCTCCAGGCAGCTTCTCCGGAACTGGAAACGAGCTCAATAACGCGCTCGAGGCGTCAGGCGCCGATGCCGTCACGCTGAACGGGGCCGCCGGGAACGACTTCCTGCTTGGAGAGTCCGCGGCCGACATGCTGATTGGCAGTGCTGGCATCGATACGCTCATCGGCGGCTTCGGTGACGATACCTACGTGGTCGATGCGAGCGACGAACTCCATGATGACGGCGGCATCGACACCGTCGTGACAGACGTCAGTTGGACGCTCGGGGCCGACTTCGAGAACCTGACGATGACCGGCACGGGCAACATCAGCGTCACCGGCCATAACGGCGCGAATCTGGCCGTCGGCAATTCCGGCAACAACTACTTCAACCTGCGTGCGGGCAACGACACCATCCAGGCGGGTGCGGGTAACGACTGGATCGACATGTCGGCGTTCGGCACGGCGAGCTACGGCAACGACTCGATCGACGGGGGCGCGGGCACCGACACGGTGAACTTCGCCATCAGCGCCGGCCAGCAGAGCGCCATCGTCGCGGACCTCACGTTGGGGACTATCCGCGGTGGCGGCGTGGGCGGCGCAGGCAGCGCCACCGTTACGAGCGTCGAGCACGTGATCGGCGCGGGCTTCAACGATTCGATCAAGGGATCGGCAGCCGCTGAGACACTCGAAGGGCGGGAAGGCAACGACACGCTCTCCGGGATGGGTGGCAACGATACCCTCGTGGGCGGGACGGGCACGGACAGCTTCGTCTTCGCTGCCGCGCCGAGCGCAGGCAACGTTGACCTCATAAGCGATTTTGTCTCCGGGGCGGACAAGGCTGCGTTCGACAACGCGGTCTTCACCGCGCTGGGCGCCGACGGCAACTTCGTCGCCGGCGACGCGCGGTTCGCAGCCGGGGCCGGCTTCACCTCCGGGCACGACGCCAGCGACCGGATCGTCTACAACACGACGACCGGGCAGCTCTTCTACGACGCCGACGGCAGCGGAGCCGGCGCCGCACAACTCGTCGCCACCTTCCAGGGGGCTCCCGCGATCGCGGCGACCGACATCACCGTTCTCTAGTCTTTCAATCCAGGAGGCCTCGTGGCCGTATTCCGGTTCAGCACGCTGAGCGACGGGCAGTCGCTCGCCTTCAATCCGAACGCAGACGTCCTCAACTTCGACCAGACGACGATCGCGGCCGCTGACCTGCGGGTGACCCAGGTAGGGACCAACACGCGCATCGAAGTCGTGAGCGGCCAGCAGACGGGGAAGGACGTCACGCTAACGAACGTGAGCCAACTCCAGCTCGCCACGACCAACGTCACCTTCGCCGACGCGAGTCGCCTCCTCTTCGGCGACAACTCGACCGCGCAGAACGACAACCTCGCCAACTCGCTCACCGGCACTGCCGGGCGCGACCTGCTCCAGGGCTTCGGCGGCGCCGACACGATGAACGGCGGCGCCGGAGACGACACGTACATCGTGAGCACGGGCGATGTGCTCTCCGATTCGGGCGGCGTCGATACGGTCGTCACCGACGTTAACTGGACGCTCGCCACCGGCTTCGAGAACATCACGATGGCCGGCACCGGCAACCTCAGCGCCACGGGCAATAACGGGGGTAACTTCGCGATCGGTAATTCCGGCGACAACTATTTCAACATGCGTGCCGGAGACGACACCATCCAGGCGGGTGCCGGCAACGACTGGATCGACATGTCGGCCTTCGGGACCGAAAGCTACGGCAACGACATGATCGACGGCGGCGCCGGGACCGACACGGTGAACTTCGCCATCAGCGCCGGACAGCAGAGCGCGGTCAACGTGGACCTCACTTCAGGCCTGTTCAACGGCGGCGGCCTGAACGGGGTTGGCGGCGGTCTCGTCCAGAACGTCGAGCATGTGGTCGGCGCCGCGTTCAACGATTCCATCAAGGGCGCTGCGGCCGCCGAGACGCTCGAAGGACGCGAAGGCAACGACACGCTCTCGGGGATGGGCGGGAACGACACGCTGGTCGGTGGCACCGGGCAGGACACGTTCGTCTTCGCCGCGGCACCTGGAGTGGCGAATGCCGATCTGGTAAGCGATTTCGTCTCGGGCACCGACAAGCTCGCCTTCGACAACTCCGCCTTTGCCGCCCTCGGCACCGCAGGCGCCTTCGCGGCCGGCGACGGGCGTTTTGCGGCCGGCGCAGGTTTCACGTCGGGCCGTGACGCAAGCGACCGGCTGGTCTACAACACCACCACCGGGCAGCTCTTCTACGACGCCGATGGCAATGGCGCGGGCGCATCGCAGCTAGTGGCCACCCTGCAAGGCGCGCCTGGGCTCACGGCGAGCGACATCGTTGTGACCGGGCAGCCGAACACCATCGTGGGGACGGCCGGCGACGATTCGCTCACCGGGACGCAGGGCGACGACTCCATCGACGGCGGCGACGGCAACGACACGCTGGACGGTGGTGCCGGGAACGATTCACTCTCGGGTGGGACGGGGTCTGACCTGATCATCGGCGGCGACGGCAACGACGCCCTCGGCGGCGAGCCCCCCGCGGACTTTGGCCCGCCGCGGCCTCCCAGCGTCGATACGATGAACGGGGGTCTCGGGGACGATAGCTACTCCGTAAACCACCCGAACGACGTCTTGATCGACGCGGGCGGCATCGACACGGTCTTCGCGAACGACACGGACTGGACGCTCGGTGCCGGTTTCGAAAACCTCTTCATCAGCAACGCTTTCACGGAGAGCGGCTTCACAGGCATTGGCAACGACCTCGACAACGTCATGTCGAACGGCAACCGGCTCGAGGGTCTTGGCGGCAACGACACCCTCTTCGGCAGCGCCGCACGCGACCTCCTGATCGGCGGCGATGGCAACGACTCGCTCCATGGTGCCGGTTCCGCGTCCGGCGGTCTCGACACGCTTGACGGCGGCGCAGGCAACGACACGCTGGACGGCGAGTCCGGCGCGGTCCTGCTCTTCTCGGTGGCGCCCGGTGCGGCCAATGCCGACCTCGTCAAGGATTTCGGTTCCGGGCGCGACGTGATCCAGCTGGATGCCAGCGTCCATGCGAACGCGGGCGTGTCCGGGCGCTTTGCCACCGGTGACGCACGCTTCTTCGCCGCAGCAGGGGCGACCGGAGGGCATGATGCCGACGATCGCGTTATCTACAACACGACGACCGGGCAGCTGTTCTACGACGCGGATGGAAACGGCGCGGGTGCCTCGCAGCTAATCGCCACGCTCCAGGGCGCGCCCGCGCTTGCGGCAAGCGACATCTTCGTCGCACCCCAGGGTACGTCGATCATTATCGGGACCCCCTTCGACGACTCGCTCATCGGAACCCCGGGCAACGATTCGATCCTGGGGCTGGCGGGCAACGACAGGATCGAAGGCCGAGAGGGCAATGACACGCTGGAAGGCGGCGCGGGCAACGATGACCTGTCTGGCTGGGACGGGTCCGATCAACTCTTCGGCGGCGATGGCAACGACACGCTAGCCGGCGGGTTGGCCGAACCGCGCGACTCCAGCGCCGATACGCTGAACGGAGGACTCGGGGACGACCTCTATGTCGTGGATACCTCCAACGACGTGCTGTCGGACGCCGGCGGCATCGACACCGTAGAGGCTCTCGACCTGGACTGGACGCTCGGAGCGGGATTCGAAAACCTCGCGCTCAACAACGATATCTCCGAGTTTCCATCCACAGGAATCGGCAACGACCTCGACAACGTCATGTCGATCACATTCGCGGGCGGCCATCTCGAGGGCCGCGGCGGCAACGATACGCTCCTCGGCAGCGGGCGCAGCGACGCATTGCTTGGCCAGGATGGAAACGACAGCATCGACGGGCGCGGCGGGTCCGATACGATCGAAGGCGGCGCCGGCATCGATACGCTAACCGGCCACGGCGATGCGAACTTCGTCTTTTCGGCTGCGCCGGGGGCGGCAAACGCGGATCTGATCACCGACTTCGGCCCGCAGGACACCATCCGGCTCGACGCCCGGGTGATGACCAATCTCGGTGCGTCCGGACGGTTCGCCGCCGGGGACGGGCGTTTCTTCGCCGCTGCCGGTGCGACTGGAGGCCATGACACCGACGATCGGGTCATCTACAACACGTCGACCGGCCAGCTCTTCTATGACGCGGACGGCAGCGGTGCTGGCAGCGCGCAGCTCATCGCGACACTGCAGGGAGCGCCGACTCTTGTCGCGACAAGTATCACAGTGGACAACGCGCCCGGCGGCCAGACGATCACCGGCACGGCTGGCAACGACACGCTATTTGGCACGGCAGGCAACGACTCGATCTCCGGGCTTGCTGGCGCGGATCAGCTCAACGGGCTGGGCGGGAACGACACGCTCGATGGCGGTGCGGGCATCGACGCGCTCAGCGGCGGCCTGGGCGACGATACCTATGTCGTCACGGCGGGTGATCTGCTCGACGAGCTCGGCGGCATCGACACCGTCGTGACCGACGTAAGCTGGACGCTCGGCGCGGACTTCGAGAACCTCACCATGACCGGCACGGGGAATATCGGTGTCACCGGTCACAACGGCGCAAACCTCGCGATCGGCAATTCGGGCAACAACTACTTCAACCTGCGGGCCGGGAACGACACCATCCAGGCGAATGCAGGGAACGACTGGATCGACATGTCGGCCTTCGGCACGGCGAGCTATGGCGACGACGTGATCGACGGTGGCGCGGGCATCGACACGGTGAACTTCGCCATCAGCGCCGGGCAGCAGAGCGCGATCGTCGCGGATTTGACCGCCGGGACGATCCACGGCGGTGGGCAGGGCGGCGCGGGCAGCGCGAGCGTTACGAGCGTCGAGCACGTGATCGGCGCCGGGTTCAACGATTCGATCAAGGGGTCTACAGCGGCCGAGACGCTGGAAGGGCGGGAAGGCAACGACACGCTCTCGGGGATGGGCGGCAACGACAGCCTCGTGGGTGGAACCGGCTCCGACAGCTTTGTCTTCGCCGCGGCGCCCGGCACCGGCAACGCCGACGTCCTAATGGACTTCGCCTCCGGGACCGACAAGGCGGCGTTCGACAACTCGGTGTTCACCGCGCTCGGCGCGGACGGCAACTTCGTCGCCGGCGATGGGCGTTTCTTCGCCGGCGCTGGCGCCACGTCGGGGCACGACGCGAATGACCGGATCGTCTACAACTCAACCACCGGGCAACTCTTCTATGACGCCGACGGCAGCGGTGCCGGGGCGTCGCAACTCGTCGCCACCTTCCAGGGAGCTCCTGCGATCGCGGCGACCGACATAACCGTGATCTAGGCAACAAAGGAGCTTCACCATGGCGGTGTTTCAGTTCAGTGCGCTGAGCGACGGGCAGTCCATTGCCTTCAATCCCAACACTGATGTCCTGAACTTCGACCAGACGACGGTCGCGGCGGCGGACCTGCGGGTCACCGCGGTGGGGACGAGCATCCGAGTGGAGGTTTTCAGCGGTCCGCAGACAGGCAAGGACGTGACGCTGCAGAACGTCAGCCCGCCGCAGCTTGCGACCACCAACGTCACCTTCGCCGACGGCAGCAAGCTCCTGTTTGGCGACAACTCGACCGCGCAGAACGACAACCTCGCGAACTCGCTCACCGGCACGGCCGGGCGCGATCTCCTGCAAGGCTTCGGCGGTGCCGACACGATGAACGGTGGTGCGGGCAACGATGCCTACATCGTCGGTGCGGGCGACGTGCTCACGGACACCGGAGGCGTCGATACCGTCGTGACGGACGTGGATTGGACACTCGGCGCGGACTTCGAAAACGTCCAGATGCTCGGCACCGGGAATATCGGTGCGACCGGTAACAACGGGAACAACCTGGCGATCGGAAATTCCGGCAACAACTACTTCAACCTGCGCGCTGGAGACGACACCATCGAGGCCGGCGCCGGCAACGACTGGATCGACATGTCCGCCTTCGGCACGGGTACCTACGGCGATGACGTGATCGACGGCGGCGCGGGGACCGACACGGTCAACTTCGCTATCAGCGCTGGCCAGCTAAGCGCGATTACGGTCGATCTCGGCGCGGGCACGATCCGTGGCGGCGGCTCCGCCGGCTTCGGTAGCGCCAGCGTCACAAGCGTGGAGCGCGTGATCGGCGCCCAATTCAACGACTCGATGAAGGGTAGTGGCGCGGCTGAGACGCTTGAAGGACGCGATGGCAACGACACGCTCTCCGGAATGGGCGGTAACGATACGCTCATCGGCGGCACGGGCCAGGATACGTTCCTGTTCGCGACCGCACCGGGGACCGCCAATGCGGACGTGGTGAGCGACTTTGTCTCGGGCACCGACAAACTAACGTTCGACAACTCGGTCTTCGCGGCGCTCGGCGGGGCAGGCGGCTTCGCCGCAGGCGACGCTCGCTTTGCCGCAGGCGCGGGTTTCACCTCGGGCCGGGACGCCAGCGACCGGCTGGTCTACAACACCACGACCGGCCAGCTCTTCTACGACGCGGACGGCAATGGTGCCGGCGCTTCGCAGCTCGTCGCCACCTTGCAAGGCGCGCCCGCGCTCGCGGCGACCGATATCGTGGTCACCGGTGCTGGCGGCTCGAACACCATCAGTGGCACCGCCGGCAACGACTCGCTCATCGGCACGGAAGGCGACGACCTTATCAACGGGCTCGGCGGGAACGACACAATCGAAGGCCGTGGCGGCAACGATACGCTGGATGGCGGCGACGGTGATGACAGGCTGTTCGGCCAGGCCGGAGCGGACCTGCTGCGAGGCGGCGCCGGCAATGACACGCTGGTGAACTTCCGCCTCACAGGATTGGACGAGCCGACGGACACCCTCGACGGCGGTTTGGGTAACGACACGTACGATTTGCGCACCTTTGGCTCGACGTCGAATACCGTCATCATCGACGCAGGAGGGCTCGACACGATTTTGACGAATGACAGCATCGTTCTACCGGACGGAATCGAAAACCTCACGCTGTTCGAGGCCTTCACCGGGACCGGCAACGCGCTCGACAACGTCATAACGAGCAAGACGAACGAGGGACATAGCTACCATCTCGACGGCGGGGATGGAAACGACACGCTCCTCGGCGGTCCCGATCCTGACCACTTCACTTTCAGCGCCGGGTCCGGCAACTACGGCAACGACAGCGTTAGCGGCGGCGACGGCCCGCTCGACTCGCTGTCTTTTGTAGGCGCGCGAAGCGGCGTCAATCTCGACATGGGCACCGGGGTTGCGACCGGCGGTGGAACTGCCGGTTCCGGCTCGGTCACGTTCTCGGGAATCGAGTTCGTCGTAGGGAGCGAATTTGCCGACCGGCTCACAGCGAATGACCTGGGAAGCCAGCTCAACGGGTTTGACGGCAATGACACCCTGATTGGTGGCGCGGGAAACGACCTTCTCAGCGGCGACGGCGGCGACGCATTCACCGGCCTGGGAGGCAACGGTAACGACGTCGTTCAAGCAGGCGGTGGTGATGACACCGTATCGCTCCAATTCGGTTTCGGCGCTGGGAGCTATGGCAGCGACACGATCGACGGCGGCGCGGGATTCGATACCCTTGAGCTGGCCGGCTTCAGCGATGCCGTGGTGGACCTTTCCGCAGGCACGGTGCGCGGCGGCGGCGTAGACGGCGCGGGCGAGGCCCTCGTTACCAGCATCGAGGCGGTGCGTGGTGGCAGCGGCCTCATCATCGGTAGTGACGTCGCGAACAGGCTCGAAGCAAATGGCACCGTGCGCGGTGGCGCCGGCGACGACACCCTGGTCGGCTTTGGTGAGCTCCGCGGTGAAGACGGAAACGACGACCTGACCGGGGGCAGTCTCTTGAGCGGGGGCGCCGGAAACGACACCCTTCGCGGGTCCTTCCAGAGCAGTGACCGGTTCCTGTTCGCCGAGGCGCCTGGAAGCGGCAACGCGGATAACGTGTTGTTCTTCGAATCCGGCAGGGACAAGATCGCCCTCGACAGCGCCGCCCACGCAAATCTCGGGGCGGCTGGAAGTTTCACGGCGGGTGATGGACGATTCTTTGCGGCGCCGGGTGCGACCTCCGGCCACGATACGAGCGATCGCGTCATCTACGACATGACTAGTGGAAATCTCTTCTATGACGCGGACGGCAGCGGCGCTGGCACGTCGCAGCTAATTGCGACGTTATCGGGTGCTCCGAGGCTACTCGCGACCGACGTCGACGTCGTCGGTGAGGCCGGCGGTACGCCGATCCAAGGCACTGCGGGCAACGACTCGATCGTTGGTACGGCGGGCGACGACACCATCGAGGGCCTGGACGGCAACGACACGCTCGAAGGGTTGAATGGTAACGACTCGCTTTTTGGGGGCAACGGCGCCGATTCGCTGGTTGGCGGCGACAACGACGACACCCTGGACGGAGGAGCGGGCGTCGATACGCTGGCCGGCGGCTTCGGCGACGACGTCTATTTCGCTACGCCCGGTGATGTTCTGTCTGATGTCGGTGGAACCGACCAGGTCATCAGCGCGGGCGCGTGGACCCTCGGCTTCGGCTTTGAAAACCTCGCGCTGACCATAGGGAATGGCGCGACTGGGTCCGGTAACGAGCTCGCGAACGTCATCACGGCCAGTGCCAATGGCAACACTATGGACGGCAGGGGAGGCGACGACACCCTTCTCGGCGGCGCCGGCGCGGACAATATTCTCGCCGGTCCTGGATCCGACTTCATCGACGCCGGCGACGGGAATGACTTCATTCACTTCGTCGGTGGCGAGCTCGGGAACGACACGATCAACGGCGGATCGGGTCAGGATGGTCTTCAATTCGCGTCGCTGACGGCATCTGTGACTGTCGATCTGGAAGCCCATACGCTCACCATCGCTGGCGGGGCCAGCGCAAGCGTGGCCAGCATCGAAAATCTGTCTGGCGGTAGCGGCAACGATTTCTTCATCGGCGACGGAAACGACAACGCCTTCGCGGGAGGCGCCGGCAACGACACGCTCGTTGGGGGCATCTCGGGGCGCGACGTGCTGATCGGGATGGACGGCGACGACTTCCTTGACGGCGGTACCGGGGGAGATGCGCTTACCGGCGGCGCTGGCGCGGACCGCTTCGCGTACTCGTCGAGCGGCTTCTTCGCCGACGCCGACCTGATCACCGATTTTCAGTCGGGCACTGACAAATTGCTGATCGACAACCGATTTCTCCCCGGCTTGGCGCCCGGCGCGTTCGCGCCGGGTGACGGCCGCTTCTTTGCGGCGTCAGGTGCGTTCGGGGGCCACGATGCGGACGATCGCATCATCTACGACACCCTCAGCGGCGATGTGTTCTACGACGCCGACGGAAGCGGCCCAGACGCGTCGGCGCGCCTCTTTACACTTTCCAATGCGGCGCCTTTGGCCGCTACGGACATCGTCATCACCGGGCAAGGCGGGCCGGTGCAAGGGACGGCCGGCAACGATTCCCTGACCGGGACAGCGGGCAACGACTCGATGGTGGGACTCGCGGGCGCCGACACGCTCAACGGCCTTGGCGGCGACGACACGCTCGACGGCGGGACGGGAGTCGACTCGCTGAGCGGCGGCCTCGGAAACGATAGCTACATCGTCACCGCGGGCGATGTGCTCACCGACGCAGGCGGCACCGACACCGTGGTGAGCGACATCAGTTGGACGCTGGGCGGGGACATTGAAAACCTGACGATGACCGGCACCGGCAACCTCAGCGTCACCGGAAACAACGCCGCCAATTTTGTGAATGGCAACTCCGGCAACAACTACTTCAACCTGCGTGCCGGCAACGACACCATCCAGGCCGGCGCCGGCAACGACTGGATCGACATGTCGGCCTTCGGCACGCCGAGCTACGGCGACGACATCGTCAATGGCGGTGATGGGACCGATACGGTGAACTTCGCGATCAGCGCTGGTCAGCAGAGCGCGATCACGGTCGATCTTACGGCCGGGAGCATGCGCGGCGGCGGCGCGGGCGGCGCGGGTAGTGCCACCGTCACGAGTATCGAGCACGTGATCGGCGCGGGCTTCAACGATTCCATCAAAGGCTCGGCAGCGGCGGAGACGCTCGAAGGGCGCGAGGGCAACGACACCCTCTCGGGGCTCGGCGGTAACGACACCCTCACCGGCGGGACGGGGTCGGACAGCTTCGTCTTCGCTGCCGCTCCTGGTGCCGGCAACGGCGACCTGGTGAGCGACTTCGTCTCCGGGACCGACAAGGCAGCGTTCGACAACGCGGTCTTCACCGCGCTGGGCGCCGACGGCAACTTCGTCGCCGGCGACGCGCGGTTCACGGCCGGGGCCGGCTTCACCTCCGGGCACGACGCCAGCGACCGGATTGTCTACAACACGACGACCGGGCAGCTCTTCTACGACGCCGACGGCAGCGGGGCGGGGGCGGCGCAGCTCGTCGCGACGTTCCAGGGGGCGCCGGCGATCGCGGCGACCGACATTACGGTCATGTAGTCGGTTTTAGGCGACAGGGCAGATCAGACTAGGGTTGGGCCGTAATGCGCATGCCCCCTTATCGGGTCGAATAGCGGGCTGGTGCGCGACCTCGTCTCACGCCTGACGCCGCTGTTCCTCGTTGCCGCGCTCTTCAGCCTGGCGATCAATACGCTGCTGCTCGCGCCTTCGCTGTACATGCTGCAGGTATTCGACCGCGTCCTCGCGAGCCGCAGCGAGGAGACGCTCGCCGTCCTGACCCTCGCGGCGGTGATCGCGCTCTTCGTCATGATGCTGCTCGACGTGCTGCGCGCGCGGTTGCTCGCAGCCGCGGGCGCCACACTCGACCGGCGGCTCGGGCCGCGTGTGCTGGAAGGGCTGATGGCGCAGGCTGCGCGGCTCTCTGGCGCGAGCCACCTTCATGGCCTGCGCGACGTCGCCACGCTGCGCGCGTTCTTCAGCGGGCAGGGGCTGATGGCGTTCTTCGACGCGCCGTGGCTGCCGCTTTTCCTGCTCCTCATCTGCCTGTTCCATCCGATCCTCGGCGCGACCGCGTTCGGCGGCGCGGTGGTGATGGTGCTGCTCGCGTTCCTGAACGAGCGCTTGACGCGCGCGCCCCTCGAGCGTGCGCAGACGCAGGCGCGCCAGGCGGCACGCTTCATCGAGGTCGGCACGCGCAACGCCGACGTGGTGGAGGCGCTCGGCATGGCGCCGGCGCTCTCGCGACGCTGGTCGACGCTGAACGAAGCGGCGCTGGGGGAGCACAGGCGCGCCAACGCGATCGGCGCCGGCTTCTCCGGATTCACCAAGTTCGCGCGCCAGCTGATCCAGCTCGTCATGCTCGCGATCGGGGCGCACCTCGTGCTTTCCTCGCACGTCACGGCGGGCATCATGATCGCCGGCACGATCCTGCTCGGCCGGGCGCTGGCGCCGGTCGAGACGCTGGTCGGGAGCTGGAAAGGCCTGGTCGAGGCGCGCGCCGCCTGGCGCAGGCTGCGCACCCTCCTGGACGGACAAGTCCAGGGAGAAGCAGGCACCGAGTTGCCGGCTCCGCAAGGTGCAGTGAAGGTGGAGCAGCTCGTATTCCGGCTTCCCAAGACCGAGCGCCCGATCCTGCGCGGGGTCTCGTTCGGCCTCGAGGCGGGCGAAGCGCTCGGGATCATCGGGCCGAGCGCGTCGGGCAAGTCCACGCTCGCGCGCCTCATCGTGGGCGTGTGGAAGCCGGCGGCGGGCACCGTGCGGCTCGACGGCGCCGACGTCTCGGCCTGGCCGCGCGAGCGCCTCGGGCCCTATCTTGGCTACCTGCCGCAGGACGTCGAGCTTTTCACCGGGACCGTGGCGCAGAACATTGCCCGCCTCGGCGAGCCCGACGCGGCCGCGGTGATCCGCGCAGCGCAGCGCGCGCATGTCCACGACCTGATCCTGCGCCTGCCGCAGGGCTACGACACCGAGATGGGCGAGGCCGGGGCGGCGCTCTCGCCGGGACAGCGCCAGCGCGTGGCGCTCGCGCGTGCGCTCTACGGCGAGCCGCGCCTCGTGGTGCTCGACGAGCCGAACGCGAGCCTCGACCACGAGGGCGACGAGGCACTGCTGCGGGCGCTTGCCGAGCTCAAGGCGCAGCGCGCGACGGTGGTCATCGTGGCGCACCGCCCCTCGATGCTCCGTGGCGTCGACAAGCTGCTCGTCATGAACGAGGGCACGGTGCAGCTCTTCGGGCCGCGCGCGGAGGTGCTCGCGCGGCTCACGCGGCCCTTGCCCAGCCCGCGCGAGCGCGCCGCATGAGCGAAGACCGCGAAATCCGCAGAATCGTCGTGAGCGGCGTCCTCGTCATGGCTGGGGGCGCCGCGGCGCTCGCGGCCTGGGCGGCCTACGCCCCCGTGTCGGGCGCGGTGATCGCGCCCGGGTTCGTCAAGGTCGACTTGAACCGCAAGGTGGTGCAGCACCAGGAAGGCGGCACGGTGCGGGCGGTGCGCGTGCGCGACGGCGAGCGCGTGAAGCAGGGGCAGGAGCTGGTCACGCTCGACGACGTGCGGGTCGACTCCGCCCTCGACCTGCAACGCACCCAGCTCGACGCCGAGCGGGCGAAGGCGGCGCGACTCGAGGCCGAGCGCGCGTTCGCGGCCAAGCCGGTGTTTCCCGCCGATCTCGTGAAGCGGGGCAACGAGCCGAAGATGGCCGAGCAGCTCGCGCGCGAATCGGTGTTGTTCCGCGCGCGGCGCGACGCGCTCGACACGCAGATCGTGCTGTTGCGCAAGCAGATCGACGAGACCGGAGCCGAGGTCGTGGCGCTGAACGAGCAGCTCGCGGCCGAGGAGCGGGCGCTCAAGCTTCAGAAGGAGGAGCTCACTGCGAACGAAGGGCTGCTCGCGCAGGGCTACGTACAGAAGACCCGGATCATGACGCTGCAGCGCGCCACCGCCGAATACGAGGCGCGCCACGGCGAGCGCCGCGCCGAGCTCGCCAAGTCGCGACAGCGCACTGCGGAGCTCGAGCTTCGCATCCTGTCGATGCGCAACGCCTACGTCCAGGCCGCGGCCGACGAGCTGAAGGACACCAGCGCGCGCATCTTCGACCTCGAGGAGCGCATCCGCCCGTCGAAGGACGCGTCCGAGCGCCAGCGCATCCTCTCGCCGATCGACGGCGAGGTGGTAGGGCTGCGGGTCTTCAGCCAAGGCGCGGTGGTCGGGCCGCGCGAGGTGCTGATGGAGATCGTGCCCGACGACAAGCGCCTGATCGTCGAAGCGCGCATCCGCCCCGAGGACATCAACCACGTGCGCGCCGGCTCACAGGCCGACGTGCGGCTCACCGCCTATCAGCAGCGCACCACGCCGCTCGTGCCCGGGACGGTGATCTACGTCTCGGGCGACCGGCTGGTCGAGCAGCAGACCGGCACGCCCTATTACGTGGTGCAGATCGACGTCCCGGCCGAGGCGTTGGCAGAGGCGGGGCACCTGAAGCTGCAGGCGGGCATGCCAGCCGAGGTCTTCATCCGGACCGACAGCCGCACCGCGGCAGACTACCTCCTCGCCCCGGTCACCTCGTATCTGCGCCGCGCGATGAGGGAGCCCATGTAATGCGGCTCCTCTTCGTCCACCAGAATTTTCCCGGCCAGTACCGCCATCTCGCGACGCACTACGCCGGGGCAGGTCACGAGGTCGTGGCGCTCGGCGACAAGGAGAACCTGCGCTACCAGCCGCGGCTTCCCGGGGTGAGGCTCTTCGCCTACGAAGCGCCGCGCGAGGACCACGCGGGCGCCTTCGAAGCGAGCGCGCTGCGCGCCATGCAACGCGGCCGCGCGCTCGCCACGGCCGCCGCGGCGTTGCGGCGCGCCGGCTTCCGGCCGGATCTCGTATTCGCCCACATCGGCTGGGGCGAGGCGCTCTTCCTCAAGGACATCTTCCCGGCGGCGCCGCTCCTCCTCTACGGCGAGTTCTTCTATCGCGCGCGCGGCGCCGACATGGGGTTCGATCCCGAGTTTCCGCCGTCGGCGAAGAGCCTGCTGCGCCTGCGGGTGATGAACGCTCCGCTTCTCATGTCGCTCGACGCCGCCGATTGGGTCGTCGCGCCGACGTTCTGGCAGCAACGCCAGTTTCCCGACGCCTACCAGGCACGGATGTCGGTGATTCACGATGGCGTGGACACGGATCTTGCTCTTCCCAAGAAAAATGACTTTCGGGAAGAGCTGATTACGTATGTGGCGCGCAACCTCGAGCCCTACCGCGGCTTCCACGTGTTCATGCGCGCGATTCCCGAGATCCAGCGCCGCCGGCCGAACGCACGCATCGCCATCGTCGGCGGCGACGCGGTGAGCTACTCGCCGCGCCTGCCGCCTGGCCAGACCTACCGCGAGCGGCTGCTGCGGGAGCTCGACGGGAAGATCGATCTCGCTCGCGTGAGCTTTCTCGGGCGCCTTCCGTACAAGGACTATCTGGCGCTGTTGCGCAGGTCGTCGGTCCATGTGTATCTCACGTACCCGTTCGTCCTGTCCTGGTCGCTGCTCGAGGCCATGGCGAGCGGCTGCCTCGTGATCGGCTCGCGCACGCCGCCGGTGGAGGAGGCCATCGAGCACGGCATGAACGGGTTGCTCACCGACTTTTTCGGTACGAGCAAGCTTGCGGCCCAGGTCGACGAAGCATTGCAGCGGCAAGACCAGCTCAAACCCCTGAGAGAAGCCGCGCGCCGCACGGTGCTCGAGCGCTACGACCTGAAGCGCGTCTGCCTGCCGGCCCAGCGCCGGCTGGTGGAGGCGCTGCTAGAGGGAAAAAGCGCCGACGCTGGCGCCGCCGCAGACATACAGCACCTGCCCGGTGACGAAGCCGGCCTCGCGGTCGGCGAAGAACATCACCGCGCGCGCGACGTCGCCCGGCTCGCCTAGCCGCCGCACCGG
>Ga0070694_100000469_pt1 | contig 22081 bp, 17 predicted proteins | sample KBSK1251metaG_FD_65470 | JGI IMG/M metagenome (GOLD analysis project Ga0070694, IMG submission 65470) | Corn, switchgrass and miscanthus rhizosphere microbial communities from Kellogg Biological Station, Michigan, USA - KBS K1-25-1 metaG | ecosystem: Host-associated > Plants > Roots >... | reverse complement strand
CCAGCTCCTCGAGAGCGAGCTCTTCGGGCACGAGCGCGGTGCGTTCACCGATGCGAAAACCGCCAAGCCGGGACTGTTCGAGGCGGCGGACGGTGGGACATTGCTGCTCGACGAGATCAACCGGCTCGCGCCGGAGCTGCAATCCAAACTCCTGCGCGCGCTCGAGGAGAAAACCACGCGGCGCCTCGGCTCCACCACGAGTCGTGCCGTGGAGGTGCGCATCGTCGCCGCCACCAATGCCGACCTCGCCGCGGAAGTGCGCGCGGGCAGTTTTCGCGAGGACCTGTTCTACCGCCTCAACGTCATCAGCCTTCATCTCCCGCCGCTACGCGAGCGCGGCGACGACGTCGTGCTCCTGGCCCAAGCATTTCTCAAGAAATTCACCACGCAGTACGGTCTGGCCGAGCCGGCGCTCGATGGCGATGTGCGGCGGACCCTGCTTGCGCACACGTGGCCGGGCAACGTGCGCGAGCTGCGCAATGCGATCGAGCGTGCGCTACTGCTCTCGCCCGCAGGCGAGCTCGATCTCGGCGAGCTGACGCCTGTGGCGGCTCCCATCGCCGCCGCGGGTGAGCTTCCGTTCCCCGCGCGACTCGATGACATCGTGCGTGCCGCAGCCCGCGCCATGCTGGAAACGACGGAAGGCAATCGCTCCGAGGCCGCGCGCCGCCTGGGTATCTCCCGCTCACGGCTCCAGCGCCTCCTCGACGGCGCGACTGACTCAGAGTGAGTCAGGTGACTCATGTCGGATCAGCCTGCCGCACGTAACTGCACGCACCGCAACGACGGCGGCTGGTCTGTGGCCTGCACAGAATCTGGCCGACCCTCTCCAACGGGGACTTTCGTGATGCGACGACTCTTGTTGATCTGCGCCGCCGCAGGCTTGTTGAGCTGCACGGATAACTCGGGCCCAGGCGGCGTCGATGATGCGCAGCTGCACGTCGTGCAGCAGGATACTCTCGCGCCGGCGCTCGACTCCACCGTCGCCCGCTTCTGGGCCAAAGTGGGCGACGGCAGAGAAGTGCGCATCGGGTACCAGCCTCCTGCCGACACTGCTGAAGACTTTCTCCGCTTCGAGGTGCCCGGCGACGGCTTGCTCCGCAAGCCGGATGGTACCGCGTTCCAGGCCGGTGATTCGATTCTGATCACCCTGACCGTCGTCGATCCAAGCCGCTTCCTGGTGCGGTTCGAGCCGTCGGGTCTCCAGTTCAACCCCGATCAACCAGCCCGGTTGAAGTTTCATTATCTCACGGCAAACCACGACTTTGATGGCGACGGCGACATCGACGCCGCGGATACCACAATCGAGCACACGCTCGACCTCTGGCGTCGTGAGACCGCTGCCGCGCAGTGGTTCCGCATGGGCGCGGTCAAGTTCGAAGAGCTCGACGAAATCGACGCCAACATCCTGTCCTTCAGCGAGTACGCGATCGCCTGGTGAGCGGACGTGACGATTGACGTAGGCGGCTCGTGGGCCGGGGAATGGGAGTTCTTCCGGCAGGTCGAAGGGTGGTCGGCCGCCGGCCGGCACCGCGACGTGCTCGAGGCGCTCGAGCGGCTGCCGGCCTCGGTGCGTGAGCACCGCACGCGCAGCGCGCTGCTCGCCGCCGAGGCCAACGGGCGACTCGGCAACTACGTGGAGGCCGCGCGCTGGGCGGATCTGGCAGGCGTGCTCGCGCGTGCCTACGGTGAGGCGCACGCCGAGCTCCGGGCGCGGAACTATCGCGGCGCCATTGCCCTCCGCCATGGTGACGTCGGCGATGCGGAGTCCCACTTCGAGGCTGGACTCGAGATGGCGCGGGCGCTGCGTGACCATACGGCCGAAGCGCGTGGGCTCAACAACCTCGGCATTGTGGCCAACATTCGCGGCGATCCGGACACCGCCCTCGCCAACTACCGCATGGCGTTGGTCGCGTATCAGCACGTGGGCCTGGTCCGCGGCATGGCAGAGACCTATCACAACATCGGCATCAGCCTGCGCGATCAGGGCAACACGCGACCCGCGCTCGAGGCCTCGGAAGAAGCCCTGCGTCTGGCGACTCAGGTCGGTGACGAGCAACTCATCGCGCTGACGACCACGGGCCGCGCGGAACTGCATGTCGCGCTGGGCGATCCCGCATTCGCCGCGGCGGAGCTGCATCGCGCCGAGGAACGCTACGTGCGCATCGGATTCCAGGCCGGCCTGCCCGAGGTATGGCGCGTGCAAGCGGCTGTGGCGCGCGCGACACGCGACTATGCGGCGGCGGTGGCGCTGCTCCGGAAGGCGGCGGCGCTCGCTGCGGAATCCGGCAGCAGCGATACACTCGCGGACATCGAACGCGATCTAAGCGTGTCACTCGAAGCGACGGGCGATTCCGCCGGCGCACGTGCCGCGCGCGAGCGCGCGGCGCGACTGTATGAAAGGATTGGCGCGACACGCGCCGCCGAGCAGTTGCAGAAGTTCTAACTGCCTCGTTTTGAGTCAGCCCGCCCGTCACGGGTCACTTCGTTCCCCATCCTGAAACCGCAACGAGCCGACCCCCAACGAGTTACGAATAGGTACGACGATTGCCTTTCGCATGAGCGCAGGGCGCCGTTGGCCCTGAACACATCATGGGAGGAATCATGCAAAGCAGGTTCAGTCTTCTCAGCGCGCCCCTCGTTGCGGTGATGCTCACTGCGTGCTCAGACAATACCGCCGGACGTGTCAGCCTGGCGATGTCGTCGGTCCGCCCAAGCACCGGCCTTGCGAGTGCAGGCATGTCGGGTGCTGTCGGCTCGCCCGCGGTAGTAATGGCCGGAGACAGCACGGTCGTCACGCTTGGCAATGACACGATCATTCTCCGCAGTGTCGAACTCGTGCTCCGCGAAGTCGAGCTCAAACGGGTCGAAGCCCCTGGGTGCGACTCGGTCGACGGGAATGACGATTGCGAAGAGTTCGAAACCGGCGCGACCCTCGTCGCCCTCCCGCTAGGCTCGGCAGCGACAGAAACCGTTGTGAGCGTGGATGCGCCCGCGGGGATGTACGACGAGCTCGAGTTCAAGATCCACAAACCGGAGGCCCCTGAAGACGCGGCATTCCTTGCAGCCAACCCCAGCTTCGACGGTGTCTCCATCCGTGTGACCGGCACCTACAGCCAGGCGGGGACCCGCAGCAACTTCACGTTCACGTCGGACTTGAATGCGAGTCAGGAGTCCGCGTTGTCGCCCCCGCTGACCGTCAGCGACGGACAACCCGCCAATGTGACGCTGCGCGTCGACGTCTCCAGCTGGTTCCTGAATGCTGGCGGAACGGCGCTGGTGAATCCGGCGTCAGCGAACAAGGGACAACCGAATGAGAACGTGGTTCGGGACCGAATCGAGGGGTCCTTTGAGGCATTCCGGGACGATGACCATGACGGGCACGACGACGACGGCATCGACCACTAGCTGGTAATCCCCAACCCCCTGTTGTCAGGTGAGGGCATCGGAGGCACATTTCCTCCGATGCCTTCACTCGTTTGGGTAGACGGGAAGTGGTACGACCGCGGCGCCGCGGTCGTTTCTGTATTTGACCACGGCCTCCTCTATGGCGATGGTGTATTCGAGGGCATCCGCTCCTACGGTGGCCGCGTATTCCGGCTGGAGGAGCACCTCAGCCGATTGTACGCATCAGCGAAAGCGATCTGGCTCGACATTCCCATGACGAAGGAAGCCATGGGACGGATGGTCGAAGAAGGCGTTGCGAAGAGTGAGCTGAAGGATTCCTACATCCGGTTGGTCGTGACGCGAGGCGTCGGTGACCTCGGCCTCGACCCCCGCAAGTGTGCCAAGCCCACCATCTTCTGCATCTTCGACAAGATTCAGCTGTGGCCGCAGGATCGCTATGAAAAAGGCCTCGTTGCCGTGACCGCGGCCACGCCCATCCATCATCGCGAAGCGCTGTCGCCCCGCGTCAAATCGCTGAACTACCTCTCGCACATTCTTGCGAAAATCGAAGGCATCGCGGCGGGAGTCGATGAAGTGATCATGCTCGACTCCACCGGCTACGTGGCCGAAGCGAGCGGCATGAATCTCTTCGCCGTCACGAACAGCACGCTGCGCACCCCGCCGCCCTATGCCGGCATCCTCCGGGGTGTCACGCGTGACACCGTGATCGAGCTGGGACGTGAGGCGGGATACACCATCGAAGAAACGCCGATGAACCGGTACGATCTGTACACAGCCGCAGAGGTGTTCCTCACCGGAACCGCCGCGGAGGTGATAGCCATCTCCAAGCTCGACGGCCGTGCCATCGGCCGTGGGACCGCCGGACCCGTGACGCGTGACCTCGCCACTCGATTCCGTGCTTACGTGACCCGAGGCGACTGATTCGCAGGTTTTCCACCACAATTGTTGAAAAAGAGCTAACCCATTGACCGGGAAAGAGCTAACCCTCATATTGGGGGCCCTTTGCTATCGCCCAGGCCTTTGAGGTGAGCCATGTCATGGCGGGTCATCGCGCACGGGGATCAGGTTTGGCACGTGGACGCGGTCGCCGAGCGGCGCGCGAACACCGCCGCCTGGCAGCTGGTGTTGGCGTTTCGCTCGGCCTCTGAGGGCCGACGTCTGTCGTTCTGGACCGCGTATCCGCTGGAGGCCACGTCGAAGTCATCGCTGTTCATCCAGGCCGAGCGCATTCCCGACGCGGCGTTGTCCCAAGTGCTTAGAGAGCGACTCGCGTGAGCGCGGCAATCTTGCAGCTCGCAGTCCTGTTCGAGTGAGGCGCCCCTCGTGTCTGACGAGCGCCTCCGGTTTCATGAATTCGGGTTTCAGCGGCTGCCCAATGGCCGGTGTCGTGCCAAGGTCATCCTGACGTGGTCGGACGGCCGCCGCTTCGAGGGAAGTTCGGACGGCGTGTCGTCGCAAACCGGTGAGTTGCGCTGTTGTGCGGTGGCTGCGGTCAACGCGTTGGAACAGGCCGTGCAGCCGCGTCTCACGTTCGAGTTGCTGGGAGTGAAAACGGTGCGGGCGTTCGATGCGACCGTCGTCATTGTTTCGCTCTCGGCCCGTGGCGAAGCAACGCTCCGTCTGGTTGGCGCGTGTCTGACTGAAACTGATCCGCCGCGCGGCGCGGCACTTGCTGTCTTAAACGCGACGAACCGCTTACTCGGGAACTATCTGGCGACACGATGACGCAACGCCTCACAGTTGTTTCACTTTCGATACTGAGCGCAGCCCTCCTGGCCGCGTGCGGTGGGACACGTGTCCCTTCGATCACGCCCATGGCTGCCCTTCCTCCATCCGTCTCCTCGACCGATAGCTCAGCCGTGCAGCTCGGCACCGCGCTCGCGACCGTCGAGCAGGACTCCGCAGCCGATCAGTCGGCACTGGACAGCCTGCATGGTCACGCCCCGGCCGAGCCACGCACCAACCAGCCTCTCGCCGGTGAAGACGTCCGCCACGAGGCGGAAGAGCTCTTCGGCTCCGAGACCGCCACTTTCGACATTGATGTTACGAACTATGCGGGCAACCGGCGCGTGCTCGAGTACCTCGAGTTCTTCCAGCTCGATGCGCGCGATCGGTTCGAGATCTGGTTGTCGCGGCTGGGTCGCTACGAAGGCATGATCCGCGAGCGACTCCGCGCGCGTGGCCTGCCAGAGGACCTGGTCTATCTGACGCTGATCGAGAGCGGTCTGTCAAACACCGCGGTGAGCCGCGCCCGCGCTGTGGGCATGTGGCAATTCATGGCGCCGACGGGGAAGGGGTACGGTCTCCAAATCGACCCCTGGGTGGATGAGCGGCGTGATCCCTTCAAGGCCACCGACGCCGCCGTGACTCACCTGCAGGATCTCGTGCAGCGACTCGGCAGCGTGTATTTGGCTGCCGCCGCGTACAACGCCGGCGCCGGACGCATCGAGCGTGAAATCCGCCGCCTGCCGGGCGAACCGGATACCGTGGATGACCAAACCTTCTTCGAGATCGCCGATCGCCGCAATTTGCGTCGTGAGACGCGCGACTACGTGCCGAAGCTCATCGCGGCCGCACTGATCGCAAAGCAGCCGGGGCGATACGGCTTTACGGACATTGAGCGTCTCTCACCGCTGGTGTTCGACGAGGTGTCGATACCCGACGCGACCGGACTCGATGTTTTGGCGCGTCTTGCTGACACTTCTGTGGCCGCGTTGCTCGAGCTGAATCCGCAGTTTGTGCGCGGGATCACACCGCCGGGGCGGGCCGTCGTCGTCCGTGTACCGCGTGGTGCGGGCGCACACGTCGCCGAGCGCTATGCCGATCTTCCGATCAACGAGCGGGTCACGTTCGTCGATCATTACGTGACCACCGGTCAAACGCTTTCCTCCATTGCGCAACGCTACAAGGTCACCGTGACGATGCTGCAGGCGGCCAATCCGCGCCTGCGCGCGCACGCACTGCGCGTGGGACAGCGTGTCATCGTCCCGATGAGTGGGCGCGTCGTTCCACGCGCCGCCTGGAGCAACCCTCCCGAGCCCAGAATCCGCCGGGTCTCGAACCGCTACCTCGGGACCAGTAGCGGTGGCAGCGGCTCCACCCGCCACCGGGTCACCCGGGGCGAGACGGCGAGCGGCATCGCCCGCCAGCATGGCATCGAACTGATGGCCTTGCTGGAAGCGAACGATCTGACGATGCGGAGTGTGATCCGGCCCGGTGATGTGCTGCTGATACCGAGCCGGTAACAAACCGGCACCCGAGGTTAGTGGTGCCGGAATCCCTTCATAACTTCCGTTTCATAGCCGTTCGCGGGATCGCGACCGGCACCCAGCAGCTGCTCCACCTTTGCCGGGCCACGGTTATAGGCGAGTAGCGCCAACTCGATGTTGGCGGGATAGCGGTCGAGCAGATCCCGCAGATACCGGAACCCAATCCGCAGGTTCGTATCCCGGTCATACAGTTGCTGCGTGGTCAGCCCCGGCTCGTACAGCCGCGCGGTGCTGGGCAGCACCTGGGTGAGGCCCACCGCGCCGACGTGGCTCGTCGCGCGAGGATTGAACCCCGACTCGACCTTCACCAGACGGAACGCCAGGCCAGGGTCGATGCCCTCGCTGAGCGCGACGTCATACACGGCCGTCGCCATGTCGGCGGGCAGCCGGTAATGGGTCGAGTACTGCATGATGGCGTCGACCCGGTCGAGCTGCAGCCGGGCAACCTCCAGCTCGCCCTGCTTAGCATCGAGCTGTTGGCGCAGGGTCCTCAGCTCGCCGAGCACATCCGACCCGGATGCGGGCGTGCGCTCGGAGCTCGTGGTCGTACTGCCAGCCCATCCGCCCACGGTACTGACGAGCAGAGCAGCCAGCACGACCATCCCGCCGCGCAGTATCAGACGTTGAGTTCTCGTTTGCATACTCCTCTCCTGTCCAGCGTCCCATCGTGAATCAGCATGTTCCAGCGGCATCAAGCGCCCCTCAACCATTCACCGGCGCCTTTTTCTTCTCGACCAACTGCACATCCGAAATCACCATTGCGGCATCGACGGCTTTGACCATGTCATAAACGGTCAGTAAGGCGACGGCGACCGCGGTCAGCGCCTCCATTTCGACACCGGTGCGGCCCACGCTCCGAACACTTGCGCGCATCCGCACCCCGGGCAGCGTATCGTCCAAACGCGCCTCGACTTCTACCAGGTCGAGACCGAGTGGGTGGCAGAGCGGGATCAGCTCCGCCGTCCGTTTCGCCGCCAGCGTCCCCGCTACTTCGCTCACCGTCAGGACATCGCCCTTGGCGACGAGCTGATCAGCAACCTGCCGGAACGCCTCCTGCGACATCCGAATCGAACCCGAAGCCACCGCCGTTCGGTCCATCATCGGCTTATCGCCGACATCCACCATCCGGGCGCGGCCGGCCTGGTCCACGTGCGACAGCTTCACAGAGCTTCCGCCAATACGGCAGCCAGGAGTTGCGGGTTCACATTCCCCTGCGCCATGTCACGCGCATCCATCACGCGCGCTATTGCCTCAACGAGCTTCTCCGTGTCACCACCGCGTTTCGCTTCGGCTCGCAGCCGCTCCGCCAACGAATCCAGCATGTCGGTGAAGCCACCGCGTGCTTGAAAAGGCACCTGACCGAGCGCGTACAGCAATGGTGCTTCGGTGAAACGCGCTGCCAAGTCCGCCTTACCGGAACGGGCCGTATCCATTGCAAAGAGCTTGCCAATGCACCCGTCTGCAGCTTTAACTAGTTGTGCCAGCTCATCTTTGCCATCTTTGCCCAGTTTTTGCTGCGCGAATACTGTCACGGCACTGTCAGCGATTCGCGCCACACGAACGAGCACAACACGAGAGAGAATCGTCGGGAGCAGGGCATTGGGGTCTGCGGCAGTGATGATGATCACCGAGTCCGCAGGCGGCTCCTCGAGCGCTTTGAGCAGCGCGTTGGCCGCGACTTCCGTCCCCAACTGCGGAATGAGGCGTTCCGCATCTCCCACAATAAAGACCTTGCGTTCGCCCACCGCCGGCGTGAGCGCCAGCCGTTTGAGCAACAGTCTCACGGCAGCGATCGGATGACTCGCCAGCCCCACGACCGGAGCATACAGCGGCTGTTCGCGCCGGGCGGCCATTTCCTCAGCCAAAGCGTCGGCGACGAGCTCGATTTGCTTGTCTGCGTCGCCACCGCCTGTGCTGCTTCCCCCCGCGCGCTTGCTCAGCTCAATCGGCACAAACCAGTGCACGTCCGGGTGCTGCAGCGAGAGCACCGACCGGCAGGAGCGGCATTCGCCGCACGGCTCCTGCGGGGATCCTTTCGGTGCTTCGCACTGAATCAACTGAGCAAGCCACAGCGCGAGACGCTGCTTACCGACTCCACGAGGCCCGGTCAGCAACAACGCTTGCGGTAGCTTACCGGAGGCGTGGGCGCCCGCCAGTCTGGACCTGACCCCTTCGTGCCCTGTGAGGGGCGGTAAAGGCATGGCGCAATGTAGCTGGGAAGTCGGTGTGCCAGGGCACTGATGGAGGCTAAGTAATTGAGCTGCATGATATTACGAAGCCGTCAGGGGGCCTTGCCAGGATTAATACCAACCGGTACTTGAGCTTATCCCTTGTGATCTAGCGCACCGTCACAAGGTGCTCACAAAATTGTCAGCTTGTTCGGTGTTTGTTTGGGGCGTCGGAGGTTCTGACCGTCACGACTCGTTGGACGAGGTGGAGCGCAGGGCCGCCGGGCTTACCAGCCCGTGTTGGGTGGCGTAGAACGTCAGCTCGGCATTCGACCTCATTCGTAGCTTGTGCAGCAACCGCGCGCGGTACGTGGTGATCGTCTTCGGCGACAACCCAAGCTGGCGACTGATGGCGGTGATCGGTCGGCCGGCGGCCAGGAGGCGCAGGACCTCCAGCTCGCGGTCGGACAACTGCTCATGCGGAGCCGGCGCGGGCCCCTCGATTCCGTCGGCGACCACTTGGGCCATCGCCGGGCTCAGATACTTGTGCCCTGCCGTCACACGCTCGACCGCACGAATCAGCTGTTCCGGAGCCGATTCCTTCGTGAGGTAACCCGCTGCCCCAACCTCCAGCATGCGCAGGGCCAACTGATCCTCCGGGAACATGGTCAGGATCAGAATCGGCAGTTGCGGCCGGATCAGGCGCAACTCCCGCAGCACCTCAAGCCCGTGGCGGTCTGGCAGGCCGAGGTCGAGCAGCACGACATCCCATTCCTCGCGCATTCCCAGGTCGATTCCGTCGGCGGCCGTTCCCGCTTCACCGAACTCCACGCCACCCGGCAGCGCTTGCAGGATCTCGATCAGGCCGCGCCTGACCAACGCGTGATCATCCACCACGAGAATTCGAATCACGTCGCTGCCCCCGCCCCTGCAGGCCGTGGAAACCATGCCGCCACGCGGGTTCCTCCGGCGGCGCGCGGGACGACCTCGAGGACTCCCCCGACTGCTGCGGCGCGCTCCCGCATGCCCAGAATGCCCAGCGAGTCGGGACCGCTCGCGACCTTCTCGGTGATGCCGCGCCCGTTGTCGTTGATCTGGATTGCCACGCAGCCCCCCTCGACGCCGAGCTCGAGCTCCACGCTTGTGGCCTGCGCATGTCGAGAGACGTTGGTCAGGGCTTCCTGTGTGATGCGAAACAGCGCCGTCGCATGCTCGTCGCCGATAACCAGGTTGATCGGCTGCAACCTGGCCGTGCAGGTAATGCCGGTCCGTCGCGAGAAGTCCTGCGCCAGCCACTCGAGTGCGGCGGGGAGGCCGAGATGATCGAGGATGGGCGGGCGCAACTCGCTGGCGATGCGCCGCACGCTCTTGACGAGATCGTCGACCATCTGCGTCGTTTCCCGCAAGCGTGCGCCCAGCGAAGGGGCCGTCGTCGTCGCGACGGCTTCGGCGGATGCGAGCTGCAGTTTGAGCGCCGTGAGCGCCTGTCCGAGACTGTCGTGAATTTCGCGGGCAATCCGCGTGCGTTCCTCTTCCCGGACATCCTGATGTCGGACCGCAAGGAGTCGCAGGGCGGCGCGAGACGCCTGGATTTGCTCTTCAGCTCGTTTCCGATGGGTGACGTCCATCATCGAGCCGACCATGCGGACCGGCTTTCGCGTGACCGGATCGTGAATGACGTACCCCCGGTCGTAGACATCCGCGTACGAGCCGTCGCGCCGACGGAAGCGATACTCGCCTGACCAGAAGGTGTTGCCGTCTTCGATGGCGGCGCGAACGCTCGAGATCACGCGGTGACGCTCGTCAGGGTGAATGAGATCGTTCCAGGTCTCGTGCCGTGCGTCCAGCACACCTGGCTCATACCAAAAGACCGTTTCGAACCCTTGCCCCCACCAGACGTTGTCGGTGACGAGATCCCAATCCCAGACGGCGTCATTGGTGGCGAGACTCACGAGCCGCAGGCGCTCTTCCGACTGCCGCAGTGCGAGCTCGGCGGCTCCAGGTTCCAGCTTCTCCGATCGCATGCCTTGGCCTAACGGCCCCCCCCCGGTTCAGGAATCCAGCACATCGCGAACTTTGCGCGCCAGGCCGTCGGGCGAAAATGGCTTCTGGAGAAACGCGCTGCCGATTGGAAGTGCACCGTGCTGCACGACAGCGTCGCCGGGGTATCCGGACATGTAGAGCACGCGCAAGCCTGGCCGGCGTGCCACCAAGCGGTCGGCGAGCTCGCGACCCGAGAGCCCCGGCATCACGACGTCTGTGAGCAGCAGGTGAATCATGCCGCCGTGGCGTTCGACGACGCGCATCGCGGCGGCGGGATCGGCGGCGGCGAGCACCAAATAGCCCTGCATCTCGAGCGCGCGGCGACTGAGCGCCAGCACGGCCGCTTCATCTTCAACGACGAGGATGGTCTCGGTGCCGCGCTCCGGCCGATCTTTGCCTGATGCGGCAGCGGCGGCCTGTGCTGTGGGAAGGCGCGGCAGATAGACCTTGAAACTGGAGCCGCGACCCGGCTCGGAGTACACCGAGATGTACCCATCGCTTTGCTTGACGATGCCGTACACCGTCGCCAGGCCGAGACCGGTGCCCTTGCCGACTTCCTTAGTGGTGAAGAACGGCTCGAAGAGATGCGCGCGGACCGTGGCGTCCATTCCCATGCCGGTGTCGGTCACCCCGACCATCGCGTAGGGGCCGGGGACGGCGCCCAAATGCGCCTGCGCGAACGACTCATCCAGCGCCACGTTGGCGGTCTCGATCGTCAGCTTGCCGCCGTCAGGCATGGCGTCGCGCGCATTCACGGCGAGGTTCACGATCACCTGTTCGATCTGGTTGGGATCGGCCCTCACGCGGCCCAGCTCGGGGGCGAGCACCGTGTCCAGGGAGATATGCTCGCCGATCAAGCGGCGCAGCATGCGGTCCATGTCGGCCACGACCAGGTTCAGGTCGAGGACTTCGGGTTGCAGCATCTGGCGGCGGCTGTACGCGAGCAGCTGGCGCGTGAGCGATGCAGCGCGTTCGGACGCCTTCCGAATCTCCTCGACGTCCTGACGTTTCGTGTCGCCCGGCGGCAGGTCGCGCAGCAGCAGCTGCGTGTTTCCCAGAATGGCGGTCAGCAGGTTGTTGAAATCGTGCGCGATGCCACCGGCCAGCTGACCCACCGCTTCCATCTTCTGCGCCTGGCGGAACTGCTCTTCGAGATGGCGCTGGTCGCTGACGTCGCGCTGGGTGCCCCAGACGCGCACCAGATGCCCGTCTTCGACGAAGCCCACAACATTATTGAGGAAGACACGGGGTTTCCCATCGCGGGCCCGCTCGCGCGTTTCGGAATCGGAGAGGCGGTAGCCGGCGCGGATAAAGCTCCGGATCTGCTCTCGATTGGCCGGATCGTTGACGTCGTGGAGATCGGCCAGGCGGGTTCCGTTCAGCTCGCCCGCTTCGTTGAGGCCGTACATGCGCGCCATCGCGTCGTTGCACTCGGCGATGCGGGACCGCTGGTAGACGCGGTCGATCTGCTCATCCTCGGGCAAGTTGATGGCCACCGGGGGATCAATCTCCAGGCGCGAGACGCCCTCGGAGCTCTGCGCGATGAACGCGCGATAGCGCTCCTCCGACCGTTTCCGTTCGGTGACGTCCATCCCGATGCCGAGCCATTCGCCATCTCCGAGCGGCGCATTGGCCCACATCGTATCGAGGATCGTGCCTTGCTTGGTGCGCGTCCTGAAGTCCGTCCACACACCGGTCGGCGCGCCGATAGAATCTCGGACGCGCTGCTGATCGGCGGCGTCGGGGTACAGATCCTTGAAGATGTCCCGGCTGGTGGCCTCGGCGAGATCGTAGCCGAGAGTGCGCGTCCATTCCCGGTTTCCCCATTTGATCCGGCCTTGCTGGTCGAGCGAGACGAGCATAACCGGGATGTTGTCGACGATCTGTTGCAGGAGCCCAGTCTGCTCGCGCCACGCATCTTCAATGCGCTTGCGCTCGATCGCCATGGCCATCTGCGACGACACGAAGGTAAGAATGTCGAGCTCGCTCTGCCCGTAGCGAACGCCCTGCGAGTAGGTCTGCATCACGACGACGCCGATGCTGCGGTCCTTCACTTTCAGCGGCACGCCCAGCCAATCGATGGAGGGTGCTCCGATCAGCTCGGCCTCGCCCGCCTCCACGAGCCGCTCGTACACTTCCGGCGTCGCGAGCAGCGGTGTCCCCGTCCGGAGCACGTATTCGGTCAATCCCTTCCGGAGCTTCCGCGGACGGACGTCGCACGTAAGGTCGATTTCGTCGACGAAATACGGGAATTCGAGCTGATCGTTCTCCGCGTCGTAGAGCGACACGTAGAAGTTCTTGGCGGGCATCAACTCGCCGACGATCTCGTGGATCGCGCGCAGCAGTTCCTGCAGGTTCTCGGCCGTGTGTGCCGTATGGGAGATGCGATACACCGCTTCCTGTACGCACTCGGCGCGGCGCCGAGCGGTGACATCCCGAAAGCTCCAGACCCGACCGACGGAATGGCCCTCGACGCGCAGTGGGATCGAGTAGCGCTCGACGACTCGCCCGTCCGTGAAGTTCAGAATGTCAAAACTGTCGGACTCGGGTTCGGCGTACCGCTCCTCTATGCCGTCGACGAAGGTCTCCGCGTTCATGAGCTGATTCTGAACATGCTGGACGAGGCGACGACGTCCGGCCGCGTCGGTGTTGGCGGCGATGAGCGCCGGCGGCAGTCCCCAGATTTCCTCGAACCGGCGGTTGTGCGACACAATGCTTCCATCGAGGTCGACGACGAGGATGCCGTCGGCGGTCGATTCGAGCGTGGATTTGAGAACGGACACCGTGAGCGAGTCGGCTACCCTACGGGGTTTCTTCGCCCTCGACTTGCTTTTGCCTGACTTCGCTGGGATGGAACGCCGTGTCGCCATAGCCCGAATTTATGGATTAACTCGCACTTGGCCACGAAGACCGCCCGGGTGACTCGGGTCACGGGTTCGGGGGCCTGGCGAACCTAGCTTCATAGCCCGTTCTCAAGGGACCCGGTTGCCCGCCAAGCGATTCCGCTGGTTGGGGATAGAGGAATCGAGTCGCGCGGAGCAGCAACTCCGTGCAGCGGCGCGGCAGCAGGAGGCAGTCGCCCATCTCGGTCAGCAGGCGCTGGCCGGAGTTGCCCGGGGTGACCTCTTCCAAACCGCCGCGGGCTTGGTCGCGCGCGGTCTCGACGTCGAATTCAGCGACCTCCTGGAGTTTCGGCCCGAGCATCGCAGCCTGCTGCTGCGCGCCGGAACGGGTTGGCGTGACGGCTGCGTCGGCAAAACGATCGTCACATCCGACCCCTCGTCCCTCGCCGGCTACGCCCTGCACTCCGCCGGCCCACTCGTTCTCGAAGATCTCGCAGGGGAAACGCGTTTCACCGCTCCCCGGCATCTCGTAGAACACGGCATCGTCAGCGGCGTCTGCGTGATCGTGCAAGGGCGCGAGCGCCCGTGGGGTATCCTCGGTGCCTACTCCGCGCAGCCACGGGAGTTCAGCGGTCCCGACATTCTCTTCGTGCAGGCGCTCGGGCACGTGCTCGCCACGGCGCTGGAGCGCGCGCGCGTCGAGGACGCGTTGCGCAAGAGCGAAGAGCACTTCCGGTCCCTGACCGAAAATGCTTCCGACATCGTGACGATCCTCGGCGACGACGGCATCCTGCGGTACGTGAGTCCGTCCGTGGAACGCCTGCTCGGATACAGCACCAAGGAGCTGCTCGGGCGCAACGCGTTCGAGTTCATGCATCCCGACGACCTCGCCCCCGTCATGGAAGCGCTCGCCGACGCGATCCAGCGGCCGGGCTCGCCCTACAGTGCGACGTTCCGTTTCAAGCATGCCGATGGCGGTTGGCGCATTCTCGAATCGATTGGACAAGCCAAGCTCGATCAACCCGACGCCTACAGCGTAATCGTCAACTCGCGCGACGTCACCGAGCGCGTGCGGCAGGAGGAGGTGCTGCACGCCAGCAAGCAGCGGCTGCGCACGGTAGTCGCTGGCGCGCCGGTGATCTTCTTCTCCCTCGATCCGCTGGGCGTCTTCACGCTCGCGGAAGGGAAGGGACTGCAGTCGCTCGGTGTGCGGCCCAAGATGCTGCTCGGCAAGTCGTTCTTCGAGCTGCTGGGCGACGTGCCGCAGGCGATCGCGGACGTGCGGCGCGCATTGGCCGGTGAATCGGTCACCGCCCGTGTCGAGCTGTTCGGGTTCGAGTTCGAGGCGCAGTACTCTCCGGTCCGAGAGAAAGACGGCAGTATCGTCGGGGTGGTGGGCGTGGCGACCGACATCACGGAGCGCCGCCGCGCGGAGGAGGCGCTGCGTCGCGCCGACCTCGCGAGCCGGATGCTCGTGCAGCAGGCGCCGTTCGGCATCTTTCGCGCGGCGCCCGACGGCACGTTGCTGAGTGTGAACCCCGCGCTCGTGGAAATGCTCGGATACGCCTCGGAGCGCGATCTGCTCGATCAGCATCTCGACAACGACGTCTTCCGCGATCCTGCGGCACGCGCGCGATACGTCGCACAACTGAACGAGTCGCCGGGCGCAGTCGAAACCCAGGCGGTCTGGCGCCGCAGCGACAGCACCCCGATCACCGTGCGACTCTACGGTAGAACGGTCCGGCGCGATGACGGCCGCGTCGAGTGCCACGAAGTCTTTGCCGAAGACGTGAGCCAGCGCCGCGAGCTCGAGGAGCAGCTGCGCCAGGCACAGAAGATGGAAGCGATCGGCCAGCTGACGGGCGGAATCGCGCACGACTTCAACAATCTGCTGACGATCATTCTGGCCAACGCCGAGCTGCTGGCGCGCGGTCCGGACGAAGCGAGTCTGCGCGACATCGTGTCCGCCGCGGTGAGCGGCCGGCTGATGGTCAACCAGCTGCTGGGCTTTGCGCGCCGCTCGACGCTGGCGCTCGAGCCGGTGCACCTGGGCCAGCTCGTGAACGATCTCGCCGTCGTGCTGCGGCGCGTGCTCCCGGCCGATATCGAGCTGCTCGTGTTCGCGGACGAAGACCTACCCGAGGTCTCGGCCGACGGGCACGCGGTTGAGCAGGTCCTGCTGAACCTCGTGAATAATGCGCGCGACGCGATGCCGCAGGGCGGCGTGCTGCGACTCGAGACGAGCTGCACCTGGATCAGCGACGGTCAGCGCGACGTGCTCGGCCCGGGCGCGGCGACGGAGTACGTCTGTCTCGCCGTGGACGACACCGGAGCCGGTATGGACGAGGCGACACGCCAGCGCGCGTTCGAGCCGTTCTTCACCACCAAGCCGATCGGCAAGGGCACGGGGCTGGGGCTCGCAACGGTGTACGGACTCATCAAGCAGCACGGTGGGTTCGTGCAGATCGACAGCGCCCCGGGTGCGGGGACACGCCTGCGCGTGTACTTCCCGGTCGCGGAGGAGGCGTCCGTTCGCCGGCGCGCATCGGGAGTCCACAGCGCGCCACCGGTGGCGGGCGGAAAAGAAACGATACTGGTGGTCGAAGATCAGGCCCAGCTGCGGCGGGCGACCGTGTACACGCTCGAGCACGCCGGCTACACGGTGCTGTCAGCTGCCGATGGCATCGAAGCGCTGCAGTTGTTGCGGCAGCATTCCGAGCCGATCGATCTCGTGTTCACCGACCTCGTCATGGGCCGCCTGGGCGGCCGCGGTCTGTATCAGATCGATCGCCGCGAAGGCCGGAAGACGCCGTTTCTCTTTACCAGCGGCTACGCCGGCGGGGGACGCGGTGAGGATCCGATCGAAGCGACGCTGCCGTTCCTCCCCAAGCCGTGGACCAGCAGCGACCTCCTCGCGCGGGTGCGCGCTACCCTGGACGGAGCGAAGAGCCTGCGCTCTTGATCAGTGGCAGTAGCCGGTGCCGCTGTCCGTAATGTGTGAGTACTTGGTGTTGAGAAACTCCCACGTGTAGGATCCATCGCCCAACACGAGCTTCAGGAAACCGTTCCCGCCGCTGCGGTATTCGCTCAGCGGATGACGCACGACCGGCGTGTCGGCAGTGATGGGCCCATCGCCCGCCAAGCCGTTGGTGAGTTGACGAATGCCGCGTGCCGAGTCCGCCGCGTACTCCGACGTGGTTGGGTGCTGATAGCCTTCTGCGTAGCGCATCGGCGCGAAACGCTCGTAGATGTACGGCCAGCCGTTGACGACGAGATCGGCATTGTTCTCGTACAGCGCCGTCCAGACACCACGCACGTCCTGGATCCGATACCCGTGGTTCGGATACCGATCCTGGGTGTTGGGGTCCATCTTGGTCGACGAGATCCACATCGATTCATACCACACCGCGAGCGTGCACTGCTTACTGGAGTGCGACTTCAGGTCGTTGATCAGCCAGTTCAACTGCTCACATCCAGCATGGTAACAGATGGAATTCGGCCGCTTGTAGCCACCCGGCGTCTGCACGTTCAGCGCGACGATGTGCCAGGAGCCGAGGTCAAAGCTGTGCCAGTTTTTTCCCGGCGGGCCGACGCGCTCTGGGCCGAAATACGCATCGGCGCCGGGAGCCATGCCGCTGCCGAAATTAGGCGGAATCGAGTCGATATCGACTTCGTGATCGCCCAGGGTGGCGTAGGTGATGCTCTTGAACTGCCCCCACGTCGGGTCGTAGCACCGCATGTAGTCGTCGAGCGTCGTGAGATTGCCCTGTGACGGACCCACGATGTTGTGTCCGAGGACGAACACGTAATCGGGATGCGCGGCCGCCACCACTTTTGCCGACTCTCGCGCGAGATCATTGCCGCCGCACTGGCCGAGGTTGCCGGCCAGCACGATCGTGACGGTCGATCCCGGTGGCGGCGGCGGTGGTGGCGGCGGCCCCGCGAGCGTGATCGTGACTTGCTCGACCTGCGGGCTGTTGGTGGCGACGTTCGACGTGAGCGGCACATTGGCGGTGTAGGTCCCCGCATTCAGTCCAGAGATCCTGGCGCTCAACGTGAGTGTCGCTGGTGCGGTCGAGTCGCTCAATGACGCGGTCAGCCAGCCGGCGCCGCCCGAGCCATAAGCAGTCAGCCCCAACTGGAGCCCAGTAAGGGCCAACGGTCCGTCGCCCGTTATTGCGACAGTGACCGGTGCAGGATTCCCGGTGCCGACCGTATCGCTAAACGCGACCGCTGGCGGCGCGAGCTTGATTGCCACGGTCGGCGCCGGCGGTGGAGGCGGCGGAGGAGGGGGTGGCGGCGGCGGCGGCGGGGGTGGCGGCTGCACAATTTTTTCCGGCGTGCTGCTGCATCCCTCGACCCACGTTGCGGCGACCGCGGTGGCAAGCAGGGCGGCGGTGAATACGCCCCGCGCAGTAATCTTCGGCATGACCTTCTCGCTTGATACGTTTGTCGTTGCGCGTCTAGCTGGCGAGAATCGTGCCGTCGATCCTGTGCGATTAGTCCCGCTCCAAAACAATCGAGGCCGCGGGGGGACGCGGCCTCGACACAAAGAACTAGTGGGTGAGCTCCCGAGGCAGGACTCGAACCTGCGACCCGCCGGTTAACAGCCGGCTGCTCTACCAACTGAGCTACTCGGGAATGAGGCGCGAAATATAGAAACGGGGGACGTCAGGACGCCAGGACGCCAGGTCGTCAGGACGTCAGGACGTCAGGACGTCAGGACGTCAGGACGCCAGGACGCCAGGACGCCAGGACGCCAAGAGTTATGGCGCCCCGCTCATACTCTGCAGCAACCGATAGACAGTGCGAGCGCATCGCGAGCGCACATCGACGACCGTCCGCAAATCGTCTTCGGCGAAGTACCCAAGCGCGACCACTAAGTCAAGAATCGTTTCGAGCTCATGAAGCGATCCGCGGGCAATATCCAAGTACCGTCGGAACTCTCGGGCTCCCTTGCGCGTGGCTCCCTCGGCGATGTTTAGGACGATTCCATAGGTCGCGCGGCGCCACTGATCCGCGAGTGCGTATCGCTCATCAGCCGGGAGGCGCTTGATGAAGGGGTGCGAAACTATGACGAGTTCGCGCGCCAGCTGCCATGCCTGAAGCTTGCGATAATCGCCCATGCACTAAGTTGGGGGTGCCACCTCACGAAGTGCGTACCATTTGTCTCCGATGAGTGCCTAATCATGGCGTCATGGCGTCGTGGCGTCGTGGCGTCATGGCATCATGGCGTCGTGGCGTCCTGGCGTCCTGGCGTCGCCCACGACAGCCAGGACCATTCCGATCAGAATGAGGCCGCCGCCCAGCGCCTGCGTGAGGGACAGTTCCTCACCCCAGTACAGCCATGACGTCACCGCGGCGAACACAGGTTCGAGGCAGAGCAGGAGCGACGCGCGCGCGGCTGACATGTACCGCTGAGCGCGCATCTGCCACACGAGCGCGACTGAAGTCGCGATCACACCGGTGAATACCAGCGCGGCGAGCAGGCTCGGAGACCAGACGATGCGAACTCGCTCGAGCAGCAGCGTTGCGATCGCGACGCCAATCGTGGTCCCGGCGATTTGCAGCCATACGAGCCGGCGCGCATCGTAGCGCTTCGATAACTCGGCGACGCCCACGATGTGGCCGCCAAAGACCGTGGCGGTGATCATGGTCCAGAGATCGCCGCGATTCAGGCCGCCGGCATCCGGTGCAGTGAGGAAGTAGATACCTAGTCCTGCGATGGCGAGCGCGACGACCATCATCCATCCTGTGCGGTGCCGGAGGACGATCAACGCGACGAACGGCGCCAGCACCGACGATAAAGCGACGATGAATGCCGAACGCGCGGGCGTCGTGTACTGCAGCCCGACGGCCTGGCAGGCAAAGCCGCTGGCGAGCAAGACCGTGAGGAGCAAGCCTCCGCGCAGCTCGCCGCGCGACCAGGGGGCGCGGAAGTTGACCAGTGGAGTGAGCGCGACCGTCGCGAGCGCGAACCGGATGCCGAGGAACGCGAGCGGGGTGCTGGCGCTGAGCGCTTGCTTGACGATCACAAAGCTCACGCCCCAGGTCAGCGTGGCGGCGATGAGCAGGAAGTCGGCCCGGCGGGTCGTCAAACCGCGCCCGTCAGGGTGAGATCGCGAAGAAATCTCCCGGTTGCCGAATCGCTGACGACGGCTACGTCCTCGGGCGTTCCGGCGACAACCACGCGCCCACCCTGATGCCCAGCGCCCGGGCCCAGGTCGATCACCCAATCGGCGCGCTTGATGACGTCAAGGTTGTGTTCGATCACCAGGACGGTGTGGCCGGCATCGACCAGCCGGTCCAGCACCCGACAGAGCACGCGGACGTCATCGAGGTGCAGACCGGTCGTCGGCTCGTCGAGGATGTAGAGCTTGCGCTTGCCGGCAGAGCGCTTGCTGCCGCCCGCGTGCGCGAGCTCGCGCGCGATCTTCAGACGCTGCGCTTCGCCGCCCGACAAGGTCGTCGCGGATTGGCCGAGCTGTAGATATCCGAGGCCGACCTGCTGGAGATACCACAGGCAGCGCGCGAGCCGGGGATGGCGATGCAGCTTCTGAATCGCCTGATCGACCGTCCACTCCAGCGCCTGCGCGATGTTGACGCCCTGCATCTTGACGTCCAGTACTTCGCGCTTGAATCGCTTCCCGCCGCAGACTTCGCACGGCACGAACACGTTGGCGAGGAAAACCATTTCGATGATGACGTGGCCGGCGCCTTCACAGGCTTCGCATCGGCCGCCCGCGACGTTGAAAGAGAATGTGCTCGGCGCGTAGCCCCGCGCCCGCGCGAGCGCCTCGTTGGCGAAGAGCGCGCGCAGCTCATCGAACGCCTTTACGTAGGTAACGGGATTCGATCGCGGCGTGCGGCCAATCGGGGCCTGATCGATACAGATGACGTCCTCGAGCGCCTCCCACCCCTTCAACTCTTTGATCGTCCCGACGGGCTCGCCGAGGTGACGCTTGGCGGTATGCTCGCCCTTGAGCCGCGCTTCGAGCTGGCGGTACAACACGTCGTGCACGAGGGTCGACTTCCCGGATCCGGAAACGCCGGTCACGACGGTAAATGTGCCGAGGGGGATCCGCACATCCACGTCGGCGAGGTTGTGCAGGCGCGCGCCTTTGATGTCGAGCCACCGCGCCGCAGGACGCCGCGCCGAGGGGACGCTGATCAGCTTCTCGCCCGATAAATACTGGCCGGTCAGCGTTCCGGCTTCGCGCACGCCGGCGGCAGGACCCTGGTAGACAAGCTGGCCTCCGGCGGCGCCGCTTGCCGGCCCGAGCTCGACCATCCAGTCAGCAGCCCGCATCGCCGCCGGATCGTGCTCAACGACGACGACGGTGTTGCCGGCCGTGGCGAGCCTGCGCAACAGTCCCAACAAGCGCTCAACATCCGCGGGGTGCAGGCCGATCGACGGCTCGTCGAGCACGTAGAGGGTATCGACCAGATGCGAGCCGAGGGCGTTGGAGAGCGCAATGCGTTGGGCTTCGCCGCCCGAGAGGGTTCGCGTTAGCCGATCGAGCGTGAGGTAGCCGAGACCGACGTCGTTCACGAATCCAACCCTGGCTCGCAGCTCGCCCAGGATGTGGTCCGCCACAGTCTGCTGAAACGATGGCAGCGCCAGCTGGTCCAACCACGCCACGAGATCGGCAGCAGTGAGGGCAGCAACCTCGGCAATCGTTTTCCCCGCGACGCGCACCGCGAGCGCTTCCGGCTTGAGTCGTGAGCCGACGCAGGCGGGGCAGGTCTTGGCGAGCTGGTACTGCCGTAGGAAGACGCGGATGTACTGCTTGTACCGCTTCTCCTCGAGCCGCTCGAGGAACGGGAAGATGCCCAGATACCGCCCGCCCTTGTTGTGGAGCAGGAATTGGCGCTCGCGCGCCGGAATGTCCTTCCAACTCACATCCAAGCCGATGCCCCGTCCACGGGCGGTCTCGCGCAGCAAGCGCCGTCGGCCTTCGTAGCGCGGTTTGGTCCAGGGATCGAGCGCACCCTGCGCGAGGGAGCGGCCTGGATGGGGCACGATCAGCGACTCGTCATACTCGAGCACGGCGCCGAATCCGTTACAGGTGGGGCAGGCGCCGCGCGGGTTATTAAAGGAAAAGAGCGTCGGCGTGAGCACCGGGGCCGGACAGCCGCAGGCGGAGCAGGCGGGATGCTCCGAGAAACGACGCCGATCGCCGTTGTTCAGGGCCAGTGCGACACCTTCGCCTTCGCTGAAGGCGGTCGCAATCGCATCAGCCAGGCGGCCGCGATTTTCAGCCGTGGGAGCGATGCGATCCACGAGCACCAAAACGTCCGTTCCCCCGCGCACCTTCCCCTCCGCGCCCTCCTCATCCAGCCGCACCAC
>Ga0070694_100000468_pt1 | contig 22083 bp, 18 predicted proteins | sample KBSK1251metaG_FD_65470 | JGI IMG/M metagenome (GOLD analysis project Ga0070694, IMG submission 65470) | Corn, switchgrass and miscanthus rhizosphere microbial communities from Kellogg Biological Station, Michigan, USA - KBS K1-25-1 metaG | ecosystem: Host-associated > Plants > Roots >... | reverse complement strand
TGTGGTCGTATGTCACGGACTTTCTCGATCAGGTTACGAGGCGTCGGGCGCGGCTTCCGAAGAGATGAAAAGAAGACCGCGACGAGCTTCCGTCACGGTCTGCAATTTGGGCCGCTGCGAGAAGCCGCTAAGAGCGTGCGCGGAGACTAGAGATCGGCTTCGATCCGTGCGCGCTCAGGCAACCCTCCTGCGCACGAAAGTGATGAGGAGAAGCAGAACGACCGCGCCGGCGGTAGCCGAGATGATCTGCCCGGTGAGATTGCCACCTGGGAACAGTCCAAGCTGCGGCAACAACCATCCTCCAACGACGGAACCGACGATGCCGACCACGACGTTGCCGACGAGTCCAAATCCGTAGCCCTCGACGATGACGCCGGCCAGGAAGCCGGCGACCGCACCGATGACGAGCAAGATCAAGAGAGGTTCAACTTGCATGAGTATTCTCCTGCGTTGTCCAAATCGACTACGAGATGCTAGGTAGAAGGGTTACTTGCAGGAACGTGGAGACGCCAGACTCGGAATCTGCTCACTGATTGACACGGAGGTGTACCGTCCGGTCAGAGCGCCGCGAGCGCCGTGCGGATCAGCGCAGGAAGGGACTTCGAGCCGGTCTTCCTCATGATGGCCGCGCGGTGGTTGTCGACTGTGCGCTGGCTGATCCCTAAGTCCGCGGCGATATTCTTGCTGGGATGGCCGGCGAGAACGAGGTCCAGGATCTGGCGCTGGCGCGCGGTCAGGCTGGCCACGCGCTTCGCAGCGGCCTCCCGCCACGTGGAGGCTTTGGCGGTGTCGCGCATCTGATCGAGTGCACGTTTGACGCTGGCGAGCAGGTCCTCGTGGCCGACCGGCTTCTCAATGAAATCCACAGCTCCCGCCTTCATCGCCTGGACGGCCATCGGCACGGCGCCGTTGCCGGTGATTACGATGGCCGGCAGCTCGTGGCCGTGGGCCTCGAGGCGCTCGATCAGATCGACGCCGCTCATGCCTGGCATCAGCGCATCGACCAGCACACATCCTTCCTGGCCTCGACGATAGGCCGCGAAGAACGCCTCCCCATCGGGGAAGGCCTGCACCGTATACCCGTGCGCGCGCAGCAGATCGCGCATCGTCTCCCGGACCGCGCGGTTGTCGTCGACCACGAACACGGTTGCTCCTCGCTCGCCTTCCGGAAGCAGGGTCGGCTGCACCGCTGGCTCGGCGAGGAGGCGTTGGATGTGGCGCGTCAGCTCCCTGGCTCTGACCGGCTTGTTCAGATGTACGCAGCCGTGGGCGGCGATCTCGCGCAGGGTAACAGTCGAGATGTCGCCGGTCAGAACCATGGCCGGGATGTCCTGCCGGATCTGCTTCCTCAGGCTGGCGATGACCTGGAGCCCGTTGAGTCCGTTCGGCAGATTGTAGTCGGCGATGACGAGGTTCGGAACGGCCCCCTGTGCCGCCAGCTCCAGAGCCCTGCGCCCATCGGCGGCGACCAGGGGGCAATGACCCTCGTCGTCGAGAAGCTGCTGCAGCAGCTCGCGCACCGCCGGGTCGTCCTCGACGACCAGAATGGTGCCTATGGACGAGGCGCTCTCGTGCGTCTCTTCCTGTGCCAGCTCCGGGACGTCCGCCGCGCCGGCCCGCCCCAGCGGCACCTCGACGGCGAAGACCGAGCCCACGCCCACGCGCGAGCGGACGTCGACGTTGTGGCCGAGCAGGTCGGCGAGGCGCAGCACAATGGCGAGTCCCAGGCCGAGGCCCTTGCTTCGCTCGCGCGCGGGATTGTCGAGCTGATGGAACTCCTCGAAGATCGCCTGAAGCTCCAGCTCGGGAATACCTGGGCCGGTGTCCCTGACCTCGATGCGGAGCTTGTCGCCGCGGCGCCGGCAGCCAAGCAGGATCTTGCCCTCGCCGGTGTATTTCACCGCGTTCGACAGCAGGTTGCGGATGATCTGTCCGAGTAGGCGGGGATCGCTGCGCACCGTCAGGCTGCTCGGGACCACGCGCCAGTCGAGATCGCTGCTCGCCGTGTGATACGCGAACTCGGCCCGCATCTCGCCGAGCAGGCGCTTGATCGGAAAATCCGTGATCGATGGGCTCACGATGCCCGCTTCGAGCTGGTTGATGTCGAGCAGCTTGTCGAGCATGCCCGACATCGTGCTCACCGTGTCGTCGAGCCTGTGCACGAGCTTGAGCGTCGCCTCGTCGTGCACGCGTTTCTCCAGCATCCCCTGGAGCAGGGTGATGGTCTGCAGAGGATGCCTCAGGTCATGGCTGGCGGCGGCGAGAAAGCGCGACTTGCCCATGTTGGCGCGCTCCGCCTCCAACTTGGCGGCTTCCAGCGCCCTGCCCTCGCGCCTGGCCTCGGTCACGTCATCAATCGCCACCAGGATCTTCCGCTGCGCCGAAGGCACCTCCCGGAGCACACGCGCGCTCATCAGCAACACCCGCCGTCCCAGACCGGGCAATTCGAGCTCGACCTCATGGCCGTCGATAGTGGCGCCTTGGGCCTTGATGGAGGCCAGGAAGCCATGGAGCGCGGGCGCATCGAGGTGAGCGCCGGTATCAGGCAGGCACCGTCCGATGGCATCCTCGGGCGCGATCGAGAAGACCCGATAGAAGGAGCCCGACGCAGAGATGACGCGCAGCTCCTCATCTAGGACGACCAGCGGCTGGCGGATCGTAGCGATGATGCTGTCGAGATAGGTGCGCGCGGCCTCGATCTCGAGCTCAGCGGCTTTCATCTCGGAAATGTCGGCGAACGTGATCACCACTCCCTCGATGCCCTTTTCGTCGCTCCGGTAGGGCAGCAGCCCGCGCATGAACCAGCCGCCGTCGTCGGCTCTGACCTCGCGCCGCACCGGCGCCTGCGTCGCCAGCACCGCGCGCGCATCCGTCAGGAGATCGTCGTCATCGAACCGCCGCGTCAGGTCCGCCAGCGGCCGGCCGACATCGGAGGCGATGACGTTGAACAGCGACTTGGCAGCCGGGGTGAAGAAGCGGATGTTGAAGTCGGCATCCAGGAAGAGCGTCGCCACATCGGTGCTGTTGAGGATGTTCTGGAGGTCGCTCGCCGTGGCGCGCTGCTGCTCGACCGTCTCCTGCAGCTGGCTGTTAAGGGCGGTGAGCTCCTCGTTGAGCGACTGCAGCTCCTCCTTCGAGGTTTCCAGCTCCTCGTTCGTGGACTGGAACTCCTCGTTGACGGACATGGCCTCTTCGTTGATCGCCTTCTGCTCCTCGTTGGCGATCTCAAGATCGCGAATGGCGCACCGCAGGTCCGCGCGCGCGGCTTCGAGCTCCTGCTCGAGCTGAGCGACCCGCGACACGTCGGCCGGCGCTTCGATAGGCCCGGCGGGTGCGGCCTCAACTGCAGGCCCCTCGACGAAGCTGACAAGGAACAGCGCCTCGCCGGCGCGCTCGACCGGCCGGGCCGTGATGCCGACGCCGACCGGGGACCTACTGCGCTTCAGCTGCGCCCCGGTCAGGGTGACCGGCGTGCGCTCCTCCCTGGTGCGCTGGAGCGCCGACTTGAGCTTCGCGCGCAAACCCTCGCGCGCCATGGCAAACACGTCGCGGGTGTCCTCGCCCGAGGCGACCTTCAGATACCGATCCACCGGTCCGAAGAAATAAAGGCCCTCGTGCTTGTCGTTGACCAGGGCGGAGGCCGGAGCGTAGGCCTCGAGCAGCGCCCGCTGCGCAAGCTCGATGAACGCGGGCCGCCGCAGGCCCGTTTGCTGCGCCAGCGGCTTGGCGAGCAGGCGGCCGGCATCGCGGGTCCCCAGCGGGAATTCGACCTCGCCCGGCCGGCTGGTCCCGATATGCCTGTAGATCCGATGCTTGTTGCCGATCGGCTGGAAGTGCGCCGAGACGCTGGCGGCCGATTCGGCGGATCCGAGAAACAGCACGCCTTGCGGGCGCAGGGCGAAATGGAAGAGGGACAGGATTTTCTGCTGCGCCTCCGGGCTCAGGTAGATGAGCACGTTGCGGCAGGAGATGAGGTCGAGCCGCGAGAACGGTGCGTCGGCCAGCAGGCTCTGGCCCGTGAACACGATTGCCTCGCGCAGCTCGCGAACGACCTGGTAGCTGTCGCCCTCCTTGGTGAAGAAGCGGGCGAGCCGCGCCGGCGCCACGTCGGCCTCGATCGAGTCCGGGTAGACGCCGTTGCGGGCGAATGCCACGCAGTCCGCGTCGATGTCGGAGGCGAACACCTGCAGCTTGACGTTGCGTTGCGCGGCCGCGATCTGCTCCAGGAAGAGCATGGTGATGGAATAGGCCTCCTCGCCGGTGCTGCAGCCGGGCACCCAGACGCGGAGAGGTCGATCCGGGGGTTGCCGCTGTACGAGCTCCGGAATGACCTTCTCCGCCAGCTCGTCGAAGGCAGCCGGATCGCGGAAGAAGTGGGTCACATTGATGAGGAGGTCCTTGGCGAGCAGCTCACGCTCGCCCGCATCCTTGCGCAGGACCTGCAGATAATCCGCAGCGCTCTCCAGGCCGGCCATCGCCATGCGTTGCTCGGTCCGGCGCGCCAGCGTTCCCCGCTTATAGAGCGAGAAGTCGTGCGAGCTGGTCGCGGCCAGGAGATCGATGATGTCTGCGAACGCTGCCTGGACGTTGTCGTCCGGAGCTTGCAAGCCCTTCCCCCCATCCTTGACGTATTTCTGGCGACTATACTTAACGAGCGCCTGGGGAATCTGTTCCACCGGCAAGACCAGGTCCACGCTGCCGGTGCCGATGGCGCTGCGCGGCATGCCGTCGAACGCCGCCTCCTGCGGGTCCTGCACGATGACGAGCCCGCCCTTCTCTTTCACAGCCTTCAATCCGAGGCTGCCGTCGGTGCCGGTCCCAGAGAGGATCGCGCAGATGGCGCGCTCGCCGCAATCCTCGGCCAGCGAGCGCAGGAAGAAGTCGAAGGGCATACGCGCGCCATGCCGCTCCAGGGGCTTGGACAACCGCAGGGCGCCGTCCCTGATCGCCAGATAGGCGCCAGGAGGAATGAGATAGACGTGGTCGCGCTCGAGCGGCATCCTGTCTACGGCTTGCAGAACCTGCATGGGCGTGTGGCCGGTCAGCAGCTCGACCATCAGGCTCTGGTGCTTCGGATCGAGATGCTGGATCAGCACGAAGGCCATGCCGTTGCCGGCCGACAAGGCGTCGAGGAGCTTCTTGAAGGTGTCGAGACCGCCTGCCGATGCCCCCAGTGCAACGACCGGAAAATCGATGCTCGCGGGCTTCGGCGACTGACCGCGAGGCTGCGGCCGGGCCTGGCCGGCCTGTCGCGCACTGCGTCCTGTCATCGTCTTGGCTTTCGTGAGCCCAGGCTCTCGTTAGGAGAGCACGCGCGGGCCCAACAGCACTTTACCACGACAGCTCGATGGGCGCGACTCTGAGCATCGTCTGAAACCCGGCCGGGTGACCGGCCGCTTCCACCTGCGAAGCAAGCCCGCGGCACCGTAGCTGAGCTGTCACAAAAGCCGAAGCGCCAGGAGCTTCCTGCGGAGCTGCCTGGCGCTTCGGTTCGTCGTAGCTCACCGAGCGATGAGCCGAGCCGATCACTCCGAGATCACCATCGCGATCTCGTAGTCCGTTAAGTCGACGATCACGACGTCGTCCTCGACGACGATGTAGCGGTAGGGTGCAACCTGCGGAACCCGCGCTATCACGGCATCGGGGAAGGCAAACAGCGTGACGCTGCGCGGAACCTCGGCACCGAGGGCAAGGCGGATGCGCAGCTCCGTTCGCGCACGGTCCTTGGGTACATCGATATAGACCAGATGCATCTCCTCCGGGGAGAGTAGAAGGGTCTGCGAGGGCGCCAACGGCGGGCCGGCGGTCTCGAACGACCCCTCGTCGATCACATCCACGATGTCGTAGTTGACGGGGTCGACGATGCAGATCGTGTCATCGACCACGATGTAGCTGTACGAGGCGTAGAGCGGAGCAAAGGCGATCAGCGCCGGCGTGAAGCGATGCAGGCGATGGCGCCGCGGTATGCGGTTGCCCACGGCCGGAGCAACGCCCAGGCGATTGCGTGCGATGCGCTGCACGTTGGACTTCTGGAACAGCACCCGGCGGACCTCGCGACGCTGCTCGTCGGTCGCGCGGATGCGGGCTACCGGCTGCGCGCGTGGAGCTCCCTTGTCGGCGCCATCAGGACGGCGTGGACCCTTGTCGGCTTGCCTCGGGTTGGTGCTGGGCGAAGGCGGCGTCTCCTGGCGCTGACGCAGTTTGTCCTGGGCGCGCCTGTCCTGTGCCTGACGGCTCTGCTGCGTACGATTGCGTTCTGTGCTCTGCTTCTGCTGCATGGCCCTGCGCTGGACAGCCTGCTGCCGAGGAGCGCGCTGAGCTGCTGATGGCCGTTGCGAGCGACTACGCTCGGCCGTAGCAGGTCGCCGTTCGGATACACGTGCGGCCGGCCTTTGAGATTGCTGCCGGGGCGAGGCGCGGGGGGCTCGCTCGGCTCGCTGCTGCGGCGCGGCCCGCTGCTGGGGTGCGGCTCGCTCGCTCCTTTCAGCACCCTGGGCGATACCCGTCGAGCTCATGCTCATCAGGGCGACAGCTCCGACGAATCCTACGATAACTTGTTTCATGGGATGAACTCCTTCGGTATTGGCTTAGTGTCTCTTGTGCCGCAAAAGCGACCTCGGGCCGGGGAAGACCCGAGGTCGCTAACCATGGGTTGGCTGCCTTGAGGCAAGGCAATGGCGTTGCCTAGACAACGCCTCCCAAGAGGCCCGACCGGTCTGGACACCGGGAGGGGGACCCGAAGGGTCATTGCCATAGGAGCATCAGAGCCAACCGCAAACCAGACTCGGAAGATACTCAAGAGCTGCCCAGACAAGGCGGGCGGCCATTTCGGAGCATCCGTCCCGGGAGCACTTGACCGAATTTCCGCATAGTGGCGCCAACGGATAAGGGAAGACGGGCGATAGGGCGAGCAATCCGTGTTCCCGCGAAGTAGGTATTTCCTGGGCCTGGACAGCACGAGACCTATTGAGCGTATTCGGAACTGCACTTGAACGATCGCAACTTGGAACAATCCGGCACTGCCATTGTTCTGCTGCCGATCTCATCCGTGGGTCCGCGCACAATGTTCCGTTTCTTTGGTGGTATCACTCTCGCAGCTGCAGCTGTCACGCTGGCGTGGGCAGCGCAATCCCAGTCACGGCCGCCCGGCAGTTGCCGGGAGGGCAGATCCCGCTCCGCATACGACCGCCGGGCAGATGCCGGCCAACGCCAATTGGTTCGATCTGATCTTTGAAAGCGCGCGCCGACACAGGGAGCCTGAGTCGGAGCGACCTCACCCGTCGCGACGATCGGCCCGAAGGCGGGACGTATAGGACTCTCTGCGTTAGGCTCTGCGATGGGTTCTACTTTCCCATCAGCTACTCGACTCAACGCGGGTGGTTCGCGGGTGATGCCAAGCAATGCGAGCAGAGCTGTCCCGCTAGGTCGCGGCTCTTCGTGCATCGCAACCCTGGTCAGGACGTCGACGATATGGTCGACCTCGACGGTCACCCCTATCGCAGTCTGCCGATGGCATTCCTGCACCGAGCGAAATACATCGCGGGCTGCACCTGTCGCGGCAACCCCGGGACGAGACATCGGTCGTGCGGCATCGCGCTTACGCTGAAGCGCCCAAGCAAACCGTGGTAGGCAAGCCTGTTGCTCGCCTGCCTTCGACTCGAACGAAGCGTGGTCCTAGGGGCGAGGAAAGCTGGGCTCGCCGCGAATAGCGGCCCAAGGATTGCGCCATCTTCCCGTCACGTCGGCAGGAGGCGTCGCTGGTGCCCCCTTAGGGCAGGTTAGACGACGCAACCCTTGCTCCTTCGGTGGATAGTACACGGCCAGGCCATGAGGGAGGCGCCGGCATCGCCCCGGTGGCGGCGAAGCCGCGACCCGGATCATCGGCTCTCGAACGCATGCACGGCCCAGCGCGGAAATTGACCGGACGCCGTGCCAACCGGCGGTGTTGCGCGGCGCCGCCCTGCTTTGGCAGGGGCATCGGTCGCGAGCTGTCCCGCAAACGTTGCTGGTGGTAGCGGCAGGCCGGCGAGCGACATGCGCTCCTCCTTGCTCTGCGGTTGTCCAGCCGGGAGCTGCTCGCCAATGGGCGGCGAGGCCGTCGGGATCGAGCCAGCCGGCGCCTGCTTTTCTGTCCTCTTGGCGATGAGGCCATTCGGCAGACAGCGGCCATCGACGGCCAAACTCTGGCCGGGCGGGCAAGGTACGCCGCAGCCACTACCGCGATGGCTCTGCAGCATTGCCAGGAGGACGATGTCGGGCTGCTCGGCTGACAGCGTGGCGTTGACGCGATCAGTAAAGGCCTTCATGGAAAGGCGGACCGTTGCGGACCATACGCCATCGATGGTTCCGTGGTAGCAGCCGACACGCTTCAGCTGGAATTGAATCTCGCGCGTGAGCCGCGCACGGTCGAGAGGAAGTCCAGAGGAGGGTGGGTATGCTACCCGCGGCGCCGCGTCAGCGACATTCAGTACTTTGGACGGGATAGACGCGGTGGCCGCGGACGGTGGCAAGGCAGCCGCTGCCGCGGGATCAGCCTCGGCTCGGGTCTGTGGCGCCGACGTCGGCGCACGGACGCTCGGGTCTGCAGAGATCTTCGGCGGGAGGGCGACCGTATTTTGGCCGGACCAGAGGGCATAGGTGCCGGCGGACACGCCGGCGAGCGCCAGGAGGGTACCGCTCAATTTTCTCATCTTCTTACAAGGCCCCTGAGGCCGACCGCCGTCGCATCACGGAAGAAACGACTCGGGGTTCCCGCAACTGAAGACAGCCCCTAGCTCGTTGCATCCCGCTCGCGGAGGAATCCGCGCCCGATCCGTCCAGGCAGGGCGCGAGCGCCTTGAGCTATTCGCTCCATGTAGATGTAGAGAACAGGCGTCATGTAGAGTGTCAGCGCCTGGGACACGAGCAGGCCGCCAACCACCGCCACGCCGAGTGGTTGGCGAAGCTCCGCGCCCGCGCCGATACCGAGCGCAATCGGCAGCACGCCAAGCAAGGCGGCAAGCGTGGTCATCATGATGGGCCGGAAGCGCAGAATGGCCGCCTCGTAGATCGCGGTCGCCGGGTCCTTGCCTTCGCGCTGCGTGGTCAGCGCAACGTCGATCATCATGATGGCGTTCTTCTTGACGATGCCGATCAGCATCAGCAGACCGATAACTGCGATCAGGTTCAGGTCCATGTTGAATAGTCTGAGCGTCAGTAGGGCGCCCACGACCGCTGACGGCAGCCCGGTGAGGATGGTGAAAGGATGAATGTAGCTTTCGTAGAGAATGCCAAGCACGATGTAGATCGTCACCACCGCCGCCATCAGCAGGATGCCCTGGTTGGCGAGCGAGTCCTGGAAGGTTTTGGCGTTGCCAGCAAACGTCGATGTGATGCTGCGAGGGACCTTCAGCTCGGATTTCAGCTCCTCGATCCTCTGGATCGCATCGCCCAGTGAGATTCCAGATGGAAGGTTGAACGAAACCGTGACCGCGGGAAGCTGCCCCAGCTGATTGATGGTGAGAGACCCGGCTGTGCGCTCCACGCGGGCGAACGCGCCGACCGGTACGAGCTTGCCCGAAGCATTGCGAATGCGCACGTCCGGCAGCTCGGCGGTGGTCCAGTTGACCTTGTCGTTGAACTCCATCACCACGTAGAAGCTGTCGCCTGTGGCGTAGATCGTCGAGATCTGCCGGCTGCCGAAGCCGGAATAGAGCGTCGAGCGCAGTTGCTCCGCCGAGATGCCGAGCGAGGCCGCCTGGTCCTTGTCGACGATCAATGTCGCCTGCGTTGCATTGATCTGCAGATCGCTGTTGACGTCGCTGAAGTGCGGGTCGCGGCTCATGGCGTCTGCCATCTTCTGCGACCACTCGTAGAGCTGCGGCCGGTCGAGCGTCTGCATCACTAACTGATACTGCGCCCGGCTCGAGCGTCCGCCGATGCGGAGGTTCTGGACTGGCGTCGCATAGGCACTGATCCCGGGGATGCGGCCGGTGTCTCGCCGTAGGTCGGCAAGCACCTTGTGTAGATCGGGACGCCGATCGCGCGGCTTGAGCTCCACGAACAGGCGGCCGCTGTTGAGGCCTGAGCTGCTTCCGCTCGAGCCGACGATCGAGGCCACGTTGGCGACATGGGGCGAGCGCTGAAGCGCCTCCGCCACCTGCTGCTGCAGCCCGACCATCGCTTCAAACGAAATGTCCTGCCGGGCCTCGGTCGAGACCGAAAGCTGGCCGATGTCCTCCTGCGGGAAGAAGCCCTTCGGGGTCGCGAGCACCAGCCAGGCGGTTGCCAGGAGCGTGGCGAGAAATACTGCGAGCATGATCGGTTGGCGACGAAGGCTGTACTGCAGGGTGCGATCGTATCCGCGCAGCGCGGCATCGAAACCGCGTTCGAACAGCACGCTCCAGCGTGCACGAGCCTCGTCCTTCTTTGGCGTGCGCAGGATTTTGGATGCCAGCATGGGGGTGAGCGTAAGGGACACGAACGCGGAGGCGGCGATCGCCACCGTCACCACCACCGCAAACTCGTTGAAGATGCGGCCGATGATGCCGCCCATCAGCAGGACCGGGATGAACACAGCGACCAACGATGCGGTGATCGAAACGATCGTGAACCCGATCTCGCGGCTGCCTTTCAGGGCCGCCTCGAACGGCCCGAGGCCGTCCACCTCCATGTGCCGATAGATGTTCTCTAGCATGACGATCGCATCGTCCACCACCAGCCCCACCGCAAGCGTGAGTCCGAGCAGGGAGATGTTGTCGATGCTGAAATTCAGCAGGTACATGGCGCCGAGCGTGGCGAGCAGCGAGATCGGCACGGCCAAGGCGGGGATGACGGTGGTGGAGACGCGTCGCAGGAACAGGAAGATCACGAGGATGACGAGGCCGATCGTCAGCAGGAGTGTGACCTGCACGTCGTGCACGGCGTCGCGAATGGAGATCGAGCGATCGTTGAGCACGGATAGGGTTGTCGCACGTGGCAGCTGTTGGTCGAAGCTTGGCAGCAGGGCTCGGACACGATTGACCACATCCACCGTGTTGGCTTCTGGCTGGCGATAGACGGCGAGCAGGATCGCGCGTGTGCCGTTGTGCCAGCTCGCCGTTTGATTGTCCTGGACCGAGTCCGTGACGGTTGCCAGCTCGCCCAGGCGCACCGGCCTGCCGTTGCGCGTCGCGACGATGATGCTGCGGAACTGATCGCCGTTGGACAATTCCGTCTGCGCCTGCAGGGTGAGCGACTGCTGCTTGTTCTTGAGCGTCCCCACGGGGGTGTTTGCATTGGCCGCCGAGACCGCGGCCTGGACCTCATCGACGCCGATCCCTCGCGCCGCGAGCGTGTCGGGATCAAGCTGCACCCGGACCGCGTATTTCTGGCTGCCGAATATCGTCACCTGCGCCACGCCGTTGATGGTGGACAGGGCGGGCGAGATCACCTGCTGTGCGAAGGCATCCATCTCCGGCAGCGGCGCAAGGTCGCTGCGCAGCGTCAGGATCAGGATGGGCGCGTCCGCTGGATTGACCTTGCGATAGCTTGGCGGCTCCGTCATCTCGGTCGGAAGCCGGCGCTGCACACGTGCGATCGCCGACTGCACGTCCGCTGCGGCACTGTCGATGTCGCGATCGAGATTGAACTGGATGGCGATTGAGGTGGAGCTGAGCGCGCTCGTGGCGCTGATCGTGTCGATGCCGGATATGGTCGAGAATTGCTTGATGAGGGGCGTCGCCACGGCATTCGCCATGGTATCCGGCGAGGCACCGGGCAGCGAGGCCGATACGTTGACGACGGGAAACTCCGTTCGCGGCAGGGCTGCCACCGGGAGGAGGAAGTAGGCGAAGAAGCCGGCGGTCACCAGTGCGGCCGACATCAGGGTCGTCGCAACCGGATGGCGGACGCAGAATTCTGAGATGTTCATTGCGCAGCCCCGCCGTCGGATGCGCTTCTGGCGTTCGTCTTCTTCTTCTGGTTGGCGTCGGGAGCCTCGCTGTCCAGCGCGGTCTCTGTAACACGTGCGCCGTTGGTCAGGCGCAGCTGTCCCTCGACGACAACCCGTTCTCCTCCCTCCAGGCCTTTCGAGACCGCGACGAGATAGCCCTCGACGCCGGCAAGCTCGATATTGCGCATTTCGACGGTCTGATCGTCCTTGGCAGCGAACACGAACGGACCCTTCTGTCCGCTCTGAACGGCAACTGCGGGGATCATCACTGTGTTGGGGCGGACGCCGAGATCGATCCCGACGTCGACGTAGGTCCCCGGCCACAGCTCGAGTTTCTCGTTGGCGAATTTCGCCTTGGCCGCGATGGTTCCAGACGAAAAGTCCACACTGCTGTCCACGAAATCGAGCGTGCCCGTGGCCAGGGCCTCGTCGGTCCCGGGCGCGTAGACCCGTACGGCCGCAGGCGAGGAAGCGCTGAACGCTTTGCGCAAAGCGGTAACCCGATCGGTCCCAGGGGGCCATGGTAAGAAGATGAGAAAGTTAAGCGGTACTGTCCTGGTGCTCGCCGGCGTCTGCGTCGGCACCTATGCGCTCTTGCCCGGCGAAAATACTGTCGCTTCTCCGCCGAAGATGCGGGAAGTATGTACTTGACAAAGCAGACTAGCCGCTCCATATTCATGGCATCCGGTAAGGGGTACTGCCATGAAGCTCGATATCACAGCCAAGATTTATAACGACGAAGACGCCGCCCGCTCCCATTTGGAAGAGCAGCTTTGGCCGGATGGTCCCTTCTGTCCTCATTGCGGTTCCTTCAACAACACGGCGCTGCACGGTAAGGCTCATCGCAAGGGCCTCTACCAGTGCAACGATTGCCGCGAGCAATTCAGCGTCACGGTTGGCACCGTTTTCGAGCGTTCCAAGATCCCGCTCCACAAGTGGGTGCTGGCCTCGCATCTGTTCGCCGCCAGCAAGAAGGGCATGTCGTCCAAGCAGATCGAGCGCATGTTGGGCGTCAGCTACAAGACCGCTTGGTTCATCACCATGCGCCTGCGCGAGGCCGCGACCGATCCCAGTGCAGAGCCCATGGGCGGCGCAAGCAAGGTGCTGGAGAGCGACGAAACCTTCGTCGGCGGCAAGAAGAAGAACGTGCACAAGGGCAAGCCTGAGCCCAAGAAGAAGCCCGTCCATGCCCTTGTCGAGCGTGGCGGCCGTGTCAGCGCCAAGCACATTGCCGACGTAACCGCCGCCACCTTGCGCGCAACCATCGAGAAGACCGCCGACCGCAAGTCTACCCTGAACACGGATGACGCGCTGGCCAACCTATCCATCGGTAAGGACTTCGCCGCACACCGCACCGTTGCCCATACCCTTGGCGAGTATGTCTCCAAAGACGGCAAGGCGCACACGCAGACTGTCGAGAGCTTCTTCGCCATCCTGAAGCGCGGCGTGACCGGCACTTTCCATAGCATCAGCGAACAGCACCTTGATCGCTATGTGCAGGAATTCGCCTTCCGCTGGAACACCCGCGTTGCGCTCGGCGTCGATGACTTTGAGCGCGCTGCTCGCCTTGTTCGGGCCGCCCGTGGCAAGCGCCTCACCTATCGACCGATTGCTGACGGGCAAGAGGAAGGGCCGCTAGTCTCCTAGCGGCCCTGTTCCGTGTATGGTTGCGGCTGCGAGTCGAAACCAAACACGGAGAAGCATACTCCAATGACACCCAAAAATCTCCCGCCCCTAGAAGTCGGGACGACGTATCGAGCACGGGACTTTGCAAATTTTGAATTCGCGGCGCGCGATCTGTATCGGGCGGTAGCAGGCGAAGACACAGCCATTCTTCGCCTTCACTTGGCGAATGCGACCATACTTGAGATACCCGCCAAGGACGAAGATTTGCACTACCTCTTGCGGGTGTTGATGGAAGCTTATCCGTCCGTCGCGAAGGAGCACGCGAAGGTGCGCGGCTGGCTCTAGGCATCTTTGTCCTTCTTCTTCGCCTTGCGCTCCTTGACCAGCTCTTTGTGCTGCTTGGGCTTGGTCTGGAGCATGCGCTTCAGGATCTCATCACCACGCATTGGGTCGCCTTCTGGCGCTTCCGGTTTCTTTGGAGACTTCGTCATGTCAGAGATCAATCGTTTGCTTGCATTCGACCCAGATGCCTTCAAACAGGAGGCGCGAGACCGCGTGTTTATGCACGTCGGTCGTGCGCTGAATGAGTGGAACCGCGTTGAGGAGCTAACCTCCGTGCTGTTCCACCGTCTCCTGCTTTGCGGAGCATACGCGATTTCGTCGGCCGCTTTCTACTCCATCGTGTCGTTCTCAACACGGACATCCATCATGCGGGAGACCGCTAACTGGTACTTTCGATACTCAGGGTTTGAGGCGGAATTAAACCTTATACTGAGTCATCTAGACAGGCTCGCTGGCCGACGCAACAGCGTCGCTCATGCAGTCTGCTATGATAAGACACTTGGGCTGTTGCCAAGCGGGTACCTTAGTCGCCGCGAAATGGACTTCAAACTTATGTACCAAGAGATTTACCGGAATAGGGACTTCACTTTGACTATCCCGGATATCGCCAAGCTGCAGCTCGACTGCCTCTATATGCAGATCTGGCTCCTTAGGTTTCTTGAACGCTCCTACGGATGGCACACATGGCTTTCCAAACGGCCAGAGCTACATCTTCACCGCGTAGCTCGCTATGTCCACCCTGCCAATGAACCGAGTCAAACACCTCAGATTGCAGGACTGCTGCCCCCGCCATAGTCATCTCGGGCGTCACCTCGATGGCAACGCCCGAGTCAGTTTTTGCGTCGGTCTCCGACGCTTTTTTAGCCGCTTCGTTTTGCTTTGTCACGTACATACTTCCCGAAGATGCCTTCAAATGTGAACGTCCGTGCGCCAACACCGGAGGCGGAGATCCCAGCCGACGATGCTGCCGCGGCACCCGCCGCCTTGCGACCGTCCGCGGCCACCCCGCCTGAAGCCCTGAACGTCGCTGACGCGGCGCCGCGAGTACCAATGGGCCAGTACCCGCCCCCCTCTGGGCTTCCTCTCGGCCGTGAGCAGCTCACGCGCGAGATTCAAGTCCAGCTGAAGCGTGCCGGCTGCTACCACGGAACCATCGATGGCGAATGGTCTGTAACGGTCCGTCGGTCCATGAAGGCGTTCACCGATCGCGCCAACGCCACGCTGTCCGTTGCACGACCCCACATCGTCCTGCTGGCCATGCTGCAAAATCATCAAGGTGGAGGCTGCGGCGTGCCTTGTCCGCCCGGACAGGGTTTGGCTGCCGATGGCCGCTGTTTGCCGAATGGCCTCATCGTCGGGATCGCGGAAAAGCTGCCGGCTGGCTCGATCCCTGCAGCGACGGCCTCGCCGTCCGTTGGACAAACGCGCGGCAATGAAGCGCCCATGTCGCTCGCCGGCCCGCCGCTGCCGCCAGCGACGCCTGCGGGACAGCCCGCGAGCGAAGCGACCTCTGCCAAGGCAGGGCGGCGCCACGCATCACCGCCGGTTGGCGCGGTGTCTTCCAGTCACCTTCCGCGCTGGGCCGCGCATGCGTTCGAGAGCCGGTGAATCCGGTCTACCGCCCCGCAGCGAGTCAAAGCGAAGGCGCCTGGAGAATGGCGCATCATCGAGCCGCCTATTCGCGGCGCGCCCAGCTTTGCTCGTCCCCGGCACCATGCTTCGTCCGGCTCGAAGGCAGGAGAGCGGCGGGCTGCCTACCCACTGTTCGTCTGGCCGTTTCAGCGTAGGCGCGGTGCCGCGCGACGGCTGCCTCGTCCCAGGGGTTGCCGCGACAGGTGCAGTCTGCGACGTATTGAGCCCGGTGCAGGAACGCAGTGGGCAGGCTGCGATAGGGGCGGTCGTCGAGGTCGACCATGTCATCGACACCCTGAACAGGGTTAAGGTGCACGAAGAGCCGGGCCCCGGCTGGACAGCTCTGCTCGCACCGCTTGGCATCGGCCGCGAACCGCCCGCGACGAGTCGCGTAGCTGATGGGAAAGTAGAACCCATCGCAGAGCCTGACGCAGAGAGTTCTGTACGTCCCACCGTTGGGCTGATCCTCGCGACGGCGGGGAGGCGGCTCCGACTCGGGCTCGCTACTTCGGCGCGCGCTTTCAAAGATCCGGTCGAACCAATCGGCGTTGACGGGCGTCTCTCCGGCGGTCGTATGCAGGACAGGAGGTGCCCTCCTGGCCCCTGCGGGCGGCGGCTGTGACTGGGATTGCGTTGCCCACGCCAACGCGACAGCCGCAGCTGCGAGGGCGAAGCCACCAAAGAAGCGGAACATTGTGTGTAGGTCCACGGATGCGATCAGATAGCAGAACAATCGCGATGCCGGATTGTTCCCGGTCGCCGTACGCCCAACCTGCTTCATCCGTTGGCGCCACTATGCGGAAAATTCGGTCGAGGGCTCCCGGCACGGATGCTCCGGAATGGCGGTCCACCTCCTCGGATCGGCCATTAAGTATTTTCCGAGTCTGGTTTGCTGTTGGTTCTGATGCTCCCATGGCGATGACCCTCCGGGCTTCCCCTCCCGGCCGGCCCCTTGGGAGGCGCGTTGCCTCTCCCCCTTGGCAACGTCAGTGCCTTGGTTTCAAGGCAGCCATCCCATGGTTAGCGACCTCGGGTCTTCCACGGCCCGAGGTCGTTTTTGCTGCACAGAAGAAAAACGCAGTCGCCAAGTCTCAACTGAAACACCAAGCAAATATCGAAGGAATTCTCTAATGAAACAAGCCATCGTAGGGCTCGCCGGAGCTGTCGCTCTGATGAGCATTGGTTCGATAGGTATGATGGGCATGAGTCCGATGGATATCGCCCAGGCTGCTGAAGAGAGCCAGCGACCTGCCGCGCAGCGAGCGCCGCCCCAGCAGCGAGCTGCACCCCAACAGCGAGCGGCGCCTCAACAGCGGGCAGCGCCCCAGCAGCGAGCTGAAAGGCCGGCCGCTCGCGCGTCCCCGCGGCAGCCTGCTAGGGAAGAGCGTAGCCGCTCGCAACGGCCGGCAGCAGCTCAGCGTGCCCAGCAGCAGCAGGCTGTCCAGCGCCGGGCCGTGCAGGAGAAGCAGAGCGCGGAACGCAATCGTGCCCAGCAGACCCGCCAGGCACAGGACAAGCGTCCGCAGGACAATTTGCGTCAGCGCCAGGCAACGCCGCCTGCGCAGAGCGCCAGCCCGAAGCACGTCGAGCAGGGGCCGCGCCGTTCTGATGGCGCCGACAAGGGAGCCCTGAGCGCGCAGCCCGTGGCCCGCATCCGCGCGACCGACGAGCAGCGTCGCGAGGTCCGCCAGGGGCTGTTTCGGCAGCCCAACGTAGAGCGCATCGCCCGCAATCGCCTGGGCATTGTTCCGGCCGTGGGCAATCGCGTGCCGCGGCGCCATCGCCTGCATCGGTTCACGCCGGCGCTGATCGCTCTTGCTCCGCTCTACGCGGCGTACAGCTACATCGTGGTCGATGACACGATCTGCGTCGTCGACCCTGGCAGCTATGCCATCGTGGACGTGATCGACGGAGGGTCGATCGAGTCCGCCGGCCCGCCCTTGGGGCCCTCGCAGGCCCTTCTGCTCTCCCCGGAGGAGATGCACCTGGTCTATGCCGGCGTACCCAAGGAGCGTGCGCGAACCGAGCTGCGCGTCCGTCTCGCTCTCGGCGCCGAAATTCCACGCAGCGTCGCGCTGTTTGCCTTCCCCGATGCCGTGATAGCGCAGGTTCCGCAGGTTGCGCCCTTCCGCTACGTCGTCGTCGAGAATGATGTCGTGATCGTCGATCCTGCAGACTACGCGATCGCGATGGTGATCTCGGAGTGAGCGGCTCAGCTCACGCTTGGTAAGGCCACATGAGCCGGAGCGCCATGACTCTCGTGGCGCTTCGGCGTGTGTGGGGGGCACACAGCGCGGCCGAGGCGCCAATTGACAAGGAATACCGAGGGGACGCCATGCCGGGCGTCCTCTCGGCACGCGCGCGAGTGAACATTGATCCTCGGGAGGAGACGGGGCTCAGCTTGCGCAACGCAGTTCACAGCTCGCTCAAGCCAATGCGATCCTGGAGCGCCTCAACGCGAAGCTCGAGCACATCGTCGCCGAGCTCCGCCGCGCGCACTTCGGCCGCAAGTCCGAGCGCATCACCGACGACCAGCTGGCGCTCGCCCTCGACGAGCTGGAGACGGCCGTCGCCAAGGCCGAGGCAGAAGCAGAGAAGGCGGACCCGGAACGGAAGGCCGCCGCGGCGAGGAAGCGCCGTGCCAGCCGCGACGAGAAGCTCGATCATCTGCCGCATGAGGAGATGGTGATCGAGCCGGAGAGCAAGGTCTGCCCGTGCTGCGGCGGTGAGCTGCATGTGATCGGCGAGGACACGTCGAAGCGGCTCGATAAGGTGCCGGCCGCCTTGCGCGTGATCGTGACGCGGCGCCCTCGGCCGAGCGCGCGGCGACGCCCTGGCTCTCCAGCACCTTCCAGTAGAAGCCGAAGCCGAATCCCACTGAGATGATGGAGAGGAAGATATAGCCCGCGATGTAGCTAAGCCGGGTGCCGAAGCTGGCCGGCGCGAACATGCGGTCGAGCAGGGAGAAGTTCCAGCCCATGGGTGCGGGTTGTATTGTTGCAAGATGCCTTCGATGGGCGCGACTACCGTCGCGCGTTCGCGCATGAATGATCGCGTCGCGACCCGCGAACCGCTCCCACCCCGTGAACTGCCAGGCCCATCTCATTTCGATCCACACAACGACATGCGTACTTTCCGACTCTCGGCAGCGACTGCCTCCCGTGCTCTCATCTAGCAGGCAGCGGCACAGGGTCTGTTTAGCGTACTCGTAGCCCGCCTGCGATGGCTCGCGTCGCCCCGCCAAGCTGACCATGCTTGCCATCAGCTCACAAGGCGTTGGCGGATAGTTCGGGGTCATATGTGAACCTGGAGCACACGAAAATGAACATGTCTGGTGAAAGTCTTCTCCTCATATTGGTGGTCGGCGTCATTGCAGGATGGTTGGCCGGTCAAATCGTGTACGGCACCGGCGTTGGGCTCGTTGGCGACCTCGTCATCGGAGTAATCGGGGCTTTCATCGGCTCGTGGCTGCTGCCTCAACTGGGCGTCCACCTTGGCGCGGGTATCGTCGCGGCGATTGCCAATGCGACTATCGGGGCCATAGTGCTGTTGTTCTTGATCATCGCGGTTCGCAGAGCAGGCCGCCTTGGTGGAGGTTGGCGGCGTTCGTAGGTCGCATCAGCACGGGCGTCATCGGTGTCGGTCGACGAAGATGACGTTAGGAATCTCGATCGTTGCGCCGCGCTCGCCCGCCGCTGTCGCCTTGAAGTCACCGGCACCGAGACCCAGCGATGCCCGGAAGAAATCCGAGCTATGCTTCTGGAATCGCAACCCGTTGGTGTCAAAGCGCTCCACACCACCGCCAATGAGGTGCTCTCGGTCATCTGTCCAGGCTTGCACGCACCTCCTAGCTAGCGGTCGTCGGTCGGGGAGGCGCGCCACAATGCCAATCGGGGTCTGTTCTCCTGGATACTCGTGGCTCTGCGGCGACGACAATGACTCGTAGATTGGAGGGTGTGACGTGAAGACAGTCCAGATCGACAAAGCGAGCCATTGCGTGAAAGTGCAGCTGGTTGCTTGCTTTGGAATCCTTCTTCTCCCTGGGGACTTTCTGCAGGCCCAGGTCGATAAGAAGGACATCCAAGGCTTTACACTTGGGTCAACCCGAGATCTATTGGAGCAACAGATTGCAAAATTCGTTGTCGGGAAGGTTCGATGCGAAACCGGCTCGCCGCGCGCCCAAAACGCGACACCAGACGTTGTGTGGTTGAAATGCTATCCGAATACCACAACTGTATCTTCGAGTTCGAGTTTTGCCTTCGCTTTTACATCGACATTAGACATACCGGTTGTGAAATGGATGAAGTATGAGTTTCGTACTGAACAACCGGTTTCCGCCGTTATTCAAGCAGCTGCAAAAGACTTTGGTGTTGACTGGCGCCAACCTCATGCGGCGCCCGCTGCTGACGGCCCCATGTGGTTCCTTCCAGGAAATATCTCTTTGCGCGTCATCAGTTACGTTGGAGGGACTCACGCGCTAATTTTGCGGGATGAACAGCTCGAGGAGCAGGAGAAAAAGAATTACGCTCAAAAAATTATGGAACGCTCTCCAATACCTAAGTTCTGAAATTGACGTGTGGGCACGGGGGTCGGGCTCGGGGTTCACGCCGCGCTGCGCACCCGTGCCATGCACTTCGAGCAACGGCGTATGCCCTTCATGCCGCACCGTGGATACAGCCATCACATTGCTGCTCTTGGGCCCTCATCTCACGCGCGCTGAGCGCGCCCATCAACATGCTTGGAACTCCGCGCCTCCTTCACACGTTGTGGATTGGACGTGTTACGACCAAACGTTGGCTCAAATGCTTAAGACTGGTACAATCGTTCTTCCTGGCGCGAAGAGCATCATTGACTGCATCATCATCGAGGTATCGGACAGGTGAGCACACTTGAAAGTTCCTGCTATGGCCGAAATTCCAATACGTTTCGCGTTTGCGGCAGGCAAGCAAGCGCCCCGTAAGGCGTTGGTGGTGTGGTGGGACGTTAGCGCTGTCGGCATCCGCTTTGATGACAAGTAGCCTTTCGGTACCGCCCAGAACTGCGCTCCGGGGCGACGAGAGCGCGACGTCATCGGCCTCGGAGTTTTTAGAGGAAGGAAGTCCCCGGCTGGGCTAAGCGAACCGGTGAAAGAGAGCAGCATCCAGATCGCTGACGTCGAGTCCGTTACCGCACGATTTCAACTTTTACTCGGGTCGGGCCGGCTCCGACCATGCCGAGAATTTCGGCAGCGCGTCGGGAAACATCGATGACGCGGCCCCTTGTGAATGGCCCGCGGTCATTGATGCGAACGGTCACGTGCTTGCCCGTCTTGAGCATCGTCACCCGTACCCTGGTCCCGAAAGGTAGGGTCCGATGGGCGCCAGTAAGCTCATTTTCTGCAAACGGCTCACCCGACGCGGTTCCCTGTCCTTGCGAGTAGTAGGATGCGAATCCGATCTCCTCGCGCTCGCCGGCCGTCGCCTCGCTTGAGGTGAGGCAAGCCAGGGCCAGGGCCAAGGACACAAGCTGCGATCCCATCCATTGGGGGCGGTACATGCGGAAGGATTCCGGCTGGTGGGGGGCAGGCAAGCACTTAGAGCCGTTGCGGCGGCGGCCTTGGCGTTTGGACCACGTCCGGAGACGCCTGTCCGAATGCCCAGTCGGCGTGCCGGACGACCGGCAGGTTAGAACCAACGTCGGCGGCCATAATAGCCCCCGCCAAAGAGAACTAGCAGTGCGATGACGATGAGCAGAAGTGTCGTGGTGTCCATGATGCTCTCCTGTAAGATCTCGCGAACCCTCGCGTGATTTTTCTTCACGCTGTATATAGGCCGGAGGACGCCGGAGCGGACAAGGTTCGGAATCTAACCAGACCCGAGCCGAAGGCCTCTTCCAGAGACGTGCACAGCATCATCCGCCAAATGCACGTTCGCCCCCCGGCACGCTCCTTCATAGGCAGTCTCCGAGTCTGGTTCACCGTCAGCGCTGATGCTCCTATAGCGCTGCGTCCGCGCCGGCATCCGCGAACGCGTTCGCACATCGCTGCCATCACTTCAAAGGAGCCAGTATGAAAGCCACTATCATCCCGGCGCTCACCGCGGTTGTGATACTTGCTTCCGCCGCCGGATTCGCTCAGACGGCGCCTCCGCCCGGAACAAGAGCAGATACCGCGTTTGTGACGGTACAGCCGCAGGGCCAGTGGCTGACAAGTCGATTTGTCGGCCAAGCGGTGACCAATCAAGCCGGCCAAAATATCGGCGACATCAATGATCTGCTGTTCGACAAGGCCGGCCGCATATCCACGGCGGTGATCGGTGTGGGTGGCTTCCTCGGAATGGGAGAGAAGAGCGTCGCCATACCGTTTGGCTCGCTCGCATTCACGGCGGACGCCGCGGGCAAGCGGGTTGTTACGATACCGCTCTCCAAGGAGCAGCTCCAGGCGGCACCAAGTTTCGAGCCCACCGAACGGACGGCTTACATGCGCGCCAAAGAGCAGGCGAGCGAGATGGGTCACAAAGCCATCGACAAGGCCAGCGAGTTGAAAGACATGGCCGGCAAGAAAATCGAAGACATGAGAGGCGGGCCGACCCCCA
>Ga0070694_100000467_pt1 | contig 22129 bp, 15 predicted proteins | sample KBSK1251metaG_FD_65470 | JGI IMG/M metagenome (GOLD analysis project Ga0070694, IMG submission 65470) | Corn, switchgrass and miscanthus rhizosphere microbial communities from Kellogg Biological Station, Michigan, USA - KBS K1-25-1 metaG | ecosystem: Host-associated > Plants > Roots >... | reverse complement strand
GTCCGGCCCCACAGTTCCCTCGGCAACGTGTCCCCCACGGAGTTCGAGCAGTGCACTCGTGACCGGGCACCGAGCCCGATTCTCACCTCTTGATTGGAGGAGAGTCGGGGAGCACGTCGATTCCGCTGAAGTCAGGGCTCCCGCTTCAGTTCTCCTTCACCCAATAAGCACACTTTTCTCTGCCGCTTCCCGATCGAATGCGGTACCTTTGGACCGGCCTCGATTCCGCAGAGGGGGCTCATGCGGTACTGGATCGCATTCTTTTTATCTCTTCTGCGTCAGTAACTGGGGGCACCCGCGATGCAAACGAGCACCTTCGTTGTGAATCCTCCCGACCTACCGAACGTTGATCACTCGCAACTCGCCTATGTCTACGATTGAGTCACATCTTACCCCTGAGCAAGTTCGCGAGGCGCTCGACGTTCTCCGCAAGGAGCGGGACGCCACCGGGCTGAGTCGCCGCGAACTGATCGCGAGTCGGTGGCTCACGATCCTGGGGCTCTGGGTTCAGCCCGCATTCGTTCTGATCTTCATCTTGATGATCGCCGTCACGCTGATCAGCCCGTCCTGGTTGCGGACCAGCGACTTCTCGACGATGGTCCTGATCGTCCCTTTGGGAATCCTGATGTTCATCTTCGCCGGGAGCTTCGTGGTCCTGATCCTTTTGAATCTGACGATTCCTGTAAAGGCCATTAGGCAATGGTGGCTGATGTGGCGGCTCAAGCTTACCGGACAGTTCCAAGCGGTCTGGACGAAGACGCGAAGTGAGCGTCGTCTGAGCCGCCGCGTCACTCTGGTATTCGCTATCGTCTCATGCAGCCTGGCCATTCTCATGTTCATCGGATGGTATATATCTGAAAGACATGGCTTCGACCACTTCATCCTCGCTCTCACCCTCGTCATCTTTCTTACTCCTGGCTTCGCCTGGCTGGGCCAAAGATGCCAGGAGCGCATCGAAATCCTGTCCCATCTGGATCGCCTGAGGGCTTTGGTCTCCCCTCCAAAGGCTGCCGAGATCGGAGGAGTCGCGGGCCAGAGTACGGCCATCACTGCCGACGCCCTCTCACAGGTCGTCCAGATCCAGCGGGCGCAGATCGATCGAGACCGCATGGAGGCCTTGCGTGAAGGACGCGCGACCGGCGTCCCGGCCTACGCCGTTCTCAAGAGCCCTGAGACGCAACGCACCATCCGCTCGCTCGATCTGAACACACGCCTGAGCGTGGAGGACCGCATTCAAGAGTTAGCCACCGAACTTGGGACCCGGGGACCAGCCGTCGGCGCTGCCGAAGCGCTCCGCACTCCGGTCCCCGACACCTCCCTCACACTTCTATGTGCCATCGACAGACAGGCACAGCGGATTACCATCATAGGCATAGACGGTACGCACCCTGGCGAGCTCAACTTTACGAGCACCTCTCGTGCCTGAGACCTCTCCTTTAGAGGGATTCGCGCGCATCGTGACCTCGCCCGCGAGGGACCGACTCCGCACTTTTGATATCACCACCCGCGACGCCCTCAACCAACTCATGGATGACCTTGCCGACAACCCCGATCAGTACCCCTTACGTGTGCGATCAATTTCTCGGGACGGTCGTACTCTTCTCTACACACACGAGCGGCCGCCATTCGAGATCACCTTTGAACTCGACCGCGAGCAAAGGAAGATATACTTCCTCCACTTCGCCGCTCCCCGGCTCGACACGCCAAAGTTAGTCTTCATCAGCTATTGCCATCGAGATCAAGAGTGGGTGGAGAAGATCAAGAAATGGCTGGATCCCCTTGCCCAAAAAGGCCTGCTGGGGATGTGGGCCGACACCGACATCAAACCCGGAGAGGATTGGCGGAAGGCGATCGAGAAAGCTCTCACGGACGCCAAAGCGGCACTCCTTCTAGTTACGCAGGACTTCCTTACGTCAGAGTTTATCCGAACGCATGAGCTCCCTCAGCTCCTCGACGCAGCCAAAGCTAACGGGGTCGTGATCCTCTGGGTCGCCGTCGCTGATTCCCTCTGGAAGGAGTACGCGATCGAGCGATACCAAGCTGTGAACGATCCGCAACGCCCGCTCGCTACCCTAAGACAGGATGAGTTGGATACGACCATGAGAGAGCTCTACACGAAGATAAAAGTTGCTGTCGAGGCGTAGCTATCGCCGAACACCGTTCAAGACCTGCTTGACGTTGTCATCCTCGAATAGGGCTAAATCCCCATCACCTACGTCTATCCCGTGCGCGCCTGGTGGCCGCCGCGGGGTGCTCCTATGCCTGCCCGATGTGAGGCCGTCTGACTTGTATGTGGGAGTATTTGCGTTTCGGTACGGCCATCGGCTATACCCCTCCTCGGACCTTGGGGCCACCGTGACAATCAGGTCCCGAAGGAGACTATGTATGGTGCAGCATACCGAGTACTCCGAGGTGTTCCGGCAACCGACCCTTTGCTGTGAGCGGCCAGGCCCGGCGACGGGCAGGATCCCACGCACCGATGTCACGCTCACCCTTTCTCGTGACTGACGTGTCGCCGGCAACACCAGACACCGAACCGAGCCAAAGGCTGACCGCGACCGGTGACCTTGCCGCGCCGCCTAGCCTGGAAGACCTTCGGTGGGACGCAGCGAACTGCGAGGCCTCGCTAAGGGCGGTGTACCGACATGCGGCCATGGGTGCCGAGACGGCGATCGCTTGGTACCTGAGGTCGAAACGCCCGAAACAACGGCTGGCCCGATCGCTGCGGGGCGGTGCCATTGGCCTCGCCGCCTTGGCGGGACTCATTCCGATGCTCGCCCAGATGTCCACGTCGAGGGCAATCGATCCTGTTTGGGCTTCCATCGTACTCGGTATCGCCGCGGCGCTTGTGGTACTGGATCGGTTCTTTGGTTTCACCACCGGCTGGATTCGCTACATCTCGACGGAGCTTCACTTACGGCAAATCCTCGATGAGTTCCGCCTCGACTGGGAGGCTGAGGTCGCGAGCTGGAAGAGCGCGACACCGACCGACGAACAAGTACAGAAAGCGCTGGCGCGCTGCCGTGCCTTTGTGACACAGGTTAACGGGATCGTGCGGGAAGAAACGAATCTCTGGGTCGCGGAGTTCCAGGATACGCTGAAGCAGCTCGACGAAACCGTGAAGGCGAAGGCGGCCGCGGCGGCGCCTGGCGCCATCAGCCTCCTCGTCACGAACGGTGACCAATGCCAGGGAGACTGGTCCGTCTCCATCGATGATGGAGCAACGCGGAACTCTTCCGGCAAGACGGCCGCCATCCAGGGGCTTGTGCCCGGCATTCATACGCTTCGGGTGGACGGCACAGTCGCCGAAAGGAGAGTGCGCGCCGAGAAGCCAGTAACGGTGCCTGCGGGTGGCGTGACCGGCGTCGAGCTGACGCTCAGTTAACGTGTCAACAGAGTACATGCGGTGACCGCCTGTCACGCCAAGCGCGTGGGGGGCGCAACATCTAGTACACATGTGATTCGAGTCTCACAGCATGGCGCCCCGGCCACACTGACCCTGCAAGGGCGAGAAAGTGGTATCCACCGCTCGGAACCTGTCGTGCGATCCTACCGCAGCCGTCCATCGGCGTCACTTGGAACCGTCGCTTGCCACGCCTTCCCGGACCGTCTTCGAAGTGGACGCCACAGGCTCAAACGGCCTCCATCGCCGCGTGATACTCCGATGAATTCCCTCCATGCCCGTGCTCCACTCTGGGAAGAGGTCGATGACGTGGTACTTCGTCAGCTCTTCCGGTAGAGCGCATTCGTCGAGCCGGACGGGGATCATATGGGACCGGCCGGCCCGATGGAGCTCCAGCGCCACGGCCATCTCCTGTTGGAAGAAGCGCGGCCGCGACAGTGCAGTCTTCGAGAGGCAGGACACGATGAAGTGGTGTTGTTCCATCGCCGAGCGGATCTCGGGCTCCCACTCCACGCCAGCCACAATCTCGTACACATCCTTCCAGACGTTCTGATACCCGATTTGCTGGAGCTCGGTGCGCAGTCGCTCGGAGGGAGCTACGTCATCTCGGGCGTAGGAGATGAAGATCGACGGCTGGGGCATGGCGAAGGGGCGGGTGGTCAGCCGCTCGGCCACCTTCACGAGTCCACGCCCCGCGTCAGTTTGTTCGAGAATCGGCCGGCAGCTCCGGGGGCAGAACTGGAAATCCACGCCCCGCTTGAAGGCCTCCAGGACGTCGTACGGGTCCTGACAGTAGTCCAGGACGCAGCCCCGCGTGTCGTCGTGTTCGACAAGCCCGCACAGGAGGGTCGCGACGAGATCCAGAAGCATCAAGACAAAAGAGTTCGAAAGGAGCACGGCCTTTTCGACGTCGCCCTTGGGGTCCCGCCACGCTGCCTTCCGGGCCCGGGCAGCCTCGTTCCGCGGCTGGCGGAACTCCGAGGCGGCATCGAGGCGATAGAAGAGCGAGATGACCCCGACCCCGGGGAACGCGTCTTTCAGCTCGGGGAACCCGCTGCTCGTGCGGAAGAAGTACTCGTCGTTCTCGTCGTCGTGAAGATTCCCCTGCACCACCGTCACCAGGATGTCCTCTCGGCCCAGCTTGAATTCTTCCTTTCGCGCGTAGACATGCCGCAATGCCTCAACAACGTTGACCCGTGGCGCTGAGATCAACGGATCGTCGCCCAGCAAAAGATCCCGAAACCGTACGACGGGCTGCGCGACGTTGGCCTCATCGCAGAGATAGTGGGTTTCAGCGTGGGAGTGATTGTGCATCGAAATCGCTACGGTAGGCATCGTCCCTCCCCGAGCAGACTATCCGGTCGTTTGGTGGGCAATGCGTGACGGCCGACGTGTGTTCAAACACCCCCGATCACGCGCCGCGCTCCGGCTCGCTGCCTCACGCGGAGTGCCGGCGCCACTCCACCGCAGGCGTTGGCCACGCGCGCATCTGGGCCTCGAGGTCAACCAGGAAGGAATGCCGCTCTGGCGCCTCGATGCCGTAGACGGTAGCAAACACAGACCATATTGCCTCACGCAGCTCGTCACGACTCAGGTCAGCCGGCGCGTACGCAGCGCCGAACTCCTTGTAGGCGAGGGCGAGGCGGGGCGCCTCCTCCCCGTGGCCAGGCAGCGCTGGCTGGCGATAGTCCAGCGCGATCTCCCGGAAGCCGATCCGCCCGAAGATCCGGAGCGCGTCACCCTCCGGCTCGCACTCGATGAGCCAGCCGCGGGCGCCCGTGTCGTCACGCCGCATCTGCTCCTCAATGCGGGCCACGACCGACCGGAGCTTACCTCGACCTCGCAGCGGCGTTCCCAGAACGAGGTAGCCGCCGAAGCCGATCCCCGGCAGCGAGAAGAACGACACCATGCCGCCCACCGGGGCGCCGGGCGCCTCGCGCAATGCCCAGAGGTGGTAGCGCACGCTGGGGCCGAGCCCGCCGCGGCAGGCGACCGCGCGCCGGAATGCTGCCGGATCGATCGCGTTCGCTCCGGGCGGAAAGGCGCTCGCGTATACGGCGAGAACGCTGGCGAGATCTTCGTCGGCGCCCGTGATCTCGGTTACCGAGATCGACACCGCGGGATCGTATCCCACGTAGCGCGCGAGCGGGATCAACCGCACGCGGTCGCGGGCGGCGAGGTGCTCGCGCATCGCCCGGTACTCGGCGTTGGCCTCGGGTTCGGGGAGCCGCATGGCCAACCGGAGGTAGGCACGCACGGTGTCGAGGAGACGCGGGGCGGGCAGAGCATCCGCGTAGGCGTCCGCGAGCGGTTTGACGGCGAGCATGAGGTGGTGGACGGGCTGCTGCGTCTCGGACAGCGCCGGCTGCACGTAGGGGAAGTCCACCTTGCGGTAGCCCCAGGCGCCCCACACGCGGGCGCGCAGGAACGGATCGAAGTTGTCGGCGGAGAGGTCCACACGGAATGGATCGTTGATCTCGGCCACGATGAAGTCGAGGGCGGGGCAGCCGGCGCGCCTGGCATCGGCGGCGAGCGCCGCCTCCGTCTTGTCGAGGAGACGTCGGCCGAGCTCCTCCCCACGCGAGGCGGGCGTCACCACGAGGAACTCGACGACGCCTGCGTTCGGCTCCGCCAGGTAGTCGGCGATAGCACCAGCCAGGACGGCTCCCTCAGATTCGACGACAATGACGTGGCAGGCGTTGTCGCCGTACCAGCCCTCCGCCTTGAGCTCCAGGTACCGCTCGATGTTGGCGAACGACTCCCTCTCATCGGGATCCGGGAACTCGTGGGTGTAGACATCGTCGTAGAAGCGCCGCAGGAGGGCGCGGTCCCCGCCGGCCATGGTCAGCTCGCGAAAGGACAGGGTGGACATGTCGGCCACGCCGGATGGCACTGGCCCTTCAGGGCCGACGACCGCCCTGCCGACTCTGCACCCTACCGAAGCAGGTGCGCGACATGATCATAGTAGTTGACAATCATCTCGGGTAAGTGGCACGCCGAGAAGAAGCCGGCCAGCCCCCACGGTCGCGTCTGCGGCGTTTCGTCGGGACGCGGCAGGACAATGCTGTCCGCGAAGGCCCGATTGGGCTCGGCCGCGACACGCTCGCGCAGCCGGGCCGCCAGCGACTCTTCGACGGGGAACCGCACGTCGCACCCGCAGCCGCTGTAGTCGGAGGCGCCCACAAGGTGGAATCGGATGCCTGCCCCCACGTCCGAGGCGTCGAACATCTCGGCCCGCCCCTCCCATACGAGACGCAGGAGGTGCACCGTGTTCTCCACGAGCACCCCTTTCTGGAACCGCAGCGCGGCGGGATCGCCGATGTTGGCATGCACGAAGACGGGCAGGAGGTCTTCCCACAGCCGGGCGTCACGCATGCGCCGGCGGTCGGCGGGATCGTCCGACCACGTCGGGTAGCGCTTGCTACGCAAGAGGACTGGGCCGATCCCTCGCTCCTGATCGCTCTCCGTCGCCGTGGTGACGAGGAACATCGTCCAGAGGTAGGCGGAGAAGTACACGCGGCTCTCGGGCAGCGACTCGTCCACGCTCACGAGCTGCAGCACCACGCTGTCACTGTCCTGGCGGTGGGCGAGCACCCGGTCGTACACGCTGGCCTGGGCTCCCGCCATGCCGAGCCGGCCATGCGACGGCTCGGGCTCGACACCATCATCCTCGCTGTCCACGAGCACGCGCTCTTTCTGCTGGCGCTCCAGAAAGAACGGCCCCCAGCGCAGTCGGCCGGTGACGACGGCGTACCGGGCGCCGCGGGCCTCCGCGCGGAGGTTCGCCACGATGGGACCGAGCGTCTTGGGCAGGCCGGCCTCAGCCACCAGCTCGATCAGGGGAACGGAGTTGTTCTCGTCCCCATAGCCGTACTGCATGGCCACGAGTCCCTGCCACTCGTCGCACTGGCACACGGGGATGCTCGGTCCCCACATGAGCCAGCAGTTCCATTGCGAGGCCTGCAAGCTCTCGAAGGCACCCCGCCCCTGCCGACTCGGGATCGAGCGCTGGTAGGCGTTAAGCACGGGCCGCCAGTCGTCGTCGAACCGGGAGAGCAGCCCCGCCACCAGGAACTGGGGCGCGAGGAATCCCATCGTCACCCGGATGGGAACGAGCGACATCGTGTCGCTCTCCATGGCCACCCCTTCGGCGATGAGACGATCGAAGTACCGCTTCCAGAGGTCGGCGTGCTCGTTCGTGCGTCCGAAGAATCGCGCGCTCACCTCTACCGGGACACCGGAGAAGTCCTCGGTGCGCGCCCGCTGCCGCAGGTGAGCGAGAAGAGGGCCCGCCTTCCCGCCCTTCTCCGGGATCGCGAGCGTCTTCTCGAGGCTGGCCGGCGATGTGGGCTCGTCGCTCCGGAGGAGTTCGAACTCGATGAAGAAGCGCACCGCGTCGAAAAGTGGGGCGCCCGCCAGGTCCGTGACGCTCTTGAGGTCGCGCACGAGCTTGGCCGCGAGCGCCGCGCCGGCATCGGGCGCCATCTCGGACAGCAGCGTCTTGGTGAGGAGGGCTATGCACCTGGTCTCCGTCATGTCATCCCTCGCGTATCCGTCAGCCTTCGCGACGGGGCCGGCGTCGCCGCGAGGAATGGTCGACTGCGGCGTCACGCCGGCCAGGAACTCCGCGATCTCCTCCACGACCTGCTTGAGCGCCCTATCGACGGCGGGGGGATCTTTTTCGTGGATCTCCGAGAGGGCGAGGTCCCCACGCGGCCGGATCTCGGTGGCGGACAGCCAGTTCGGCCACGCGCATGGCTTGAGGAGAATAGGGACTAGCCGCAGGCCTGACTCGTTGCGGCGCTTCAGCAGGTGCGCCTGCTCATGGTTCCTGATGAAGGTCGAAGCGAGGAACTCGGGACTGATGATGAGGACGGCGAGGTTGGCAGTAGCGAGGGCCTCGTCGATCTCGGGCAGCCATTGGTCCCCGACGCGGATCATCTTCTGGTCGATCCAAATCTCCAGATCAGGGAACCACTGCTTGAGGCCGTACAGGTGCGTGAACACCTGGGGGACGACGGAGTTGTCCTCATGGTCCCTGTGACTATAGCTGACGAAGATGCGCTTGCCGGCCGGGCTCATGACGGCCTGCGGGCGGGCTGTCCGGACTCTGTGACGAGCTCGGCGGCGGCGTTTGCCTGAGGATCAACGGCCATCGCGCAGCACCCGCCTGGAGTTCGTAGTGACGAGAGCTTTTCGATCGGGGCTTCGCGCCAGCCATAGCTTCTAGTGGCATCCCTCGACTCGCCGACTCGCCCCTCTTCCCCATTTATTCGCCTCCTCCCGGTAAACATAGCCGTCGAATATCCAGAGTTCGGGACCCGTGGAATCAGCCGAACATCTCGGGCCGCTTCATGACACACCAGCCTGGCTCCTTGGTCCATGTTCGATCTCCGCTGGCCAAGGGAATAAATGGGAATGCGGAGGTGTGCAATTAGGTTAGGCCATTTCGGAAGGTGCGACAAGCTGCCCCCGTTGCCGTAAGCCTTGCCCCCATGCGCCTCTCAGAGCGGACCCAACCGTCCCCCGGGGTCTTCGACGCCCGAGGATAGCCCACATGAACGCCAGCCGCCTTACACCCTACAGTCGCACCTTGCTGCCCTCGCGCAGTACCGCCAGCAACTCGTCGCGGCGGGGCGTCGTGGCGGCGGTCGAGGTGATTTCCCACAGCATCGCGCTGAAAGGCCAACCCTCCGCCACTGGCTCGTCCCAGAGCTCCGTGAGTGGCGCAAGATCGCGCTGGAAGGCCCACGAGGCCATCCGGTAGCCGCAGGCCATGAGGGCATGGGATTCATCGGGCGTGAAGGCATCGAGGTCCGTCCGAAGGCCCGCCAACGCTTCTTGGAAATCCTTGCGCACACCAGACGGGGACAGCTTCTCCCGATGAAGCTCGTAGGATTCCTGAGAGAACTTGAGGCGAATGGGGTCCGCGTCGAGTCCGGCCTTCATGTGCAGGAACATGAGGGCCCGGAGCAGGCCCGTCCGCTGCCGGGCGGCAAGATCCCCGTAGTTCGCGAGACGCACGCGCTCCATCAGCGTGTCCATGGAGCGTTGCACGTACAGGGCGAGTCCCTTGAGACCCGGCGCCGGCCGCTCCTCCAGCAGCAACTGCCCACAGGCGTCACTCACCAGCAGCACGTTGCAGTTGAGGGCGAGTAGGGACACGGTGCCCTGATTGTCGTGCACGCCACCATCCACGAGCTGCACCCGGAGGTCCTTGTAGGCGCCTTCGATCTCGAGCGGCGCAAACACGCCTGGCACGCAGGCCGAGGCCGCGACCGCGCGGCCCAGCTCCATCTGCCACCGAGCCCGCGGCTCGTACCACGACCATTCCAGGCGCGGGATGCTGTCGGCTGCCTCGTGCACGGCCCAAGGCGACTCGCCCATCCAGGTCGGCGTGAACTGCCAGGCGTGGCCGGTGTTCACGGTCGTGGCGTTGAGTACCAGTACCGGCACCTTATCGGCGCGCAGCCAGTTGTGCCGGCCCGGATGGAAGTCCGTGGAGCCCGCGAGAGCTGGATTGTGGTCGGCTGGCGTGAACGGAAGGTCTTGCATGAAGAGCCGACCATTACCCGGGAGCAGAGGACGGTAGAAGCGCTCCTCGAGGGCACGGCTTGTCTCCTCGGGATCCAGGGCGCCCTTCTCGCCGCTCAGGAAGCGCCACACGACCCTGGTCGTCGAGGGCTGGACGCTGCCTCGCAGGTTCGTCGCGACCGCGTCGAGGAAATGCTGGATCACCCCTCTCACCAGCTCGACGTAGTCCTCGCGTCTCAGGGGTCTCGGCTTCAGCAATCGAGTGCGAAGCGCCAGCCAGTAGCAGGCGCCCACGATGCTGCCGCCGGAGACGCAGGAGAGCACCTCGATATGACGGAGCACGTTCAGCTCGGCCAGCCGAGCGAGCACGCCCAGGTGATAGAACGAGGCCCGGAAGCCGCCTCCCGAGAGGGCGAGGCCTACCTTACCGACAACCGCCGAGCGCACCGCATCGGCGGCGCCGGGCAGCAGCGCGTCGAAGAACCCGCGGATCTCCGGTACCGCCAGCGGGTTCTGTCTCTGGAGATGGACGATGGTGGCGATCTGGCGTGCCGTTGTCTCCAGCTCCCAAGGCGCTGGCTTGTCTTTGAAGCTCGCGACAACCCGGGTGGCCTCGGGGTATCGTCCGAGACCGCAAAGGGCCTCGGCCCGCGTGGCTGTATTGAACCAGGCGCTGCCTGCGGAGACTGTCTCGACGGGAGGCAACTCGCTCAAGATGAGCTCACGCAGCGCCGTTGCGCGCTGTCTTCGCACGATGGGATCGTCGCCGATCTGAGCCAATAGATCATCCATGAAAGCCGCATTGATATGCGGGTAGGCATCCTCCCCAAGGTCCGTGCCGGCGCCCCGCTCGTAGAACCTGGCCGCCTTCCGCAGGTCTCCGATCTGGCCCAGGTCATTCCACCGCCGCTTGAGGATGCCGCCGGCAATGCCCAGCGTCTCGGCATCGCCCTCGAGCGCCGGATCCTCGAGATCGAACTCTTCGGTAAGAATCTCCAGCGCGCGGTCGTGCCGCAGCGCCGCGCTCAGCTCGAGATCCTTGCTGGTGAGGAGCGCCTCCTGCTGGCACAGCCTGTGCCTCGTCGTCCGGTCGGCCGGCGCCTTGTCCACCAGCCCCCTGCCGTCCCGCACCCGCTCCAGCACGCGACGCGCGAGCGAGATCTCGTCTCCCTTCTTCAGGCCCTTCCAGAGCGTGTTGGCCTGGTCGAATGTCAGCGCCGTGCCGGCGAGGAAGGCGCGGGCACGATCCGTCAGCTCGGGCATGGTCGCCTCCTTGGCGTCATCCAGCGCCAGGGAATGATCGAGGGCCACGGGCCATCTTTAGGCGCAGCACGGTCGTGGCAACTCTACGCCGGTGTCCTAGACCTGCGCAGCAACGCCGCTTCGATCTCGCCCTCCCAGGGGACCTGCTCGTTGCGGCGCTGGCGCGCTTCCCGGATGAGGCGCAGGTTGTGCCCCGTCGTCTCGGGCTCCCAGGGCTCGCGCACGGCCGCCATCGCGTCGGCCAGCGCCGCAGTCGCACCCGTCTCGTCCTTGCCGAGGACGGCCAGCTCCAGAAGGGTCGCGTGGTCCCAGTAGTCCGGCTTGCCTGCGGCGACGCGACGCTGGACGACATAGCGGACCACCGGGATGAGCGCTTCGCGGCGCAGGTCGGGCGGATCTCTCAGCTCCATTAGGGTGACGGCATTGACGCCCGGGTAGGCATCTCGCAAGTCTGCCTCGAAACCCTTGAGGTACGCGCCGATGGCCTTGTCCAGGAGCCCACGGGCGAGCATGGACTCGCCGGCCTTCGCTGCCCCTTCCCAGCGATCCTTGTAGACGCGGCCGAGGATGCCGTAGGTCTCGCTGCTCGGGCCGCGCTCGTCGATGAGCCCGGTCAGCACTCGCTCCGCCTCGTCGCCGCGCCCAGCGCGATTAAGCGCGAGGCCGAGCTGCTCGCGAACCATCACCGTGGCGGCCAGCGGTGGCGCCATGCGATCGACGAGTGCGATCATGTCGTCCCAGCCCTTGACGGCCCGGTAAGACAGGAAGAGATCGACAACGACCCCGGACTCGGCATCGGCGATCGTGCCGAGCTGGGCTGCCACCGCACGCACCGCCGCGACACCCTGCTTCCGGGCGGCCGCGAGCCGCTCTTTCACTTGCTGCGAGTAGCGGACCCGGTCGCGGAAGACGTCGGTCTTGAGCCGCTGGATATCCGGAAACCCTTCCACGAGCTGAAACACAGGGCTGTCAGGGACTGCCGTCCTTGCCTCCTTCAACCGAACAGCTAGCGCAGCCCGGGCTAGGTCCGCGTCGGCAGGTGTCCCGGCCGGGGTTAGCTTGTAGGGCAGCGCGCGCAGCGGCGCCGCGTCGAAGGGCAGCTGGCTGCCACCCTCGGCGAAGATCAGCACCGTGCTCCACTGGCGCACCGCGTGGCGCAGACCCAACTCGTAGAACACGTTGGCATTCGCGGTGGTGAGATCGGCCACCGCGTACTCGCACAGGATCAAGCGCTCGTACATCGGCTTGTGGATGATGCCGCCAGTCATCTCCTCATCGGCGCGCAACGGCTCAAGGTCCGCCTGCTCGATGGCGGGCGCGATGAGGTCCTGGTAAACGCGGTCGAAGTCCACCATGCGACCGGCCGCGTCCGGCTTGCGGCCGAAGGGCATGAGCACGAAGCAGAGAGGACGTGTCATGGTCTTACGTCACTCAGGTCCCGGGCCCGGGGCTGATGAGGCAGACGGTCACCGATGTCCGAGCAATCTTCTCTCTGATCTTAGCCGTGATGTAGCCATCAGCGTTGCTGTCAAAAGGCATCCGGACGTATTCGTCGTAACACTCCAGACCGTAGTTGGGGTTTGCGGCGAGCAACCGGAGCCCGTTGACGCGCTCGCGGTGTTCAGCGAGGACGCTGAAGAACACGCGCTCATTCCTCCCCCCGGTCAGGATCGAATTGGTCTCCGGTGTTGAACTTATTGTCCGTGTCTGCCATGGATCACCCCGCCGCCAACTCGGTCTGGTTCTACGTAACGCCTGCTGGCGAATCCTGGGGGCTCGCAGGAGCAACTGTCAAGCGCGATGATGTCCTTACTGGGCAGCCGGAAGCATCAGGAAACCGCCCAAAACGGCACCTGCTTATGAGGCAGCGGGTAATCCCTGCATTTCTGTCCCCAATCCCCCGATCTCGAGAGTTGATGTCGCGGCTCGGGCAGAGCCGTACACACGACTCTCTCCGTTACCGACTGTTCGGCAGGACTCTGCCTCCCGAGCTCCCAGATACATTGACCTGTGGGTCACTGCTTCAAGGGTCCAGACACCCGGAGTGAGCGACAGTGGACTGAATCGGCCTAGCGATATTCAGAGGCACCTGCAGCGAAAGGCCAAAGAGGCCCGCCCGTGAGGGTGATCGAGAAGGTGACAGTCGGAAAGCGCGGCGACGGCAGTTTGATTCGCGTCGAGGGTCAGCCGAATTGGTTCTCCCTGATTTGCGTCCGAGGCAAGCAGCACGAGATCTCCACCGGGACGCCGGATCTGAAGCTTGCCAAGCGTTTCCATCGGCAGAAGCTCGACGAGCTGGCGGCTGACCGACAAGGTCTCAGACAGTTCACGACTCCACAGCATCGGCAGCTCCACTTTGGTTCTCTGTTGGACGATCTCGTGTCGGACTACAGGGTGCGTAGGGTCAAGTCCCTCGGCTCCGCCCTGTCCCACATCAAGCCCTTGAGAGACCACTTCGGCGACTGGCGCGCGGTCGACATCAACTTCCGGGCGATCGAGACCTACATCACCAAGCGCCGCGAGAACGAGAAGGCGAACGCGACCATCAATCGGGAACTCGAGCTGCTTCGCCGCGCCCTCCGCCTCGCGCATGATCGGCAACTACTGCCGTCCATCCCTAAGGTGCGGGTGCTACCCGAGAACAACACGCGGCAGGGCTTCTTCGAACGGCCCGACTTGGAAGCGGTGGTCGCTGCTCTTCCCGATTCCTTGCGGGACTTCACCCGGTTTGCCTACCTCACGGGCTGGCGTAAGGGCGAAATCATCTCCCTGAGATGGACTGACGTGGACCGGGACGCTGGTGCTATTCGACTCCGTCCCGAGGCAGCCAAGACTGGCCGGGGCCGCACCGTCATGCTCGAAGGTGATCTGGCCGAGCTGATTGACCGCCGCTGGGAGGCCCGGCTCTTGGAGAAGAACGGCAATCTTCGCGTAACTGCCCTGGTGTTCCACCGGGAAGGCCAGCCTGTCGGCGATTTCAAAAAGGCCTGGGCGACCGCCTGCCGGGCCGCCGGCGTCCCGGACAGGCTGTTCCACGACCTGCGTCGCACGGCTGCCCGCAACATGGTGCGCGCGGGCGTCCCTGAGCGTGTCGCCATGGCAGTGACCGGGCACGTAACCCGTTCGATGTTCGATCGCTACAACATCGTCAGCGAGGACGACCTTCGCATGGCGGCTCAAAAGACGACGATGTACGTGGATACGCTGCCCACCACCCGCAACATCCAGAAGCTGTAGCTTCTCACTGATGGCTCGAGGGCCTTTCTCCCCGACCGCGTAGGGTTGGCCTCCTCCCGTCGGCCGGTCGCATCCGCGAGGTCAACTCCGTGGTCACGAGGGCCTTGGTAGTTCGGTAGTTCCTGCTCACTCATCGCCCAAGACATTTCCTTCCAGTTTCGGACAGCTCCTTCCATCTCTAGATTAGACTGGGGACACCACGCCTGTATCCGAACGCTTGCGAAGTCCCGCCTTTAGGGGACAACGCTCACTCCGACCCGGGAGGCGACTACGTGGTTGACTTCACAAAGAAGCTGGCCAGGACGGCAGAGAAGAAGCCAATCAACCCGGTCGAGATCTACGAGTCGTTGGATCGAGCCTCGGACAAGGGCCCCCTCCGCCCAGTGCAGATCGCGGTTCTCAATGAGTGGCATGAGAACCGTCGAGCCGAGAAGAACGTCATCCTCAAGCTGCACACTGGACAAGGGAAGACCCTTATCGGTCTTCTCATCCTTCAAGCAAAGCTCAATGAAGGCAACGGACCGGCTCTCTACCTATGTCCCAACAATTTCCTTATCGCCCAGACCTGCGAACAAGCGGCGCAGTTCGGCGTGAGCGTTGTCACAATCGCTGGTGAACTGCCCGACGCATTCGCCAATTCCAAGTCCATCCTGATCGCGTCGGTCCAAACCCTCTTCAACGGTTTGACCAAGTTCGGACTCGGAGCCAAGTCGCAGGACGTAGGCTCCCTCGTCATGGACGACGCCCACGCCTGCATCGATGCGATCAAAGAGCAGGTCTCCATCAAGATCCCGAGGGACATCGGTGCGTTTGGCGAGATCATCTCGCTGTTTAACAGTGCGCTGAAAGAGCAGGGCGTCGGCACCTATGCTGATCTCGTCCGCCACGAGTACGACGCCATCCTGCCGGTTCCCTATTGGGAATGGATCGACAAGGCCGCGGACGTTGCCGCAATCCTCTCCCGGTACAGCGGCGAGGCTCCGATCAAGTTCGCCTGGCCTTTACTCAAGGACATTCTCCAAGACTGCCAGTGCGTTGTTTCCGGTACTTCGCTGGAGATTTCCCCCCACCTTCCGCCGCTGCACCGTTTTGGGTCGTTCTTCAAGCCGACCCATCGTGTATTCATGTCAGCGACGGTCACCGACGACTCGTTTCTTGTAAAGGGACTCCGCCTTCCAGCCGATGTCATCAGGAAACCGCTCGTCTACGATAAGGAAAAGTGGTCGGGCGAGAAGATGATCCTCATCCCGTCTCTCATCGACGACAGCCTCGACCGCGGAGCGATCGTGGAGATCTTCGCCAAGCCGAGGACCGCGGCCACGTTCGGACTCGTTGCGCTTTGCCCAAGCTTCAAAGGTACACACGACTGGCAACAGTATGGTGCCGACGTTGCTAATACCAGCAACATCGAAGAGAAGATCGGCAAGCTCAAAGACGGTGATTTCAGTCACACGCTCGTCGTTGTGAACCGTTACGATGGCATCGACCTGCCTGATCGCGCCTGCCGTATTCTAGTCATGGACTCGCGTCCGTATTCGGAATCGGTCCTGGATAGGCTTATGGAACGCTGTTTGGGCAACAGCGAAGCTATCTCCGTGAAGACGGCGAGAAAGATCGAGCAAGGCCTCGGGCGCAGCGTGCGCGGTGAGAAGGACTACTGCGCGATCATCCTCACCGGTCCGGAACTCATCAAGCAGATTCGCACAGCTGCATCGCGGCGCTTCTTGTCCGCCCAAACAAGAACGCAAATCGAAATCGGCCTAGAGATCGCCGATGACGCGAAGGCTGAGGGAAAGGATCCGAAGTCGTCGCTCGCGGCTCTGATCAACCAGTGTCTCCGTCGCGACGACGGGTGGAAGACCTTTTATATCGAGAGAATGGATTCGATGGATGACAAAGGCCTTCGTCATCAGCGTCTCGAGATTTTTGCACTCGAACTGCTCGCCGAGCAGAAGGCCGAAGAAGGGTTCTTTGAAGAGGCGTCGGCCATGGTTCAGGACCTAAGCGATAGGCACGTTACGGAGGACGCTGAGAGGGGATGGTATCTGCAAGAGATGGCGCGTCTTGTCTACAGGAGCAGCAAGGCGAAATCGAACACCTACCAGATCGCGGCACACCGGAAGAATCGCTACTTGTTGAAGCCGCGCGAAGGCATGGTGATCGAGAAGATCGCGCCGCTCAGCCAGAAGCGCGTTGACAACGTCATAGACAATATCAAGCGGCTCAAAGCCTACGAGGATCTCGCGCTGTCCGTCGATGAGATCGTGTCGAAGCTGGCGTTCGGAGTTGACGCCGATACGTTTGAGAACGCGCTGGACCGACTCGGAAAGTTATTGGGATTTGCCTGCGAGCGCCCCGATGCCGAATGGAAAGAGGGTCCCGACAATCTGTGGTGTCTCCGTGAAGGCGAATATCTGCTGTTCGAGGCTAAGAGCCAGGTTCTTGAGACTCGCGCCGAGATCGTCAAAGCCGAATCTGACCAAATGAATCGCTCGGCGGCGTGGTTTGTAAAGAACTACGCGACATGCAAGTCGAGAAACCTCCTGATTCACCCGGCACGCAAACTGCACAGCGCGGCGGCGCTGTTGCAAGACGTCGAAGTATTAAGGAAGGGGCAGCTGGAGAAACTGGTGGCCAACGTCCGAAAATTCTTCGGCGAGTTCAAAAGCCTCGATTTCAAGGATCTCGCGCCGGGATCCATCCAGAAGCTGCTCGACACGCATGGACTCGGGATCAAGGACTTATGGGTGAAGTACGCTGAGAAGATCCGCACGTGAGCAGTCGCGACCTGGTGGCCGCCTCGAGGCGCCGGGGATAGGTTGCGAGCATTTTCGTGGCGACTCCACGGCAAGCCACCCGCCGAAGGTGACGTCGCAGCGCAGACCTGGTGTCACCGGTGCGTTATTGCGGCACACGCAGACCCAGATTCGCCAAACGATACTCCATCGCCTGGGTGCTCACCTTAAACGACCGCGCCAACTCCTCGATTAACCACTCGTCCGACACCAGAGAGCGCCCCCTCGCCGCCCGTCGTTGAACCTCGCGCACAACTAGGTGGCTGGGCATCAACAGAGCAGCCGCGAATCCGTTGGCCTCGATTTCTTCCTTATCGGTGGCGAGACTTGACTTTCGATCTCGAAGGTTCACACGAACCAGCTTGTCAACAATGATCGGCCGGCCCGGATGGAGCCGCAGGTGGCCGATCTCGTGGGCTACCGTGAATCTTTGCCGCGTATACGCGTGTGCGGAGTTGACACCAATCACAACACGATCGCCTTCTCGGTAGAGCATTCCAGAGATGTTGCCGTCAAAGGGTTCGTGAGTGAGTTGTGCGCCCAGTTGCTTGGCGAGTTCTTCGACCGGCACGGGCAGATCCTTGATTCCCGCGGTCTCTAGCAGTTGTCGCGCTTTCTTCTCGACCAGGCTCATTGCCTCCTCCTGAGATAGCGGGTTCGGCAACCGTTACTACGCGCGTTACCCAACTCTGGTCCTCTGCCGAGACACTGCCCAAGAGCTTAGGTGGGACGGCCTTCTCTTTCGAGGTGACGTTCTCCTCTGGGAGGAGCGCTGCAGGCTTCGTGCCGACAGCGGCGGCGAGCAAGTGAACCATGTGGAGAGGAACGCGCTGCTGGCCGCGCTCAATGTTGCTCACTGATGTGCGCTTGAGCTTCACGCGGGCTGCGACGGCTTCCTGACTCAACCCGGCGTCCTTCCGGGCGTTTTTGAGTCGACGGCCGAACTCCTCGTAGAACCACTGCACGCTTGGGATTGTGCACAATCCGCTGTCTAATGTCAATGACGCTGACATGTCAACCAGCCTGACGTTATTAGTACCTCTAGACGGTGTGGTTGACTGCCCAAACGCAAGTGAGGTAGCGTGGTGATCAGCCATTCATGCTCGGCTTTAGCGTGACGGACGTTGACGAGAGCGGTGGGGTGAGATGCAGACACTAAGCCCGCATGCCTGAGGAAGCGGTCGACTTCGGCTTGCTGGGCGCTCCTGGCGAGAACCAACGCTAATGGCGAATCGTGCTGCTCGTCGGCCGTCAGGCCGGAAGACCAATGAGCGCTACCCCGCCGCTCGCGATGTCACACGGCACGTCGCGTCTTCCATTCAGTGCATGCTGTGGGGCCAGGCTGCCGGCCGGTGCGAGTTTGCCGGGTGCAACAGACCACTGTGGAAGTCATCCGTCACCCAGGAACAAGTGAACATCGCCCAGAAGGCGCACATCTATTCCTTCAGTAACGACGGGCCGCGCGGGAATCGTAGAATTTCAAAGGATCAGCTCAACAGGCTCGGAAATCTCATGCTCGTGTGTCATGGCTGCCATCGGAAGATGGACGCTAGGAAGGATGGAGGGCGGTATCCCGCTGCACTCCTTCAGCGAATGAAGGCTGCGCATGAGCAGCGGATTGAGCTTGTCAGCGGGATCGCGGCCCACAGGAAGAGCCACATCCTGCTCTATGGAGCGAACGTTGGGGACCACAGCTCGCCGCTCAACTACCAGGAAGCAGCCGAGGCATTGTTCCCGGCGCGCTACCCTGCGGCCGACGCTCCTATAGAACTTAGCACCCTCAACAGCGCATTCTCGGATCGGGAGCCTGGCTTCTGGGGCGGCGAGGCGGAAAACCTAGTGCGGAGGTTCGACCAGCGCGTCAGGGAGCGGTTGGCTGCTGGCGACATCGAGCATCTTTCAGTCTTCGGTCTCGCCCCCCAGCCGCTCCTCGTTATGCTCGGTAGCCTGCTCGGTGACATCGTGCCCGCAGACGTCTATCAGCGGCATCGTGAGCCGCCTACCTGGAAGTGGCCGGCTACCGCGCTTACGGTTCCGTTTGAGATAAGGGCGCCTATTGCGACGTCCGGCCCGCCGGCCCTCGTCTTAGCCCTGAGTGCTACTGTGACACCTGACCGGATCACCTCCATCCTCGGAACCGACGCGAGTATCTGGACCGTAACAGTGCCCACCCCTCACAACGACGTCGTAAAGTCGCGCGAGCAGGTGTCACGATTCCGATCACTGCTCCGACCTCTTTTCAATCAGATTAAGACCGCGCACGGTCAGGCCACTCCCCTACATGTGTTCCCGGTTGCCCCTGTGTCCGCTGCCATCGAATTCGGCCGCACGCGCTTGCCGAAGGCGGATATGCCCTGGCGGCTTTACGACCAAGTGAATGCTCGTGGCGGATTCGTTTTTGCCCTATCCATTCCCAACGGAGCCTGACGATGCGTACAGAGAATCGCCTGGTGACGACGCTGCTCGACATGATCGTCGATGGACTGGACATCCCGAAGTCCTACTACGAAAAAGCGGTTGAGCGGCACAGGTCGTTGGGAGAATGGCTTTGCCGGCCGGAGTCAAAGCTTGCCGCCTTCCGGCCGTATGTCTACCCACAGGGCTCTTTCCGATACGGTACCGTGATCCGTCCGCTGCTTGCCACCGAGGCGTATGACCTCGACAACGTAACCACGCTCAAGATCGCGAAGACCGCGATGACCCAGCAGCAGATCAAGCAACTCTACGGAGCGGAGATCAAGGAGTATGCAAGGGCGCATGGCATGCTTGCACCCGTCGAGGAAAAGAACCGCTGTTGGCGTCTCGCCTACGCCGACGAGGTCAACTTCTATCTGGACACGCTACCCTGTGTCCCCGAGGACCAGGACGTGATCCGCGTTATCGTCTCCCGCGGCGTGCCGCTTCACCTTGCCGCTCTCGCCGTCGCCATCACGGACAGGCGCCATCCCCAGTACGATCAGATCACCCGAGCTCTGCGGAGCAGCAATCCACGCGGATTTGCAGCGTGGTTCGAAGAGCGTGCGCGGCCGTCGGCCTTCGGGCGGATGCGCCACCTCGTGGACCTGGGGTTCTACGATTCAGTCGAGAATGTGCCGCTGTACGAGTGGAAGACACCGCTGCAACGGAGCATCCAGGTGCTCAAGCGACATCGTGATGTGATGTTTCGGGACGATCCTGGCACAGGTCCGATCTCGATGGTCATCACCAATCTCGCAGCTCACGCCTACGCCGAGGAATCCGATCTTTGGTCGGCGCTGCGAAACATCATAGAGACAATGCCGCAGTACGTGAACTCGACACGGCCGCGCGTGCCGAACCCTGCCGACCCGGCAGAAGACTATGCCGACAAGTGGGCTATGGACCCGACGCTGGAAGACAACTTTTGGGCGTGGCACGCTCAGGTCAAGGTCGATGTCGACAGGCTGCCCGCGCTCATCATGGGCAGAAGCCTCGTTGCAGATGTCCGGCGCATCTTCCGAGCGGATCTCACTCAGGACCAGCTCGAGCAGCTTGAAGCGCACAAAGCTCCATCGATGCCGGCAATCGTACGTTCAGCCGCGGTGCTCCAGATTCCCACTGCGCCAAGGCCCTGGGGCGACCATACCTGAGTCCGTCCGCGAGCGAATCGCCCGCTGGCGGCTCCAGGACTTGCTGCTCAAATACCCTGGTCTGCGGCTTGTCCCCGGAGTCCGCGGGTGGGTGAAGGTGGCTGGAGCCTTGGCCTTCTGCGCAGAGGGATCCGACAAGAAACGAATCGAAGACGAGTACCTGGTTGAAGTTTCAGTACCAGAGAGCTTCCCCGAACGCGTCCCAATCGTTCAGGAGACGGGAGGGCGAATTCCCTCCTTCTTCCACAAGCTCGACAACGGCGCCCTGTGCCTTGGGTCGCCGACCCGCCTGCGTCTCATTCTCCGTGAATCGCCGTCCCTGCTTCACTTCGTGGAACGGTGTGTCGTCCCCTACCTCTACGGCTACTCGTACTTCGAGAAGCACGGTACCCTGCCATTCGGTGAGTTGAGGCACGGCGCCGCCGGCATTCGCCAGGATTTTGCGTCTCTTCTCGGCATCGACGAAGAAGATATCGAAGAAGATATCGTTGATGGGTTGGTCCGACTCGCCTCGATGAGGAAGCGACATGCGAACAAGCAGCCGTGTCCCTGCGGCAGTCGCCGGCGCCTCGGCCGATGCCATCACCGACCGGTCAATCGTCTCCGCGGCGGCCTTGGCCGCCAGTGGTTCCGCAGCTGGCATGCCATGCTCTCGCACAACACCGATGGTCGACATTGGGACGGAAAGGCGCGCTGGACCTGATTCCTGGGTGAAGTCTGGGTAAAGCGAAGGGGTTAGCGGCACTTGCGTCCGCTGACCCCTCGTTGTTCATGGTGGCGGGGGCTGGATTTGAACCAGCGACCTTTGGGTTATGAGCGCGAGGCCGGCCGCAAGGCCAGGCGAGACCAGTCGCAAGCAGTTGAAGTAGCCCACCACGCCAGCCACTCAACGCGAGGCCGATCGACGCAGTCTAGACTGCTGTCGTGCACAGCACGTACACACCGCTGCTGGCCGCGGAAATGCGTTTGCCTACCTTGGCTTTCTTCATGACGCCACGAGACTTTTCGTTTCGAGTCTACGCTCAAGGATAGAATGAGGGCAACTCATGAAGCGTGCCATGGCCCTGCTCGGCTCCGCGATCTTTCTGGTGATCGCTCCGGGAACCCTCGCCGTGTACGTTCCCTGGACCTTCACCCGCTGGCGCATGGCGCCGCCGCTCTTCGGGTTTTCTTCATTGCGCATTTTGGGCGGGCTGATGATTGCCGCCGGGCTGCCGGTTCTGCTCGACTCCTTCGCCCGCTTCGCCATTCAGGGCCTGGGGACGCCGGCGCCGGTCGCGCCTCCTCAG
>Ga0070694_100000466_pt1 | contig 22129 bp, 19 predicted proteins | sample KBSK1251metaG_FD_65470 | JGI IMG/M metagenome (GOLD analysis project Ga0070694, IMG submission 65470) | Corn, switchgrass and miscanthus rhizosphere microbial communities from Kellogg Biological Station, Michigan, USA - KBS K1-25-1 metaG | ecosystem: Host-associated > Plants > Roots >... | reverse complement strand
GTCGCGCGCGTGAGATCCACCCAGAAGTTTCCAATCGCCTGCATCTCGCGCCGCGCGATGCCGCGAATGAACGCGATCGCGAGCGCGATGCCTGTCGCTGCGGATGCAAAGTTGTGATAAGCAAGACCGGCCATCTGCGTGAGGTAACTCATCGTCACTTCCGGTACATAGGATTGCCAGTTGGTATTCGTAGTAAATGACGACGCTGTATTGAATGACGAACCAACAAAGCCTCTGGAATCTACGCCGGGCAGGTTCTGCGGATTGAACGGCAAGCCGCCCTGGAGCCGTTGCAATAGATAAAGCAACAGCATCGAAACAAGACTGAACAACAACATCGCGACCGCATACTCGGTCCAACGCATCTCACGCGCTGCGTCCACACGCGTTAGCCGGTAGATCAACCTTTCGACTGGTCCAAGAACCGGATCGAGAAACGTACGCTCGCGATTGAAGACGTGCGTCATGAAGATACCCATCGGTTTCGTCACCAGCAGAATCAAGGCGAAAAAGAAAAGGATCTGTAACCAGCCATTAAGAGTCATAAAGTCTTAAAACTTCTCCGGACGCAGCAGCGCATAAGCCAGGTAAAAAAGCAGCAGCGCTGACACAACTAAACTGACAACAGTTTCGGCGTTCATCGGATACTCCTATTGCAATTTTTCACAGCAGCGCACGTACGCCAGCGCGATCAGGAAAAAGCCGATTGTTACGCTCACAAATAACAGGTCTGACATCTTCAACTCGCCTTTATTAATCTGAGATTTCTTAGTCTCGCCTCACGCTCTTTTCGCCTGGTGCGAAGTGTGCGCCAAACAATAAAGTGCGCAAGGTACAGCGACCCGAGTAGTGACAAATCCCTTAATATGTTGTTTATACGGAAGCCTCTTCTCATGATTTTGCTACCTCGGCGCCGGTGAATCGAACGTTAATATCGTTGCGAAAATTAATAGGTTTTGCCGCGGTGTTATGCCCACGACACCGGAACTTACTTCAGCGCCTCTGAAGAAGCCTCCATCAGGACCACGCGAGTCATCCCAGCGATGTTCGAGACGAAAGATCGCGTTGGACCACTTATACGGAACTCGATATTCAAGTGTAGAGGTGAAGGCTTTTACTGTTTGCCTGGCTAACGTCCAACGTCCATCTCGATCCCAAAACACTTCGGGACGAAATGCGATACTCCAGCGATCATTCAACGTCCAGCGTGCCGGTAACTGCCACGACATCATCAATGCACGTGGTCTACCGGGAGCATCAACACGTTCCGTAGAAAAGATGTAATCGGTTGCGAGCGTGAATTTTTCGGTTTTACGTTCGACGATCGTGTCCGTCAGGAAACGCCAGAACTCGAATGCGGTGTTCCGCTGATGTGGTCCAAAGAGAGTGGTCTGCTTGAGAGCAACGCGTGGCGTGACCTTGTACGCGAGCTGACCACCTGCACTCGGTGCGCTATTGGCCCTGGCCAGATGCCAGTACCCATTAACCAGGAAGAACGTGCCTGTGAGCTTCTCCGTAAATGGATAACTCGCATTAGCACCCATCATTAAATAGGGTGTAAAGTCAGCTCCCCATGGTCTCGTGTAATTGAAATTATCCCTGCCGTAGAGAGAGTCGTAGCCGATCAAACTGCTGAAGATTCCAGCTTGCAGCGTTAGTCCCTTCCCCACCGGCGCGAGATAAGAGACGTTCGTTGGACCAAGCTGTCGCAGGAATTTGTAACCGGCGATGTTGGGCGCGGTCGCAGAGAATCCAAAAAACTCTGCGTCCTTGCCCGCGTGTACTGTCAATTCGACGCCCCAACGAGAATCTGCAGAAGGTCTCTTTCTCGCGTAGACCCCCGCCATATTCAGCCAAACATTGTCCGTGCGGAACGTCGTTCCACGGCTTCGGAACAGGCGGTTTTCAGGATGATTGAAGTTAAGCAGGTAAGCCGAATCGACGAAGCCTCCCAATTGCCATTGACGGTCGGGTTGTTGCTCCTCTTCTTTTGGTTGAGCGTTTAGACTGGCGGTCGCGGTGGAGACTACGAGTAAAAGGGTTATCAATCCCAGAATGACTTTCATGCTCTCGAACCGGATCGCCTGACTCTTGTGTCTCTCAAATCCATGAAGTGGCCACCGAGGATGAGAATCGGAATTCCTACAATCAGAAGGACAATGCCGATACCATGTACCAACGGATGAAGTTCGGCGTTGAGCAACCAGCCGGTGGTGAAGACAAAGCCAGTCGCAAGCGATAGAACCGCACCCCCGAAACACACGACCGCAGCCACCTGTTCCCACGTGATCCGTTCGCCCTCAATTCTTTCTTTCATGCCTCGAACTTACGCTCGTGTGCATAAAAAGGGGGTAAAGCTTTTATAAAAAGTTCGTAAAGACGGGTTAGCCCTTTTTGTGCCTTTTTGTGGCTAAACCCCGGGGTCGAAGCGGTAGCCTATCCAGGGTTCGGTGAGGATGTAGCGGGGTGTTGCGACCTCAGGTTCGAGCTTCTTGCGCAGGTTGCCGACGAACACGCGCAGGTACTCATTTTGCTCGACGTAGTTGCCACCCCACAGAGCGGCAAGTAACGTGCGATGTGTCAGGACTTTTCCGGAGTGTCGAATGAAATACACAAGCAGATCGAATTCCTTCGGCGTCAGATGGATCGGTTTGCCACGCACTGTAACTTCGCGTGACTCGAGATCCACGTGAAAGTCGCCGGCGTCGAGGATCGTCTGGGCTGCTTCGTTTGTGGCGGGAGCCTTTGCGCGTCGTAGCGATGCTCTGACGCGCGCGAGTAATTCATCAATCCCAAACGGCTTCGTAACAAAATCGTCGGCGCCGAGGTCCAGAGCTTCGACTTTGGTTTTCTCTTCGCCTTTCGCGGACAGAACTATGATTGGAACTTGCGAGATCGCGCGCAGCCTTCGACAGAGTTCAAGACCATCGACATTTGGCATCGCCAGATCAGTGATTACCAAATCGGGATGCCAGTTAGTGAACGCTTCGAATCCAGCCAATCCATCTGCCGCTGCGCGCACGTCGTAACCGCGCGACTTGAGCCCCGTGCGCAGCACGCGCGTCAGTTGGGGCTCGTCATCCACTACTAGAATCCTTGGCTGATCACTCATCGCATCTCAACTGTGGCCGCCGAATATTTTACGTCTTCGACGATCTCTTCGTCTCCGATCGGCAGCGTGAACACGACCCGCGTTCCTTTATCACCAGCACCTGATTCGATCCAGATCTTTCCGTCGTGTGCCTCAATGATTCCTTTTGCGATCGCGAGGCCCATGCCCGTGCCTGAAGGTTGTTGCGTGCTGACGTCGCCATCGCGCGTGGCCCGAAAGAACTTATCAAAGACGCGGTCCCGCAGATCAGATGGAATCCCCCGTCCTTCGTCTTCAACGCTCATTTGTATCGATTCGTCACCCGCATGCCGGGCGACGATGCGTATCGTTGACCCTTTCGATGAGTATTTCGCTGCGTTATCAATCAGCGTGTATACGACTTCACTAACCGCGCGCTCATCAACCCGCACGCCGGGCAATTCCTTTTCGATGTCGAGTTCGACGTGATGTTGGCGTGTTATAGGTTCTGCTCGATCGAGTGCAGTAGAAATGATCTCATCCACGGCGCCCCAGCGACGCCGGAGTTGCAGTTCACCAGCTTCGATCCTGGCCAACTCGATCAGTCCGTTTATGAATCGACTCAAGCGATCGCTCTCTTCATCGATCACTTCCATCATCTCTACCTTCGACTCAGCATCGAGCGTGACAGGTGCCTCATTCGAGCGCCCGCGCACTTCGTCGAGCAACGTGGTGATCGAGGCTTTGATTGAAGTCAGCGGTGTGCGCAGATCGTGAGTGACCGCATCGAGCAACGCCGACTTCAACTTTTCGCTCTGTCGCAAAGCTTCCGCGTGACTGGCACGTTCAAACGCATCGCGAAGTTCGCCGTAGAGTCGTTCAATCTCGCGCTTTCCGAGTTCCGCTTCTTCAGCTCGTTTCTTGGCGCGGGCTGAAAGCTGTCCCGCAGTGACGGCGGTAACGAGGAACGCCACGAGCGCGATCCAGTTGTCAGTAGCAGCAATATTGAAAGTTTTGAACGGCGGCAGGAAGAAAAAGTTAAAACAAAGCATCGCGAGGATCGAGGCGACCAGGGCCGGCCAGCTACCCCAGCGCGTTGCGATAAAAAGCACATTCAACAACAGCGCGAGCGACACCGTTGCCGCATTTACATGGTCGCCGAGCAGTTTGAGAACGAGCGTCGTCACACCAACACTCAACGTAGCCACAACGTAACGCATGTAAGACATTGTGCCGCAAAAAGGCACAAAAAGCACAAATTTAGGTCTGGTAATCTGCGGCTTTTGTGCCTTTTTGTGGCTGGCTTTTGAAGATGCGGAAGAGGTAGTAATAAGAGGGGAACAGGAGAATCGCGCCGGCGATGAGAGCTGCGAGCAGCAGTTGAAGCGTGATGCGCGGTGCGGCGGCTGAGAAGATCGTGATGTCTGGTTCGACCAGGTGTGGATATTGCGCGAAGGCCCAGCCAAGCAAGATCAATGTCACCTGAGCGGCAGCAGAGACGCGCGCCAACTTATATCTTCTGGTCCACAACGCGTAAAACGCGCTTGTCGCAGTAGCAGCGGTCAAAACGTGCAACGCGAGCGCCCACGAACTCCTGCCAATGCCTGCACGCACCGTCGGCGCACCTATTTCCGCCAGCACGAAAACAGTCAACGCCAATATGCCAACTACAACTCCCGACAGAATCGCGCGCAGACGAAAGTCTTCCTGCAACTCTCGGTTGCGCGTTTCCAACGTCAAATAAACCGCAGCTAGAAACGCAAACAGAGCCAGCGCGAAGAATCCGACGGCGAAGGGAAACGGGGCGAGCCACGAAAAGAAGAAGCCGCTCGTGACGATCCCATCTTCAAAGCGAATCGTCCCTGAAGCAATCGCACCGAGCACAATTCCAAGAAGCACGGGCGTGATAATGCTTGCAATCGAAAACACCAAACTCCAGCGACGCTGCACGTCATCACGCTGAACGTCATACGTACGAAACGTGAACGCTGTGCCGCGCAAAACTATTCCGATGAGCAACAATGAGATCGGAATGTGCAGCGCTGTTGCGATCACAGCAAATGCAGGTGGGAACGCGGTGAAAAGAATCACGATGACGAGTATCAACCAGACGTGATTCGCCTCCCACACAGGACTAATCGCCTCCGCGATCAGTGCTCGCTGTTCGCGCGCCCGTTTTCCAAACGCGAACAGATCCCACACGCCGCCACCGTAATCCGCACCACCGAGGAGTGCATACAGAACGAGTGAAGCGATCATCACGCCCGCTATAATCGTTTCAAGCGGCAAGTCGCGCCTCCTTCTGATCCGCTTCCGCGCCTTGTGGACTTGCGGCGACCTGGCGCAGTAACAACCAAACCGTAACGATCGCGAGCAGGATGTAGAGCAAGGTAAACGTGATGAAAGGCACGATAAGGCCGGGCATCGGAGTGACTGCTTCGCTTGTGCGCATCACGCCGAAAATGATCCAGGGCTGCCGTCCGACTTCCGTTACCACCCAACCGGTTTCAATTGCGATGAAGCCGAGGGGTGCGGCTGCTACAAGCACACGCAGAAACCATTTCGACTCGAGCCACGGCGTTTGTTTGTGACGCGCTCGCAGAAATCGCAATGCGCCCCAGAGCGCGATTATCATCATCAAGACGCCGCATGCAACCATGATTTGAAACGACATGTGAACGATCGCGACTGGCGGCCGCCGATCTGGCGGGTATTCATTCAGTCCTATAACAACGGCCTTTGGAGCGCCATGGGCCAGAATGCTCAAGAGGTACGGGATCTCGATCGCATAACGCGTAACACCCGCCTCTTCGTCGGGAATGCCGCCGATGCGAAATGGTGCGCCGGTCTGAGTCTCGAATTGTCCTTCGAACGCCGCAAGTTTCACGGGCTGAGTTTTAGCTACACGTTTGGCGAGCAGGTCGCCGCTAAGGGGTTGCAGGATTGAACTGATGCCACCGACCGCAAGTGCGATCGCAAGTGCTGCTTTGTGAAAGCGATTCTGCCGATCGCGCAACAGCATGAAGGCATGAATACCAGCGACAACAAAACCCGTCGCAGCGTACGCGGCAAGCGTCATGTGCAGCGCCTGCGAAAATGCGGCCGGATTCAGCATCGCGGCGATGGGATCGATGTCGACGGGTTTACCGTCAACGATTTTAAAGCCCGTGGGCGCGTTCATCCACGCATTCGCGATGACGACAAAAATTCCGGAGAGTGCACCGCTGATCGCAACCATCGCGCCCGCAAACAGGTGAGCACGCGGCGGCACGCGCTTCCAGCCGTAGAGATAAATCCCCAGGAAGATCGCTTCAGTAAAAAATGCAAAGCCCTCGAGCGAGAACGGCATGCCGATGATTGCGCCTGCGTACCCCATGAACGTGGGCCATAACAAACCGAGTTCGAACGAAAGCACTGTTCCGGAAACCGCGCCGACCGCGAAGAGTATCGCCGTCCCCTTCGCCCAACGCTTCGCGAGCGTGAGGTAGATCTCATCTTTAGTGCGCAGCCACTTCCATTCAGCGATGATCATCAACAGCGGCATTGCAATCCCAATCGCCGCGAAGATGATGTGAAACGCGAGCGACATCGCCATCTGCGAACGCGCTGCAAGCAGGTCGGTCATCAACTATAAGAATAATCTTTTTGTATTTTTTGTGCTTCCTGGTGTTATATCTAGCGCAGACTGCGGGTGTGAGTATTATGAAGCGAATTCTTCTGATCAGTAACTCAACTCTCTATGGCAGTGGCTATCTCGATCATGCTGAGGTAGAGATCCGCAGCTTCCTCGGCGATCTCAAACGCGTGCTGTTTGTGCCCTTTGCGCTTCATGACCAGGATAAATACGCCGCAACGGCACAACAACGGTTCGCCAAAATGGGATATGAGTTATCCTCGATCCATACTGCTGACGACCCTGCAAAAGCCGTCAACGACACCGATGCCGTTTTCATCGGCGGCGGAAATACATTTCGTCTGTTAAAGGCGCTTTACGACTTCGATTTGCTTGGTCCAATACGAGACAGAGTTGCAGCGGGAATGCCGTACATCGGTTCGAGCGCCGGTTCAAACGTCGCTGGTCCAACAATCAGAACAACCAACGACATGCCGATCGTCCAGCCACCATCCTTCGATGCACTCGGTTTGGTTTCGTTTCAGATTAACCCACACTACCTCGATGCCGATCCGAATTCGAAACACATGGGCGAGACGCGCGAAGAGCGGATTCTTCAATTCCTGGAAGAGAACGACACGCCCGTGGTCGGGCTGCGCGAAGGCGCCATGCTGCGTATCGAAAACAGCGAGATAATTTTGCGCGGCTCTACCGGCGCCAGAATCTTTCGTAAAGGTTTAGACGCAATCGAGACTCTACCCGGCGCTCACCTCAACGCCTTCCTCAATAGTGACCTAACTTGAATCTTCTCTGCGTAACTCTGCGTTCCTCTGCGTCTCTGCGGTAAATATATACGTAAAAAGTAATAACCGCAGAGACGCAGAGGAACGCAGAGTTACGCAGAGAAGAAATTAGGGCACTATCCTGATGGTGCGCCCAGCCAGCCGTTGCGAAATCCGGCGCGGCGTAGACCGTTGATGATGAAGGGACAACGGCGCATCAGTCGCCAGATCAATCCGGTGCGATAGTTTTCGATCATCATCACGATCGGCCCCTGGTCGAGGCCGTAGTAGCCCTTCGAGACCCAGCCTTTGTTTTTTCCAGATTTAAACGTCGGATTGTAACTACACTTGAAGCCGTACTCGTTCGTTATCTCCGGATAATCTTTGTTCAGACGTTGCAGAGACGGCAGGACCACCTCGGGAGCAAACGGCAGCGACGCAGCAACCGCCCACGGTGCGAGCGTGCCGTCATCAGGTCCATACGGAATCGATCGCGCTTTGTAGTCAAAAAACCGAACCGTTCGTCCGTTGAAGCGTCGCGCTGCTGGTCCTGGACCATCGCTCGCCGTGATGCCCCAGCTAAACCGGCCGTAACCCGCAAACTTCTTCGGATTGCGCATCGCATACGCCTGCTGCGCATAGATCGCTCGACGACTATTTTCGAAATAGTTGATCGCCTTGCTGCTCATGTAATCGTCCTGGATACCGCGAAAGTCGATCCACATGTGCGAGAGGTGATGAATGAAGAGCGGGCCGGCGTAGAGAAACTCGTGTCCGTAGAGTTTTTTCCACTTGTAAGTCCTGGTCCAGGCGCGATAACTCTCCGCGGGAAGTGGAAAACTCGGCGAGGCTAGACCAAGAACATACAGAATCAGAGCCTCGCTGTAGCCGGTCCAACGATACCTGATGAAACCTGTTTCGGGTTTCCAGCCGTGCGACACCGTCAGCGCGCCGTTCTGCGCCCACTGCCAATCCGCTCGCTCGTAAAGCGACTCAGCGAGCGTGCGAACCTCGCGCTCATCGTCGGTGTCACGATCGAAATAACATGCAGCAGTGAGTGCGCCGGCAATGAGGTAAGTCGTGTCGATGGTTGAGATTTCGCAGTTCCACGCGCGACGACCGGTTTTCATGTCGAGGAAGTGATAGTAAAAGCCTTTGTAACCGGTAGCGTCGGACGCCGTCCCTTGCGGTGCGTCGTGAAAAAAGCGGAGGGTAGTGAGCGTGCGCTTTACGGCTTCAGATCGGGTCAAATACTTGCGCTCGACCGCGATTGGATATGCCGTAAGTGCGAAACCGACAACGGCGATCGAAGACGGCGCCTCACGGCGATCGTTGTCAGGAACGAGACCGTTCTCGAGGTTTATCTGATCTGAAAAGTATTTAAACGTTGTGCGCTCAAGCCGGGAGAGTTCTTCGTCTGTGAATGAGGGCTCTAATACTTTCATCTCTGTGGACCGAAGTCTATCGTTATCGTCGCGACTCCGTGCGCCGGCAAGTTGGTTTTCAGAAACACGCAACCGTCGTGGAATTCAAATGGCTGCTTCTCACTTACCAACGCGGAAGCTGCTTCCAATCGATCAATATCTTTTTGACTAAGAGACTCCGGTCGACCCATCTCTTCCCACAATCGTTTCGGATTCGCGTGATCTTCATCGACGCGCCGGATCCGCGCCGCAACCGGTTCGCGTGCGTTCGTGAGTCGAATATGGATCTCCTCAGTCTCAATTGAATGACCCGGCGTCGTGTAATTGGTCAACAACGCAGTCACACTCGACTCTTTCTGAACCACCGAACAATCCACAGTTTCATGCAACCCGTCGACGAGCGACTGCTGTTCGCCCAGATCGTGAAGCAACTCAAACGTTCGATACGTTGGCTTCGGAATGCCATGCAACGTCAGCAAACCAAACCCTCCATGAAAAGGCGTCGACGGAAGTCCATGCTCCTCAAAGATGTCTGAGAATGTCCAGAAGCTGTATCCCTCCACCAGGCCATTCGCTTCCATCACCGTCGACGCAATCGCCGCTGCCGCGTAAGGTTCGTCGTGCAATTCATCGAACGGATTCGACGACGTGTTCCACTCAGTGTAATAGACAGGGCGGCCGCGTGCGTGCGCACGAGTGTCCTGCGCAACCTCACGCATGATTCCGCGCTGGCTCTTGAAGAGTTGTACTTCAGTTTTACCTGCGAACCCATCGTTCGGATAGTGATGCGTACTGACGAAGTCTGCCGGGACAGTGTTGCGCTCACAGTAATCGACGAAATCTTCTATCCACTCGCTCTTCGCAGTCGCCGGCCCTCCGACCTTGAACGAGGCTGAAATCTTCTTGATCGCTTCAGCCGTGTGACGATAAAGGCGGAAGTAATCGCGTTGAGTTCCTCTCCAAAATGCCTTTAGATTCGGCTCATTCCACACCTCAAACAACCACTCACTGACTTCGTTCTCGCCGTACCGCTCAACCAAATGCACAACGAGTTGCTCGATCAGCGTGGCCCATGCTTTGTAATTCTTCGGTGGTGAGACATTCGCTTTGTAGTGAAAGACTGTCTTGTTGCCGGAAGCCAACGCCGCCGGCATAAAACTCAATTCGACAAAAGGTCTCATGCCGATCGAGAGTAGAAAATCAAAAACTCGATCGACCTTCACAAATGAATGAGCTTTGTCGCTGGCGACGATTCCTATGTCGTCTGACAGAAGACCATGAAAGCGAACATGCCGAAACCCGAGCTCGTCGTGAGCTCGTTTTAAGTCGCGCTGCCAATCGTCGCGCAGCGCCATAGGCGCGTGGTCGCTTCCGACCGTGTGTTCCCAGAAGTGCGGGAGCGGTGTCGTTGCTTCTGCGAGATCGCAGAAGAAAGTGAGTCTGCTCACAGAACCTGTCGCAATGCGCGCCGGCTCAATTCCGCCGTCATCCCGTAGACCAGATGAGAAGCAAGCGCGTATGCATGAGTTGATATTGGATATTCCGTTGGTCCTTTTGAGAGTCGCAGTGCCGGCACCGTGATCTCATCCGCTATCAGCCAAAACGCGGCGCCAAACGGAAGGCCCGCTGCCATTGTAACCTGTGGTGAAACTTCCGCGAGTGCTCCGTAGAGGCCACCTGTCGCGGTGCCAAACGCGTAATGGACCACAGCGCCGGCAGATTTCTTTTCGCTCTCCTGTAACTCGTGTCCCAAGACGTTTCTGGAGATCACTTTGGCAGTTTCAACGGTGGCATCGTCCTGCTCTTTCGTGTCCTGGTCACCTTTGGATCCCTCGCTGGGCTGCATCGATTGCGCGCCGTGCGGCTTCTCGGAGCCTTCTGCAATGCGTGTCCACGCGGCCTGAAACTGGTTCATGGTCCAGGATGCGACTAACCCACCAGCGAGCCCCGCGACGAGACCTTTCAATACGCTTTTGTTATTCCCATTGTGCATGACTTCCATTTCCTTCCCTCGAGAGTGAACGCCATCCCACCAGTGCAGCCAGACCAAGTCCAGCGATCAGCGAACCCGTGATGAGCGGGTGCAGGGAGGCCTTTGTATAAACACTCGACTCAGCGACGTGACCAGGATAACCGCCGCGCTCATCTCCATCCTTCGAAGGCGCGTACAAACTATCGGTCCGATTGTCCGACGCCGGTCGATCAGACTTCTGCACGTCGAAAAACGTCGCTTCCATCAGTTTGTCTGTGAGACGTGGCGCGTGGTGGCCAGCCTGGGCCAGCACCGCACCACCTCCACCGACGTACAAGTCACGCTCAGGATTTTCAGCGCAGTGAAGAATCGCCTCGGCGACAGTCTCCGGTGAATATACAGGCGGAGGATTTTGCGGTTCGACATCCATTAGATTTTTCGCGTGATGAATGTAAGGCGTGTCGATCGCGCTCGGCTTGATCAAAGTCACAGAGATGGGCGCGCCTTCTTCTTCGAGCTCGATTCGTAGCGCGTCTGTGTAACCCTTAACTGCATGCTTGGTGGCGCAATATGTTCCCTGAACGGGGATGGCTACATCTGAAAGGACACTCCCGATGTTAATCAGCGCACCACCACGTCTGCGCAAATGTTCGCAAGCGACTATCGAGCCATGGACCACGCCCCAGTAGTTCGTTTCAAACAGACGCCGCTGGTCTGGCAGTGATTGGTCCAACATTGGTCCATAGATCGATACGCCTGCGTTGTTGACCCACGTGTCGAACCCTCCGAAATGGCGGATCGCTTCGTCAGCGATGTTCTGCACGTAAGGAAACTGTCCCACGTCTCCGACGACGTAGATCGCCTCGCCGCCCGCTGCGTTGATTTCATCAGTCACCTGCCGGAGAGCTTCCACGTTTCGCGCGTTCAAAACCACACGCGCGCCACGCTTTGCCGCCATCCGCGCCGTCACGAGTCCAATACCCGACGACGCACCGGTAATTACAATTACCTGTTCCGACAAATCCTTCAGTCTAAGGTTCATAAGATCTCCTGCATTTCAACGTAGAAGTTGAAAGCTGAGCAACTTCGTTGCCACAAATAATTGCGCAATTGTTTAGGTTTTTTGAGTTTGGTGAGGCTTAGGCTGTACTTCTCTCATACGCTGCATGCGCCTATTCAACTGAAAAACACTCGCACAGATACTGGCGTTGCGGCCGGTAATAACAACGTGTACGCAACGACTTCAGCTCAATGCGCGGGAACTTGAGTGGGACTCGTGGTGGAGGTAGCGGTCTCAGACGCAGGTACACCGGCTGAATCAACAGTTGCAGTAGACTCCGATGGAGATTCACTTAACAGATTTGACCCACCATCCAGTAATGGCCGCCACGATGGGCCAATTCCCTTTGTTAGTTCTTTCTTATTCTTACCATCTGCATCGATCTGGAAGATACGAGCTTCCGAACCATGCCCTACCTGGAACAGAAGTTTCGTACCGTCCGGTGACCAGCTCGGTGCACGCACATCCTTTTCCTCGGTTAACTGTTCTAATCTGCTGCCATCCGGATTCATTAGGTAAATACCAGTCTTATCAGGCGACGTTTCCATCCATCTGGCGAAGGCTATTCGAGTCCCATCAGGACTCCATGAGGGATCAAAGTCCTTTTTTCCTGTAGTAATGGACGTTTGCTTCGTCCCATCTGCGCTCATCACAAAGATTTGTGTCCCCTCGGGACTAAGCCGATGAAACGCTACCCTGGTACCGTCAGGTGACCAGTTTGGCCATTCGCTGTTGCCATCCTTAGTAAGCTTTCGCTCTTCCTTCGTCTCCAGGTTAACTGTATGGATGTCAATATCTAATTCACCCCTCACGAACGCCAACGTTTGTCCGTCGGGTGACCAACTTGGGCGCCCCCTGTTTCTCATAGAACCTGTAACTAAAGTGCTACTATTTCTCGTGGAATCGAATACAAAGAGTTTTGAACCAGCGGATAAATCTGTTGCGCTGATATAAGCTAGCTTGTCACCGCCTGGTGACCAACTTGGGTCGCTTAGAACCTCATAACCAGGAAACGGTTCCTTGATGAGAACCTCGGTTTCGAGGTTTGTTGGATCTACCGTAGAGATGCTACTGAGATTCGGAGTTGCGAAAGTAATGGCGCCGTTGCCTGGCAATCTGACATTCAGAATGCCCGCTATACTCTTGACCAAAGAATATTTTTCGATATTGAAACGCTCGGAGATTAGAGCTCGCCTGACTGCTCGCTTGAACTCCGACCACGCTGCTTCATTCGAGTGCGATAACTCTAGGTTCTCGGCTCGTGCTTCAGTAAGCGTATCCTTGAGCCACTCGAGCCCAGTCTGGTAATGACTGGTGAGAATTTTTGGTAGAAGCTCAACCACCTTTCCACGATTTGAGGAGTGGAGCAGCTGATCTGTCAATTCCAACCGAAAGACCTTAAAGAAAAACGAAGGAGTTTCGTCGCGCTTGAGCCGGTCGCACAAATATTCGAGAAACGCCTGGCGAGACGGGCTCTCAGGTGGACCGATAAGAGCAGCAAGGTTTTCGTCATTACTTCGCTGTGGGTCAGGCAGGTCCCGCCCAACGCGACCTTCGAGGTTCTCTTTAAGCTCATTGGAATATTTCTCCCCGAGTTCAACTTGCTCTCCCCTGCCGGCCAGGTAAAAAGCGAGTGAAACCAGGCGGTTCTTAACCCAAAGATCGTCGTCTTTGAACGATTCAACTGAATGAAGTCCACTCACGCACCATGAAGCAAATGCCTTTTTTTCTTCGGGGAGTGTTTTAAGAAGAAGCAGATACAAGTGGGCATTCCAAGGTTCAAAAGGACCAGTCGCAATTTCCGTGGCAAGCTGAGTGCTACGCTCCAAAATCAAATTGCCTAAAACTGACTCCTCCTCCTCAGTGGGGACAAACTCGTTGAAAACAAACTTCAGATGCTCTAATGCATTCTCTGTAGCGAAAAACTCATTCGCATCCGAACCATTCAGCGCAAGCCTTAGCGATCCGCGTACCAGTGGTCGTAGCTCCGGAACCATTGCTGGAATTTCAAATAAGCGGGAAGTTTGCTTGAATCTCTGAAGTATCGGAACAAACGACTGAATAAGCGATGAATCAAGACCATCAAGAATCGACTCGATCAGCGATGAATCAGTCCCGTCAGTTGATTCCTCTGCCTTAAACAATTGCGAGTCCTTCAGTGAAGAGCTGTACCTGATTGTGACGTACAATAACCAAGCCCGCGCATTGGCGCTCTGTTCGTCTTTAAGTTTTCGTGCGTGAGCAGCGATCTTTCCTGTATCGGCTAGCTCCGTAAGTTCTTTCTCAGCGGTCGTTGCAATCTGAGGTTCGTCCTGCAATTCACTTAACACTTCAAGAACAAGTTCAAATTGTGGCGAGGGTAAGGGCTCATCTTCCCCTTTCCGCAATCGACTGGACAGGGTTTCAACTACAGTGGTGAATGCCGTCTGCTTTCTCGTCGATTCCAGGTTGTTAACCATGAGACCGAGACATTTCAACCACTCTTTTGCATTCAACTTTTGGTCTACATGCATTAATCCCAAGGCTACCGCCTTGAACAGAGCTTGAGTAAATTGTCCGTACTCTTCGGGAGTACACTGAAGTTCAGGAATACCTTGAAGGTCATCTTTCCATCCGAGAATTACCGCGATTCCTTCCGCGCGGTTAGTATCCATAGGTGACCATACGGCGACCGCCGGTACACGTTCACAAAAGAATTTAGTCACTGAATGCGCCAACGTTTCAAAACCCGTCCGAAAACCCCCGTTCAAAATGCCGCTTTTCTCAATCGCGAACGCGGCATCAGCGACTTTGAGCGTCTCGGAGCTGGCCCATTCTCTTGCGTTTTGTTCAAAAACCTCCCAGAAGCCTCTGCGCAACAGTGATGCAACCCGCTGCAGCTCAGCGTCTGAACTAAGTGTTAAGGCGTTGTTTATCTTGTCTGAGAATAACAACTGTTGCGCTACATCAATCTCAACATTGAAAGCAAGAGCCGCAAGTCCTTCCCTGACTCTATTTCCCAACAGCTCCTGATAATCTTTGGTGGGGAACTCTGGTTTAAAAAGCAATTGGATCACGTCATCATTGTGTCTACGCAACAAAACGTAGTATGCGATGAGTGCCAGCGCAAAGGTGTCCTTTGTGTGATCGGCTCCGGCCCATTGTCGATGCACGGACCCGATTTGATTTACGAAGAGCTTTAATTCTCTAATCGTCAAAACCCTGGACTTCTCCGCTGTTACTATCCTGCTTCGCTCCGCTAACCAGGTATTCAAAACGCGATAGACCTGGTGGCGCTCCGATTTAGTGTGGTCGGGAAAAGCTTTTGCGAGTTGATCCATTAAAAACGTGCGCCAGTCAGACTGAACTAACGCCGGGACTTCAAAGCGAACCTGGAAGCTTTTGTCAATGAACGACAAGGCAGTTTTTGCTTGATTTGCGTTATCACTTTTCTCCCAAAGCTGGCTAAGCCCACGAAAATCGTAAAGAACCAGCACCCAGAATCTCTCATACCAATTGTGTTGCGAAATCCCTTTGTGCTGAAGGAAAGTCTGCAGTGTTGACCAGATACTGAGAGCGTCTTGCGGGTCGACTCGATCAAGGTTGTCGAGAATCAAAACAAGTTTCCGCTTCTCATTCTTTCCCAGCGCATGGTCAAGCAGTTCTTCGAAGTTGGTCTCAAATTCGATAGAGGTGGGATTTACGGTCTTGCTCGTGATCGTAGTCTTTTTGGTAGGCCCTTTGTTGAAAAAAAGACCCAGCAGGTCGCTTTCCGATTTGTCTTTGGATTTCTTAGTACGAACATATGGACTCAAAAGCAACCAGATGAGAGGGCTGAACGTTAACGACAAGCCGATAAGAAATTTCCAGGCTATTGGTCCACCGGAAAAGGTAATATTGTCGCGTAATGCTGCGGTTATAAACGCACCTCCGATAGGAACAAACAGGAGAGTGAGTGCGAGTACACGGCCTCGCCAATTTACGGATAGACTGTCCTCTGTAGTTATCTGCTCCCTACGATTCGCCAACACCTCGATGCGCTCACCCCAGTACTTCCTGTTGACCCAGCCTTCTTCTCCTATGCTTTGCAATGTCCTTATGATCGTCTCCAAAAACGTCCGTCTAAGTGGATCACCCTCGTGAGCCCAGGCATCAAAGCTCACGGTCGCGATGTTCGGATCGGACTCAAGTCTCTTGATTAAAAGTCTGGCTACAGTCGATTTTCCCGACCCCCAGCTTCCCTCGATGCCGATAGAAATTCCTTTTGCGTCCGGCGGTTGAATCAATCCTGTAATAGCTTCCGCAATTCGCTGATGCGGGCCACTGAAAGCATCACTTTGTTCAGGCTCGTCTGTAAGCGTGATAGTGCGACAGAGAGTCGGCGGAGTTTCCGAGACCGGCAGGTTTGCGGTACTGGGCGTAATGGAGGAATTGTCGGGTTTCTGATCCACTGTCAAACTCTGCAACGAAGAACAGCAGGAAAGTCGAAGGAAACTAACAAACGGGACGTGAGGGTCGAGAGTATTTACCTCTCCTAGCAGATTGTCAACTAATCTTTGAGGGAGGGCGCCTCCGTGGAGGCGCCCAACTGACCTACTACTGTTCTTCAATCACTGACAAGATGTTCCCTGCAGGATCTTTGAACCAACAGATCTGGTGATCCGGGGCACGAAAGATTCCACGGGTGTCGGTCTTCATGTCGGGAAGGTTGTAGTGTTCGAGGTTGATTCCCACTGAAGCGAGTTCCTCGATCGCGTCTTCTATGTCATTCACTTTGAAGTTTAGAACGGTGAAAGAGGCCGGGGTGTGGTTCGGTTTCGGATATAAGAACACCGTGCTGTTGCCGGTGCGAAGCTCAAGTCCTTCCGGTGTTTCTGACACGTCGAGTCCGAGTGTTTGGCCGTAAAAGTCTTTGGCCTTGTTTAAATCGTTTACCGAAAAACTTGAAAACGATTTGGCCGCCTTGAAAACATTAGAGACTTTCTTACGGCTTGGCATAGACGCCGACGCCGCTTTTGCTGTCATTACTAGATCCCCTTCCATTTGAAATATGAATCTATTAGACATCAAAGCGGCTGCACGCGTGTCGCAGTTATTCGATCTCGTTGTTACGTTTTAATGGCAGGGTTAAACAATAAGGGGAAAAATTGACCATTCATTTTTTCGCCCGTTGCAACCGGGGGAACGCCTTCCAACAGCGGTGCGTCGGAAGCGGAAACGACCCCGTCGCGAAAAGCATTGATGACTACCGCGCGTCGTGGTCTTGGCGTCTCATTCGCATACGAACCATGGACCATCATCGGATGATGAAACGAACACTCGCCCGCTTTTAGTTCGATCGGAACTGGTTTGAATTCAGCTCGCTGCGACGGTGTTAACGAATCGAGAATTGCATCCATTTGATTTGCGAAGCTGGTACGCGGCAGTAACGGCCAGCGATGGCTGCCGGGAACATAATGCAAACAGCCATTCTCGCGCGTCGAATCGTCCAAGCCGATCCAGCACGAGATGTGGGCCACGGGCGTCGTCCTGGTCCAATACGAGTAATCCTGGTGCCAGATCACTACACCGCCATGATGCGCAGGCTTGTAGAAGATCTGGTCGTGCCAGAAGCGCACTGGTCCATCCAGCAATTGTGCAGCCGCAACCACGAACGCTGGATGCCACAACAGATCGTGCAGTCTCGGCATGATGCGCCACGCGCCAAGAGCATGAAAAAGTATCTGCTCAGGATCGGCGGACTCGTTTGCATTGAACTCGTAGAACAGACTGTGACCGGGATGCGCGGGATCGACCAGTTCAAGTAATTCGCGCCGAAGCACGTCAAGCTGATCCTCGTTCAGTATTTTGATTCCCGCGAGGTATCCGTGCTCACGGTAAAACCTGACCTGCTCGTCACTGAGTCGATAACGTGCGCCGTCTTCGAGCTTCGGAAACAAGTTGGTTATGGGTGTGTGGTAAAGCGATAGGTCTTCGATCATTTATACACAGATTACACAGATCTCTGCTCCTTATCGAACGGTTTTTACGCGTTATGTCCGTAGGGAACCGTAAGGAGGTGTTCCAACATGCTTGACCTATATACCTATCAATCTGCCCTCGCGGCGTCCGAGGCAATTCATTGGCGCATTGAAGACATCATAGGCGGCGACAAACGGCTCGACTTCACGAAGCCTTTTATGCCGGAAACGCTGGCCCATACAAGCCAGCTGACGTTTTTGACAAAAGATGAGAAACGAATCCTGAACCAGATCAGAGGCCATGCGTACCTGGTTATCTTCGGCCTCGTAGAAGAGTTCATTTTACCGTTCGTGCTGGACCACGCTCGTTCGCAACTGCAAGGAAACGACTATCGCGTCCGGGCGCTGCTCCAGTTTGCCGGAGAAGAAGCTAAACACATTCAACTATTCAAACGTTTTCGACAGGAGTTTTCAGATGGTTTCGGCACCGATTGCCAGGTGATTGGACCACCGGAAGCGATTGCGGCTGAGATACTGAAACACGATCCACTTGGCGTGGCGATTACGACGCTTCATATCGAGTGGATGGTGCAGCGACACTACGTCGACAGCATCAAGGACGATCAGCAGCTCGATCCGCAGTTCAAGAGCCTGTTGAAACATCATTGGATGGAGGAAGTGCAACACGCGAAACTCGATACGCTGATGGTCGAAGCGCTGGCGACGAGTCGCAGCGAAGACGAGATCATGAGTGGCGTCGAGGAGTATCTCGAGATTGGCGGCTTTATTGATGGCGGGTTGCAGCAGCAAGTGGAGTTCGATCTGAACAGCTTCGAGGAAGCGACAGGACGAACGTTGACGAAAGCTGAGGCAGAGGAGTTTCGTCGCGTGCAACTGCGTGCGAATCGCTGGACTTATCTCGGCACAGGTATGACGCACGAGAAGGTGCTGAACACGCTTGGATGGCTAACGCTGAAGGCGCGTCAACGAGTTGAAAGCATTTTGCCTGCGTTCTGTTAGAACGGACGGGGAGAAGCGGGGACGGGGTGACGCGGGGACGGGGAGCCGGGGAGACGCGGGGACGCGGGGACGCGGAGACGCGGTGACGCGGGCGATCACCATATCACCGCGTCCCCGCGTCCCCGCGTCCCCGCGTCCCCGCGTCCCCGCGTCACCCCGTCACCCCGTCCCCCCGTCCCCCCGTCACCCCGTCTCCCTGTCAGCTCGCCTTGGTGGCGCGGATGGTCAGTTTGATCACAACTTCATCACGGATCAAATTGTCAGCAGCGCCCGCATAGTTGATCCCGAAGTCTTTCCTGTTAATCGAGAAATTACTGTCGACACTCGCCGTATCCGCAGTGACGGCAATCGTCGCCGGAAACGTCACCGACTTCGTGACCCCGTGCATTGTCAGGTTACCGGTGACGGTGTGACTTGCTCCTCCTTCTCCGCCCGGCTTGATTTCCGTCGAGACGAATTTGGCCTCTGGAAACTTAGCTACGTCGAAAAAGTCGGGAGTCTTGAGGTGTTCAGTCAATTTCGGATCGTTGGCCACAATGGAACTGGCATCCATCGTGATCTGCACGCGACTCTTTTCCGGAGTACCTGCGTAATCAATCTCGCCTGAAAACTTTTGGAACGAGCCGTTGTGACTGCCAGTCACCTTCGAACCCACAAACTCGACCTTCGAATTCTGCGGATTGATCACATACTTCTGTCCAGCGACATTCTGCGGTGACACCTTTGCCGCCTCACCAGTGACTGCTTTCGACTTGTCGGCTGCAGGATCGTTGCAAGCCATAACAAACATAAGCCCTGTTAGAATCGTAACCGCAATACCTAAACGCATCATTTTCCTCCTCTTTTTATCCACGAGATTAAGGCGCGTGCGCGCGCAGTTTATCGACAACCCTGCGAAAGCAATCGGGAGATTCTTCCACTCGAAGGCACGGTCGAGATATTGGCCCGGTAGATCTGCCAGCCTCGGTCGCGCACATTCGATCTTCTCAAGACATAACAGCCGGCAAACACATGTTTGTTGCCTGAACGTGCCGTGGCAACGACTACGGTCGTAAGCTCCGTGTATAAACTTCCTGCCGCACCCTCGACACGAGCAGGTGGCTCGACCAGCAGACGAACGCGATCCGTATCGGCAAAACCTTTTACGAACTCATCGTACGAAGACGCCGGCGATTCCCAGTAGCCGTAAGCGCGACGGTAGTCTTTGGAGTTGATTGCGTCGTAATACGACGCGAGAGCGGCAACCGGATCGTTTCGATCGTCGCGCGGTCCTGTTTGCGCCAGGGCAGGAGCAGTGATCAACAGCAGGACCACGAGAAACGGCCAACGCATAGTGATTAACCTCCAAAAGAATCCGCTATTCAACCCCGGACGTTTTACGAAAAAATGTCGGCGGGGATGATTAATCAGATCGACGCGGGAAAAAGCTTCTAAGTTACAATCCATACATGACTTACGACGTTGCAGTCATTGGTGCGGGAGTCTTTGGAACCTGGGCCGCGCATCAACTTCGTCTTCGCGGCGCGAATGTTCTACTGCTCGACGCGTACGGACCAGGAAACAGTCGCGCTAGTTCCGGGGGCGAGTCGCGCATGATTCGTCTCGGTTATGGTCCAGACGAGATCTATTCACGTTCAGCGCAAAGATCACTCGCGTTCTGGCAGGAGCTGTTCGAGCAGAGTAATTCGGTGAATCTGTTTCAGAAGACGGGAATTTTGTGGCTCGCACGCGCACGAGATCCGTATTGTGAAGCGACGCTAAGAACTCTTCAGCACATCGGCGCGAAGTATGAGCACCTGGACCACGATGAACTGGTCAGGCGCTTTCCGCAACTGGAGCTTGGCCCAATCGACTGGGGGATACTCGAACCTGAGTCGGGCGTGTTGATGGCGCGGCGGGCGGTGCAGGCAGTTGCAGCGCAGGCGCGAGAAAATGGTGTCGAGTACATCGAGGAAGCAATCACGCCACCCAACATCAAACTAAATTTCATCGAGACGACGTCTGGTAAAAAGATCTTTGCCGAACATTTCGTGTTCGCGTGTGGTCCATGGCTGCCGAAGTTGTTTCCGGAATTACTCGGCGAGTTGATTCACGTCACGAGGCAGGAAGTTTGTTTCTTTGGTGTACCACCGAGTGATGAGAGATTCAAACCGGGACCACTTCCCGCGTGGTTCGACTTCGCCGAGCTGGTTTATGGACTACCAAATCTCGACGGTCGTGGTTTCAAGATAGCAATCGATGCACATGGACCAGAATTCGATCCCGACACGGGTGAGCGGGTGGTTTCGGTGTCTGGATTGAAGGCTGTGCGCGAATACATGGCGCGACGAGTACCTCTCCTTGCCGATGCGCCTGTGACGGAAACGCGTGTTTGCCAGTACGAGAACACGTCGAACGGCGATTTTTTGATCGACAGGCATCCGGCGCTCGAGAATGTCTGGCTCGTGGGTGGTGGGTCAGGGCACGGGTTCAAGCACGGCCCGGTGGTGGGCGAGTACGTAGCAGACATGATTAACGGCACAGGCACACCTGAGCCACGGTTTAGTCTAGCGACAAAAGAAAAGGTACAAGAGCGGAAGGTTTATTAGCCCGCCACAAAAGGCACAAAAATGAAATCAATTTTTTTTGTGCCTTTTGTGGCGGAACTTATTTCAACTCTACGGCTTCGTCCCGGCCTTGTAATCGTCGAGCAGTTTTTGTGCGCGAGTGCTCGGGCTGATCAGCGCCAGCTTCTGCGACCAGTCATAACCACTGAAGACTCCCACGACTTCCGCTTCAGAGTTATAGACCGGGCTGCCCGAAAAACCGTCACGACTATCGATCTTGACGGACCAGAACTCCTGGTTCCCGAGCATGTAGTCACCATAAAAGCTGCCATGGCTGACGATCTTGTCGCCATGCGGTCGCGCGATCAGAAACAGCTTGTCGTCCTTGTTCGGCGCCGTTTCAAACTTCGGGGCTTTCGCCTGCTTGGAGTTGCGACACATCTCGAGTAGCGCCAGGTCCGCTTCCTTATCGACGCGGAGGACCTTGGCGCGACAGCCATCTACAAAGACTTTCACACCAAGCTCATCGCTAGCCTTGAAACCCAGCATCACTTTCTTGGTGCTGCTGAGATTGCCGGAGATTACGTGATAGGCGGTCATCACCAGCCCGTCGCCTACCAAAAATCCTGTTGCATAGCCGTTGGGACCCACGTCAAACAAGACGGAAATGGCTTGTTCCAGCGGATTCTGCTGCTTCTTCGAA
>Ga0070694_100000464_pt1 | contig 22159 bp, 17 predicted proteins | sample KBSK1251metaG_FD_65470 | JGI IMG/M metagenome (GOLD analysis project Ga0070694, IMG submission 65470) | Corn, switchgrass and miscanthus rhizosphere microbial communities from Kellogg Biological Station, Michigan, USA - KBS K1-25-1 metaG | ecosystem: Host-associated > Plants > Roots >... | reverse complement strand
CGTCTGCATCGATGCGGTCAATCATTTCCCCGATCGCGACCGGGTCTTCCGGGACTGGCTGCGCGTCCTGCGCCCCGGCGGGCGCCTGGTGTTCACCGATCCGATCGTCGTGACCGGCCCGCTGACGCACGACGAGATGGCCATCCGGAGCTCCATCGGGTTCTTCCTGTTCGTGCCGCCCGGGACCGACGAGCGGCTGCTCGCCGAAGCGGGCTTCGAGGCCGTCGAGGTCCAGGACCGCACCGGGAACATGGCGCGCCTCGCGGCGCGCCGGCTGGCCGCCCGCGGGAAACGGGCGGCCGATCTGAAGGCGATCGAGGGGACGGCGACGTTCGAGGGGCAGCAGCGCTTCCTCGAGGTCGCGGCCCTTCTGGCGGCCGACCGCCGCCTGTCCCGTTTCGCGTTCCGGGCCCGCCGCCCTGCCTGAGGCCGCCGGACGACTCGCAGGACACCCCTCGAGCCATGCTCTCGGCAGTAATTAATGATGCGTCCCCCAGGGGCGCTCCTGTCCACCATGTGGCCGGAAGCCGGGCCGGGGCTGACATTTTTGCGCTTCCCCGATGACCGTTTGGTAAAACTCTTCGCTTGTCCGACCCCGTTTTCTGCATAAAGATCTCCGGGCACGCTGTTCGCAATCACAGAGGCGGGGGACGCGGACGGGCGTGTCGTGCCGGCGCGCTGACGGCGCGCGGGAGGCATGAGCGGTGGGGATTCAGGAGCGCGCGAACCAGGCGGGACTTTCGGTGGAGCCGGGGGGATCTCCCCGGAGCGGGCCGCGTCCTACGGCCGTGCCCGGGAGGGTCGACTTGCAACCCCCCGCCGTGGCGCGCATCGGGCGCCGCGTCCTCCTGACGATCCTGACACTCCTGGCCGCGATCAGCGCGCTCGGCTTGCCGTACTACCTCCTGTCGACGGGGGCCCGCGTCCGAAGCCCCCTTCATCCCTGGCTCAGGCCGACCGGCTACGTCGGCCAGACGGCCGGGCTCCTGTCCATGGCCCTGTTCCTCTTTCTCTGGCTCTATCCCCTGAGGAAGAAGTTCCGCTGGCTGGCGTGGAGCGGATCGCTGGGGCGCTGGCTGGACGTCCACATCGTCGTCGGCATCACGATCCCCTTCCTCGCCGCGATCCATGCCGCCTGGCATTTCACCGGCCTGATCGGCCTCGGCTACTGCGCGATGCTCGTCGTCTGCCTGAGCGGCATCGTCGGGAAATACCTCTACGCCCGCATTCCGCGGAACCGCAGCGGTCTGGAGCTGAGCCTCGAGCAGGTCGGCGCCGAGCGCGCGACGCTGCAGCGGCACATCGCCTCGGCGTCGGGGATTCCCCTCGAGACGGTGGCGGCCCTCCTGGCGGTCGACGCGCGCCCCTACACCGGGTTGGGGCCGCTGCGCACGCTGGGCCGGATGATGAGCGACGACCTGGAGCGTTACCGCGCGGCCCGCAGGCTGCGCAGCGGGCTGTGCGAAGCGCGGCGCCGGGGGGCCGCGGTCGATCGGCGCGTCGTCGCGCTGGTTCTGCGGCTGGCGCGGCACGAAATGGCGCTCAGCCAGCAGGCCCGCATGCTCGACGCCACCCAGCGGGTGTTCCGGTACTGGCATGTCGCGCACCGGCCGGTGGCCATCACCGCCCTGATCGCGGTCCTGGTCCACGTGGTAACGGCCGTCGCCCTCGGGGTCACGTGGCTCTCCTAGGGGTCGGTTCGATGGATGATGTCCGCGAGGCGGGCCGGCGCGCCCGGGGGGTCGTGCCGACCCTGCTGTGGGCCCTCGTCGCGGCCGGAACGACCCCGGCCCGGGCGCAGGTCTCGCCCGGACCGCTGTCGCGCGCCCATCGAGACCTCGATTCCAACCTGAAGTGCTTTACCTGCCACGGGCAGCGCGGCCAGGCGGCCGGCTCGCTTCCGGAGCGCTGCCTGGCCTGCCACAAGGAGATCGCCGCGCTCGTGCAGGCAGGGCGGGGGCTGCACGCCCGGGCGCCGAAACAGGACTGCGCCCGGTGTCACCCGGAGCACGCCGGGCTCGACTTCGATCTGGTCCACTGGGACGAGGGGAGCCCCGAGCGCTTCGACCATGCGCGCGCCGGCTGGCCGCTGGCGGGAAAGCACGCGGGGCTGGCGTGCCGCGCCTGCCACCGGCCGGAGCTCCAAGCGACGTCCGCGGGCGCCGCCGCGCCGCCGCAAGCACACGCGCATCATTGGGTGGGCCTCGATCGGACCTGCGCCGCCTGTCACGCGAAGCAGGACCCGCACCGGGGGGCACTCGGGAAGGACTGCGCCAGGTGCCACGGCGTGGCGGCGTGGAAGCCGGCCGCCGCCTTCGACCACGCCCGCACGGACTACCCGCTCACGGGCAGGCACGCGAAGCTTGTGTGCGATGCGTGTCACCTGTCCGCGGCGCTCAAGCTGCCCCTCGACGGGGAGGGACACCGGGTCCCTCTTTACAAGCCGCTGCCGCACAACGAGTGCAGCGCCTGTCACGCCGACGCGCACGCCGGCCGCTTCGGCCCGGCATGCTCCAGGTGCCACGTCACCTCGGACTGGAAGCAGGTCGGAAAGGACCGCTTCGATCACGACGCGACGCGCTACCCGCTGCGCGGACGGCACGTCTCGGTCGCCTGCGCGCAGTGCCACGTACCGAAGACCGCCGGGGAGAAGAGGCCCCTCTTCCAGGCCTGCGGCTCCTGCCACGCGGACGCGCACGCGGGGCAGGCCGCCCTCGCCGGAAGAAAGGTCGATTGCGCCTCGTGCCATCAGGTGCAAGAGTGGAAGCCGGCCACCTACACCGTCGCGCAGCACGCGGCCTCCGCCTATCCGCTCGAAGGGAAGCACGCCACGGTGCGCTGTGACGCCTGCCATCGCAGGATTCAGGGAGCGACGCCGGGGACGGCGGGGGTGCGGATCCGCATGGCCCACGCGACCTGCCGTGACTGTCACGAAGACGCGCACGGAACGCAGCTCGCGAAGCGGCCGGATGGCGGCGCCTGCGAGTCGTGCCACCGGGTGGACGGGTGGAAGAGCGTCTCGTTCACGGTCGCGCAGCATGCCCGGCTGCGCCTGCCGCTCGAAGGGGCGCACGCGAAGATCGCCTGCGCCGCCTGCCATGGGCCGGATCGGCCGGGGCTGCCGGCGCTCCCCGGAGAAGGCGCCCTCGGCCCGGCGCGCGTGGCGATCGTTCCTCGGGAGGTCGCCTGCGAGGCGTGCCACTTCGATCCGCACGCCGGGAAGCTCGCCGGGAAAGGCCGGCGCCCGGGGAAGGCCGGCTGCCTCGCCTGCCACGGCACGGACTCGTTCCGGCCCTCGACGATGGACGTGGCGGCCCATTCGGCCACCCCGTTCCCCCTCGAGGGGGGACATGGCGCCATTCCGTGCGCCGCCTGCCACGCCGAGATCAAGTCGCCGAGCGCCGCGTCGAGCCTTCTCCTGAAGCACGCCCCACGGCCGCCGATGACGTTCGCCGTCCAGGGATTCCAACGCTGCGAGGCCTGCCATCAGGGGCCGCACGGCAACCAGTTCGCGAAGCGGCCGGACCGCGGGGCCTGCGCTTCCTGCCACACCACCCTGGCCTTCAAGCCGGCCAGCCGATTCGATCACGGTCGCGACGCGGGGTTCAGCCTCGAAGGCGCGCACGCGCGGGTGGCCTGCGCCCGCTGCCATCCGGCGAGGAAGGACGCCGCCGGCCGATCGTTCGTCCTGTACCGGCCGGTGCCCAAGGACTGCAAGAGCTGCCATGGGGAGCGGGTCCCGGCCCAACGGTCGGCAGCGGGCCCCGCTCGGGAGGATCGATCATGAAAGGGTCCGTGCGTGCCGCCGTCGCGGTCGTGTCGTCTCTCGTCGTCGCCGTGGTCCTGGCCGCTTCGCCGGCCCTTGCCGCCCCGGCCCCTCAGGCGCCGGCCGGCAAGACCGGCGAGCCTCCCTACCCGCACGGCGCCTTCGTCGAGGACTGCAGTCTCTGTCATGGGCCGGAGGGATGGCGGCCCGCGCGCCCCGGACCGAAGTTCGACCACGCGAAATACTTTCGCCTCGAAGGGGCCCACCGGACCGCGGACTGCAAGGGTTGCCACGAATCGCTCAAGTTCGACGAGGAGAAGACCAGGAAGGACTGCGTCGCCTGCCACGAGGACGTCCACGCGGGCGAGCTGGGAGCCGACTGCGCGCGATGCCACACCGCGCGCAGCTTCATCGACCCGGCGAGAATGCGGCGGGCGCACAACCAGACCCGCTTCCCGCTCGTCGGGTCGCACGCGGCCGCGGACTGCGACGCCTGCCACCAGCCCGCGGCGCAGGGGCACCTGAGATACGTCCACACGCGCGCCGACTGCGTGGCGTGCCACCTGGATGACTACCTCGGCACGACCAGCCCGAACCACCAGACGAGCGGCTTCTCCCAGGATTGCACCCAGTGCCACTTCCAGACCGCCTGGCTGCCGGGGCGCTTCCCCAACCACGACGGCCTGTACTTCCCGATCTTCTCCGGCAGGCACCGGGGCCGCTGGAACTCCTGCACCGACTGCCATTACCAGCAGGGGGTCTACAGCACCTTCTCCTGCATCCTGTGCCACGCGCACGACAGCGCGACGGAGACGGCCAGCCACCATTCCGGCGTCGGGGGCTACTCGTACACCGCCACGTCCTGCTACACCTGTCACCCGAACGGGGAGGCGGGCAACTGATGAGAGCTCCACGCGTCCTCACAGTGCTGCTCGCGGCCCTGCTGGCCTCCCTCGCGGGGCGGCCGGCGACGGCGCAGGAACAGGCCGCTCCCTCCCCGGCGGCGGCCGACACGGCGGGGGCGCGCATCACGTACATCGCCGGGGGCTCGGTCTACATCGACGCGGGACGGGCGGAAGGCCTGCGCGAAGGGACGGTCGTCGAGGTGACGCGCGACGGCCGGTCCATCGCCACGCTCGCGGTCGCCTATCTCTCCGAGCACCGCGCCTCCTGCACGATCGCCTCGGCCACGGAGCCGCCGGCGGTGGGGGACGAGGTGCGCTATGTCTTTCGCAAGCCGGCGGCCGGCGGCGACACGGGTGAAACCGCGGCAGGCCGGCCGTCGCCCGCGGCTCGCGGGCGGTTCGGGGGCCCGGGGCTGCACGGTCGGGCGGGCGTGCGCTACCTCGTCCTCAGGGATGGAGGCGGCGCGCAGGACAACGGCTTCACCCAGCCTTCCCTCGACCTGCGGCTCGATGGCGACGGCTTGGGAGGGAGCGATTTCGACCTCCACGTCGACGTCCGGGCCCGGCAGACCTACCGGAACTGGTCCGGCTCCGAGGATCAGCGGCTCAGCCGCGTCTACCGGCTCGATTCGACGTATCACCTTCCGGACACGCGGCAACGGATCACCGTCGGCCGCCAGTTCGCGCCCAGCCTCGAGGCGGTCAGCCTCTTCGACGGCGTGCTCTACGAATCGAACGGCGATCGCTGGGGCGCCGGGTTCCTCGCGGGGACCCAGCCGGACCCCGCCGACCTGGGATTCGACGGCACCGTGCGCGAGTACGGCGGCTACCTCGTGCTCCGCAGCCTCCCGCCGGAGTCGCGCCAGTGGGCGGTCACCCTCGGGCTCATCGACTCCTACGCGGAAGGGGACGTCAACCGGGAGTGGCTGTACCTCCAGGGACGCTATCGCGGCCCGCGCCTGAGCGGGTTCCTGTCGCAGGAGATCGACTACAACCGATCCTGGAAGACGAGCCAGGCGGGAGAGAGCACCTTCTCTCCCACCAGCACCTTCGCGAGCCTGCACGTCCGGGCCACCGATCGGATCACCTTCCAGGCCGGGTATGACAACCGGCGGAGCGTGCGCCTGTGGCTCGACCGCATCACCCCGGCCACCGTGTTCGACGATACCCACCGCCAGGGCGCCTGGGCCGGGGCCTCGTTCCAGATCGGCGATCATCTCCGGATCGGCGGCGACGGGCGGGTCAGCACCGGCGGACCGTCGGGAAGGGCCGACGGTTTTTCCGCCAGCCTGGGATGGGACGGGCTCGGCGCCGTCAATGCCGGATTCAGCCTGCGCGAGACGCGCTATGGCAACGAACGCAGCGACGGGTGGCTGCACACCGTGACCGGCGGATTCGACCTCGGCCGCTTCGCCCGGATGGATCTCTCGGCCGGAAGGGTGGAGGAGACGGACCAGGACAGTCCGGAGCTCGACCGCTCCGACGACTGGTTCGGCCTGGACCTCGAGGTCGTGCTGGTGCGGCGCTGGTTCCTGTCCCTTTCGGGGGAGAGGTACACGGGCACGTTCCAGGATCAGGACCAGATGTACGCCGCGATCACATATCGCTTCTGAGGGATTGCCGTCATGGAGAGTCTGTTCACCTGGGCGCTGTTTCTCGTCATCCTGCTCGCCTGCGTCATTCCGTACGTGCGGCGCATGCGGCGCAAGGAGGCGCTGGCCCTCGAGGCGACCCGGCGCGCCGGCCTCGACGCGCAGGGGCCGCGCGCCCAACACCCGCGCATCGACGTGTCGAAATGCATCGGATGCGGCTCGTGCGCCGACGTCTGTCCCGAGGGGGACGTGCTGGCGATGGTCGCCGGCAAGGCGGCGATCGTGAACGGCCACAAGTGCATCGGCCACGGCCTGTGCGCCGAGGCCTGTCCGGTCGGCGCCATCGCCATCGTCATGGCCGATCCGAGCATCGCCAGCGACCTGCCGGGGCTGACGCCGGAGTACGAGTCGAACGTGCCCGGCCTGTTCATCATCGGCGAGCTCGGTGGTCTGGCGCTGATCAAGAACGCCGTCAACCAGGGGCGCGACTGCATCGACACGATCGCGCGGCGGCTGCGGCGGGCGCCGGGGCGCGGCGGCGCGCAGGATCCCGTCGACGTCTGCATCGTCGGGGCGGGGCCCGGAGGCATATCCGCCTCCCTTCGGGCCATCGAGAACAAGCTGAGCTACGTGACGCTCGAGCAGGACGAGTTCGGCGGCACGGTCGCCCGGTACCCCCGGCAGAAGCTGGTCCTCACCAGCCCGGTGGAGTTCCCGGGCTACGGCAAGTTCCGCAAGCTGGAGATCTCGAAGGAGGAGCTCCTGGCGTTCTGGAAGAAGATTTCGGAGCGCACCGACCTCAAGATCCGCACCCGCGAGAAAGTTGACGGCGTCGTCCGCGGCCAGGACGGCGTGTTCACCGTCACGACCGCGAAGGGGATCTATCGCTCGCGCTTCGTGGTCCTGGCGCTCGGCCGGCGCGGCACCCCTCGCAAGCTCGGCGTGAAGGGGGAGGAGCTGCCGAAGGTGATGTACAGCCTCATCGAGGCCGAGGCGTACACGGGGGCCGGCATCCTGGTGGTCGGAGGCGGCGACAGCGCCGTCGAGGCGGCGCTGGGGCTTTCGTACCAGAAGGGGAACAGGGTGACTATCTCCTACCGCCAGGAGGCCTTCTCCCGGATCAAGGAGCGCAATGCCCGGAGGATCCAGGAGGCCATCGGCAAGGGGGCCGTTCGTGTGATCTTCAAGTCCAATCCGGTCGAGATCCGGGCGAAATCGGTGGTGCTGGAGGTCTCGGGCAGGACGCAGGAGATTCCGAACGACTATGTCTTCGTGTTCGCCGGCGGCACCCCCCCCAACGAGTTCCTCGCCAGGGCCGGCGTCAGGATCGGCACGCGCGATCTCACCTCCGAGGCGCGGGCCGAAGCGAAGTTGAAGGGCCGCGCGGCCTGAGGCATCCTCCGGGGCCGCAATCGTCCCCCGGCACGCGCCGTCCACGACGCCTGCGACACGGGGGATGCTCACCGCGGTGGACATCCTGTCCATCGCTTCGGACGCCACTCCTCGCCCCCCCGATTTCCAGATTGTCCCCGCCAGCCGGACACTACGCGGACGATCGGGCCGATTGGCATCGTGCTTGCTTTTGTCCGCAATCGAATCAGGGGGAAAACCATGACACGTCATCTCGTGCGGCTGCAGTTCCAGCTCATCGGCGCAGACGTCAGGCGGAGGTCCGCCGGCCCTCTTAAAGCCCTGGTGTTCCATCCCGGTGACGGCTGGCAGTGCCAGTGCAGGGCCAGGACCCTGGGGAGCGGAAGGTTCGAAGTGACTCTCCCCGCCCCCGGGACCGGATCGTGCTGTCTGTTCCTGGCCAGCGCGAAGCCCGGCGGCGGCTACGCGGACCTTCCCTGCCTGATCATCCGGGAATGGCAGGACGGGAATATTCGCAACCTGCACTCCGGGAAGGACAGAGTGTTCGGGGCGATGGGCAGGTCTACCTCAACACGATTCGTGCGCAAAGTCGTTGACAGGCCGACACCTATCGCTCTGAAGGGGCGCGTGGCATCGTAATTGCTGTAATGGATGTCCGAACACCTTACATCACGTTCACCGAGGAGGACCGATGAGACATCCACTCCTGATTTTGGGCGCAGTGCTGATGGTCACCCTGATCGCGGCCCAGCTGAATCCTGTGGTGGCCGGGGGCAAGACGCACGACGTGTCGGCGACGATCGTCGCCGTCGACGCGCAGGGCAAGAAGATCACTTTCCAGGATGATGCCGGCGCGACCAGCACGGCCGCCGTGATGGACAAGGCCGTCGAGAGCCTCAAGACCGTCAAGGCGGGGGACAAGGTCGTCCTGACCTGCAAGGATTCCGACGCTGGGACGATCGAAGGCGTGATCGCGATCAGGCCCGCACCGGCCAAGTCCTAGAGGAATCGCCTTCGCGCGTTCGATACGTCCGGAGGTGCCGGGATCGATTCCCGGCACCTCCTTATTTTTTTGTGCCTGCAGCCTCTGACGCCTGCCGCGAATGGGTCCGGACGACCTGCTCGAGCCAGGGGAGGGACGCCCACCCGACTTCGACGTGGCCGTTGATCAGGAAGCCCGGCGTTCCGAGCGCGTTGGCGTCCAGGGCCTCCTTCGCCTCGGCGGTCACCCGATCGCGGAGCTTCGGGTCGTCGAAGTCGCGCACGAACCTGGCGCGATCGAGCCCCAGGCGCCCGGCCAGATCGATCAGGGCGGCGCGATCGAACGTCCGGGACTCGAGCAGGGCCGCGTGGTACTCCCAGAACTTCCCCTGTCTCTGCGCCGCCTTGGCGGCGGACGCCGCCTCGTAGGCGTTCCGGTGCATGACCAGCGGATTGTGATGCAGCTCGACGCGCAGCTCCCCCTTGAAACGGGCCACCAGGCTTTCCATTTCGCGGGCGGCGCGCGGGCAGACCGGACACTGGTAGTCCGTGAAGAAGACCAGGGTGTCCTTCGCGCCGTCCGGGCCCAGGGACGGGTATCCCTCGGGCGGGGAATGACGCTCGACCGCGGCCGGTGCCGGGTCGGCGGCTGCCGCTGCCTTGTTGCCGGCGGGAGGGGTGGGACTGGCGGCCGGCCCGGGGTCCCCCGCTCGGACAGAGGTCCCCGCGAGCAGGAGTGCGCCGAGGGAAAAGACCGCTCTTGCCGGAAGCCATCGCATCATGACCGATCACGCGCCTTTCTTGCGGTGCTGGTCGAACCATCCGACGATGTTCAGCATCTTCGCCATCCAGTGGCTGGGCCGCCGGCTGATGCCGTGAGACTCGCCCGGCACCCGGACCAGGACGGTCTCGACGTTCAGGAGCTTGAGCGCCTGGAAGTACTGCTCCGACTCCGATATCGGCGTCCGGTAGTCCTCCTCGCCGGTGATGACCATCGTCGGCGTCTTGACGTTCTTCACGACCGACAGCAGCGAGCGCTTCTCGTAGTGCTCGACGTTGTCCCACGGGAATCCCGGGAACCAGTACTTTTCCACGAAGGACGAGATGTCGGCCGTGAGGACGAAGCTGTACCAGTTGATCACCGGATAGGCCGCCGCGGCCGCGCGGAACCGGTTCGTCCGGCCGATCATCCAGCAGGTGAGGACCCCTCCGCCGCTGCCGCCCGTGACGAACAGGTTCTCCGGGTCGACGTACCCCTTGGCGACGGCCGCATCGACGCCCGAGTTCAGGTCGAAGAAATCGTCCCCCGGGTAGCTGTGGTGGATGAGGTTGCCGAACTCCTCTCCGTAGCTCGTGCTGCCGCGCGGGTTGACGTAGAGCACCACGTACCCCTTGGCCGCCCACAGCTGCTTCATGAAGTCGAAGCGGTCGCCGTAGTTGGCGAACGGGCCGCCGTGGATCTCCAGGATCAGGGGGTATTTCCTGCCCGGATCGAGGTGGGGAGGCTTGACGATCCATCCCTGGATGGGGCGCTTGTCGACCGACGACTCGTAGCGGATCTCCTCGACCTCTCCCAGGGTCTTGTGCGCCAGGAGATCGTCGTTGACCGCCGTGATGACCTTGAGCGGGGGACCGTCGACGGTCCCGACGCCGACGTCGCAGGGGACGTGGGGGCGGCTGTAGGTGATGGCGTAGCCGCGCCGGCCCCCGGTGGAATAGGTCCCGTCCCCGTAGGTCCCTCCGGGGCCGCCGAGGTTCGAGCAGACCGTCTTGAGCGTGCCGTCCGTGGTCATGAACCCGAGCCGGGTGTTCCCCCGGTCGTCATACATAAAGAAGATACCGCTGCCGTCGCGCGCCCACAGCGGGCGCGTCACGTCCCGATCGAGCTTCGCCGAGAGCAGCCGCGATCCGCTCCCGTCGCGGTTCATGAGGTAGAGACGGGTCACCTGGTATCCCTGGTACCGGTCGTCGAACCCGACGTAGGCGATCCGCGTCCCGTCGGGCGACAGGGCGGGGGAGTCGTCCGGCCCCTTGCGGTGCGTCAGCTGGCGCACAGTACCGTCCGCCACGGCGAACTCGTAGACCTCGGTGTCGAGCGGCTCCTGCTCGTGGTCCGGGCGGCGGTTGGCCGACAGGATCAGGTGCCTGCCGTCCGGCGTCCAGACCGGCTCGCCCGGCGTGAACGCGTTCTCCCCGTGCTGGAAGTCGCCGCTCGAGATCTGCCGCGGCGTCCCGCCATCCGCCGGGACCACGAACAGGTGCGAGTACCCGGGCTTCAGGTACCCCTCGCCGTCGTATCGATAGACCAGCTTGTCGATGATCGTCGCGGGGTCGGCCCACTTCGCCCCTTCAGGCGGCGAGGGAAGGCTGGCGATCTTCGGCGCATCCTGGGGCACGAAGGTGGTGAAGGCGATCGTGCGGCCGTCGGGGGACCAGACCGGGCCGGAAGGAGGGAATCCCAGGTTCGTCAGGCGCGCCGTCTGTCCGCCGTCCAGCCAGCGGACGTAGATCTGCGGGACGCCGTCCTGGTCGGAGACGTAGGCCACCCGCGTCCCGTCGGGCGACCAGCGGGGCGACCCGTCACCACGGTGGCCCGTGGTCAGCGGCCGGTTCTGGCCGCCGGCGGCATCGATGATCCAGAGGTTGGAGTACCTCCGGTCGGTGAAGACGTCGGAATAGGCCCGGACGTAGATGACCTTCCGCCCGTCCGGCGACAGCTGCGGATCGGTAGCCAGCTCGAGATCGAAGATGTCCATCTCGGTGAGCCGGTCCTGGGACGGCAGCCCGGCGGCGCGGACCGGGGGCAACGTGCATGCCAGGGCGAGCAGAAGTCCGAGGGCGCACTTCGACGAACGAATGATCATCGACACGCTCCGCGAGTCGTCGGTTGTCCCGATGCTAGGGCCGGGACCGCGGATCTGTCAACACGGAAGCGGAGATCGGGGCGCTTCCCGCCGAGCTTACGCCGATCTCGGTCGCCTTGCCTCGAGCCAGGCCTCCGCGTCCGAGAGGGTCCGGAACACTCCCGTCTGCCAGCCGGTGTCCACGACATACGCCTCCCACATGCGGGCGATTCCGAAGACGCTGGTCCTGGGAGCGACGATGGCCACGGCCGCGCGGGAATTCTGGGCGGCGAGCCGCGCGTCGAGCGCGGCGATTCTCCGGACCTCGTCGGCGGAGACCTCCAGCTCGGTGATGCCGGAAAGGATGATCGTGGCGCGGAGAAGGTTCCGGATCCGCTCCGGTCGGGCCAGGCAGGTCTCCTTGGCACGCAGGATCTCGCGTCCGGTCACCACACCGGTTCCCGAGCAGAGCACCGTCCTGTCCTCGTCGGTCCACTCAATGATGAACGGCATGCGGAATTCCTTTCATGGAGCCTGCCACCGTAAAGATGCCTGAAACGCGGCATGTCGTCAGTCGGGGGGACCCCTACTTCGGCGTGAAATCCACCCGAAGCGGGGCGTTTTTGGACGGTAGCGGCGGTTGGGGGCCGGCTACCTGCCCGAGGCGATCAGGCCGGCGCGGATGGCGAAACGCACCAGGCCGGTGACATCGTGAATGTCGAGGCGCTGCATCAGCCTGGCGCGGTGGGTCTCGACGGTCTTGATGCTCACGTCGAGCAGGGTGGCGATCTCCTTGGTCGATTTCCCTTCGGCCACCAGCTGCAGGATCTCCCTCTGCCGGTCGGTGAGCCCGGCGAGAGGATCGGCGGCGTCGACGGTGTCGCGCAGGAAGCCGTCCACCACGGAGCGCGACACCTTGGGGGTCAGGTAGGTCTCGCCGCGCATCACGGCCTGAAGGGCCAGCGGCAGCTCCTCGACGTTCGCCCCCTTGAGGAGGTAGCCCGCCGCCCCGGCGCGCAGCGCCTGGGCCACATACGATGGCTCGGCGTGCATCGAGAGGATCACGACGCGGGTGCGGGTCGAGGTCGCGGCGATCCTCCGGGCGACCTCGAGGCCGCTCAGGCCCGGCATGCCGATGTCGAGCAGCGCCACGTCCGGGAGGTGCTTCGAGACGAGATCGAGGGTCTCGTGGCCGTCCCCCGACTCCGCGATCACCTCCACGCCGTCGATCGACTCGAGGAGGGAGCGCATGCCCGCCCTGACCAGTGTGTGATCGTCGGCCACCAGCACCCGAATCGGCTTCATGTCCCGCCCCCGAGGGGAATGCCCGCCTTGACTTCGGTGCCGCGACGCGCTGGGGAACGTCTTGGCCGGCATTATCCTCCAAACCGCCGGTTGGGGGGTAGCCGGGGTGCCGCAGGCGGGTGTGACAGAAGTCACAGATGGGGGAATCGGGACAGGACTAAGTTCGCGGCAACACCTGAACCTCTCCCCTTCGACCCACAGGAGGGACTGTCCCCCTCCGGTCCCGGGGTTCGACGCGAACGAGCTGACCGTCGTCGCGGGACCGGAGGGCGGACACCTCAAGGACGCGTCCCAGGCAACGTGCGGCGGCGATTGAGGAGACCTACTGAGTCTCGGGCCGATGCACCCGGTCCAGCCCGTTCCGATCCAGGATCTCGATCCGCTTGCGTCCGAGACGGAGCATGCCCGATTCCTGGAAGGACTCCAGGGTCCGGCTGACCACTTCGCGCGTGGTCCCCAGCTCGTCGGCCAGCATCTGGTGCGTCGCGGTGATCGGCTCTCGATGGCGCAGGAGACGTGAGGCCAGCCGCTGATCCACCCGCCGGAATGCCACGTCGTCGATCAGGGCCATCAGGCGCGCCATCCGCTGGGAGAGAGACTGAAAGACGAAGGTCCTGAACGCCGCGGTCTTCAGCACCAGCTCCACGAACAGGTCGCGCGGAATGGCGAACAGGGTCAGCCTCGTCTCGGCCGTCCCGACCGCGGGATAGACGGTTCCTCCCAGAAGCGCGATGACGGTGATGACGCAGCTCTCACCCGGATTGAGACGGTACAGCAGGATTTCGTGGCCGTCGGGGCCGAATTTCGAGGCCCGGATGATCCCCTCGACGAGCAGCGGGTAGTCGGTGCAGGGGCTGCCCTCGTCGAACAGCCGCCGGCCGGCGGGGGCCTCGACGAGCCTGGCCCGATCCTCGACCTTGCGGAGCAGGTCCGGCGGCAGCTCCTTGATCACCGGATAGCATCGGACGAACCTGTCCCGGTCGGCCTTGTTCGTGCCTCGGCGATCCGCCCCATCCTTCTTCATGGGGCCATTCTACCCTCGATCCCGGCCGGCGATCCCTCGTCCCGCGCATGCGCCGGATTACGGATTCCGGATCGTCGCTCCGGGCATCCTTGACTCCGCCCCGGATCACCCTAGATTGCCGTCAGAAGTGTGCGAGCCCCGTGGGGCTCCGTGTACCGCGGCCTCGCGGGAGAGGTCGTTCGAGGTCGAAGCGGATGACGATCCCGGCTGATTCCCACCTGGCCAGCGAAGCCGGAACGGACCGTCGCCAGTCCAGCCGCATCCGGCTCGGCCTCACGGCGGCAGGGCTGGCCGCGGCGCTCCTGATCTTCGTGGGCCTCGCCTGGCTCGGGCTCCGGACCACCCAGCGGCCGCTGTCCGTCGCCGGCGGGCTCGGTGCGCTGCTGCTCGTGGGAGTCGTCCTGGCCCTCCGGGGGGCGATCCGCGAGCACGGCCGGGACGAGGACGAGCTCCGCAAGGCCCAGGTGTTTCTCGACTCCATCGTCGAGAACATCCCGGACATGATCTTCGTCAAGGAGGCGGCGACCCTGCGGTTCGTGCGGTTCAACAGGGCGGGGGAGGGCCTGCTCGGATTCCCGCGCGACGCCCTCATGGGCAAGAACGACTACGACTTCTTCCCCAGGGACCAGGCCGACTTCTTCACGGCCAGGGACCGTGACGTCCTGAACGGAGGGACTCTCCTCGACATCCCGGAGGAGCCGATCCGCACGCGGGACGGGGCCGAGCGCTTCCTGCACACCAAGAAGGTGCCGATCCTCGACGAGGCGGGGCGCCCGCGGTACCTCCTGGGGATCTCGGAGGACGTCACCGAGCGCAAGGCGGCCCAGGCGCAGATCGAGAGGCTGAACCGCGCGCTCGTGGACCACAGCGACCAGCTCGAGGCGGCGAACAGGGAGCTGGAAGCCTTCAGCTACTCGGTGTCCCACGATCTGAGGGCGCCGCTGCGGCACATCAGCGGGTTCGTCGACATGCTGCAGCAGCACTCCGGGCCCGCCCTGGACGAGCGGGGGCAGAAGTGCGTGAACACCATCGCCGCCTCGGCGCGGCGCATGTCCAGGCTGATCGACGATCTCCTGGAATTCTCCCGGATGGGGCGCGCCGAGTTCGGCAAGGCCAGGGTCCACCTGGATTCGCTGGTCGCGGACGTGGTGCGCGACATGGAGGGGGAGACCGAGGGGCGCCGGATCGCCTGGCGGGTCGCCCCCCTGCCGCATGTCGAGGGAGACCCCGCCATGCTGCGGCAGGTGTTCATCAACCTGATCTCCAACGCCCTGAAGTACACGCGGCCCCGCCCTGAGGCGCAGATCGAGATCGGCGCCCGGGTCGAGAACGGCGAGACGGTGGTGTTCGTGCGCGACAACGGCGTCGGGTTCAGCATGGAGTACGCGCACCGGCTGTTCGGCGTGTTCCAGAGGCTCCACAGGCAGGAGGAGTTCGAGGGGACCGGCATCGGCCTCGCCAATGTCCGCCGCATCATCCACCGTCACGGCGGCCGGACCTGGGCGGAGGCCGAGGTGGATCGCGGCGCGTCGTTCTATTTCTCGCTGCCGCAGCTGCGGGAGAGCGCCTGATGCCGCTGCGGATCCTGCATCTCGAGGACGAGCCGAACGACGTGGAGCTGATCCGGGAGACCCTCGAGAGGGACGGCCTCATCTGCGAGGTCGACGTGGCGACCGGTCGTGAAGAGTTCCTGGCCGCACTCGAGCGCGGCGACCCCGAGCTGGTCCTCTCCGATTTCTCCCTTCCGGGGTTCGACGCCCCCTCCGCCCTGCGGATCGTCCGCGAGAGGGCGCCGGAGCTCCCCTTCATCCTGGTGTCCGGGACCCTGGGAGAGGAGGCGGCCATCGAGAGCCTGCGCAGCGGGGCGACCGACTACGTCCTGAAGCACCGCCTGACCCGGCTCGGGCCCGCGGTGCGCCGGGCGATCGAGGAGGCGGCCGAGCGGCGGAGGCGGCGCCAGGTCGAGGACACGCTGCACCACGACCGGCAGTTCCTGAGGGCCCTGCTCGAGAGCCTGGAAGTCGGTGTCGTCGCCTGCGACGCCGAGGGCGTGCTGACGCATTTCAACCGCGCCGCGCGGGAGTTCCACGGCCTGCCCGATCTGGGCGGGCTTCCTCAGATGGACCTGATCCGCGCCTGCCTGTTGCGCGCCGACGGCAAGTCGCGGATGAGCGACGAGGACCTTCCCATCCTGCGCGCCCTGCGGGGCGAGCGGGTCCGCAACGCCGAAGGGACCCTCAGCCTCCCGGATGCGCCTCCGCGCGCGGTCCTGATGAGCGGGCGGCCCCTGGTCGACGCGCAGGGCCGCCGGCTCGGGGCGGTCATCGCCATCCAGGACATCGCCGAGAGGAAGCAGCTCGAGGGGCAGCTCCGCCAGGCGCAGAAGATGGAGGCGGTGGGCCGGCTCGCGGGGGGCATCGCGCACGACTTCAACAACCTGCTGAACGTGATCACCGGCTACGGCGAGATGCTCGGGGACCATTTCGCGACCGGCGACCCGATGCACGCGCGGGTGGAGCAGATCAAGAAAGCGGCCCAGCGAGCCGCCGCGCTGACCCGTCAGCTGCTGGCCTTCAGCCGCAAGCAGGTGATCGAGCCGCGCGTGCTCGACCTCAACGCCCTTCTGGCCGACACCGACAAGATGCTCCGCCGGGTGATCGGCGAGGACGTCGAGCTGACCACCGTCGAGGGGAAGGACCTGGGGCGCATCAAGGCCGACCCGGGACAGATCGAGCAGATCATCATGAACCTGATCATCAACGCCCGCGACGCCCTGCCCCAGGGGGGCCGGATCCGGATCGAGACGGCGAACGCCGATCTCGACGCGGCGTACGCCAGGAAGCACCCGGGCGCATCCGCCGGCTCGTACGTGATGCTCGCCGTCATCGACGACGGCGTGGGGATGGACGCGGAGATCCAGAGCCACGTCTTCGAGCCGTTCTTCACCACCAAGGAGACGGGCAAGGGGACCGGCCTCGGCCTGGCGACCGTCTACGGCATCGTCAAGCAGAACAACGGCTACATCTCGCTGATCAGCGAGCCGGGGAAGGGGGCCGCCTTCCAGATCTTCCTGCCCCGCGTCTACGAGGACCCCGAGGCGGCGCAGGCGCGCGAGCCGGTCATCCCGCCGCGCGGATCGGAGACCGTGCTGGTGGTGGAGGACGAGGACGCCGTCCGCCACGTCGTCCGCGAGGCCCTGCGGCAGTTCGGCTACACGGTCCTCGAGACCGGCGACGCGGAGGAGGGACTGCGTCTCGCCCAGACGCACCAGGGTCCCATCCATCTCCTGGTGACCGACATGGTGATGCCCAAGCTGAGCGGCCGGATGCTGGCGCGGCAGGTGCAGGCCCATCGAAGCGACATCAAGGTCCTGTACATGTCGGGCTACACCGACAGCTCGATCGTCCAGCAGGGGGTCCTGGAACGCGGCCTCGCGTTCCTCCAGAAGCCGTTCACCCTGAAGGCGCTCGCCGGCAAGGTCCGCCAGACGCTCGACGCGCCGGAAGGGGACGCCTCCCCGCAGCCGAAGCGCTCGGCGGGGTGAAGGCGCCGCCCGCGCCCCCCCGCCTCACGGCCAGAAAAAGCCCTCGAATCGCGCCGCCTCGCGCCACGCGGTCTCGGCCTCCTGGCGCCGCCCGAGGCGGTCGTAGCAGCGGGCGAGAAGACTGAACCCGGTGGCTGCGTTCGGAGAGAAGCGCAGGCCGGCATGGAGCGCCTCCTCCGTCCAGGCGGCGACGAGGTCGGGCGCGGCGCGTCCGGTCTCGAAGGCGGCCAGGGCCCTCGACAGGAGGATGTCGGGATCGTCGGGAGCCAGGGTCGCCGCCCTGGCCAGGGTGTCCGCGGCCCGGGCCAGGTCGCCGCGCAGCATCCAGTGTCGGCCGACGGCCCATTGAGCGTCCGGGTCGTCGTGCAACGCCCCGAGGCGCCGCAGCTCGTCCTCGTCGAGCAGGCCGGACGCCTGCGCTTCGTAGCGCATCGCCGCGGCAGCGTCGCCGCGCCGCCGGCTCGCGAGGGCGAGCCCGCGCTGCGCCCCCTCCGCCTCCGCGGGGTAGAGGGCCGCGCCCGCGGCGCGGCGGAATTCGGACTCCGCCTCGGCGGCGCCGCCGGCGCGCTCTCCGAGGAACGTGTGGAGCTGGATGAAGCCCAGGCGCTCTTGACGGGCGATCTCCCGATCGGGAGCGTGGACGAGCGCGGCCAGAAGGGCCACCACGACCGCGGACGCCGCCACCTTCGACCACTCCCGCTCCCGTGCCCGCCGTCCCAGCCACACGAGGGCGGCGGCAGCGAACGGCAGGAGCATTGCCTCGAGCTCCAGGCGGAAGCGCGACCCGACGTAGAACAGGCTCATGGTCACTGCCGGAAGCAGGAGAAAGCCTGACAGGGCGAGGCGGCGCAATCCGCCGGGCGCCGCTCGGCGGAAGCCGAGCCCCAGGCCGAGGAGGGCCAGGGGAGCGACGATGCCCATCCCGAGAGAGGTCCAGGCCGACAGACGCCGGGACTTGAGCAGGAGCGGCAGGCTGTCGTGCCCCTCGTAGGGGCGCAGGAGATACCCGATCTTCCGCGCCTGCAGCACGGCCTGGCGCACGAGGCCCCGCCGCTCGATGCTGCGCCACCCCTCCGCCCGCCAGAAACGGGACGCCTCACCCGGTCTCATGTCCCGGCCGGCGGCGAGCGCCGCCAGCCGGCGCGAGACGCGATCGTCGAGGCGATCGAGCGGGTCCTCCCCCTCGCGATGAGGGGCGTGCATCACCGCGTAGGCGAGAGGCGGCGGAAAGTAGCTGAGGCCCCCGGCGGCGTGATTCTGGCTGGCGTAGAACACCCAGCCGCCCGACGAGGTCACCGGGATGATCTCCCCCGAGGCCTTGAAATTCTGCAAGGCGATCGGCAGGATGGGAACGAGGCAGCCGGCCAGCAGCCATGCCGGCGCGGCCAGCGCCGAGAGCCGCGCGGACGTCGGGCGCGCGGCTCGCCAGAGCACGACCGCCAGGAAGGCCGCGAGGAGAATCGCATCGGGCCGCTGCACCGCGCGGAGTCCCAGGAGGAGGCCCGCCACGGCGAGCCGCAGGGGAGCCGGCCGGTCGAGGGCCGCAAGAAGCGCGACGGCTGCGGCGCAGTAAAGGACGAGCCCCAGTCCGTCCGACTCGAGCTCGACGGAGAAAAGCAGGAACGGGCCGAAGGCCGCCGCCAGGACGCCCGCCACGACGGCCTCGGCCGGACCGAACAGTCGCTTCGCCAGATCGAAGATGAGGGCGCAGGCGAGGGCGGCGAGGACGGCCTGCGCGATGCACAGCGCCAAGGGCGTCGCTCCGGCGCGGATGAGGAGAGCCAGCCAATAGATGTAGGCGGGAGAGTAGGCGAACGGCTCGCGCGCCACCCAGCCGTCGGCGATGAGTGTCCGGGCCAGCAGGGGGAACTTCTCGAAGGTGGCGGCCGGATCGAACGCCCGCACCATCGCCAGTAGCCGGAGCCCGAGGGCCAGGCCGAACACGCAGGCGTGCGGGCCGATCGACATCCGTCGCGCGTTCACCGGGGGAGCCTAGCACGGGAGGTGGAGTAAACTTCTGCCATGTCCCCCACAGGCACTCCCGACCGGCTGCGCCTGGCGCTGCGCGAACGATTCGGCTTCGACCGGTTCCGGCCGGGACAGGAGGAGGCCGCCGGCGCGGTCCTCGACGGCCGCGACCTGGTGGCGGTCATGCCCACGGGGTCGGGGAAGTCGCTCTGCTTCCAGCTGCCCGCCCTGCTGCTCGAGGGGACCTCGATCGTCGTGTCGCCTCTCATCGCGCTCATGAAGGACCAGGTCGACGTCCTGAGGTCCCGTGGAATCCCGGCCGCGGCGCTGCACTCCGGCCTCGGCGCCGCCGAACGCGCCGAGGTCGAGCGCGACTTCGTCGGCGGGCGGCTGCGACTGGTCTACGTCGCGCCCGAGCGGCTCGCGAGCGCGCGGTTCAACGCCGCCCTGGCCAGGGTGCCGATCGCGCGCCTGATCGTGGACGAGGCGCATTGCATCAGCCAATGGGGCCACGATTTCCGTCCGGACTACGGCCGCCTCGGCGATCTCCGCCGCAGCCTCGCCGTCCCGGCCGCCGCGTTCACCGCCACGGCGACGCCGGAGGTCCGCTCCGACATCGCCCGGCAGCTGCACCTGTCCCATCCGCTCGAGATGGTGACGGGGTTCGACCGCCCGAACCTCACGCTGGCGGTCGAGCCCTGCAGGTCGCGCGCCGACAAGGCGCGCGCCATCGACCGCCTGCTGCGCGAGGTCGGGACTCCCGGCATCGTCTACGCGGCCACGCGGAAGAGCGTCGACCTGTGGGCCGGGTACCTCGAGGGGCGCGGGCTGCGATCCGGCCGCTACCACGCGGGCCTGGGGGACGCCGAGCGCGCGCGTGTGCAGGACGATTTCTTCGCAGGCCGGCTCGACGCGATCGCCGCCACCAACGCGTTCGGCATGGGCGTCGACAAGAGCGACCTGCGTTTCGTGGCGCACGCCGAGGTGCCGGGCAGCCTCGAGGCCTACTACCAGGAGGTGGGGCGCGCCGGACGCGACGGCTTGCCCTCGCGCGGGGTTCTGCTGTTCGGACCGGCGGACGTGCGCACGCAGGAGTTCTTCCAGGCGGGGTCCAATCCGTCCCCGGCCGTCTTCCGGGAGGTCTGGGCGCTCCTGGGGGAGGGGGCGGACGACGGCTCGATCGAGGCGGCCGGCGACGGCGACGCCGCCGGGGGGATGGCCGCGGCGACCGCGGCGCGCCTCCTGCGCCGGGCCGCGGAGATCGCCGGCCGGACACCCGGCAGCGGCGCCCCGCCGATCGACTTCGAGGCCCTGGCAGACAAAGCGCGCCGCGACCGGGCCCGTCTCGACACCATGATCCGCTACGCCTTCGGGCGCGGCTGCCGGACGCGCTTCATCTACGACTACTTCGCCGGCGCCGGGCGGAGCGAGGCGGTCGTTCTCTGCGGCACGTGCGACGTCTGCCTGGGCTGGCGGCGGGCGGAGGGGCGGACGCTCGACGACCTGGAGTTCGAGCGCGTGCGCATCGCGCTGTCCGCCGTGGCCCGCCTGCCCGCGCGCTTCGGCGTGGAGCGGATCGCCCAGGTCCTCACCGGCAGCCGGAGCCGCGAGGTCCTCGATCGCGGCCTCGAGCGGATTCCCACGTTCGGACGCCTGGCCGATCGGAAGCTGGACGAGGTCAAGGGGCTGCTCGAGACGCTGGTGGACGCCGCCCTCCTGGAGCGCCGCGGCATCGAGGGGGGGCGGGCGGGGGCGTTCGTCCTGGCGCTCAGCCCCGAGGGGGCCGCCGTCATGCGGGGCGAGCATCGGCCGCTCCTGGCGCTCCCCGGCCGCCCGGCGCCGAAGCCGCCCCGCGGCCGGCACAGGCCCGGCGCGCAGCCCGCGGTCCGCGCCTCAGGGAGCCCGGAGGCCGGGGGAAGGCTCGACGCGGTGCTGCTCTCACGCCTGAAGGCGTGGCGCACGGCGGAGGCGAAGCGCCGTCGCGTCCCCGCCTACGTCGTCTTCCACGACGCGACGCTGGAAGCGCTGGCGGCCGCCAGGCCGAACGATCGCGGCGGGCTCAAGGAGGTCCGGGGAGTCGGTCCCGCGAAACTGGAAACGTACGGCGACGATCTCCTGAAGGTCCTGGCCGGAGACTCGTTCGTTCCCGACGGCGAGGTGGTCCCATGAAGCGTGCTCTTTGGGTTCTCGCAACGACAGTCGCGATCCTCGCGCCGCAGTCCTCCCTGGCTCCCCCCGCTGCGGCCGCGGCGCCGCAGCTCAAGGTCTTCTTCGCGGCCGACTTCAAGGACGCCGTCTACCAGAAGAAGACCTACGACAAGGTGGCCTCCTCCTGGCGGCGCCCGGCCACGACGCCCAGGCCCGGGGCCAAGGCGGTGGTGATCGCCGTCATCCAGAAGGACGGCGCCGCCCCGGAGCCTGTCCTGCACTTCAAGAGCGGCTCCGACGCCTGGGACGCGGCGGCGCTCGAGGCGGTCCGGAAGGCGGCCCCCTTCGAGCCGCTGCCGAAGGGCTACCCGCGCCCTTCGGTCGAGGTGCATTTCCACTTCGAGTACATCTGATCGGCTTGATCCATCCTTAGACGGAACCTAGGTTTCTGCCTCCGGAGGGAGTGTGCGCGCGCTCCTGCGCCGGCTCCCCGGGGGAGGCAGAGATGGGCGATTACAGAATCGTCTTCGCGGCGTGTCTCGCCACCCTCCTCCTTGTCCCGGGCCCAGTTGTCCTGGCCGCATCCGGCGACGCGGCGGCACAACCGGCCCCGAAGACGGCGCCGGCCCGGAACCCCGCCCAGGGCTCCGCGGGCGAGGAGATGATCCTCTTCCAGGAGCTCCCCTCGGTGTTCGGGGCGTCCAAGTACGAG
>Ga0070694_100000459_pt1 | contig 22284 bp, 20 predicted proteins | sample KBSK1251metaG_FD_65470 | JGI IMG/M metagenome (GOLD analysis project Ga0070694, IMG submission 65470) | Corn, switchgrass and miscanthus rhizosphere microbial communities from Kellogg Biological Station, Michigan, USA - KBS K1-25-1 metaG | ecosystem: Host-associated > Plants > Roots >... | reverse complement strand
GCGTTTTCGAGCTGCCGGACGTTGCCCGGCCAGCCGTACGCCATCAACGCGCGCATCGCCGCCTGCGACACGTGCAGGCCCGTGCCCGGCGCGAACTTCTCGAGGAAATGCGTCACGAGCAGCGGAATGTCGTCGCGGCGGTCGCGCAACGGCGGCAGGTGCATCGGAATGACGTTGAGGCGGTAGTAGAGGTCTTCCCGGAAGGCGCCTTCCGCCACCATCTTCGCGAGATCCGAGTTGGTCGCCGCGATGAACCGCACGTCCACCTTGACCGTCTGGCTGTCGCCGACGCGCTCGAACTCGCGCTCCTGCAGCGCGCGCAGCAGCTTCATCTGCAGCGCCGTGCTCATCGTCCCGACCTCGTCGAGAAACAGCGTCCCCTTGTGCGCCTGCTCCATGCGTCCCTGCCGCGTGCCGACCGCGCCAGTGAAGGCGCCGCGCACGTGGCCGAAGAGCTCCGCTTCGAGCAGCGTTTCCGGGATGGCGCTGCAGTTGAGCGCGACGAAGCGGTGCGCCCGCCGCGGGCTGCCGTGATGAATGGCGCGCGCGACGACTTCCTTGCCCGTGCCCGTTTCACCCGTAATCAGGATCGTGCTCGCCGAGCGCGACACCGTTTCGAGCAGCGTGAAGAGCGCGCGCATCGGGCGGCTGCGGCCGAGAATGCCGCCGAACTGGTACCGCTCCTCGAGCTGCGATCGCAGGTACGCGTTCTCCGACTTGAGCCGCCGCTGCTCGATGGCCTTCTGCAGCACGTGCATCAGCTCGTCGAACTGAAACGGCTTCGCGATGAAATCCGACGCGCCGCGCTTGATCGCATCGACCGCGTCTTTCATCGTGCCGTAGCCGGTGATCACGATGCCGACGATGCCGGGGTAGCGCTCGAGCGCGGTCTCGATGACGCGCGTGCCGTCGACGCCCGGCAGGCGCAAGTCGGTGATGACGACGTCGAAGGCGAACTGTTCGAGGAACGAGATGGCCTTTTCGCCGTTGTCGGCCTCGACCACTTCGAAGCCGCGCTCGCTCAGCCGCTCCGCCATGAGGGACCGGAGGGCCGCCTCGTCGTCGACAAACAGCAGGTGGAGCACCGCCAATAGTTTGACACAGCCGGGAATGCAGTTGGGAACGGTCTTAGGATGCAGGGACTTAACCCGGCTAAGGCTTTGAGCCCGTCCGCCCGATACCTGCTTGTGAAGCCGTCAGGGCCTGATTCGTGGACCATCCCGGAATCCTGAGACCTGACACCCGAGACCTTATGGACAGACAAACTCTTTCGATCATGAAGGCCTGCGAAGCAGTCGGTGTGAGCCGTCGCACGATTTACAACTGGATCTCGGCGGGGAAGGTCGAATACGTCCGGACGGCCGGCGGCTCGATTCGCATCTTCGCGGATTCTCTGTGGCGGGACGCGAATGCCCGTCCTGCGTCCGCGAACACTGTGGCGCAGGTTGCGACGACCGGGCAATCCGCTTAGCCCGGTCGGTCGCGGAAACCGATGCGAATGGAACCCCCCATCCAGGATCCACAACTCCGCCAGCTCTTTCACCAGCTGAATAACCAGCTGGGGATCGTATTGGCGCATGCGGAGTTGCTTGAGGCCAAGGCGCCCGACCTGGCGCATCGCGCGCGTGCCGAACAGGTCGTCAAGAGCGTGCTCGATGCTATGGGCACAGCTAAAGAGATCAGGCGTCGTTCTGAGCCACAACCGGCGGCGGAAGTCTCATCACGAAACACAAATCGAGCCGTTCAGTAACGGCTGTTTCAATCAGGCACGACCAACTGTTTTTGTAATTCAAGCCGTCAACGAATTGGCGAGCGGATCTCCAAAAACCGCCGGTTCGTTGACGATTCGGTCATTTCCGGGACGCTTCCACGGCGGCCCGCGACTTCACAATAAAGACCGCTAACACCCAATAATTCCAAAGCCTTAGCACGCGTGCGTGGCTCAATATCGCGCACGGCTTTTGACCGGCTGAGCTTCTTGGTATACCCGTTGCCTATTGAGGGCGTCGGAGGTCACATTCATGCGCCCGCGTCAACGTTCCAACAAAGAGAATCCCCGCGTCGTCGCCCACTTGCCGTTCGTCGAACAGCTCGCCCGTCGAGTGGCTGCGACCATGCCCCATTCGATTGACATCGGTGACCTCGTTCAAGATGGTGTCATCGGATTGATTGACGCTGCGCATCGCTTCGACGAGTCGCGCGGGATCAAGTTCGAGACGTTTGCCGAGCGGCGCATTCGCGGCGCCATGATCGACGCGCTCCGCAAGGACGCGTGGCCGCGTGGCGTTCGCCGCCAGCGCCGCGAGCTCGAAGCGGCCCGCGAGCAGCTGCGCCGCGAGCTCGGGTGCGAGCCGTCGCTCGCCGACCTCGCCGCCAAGATGGGCTCCGACGAGAAGCGCCTTGGCCGCACCATCGTCCGCATCAACGCGATTGAATCGACCTCCCCGCTCGCGAGCGGCGAAAACCTCGACGAGTCGTCACTGCCGGCAGCGCTGATTCCCTCCGAGCCCGAGCAGCCCGACACCGCCTACGAAAAATCAGAAACCAAGGATCGCATCCGCGCCGCCATCGAATCGCTCCCGGCGCGCGAGCAGAAGGTCATCGGGCTCTACTACTACCAGGAAGCCACGATGAAGCAGATCGGCGCCGAGATCGGCGTCAACGAGTCTCGGGTATCGCAGCTCCACGCGCGGGCCATCCGCCGACTTCGCGATGCGCTGGCCGGATCAATGCCGGCGGCTGAAGCCGCGAAGGCTATGCGGACTGCGATACTTGAGTTCCAGCAGAAGCCGCGGATGGCGAAGGCGACGCTCGACACCGTGCCGGCGCAGGCGCAGTCGGCGGTCGTCGTCGACTACGCGAGCGTTTCACGCACCGCGCGCAGCAAGTCGGAGAGCCTGAACGGCTTGGCGAGCCAGCGGCAGCCGCTTTCCTCGAGGAAGCGCTCCGCGTCGGTTCCCGCGACGTCGCCGGTGACGAAGATCACGCGTCGCGCCAGCGAGGGCGTTGCCGCGGCGATGGCGCGGTAGAGCGTCATCCCGTCGACGCGCGGCATCTTCAGGTCGCAGATCACCACGTCGTAGTTCGCATTCCTCAAGCAGGCGAGGGCCTCCTGGCCGTCGCCTGCATGATCCACTTCCAGTCCAGCGTCCGTCAGCGCTTCGGCCACCGCCGCTGCGAGCGCGCGCTCGTCCTCGACGATGAGGACCGATGCGCCGCGTACCGCATCCATCGGCGGCAGCGTCTGCCGCGGCGCCTTTGGCGGCGCGTCCGCGCCGTTGACGGGCAGTTCCACCGAGAACGTGGCTCCTCCACCGGGAGTGGTCCCGACGCGAATCCGCCCGCCATGCTCCTGCACGATCGCGTAGGCGACCGTCAGGCCGAGCCCCGTCCCCTTGCCGACCTCCTTGGTGGTGAAGAACGGATCGAAGATACGCGTCTGCACGTCGCTCGGGACGCCTGGTCCGTCGTCGGCGACCTCGAGGATGGCGGTGTCGCGGTCGATGTCGTGGCGCGTGCGGACGGTCATGGCGCCGCGGCCGTTGGCGCCGAGCATCGCCTGTTCGGCATTGATCAGCAGGTTGATGAGCACCTGCTGAATCTGGTGGCCGTCGGCGAAGACGCGCGGAAGTGTCGGGGCCAACTCTTCCCGCACGGTCAGCGCGGGCATCTGCTCGTAGGCGCGCAGGGCGAGCGTGCCCCTGACCACCGTGTTGAGGTCGGTCAGGGCGCGCGTCGATTGCCGCTTGCGCGCGAACGTCAGCAGGTTACGGACGATGCGCGCGGCGCGCTCGGCCTCGCCGAGAATCACGGAGGCGCCGCGCTTCGACACGTCGTCGAGCGGCTTCTCCGACAGCCGCTCCGCCCAGCTCAGGATCGTCGCCAGCGGATTGTTCAGCTCGTGGGCGACGCCGGAAATCGTCTGGCCCAGGGCGGCCATTTTCTCGGACTGCAGGATCTGCTGATAGATGTCCTTCGACTGGTCGTCGAGCCGCTTCCGCTCGCTGACGTCGCGGACCAGCGCCTCGACCCGCAGCAGGCCGCCGTTCCGTGCCGGACGGGCGCGCGCCGTGACCTCGACCCAGACGGGAGAGCCGTTGACCCGGCGCATTCGAAGCAGGTAGTCGGTGACGCTGCCCGTCTCGACGAGGCGGGCAATGAGCGACTCCCTGGCGTCGGCGTCCACGAACCTTTCGCGGTCGAACGGCGCCACGGCGGTTTCGGGCGTCTCCGGCGGGTACCCGAACATCTGCTTGAGGTAGGGGTTCGCCGCGAGCGTGGATTCCCCCGTCTCGACCCCGGGAGGAGCGAGCGACCCCATGAAGACGCCCTCGCGGACGGCCTCGAACAGGCGCGCGAACGCGTCTGCACGGGTCTGCGCGGCCACTGGACGCGGAGTTCTCGCGATATGGCCATGGTACGCCGCGAAAAAGCCGTGACACAAGAAAAGGCGCGAACTGCCGATAAATAGGGGGAATCCCCCTGCGTGCAAGGCATGCGGATATTCGGACGTCACGACGCTTTCCTCATTGGCGGCCTCGCCATCGCCGTGTGGGTCGTGTCCTCGCGCCAGCTGGGGACGCTGCTCGACCGCGCCCGCGAGGTCGACCACAGCCGTGGGCTGCAGCTCGTCCCGGGCCTGTTCATCCTGGCGGCCGTCTTCCTGATCCACCAGTTCCGGAAGCGCGAGGCGATGCGTCTCCAGGCGCAGCAGGCGACCTCGCGCGTCGCCGAAATGGAGCGACTCGTCGTGTTCGGGCAGGCGCTCGCCCACTCGCTCGACGGCGACTCGATTCGGGCCGCGGCGACCCACCACCTTCCGGCGCTCGCGTCGGGGCGCGACGTCTGGGCGATGTTCCGCACGGGCAGCGACTGGATCCCCCTCACGCCGATCGCCGACGAGACGCGCGCCGCGCTCGAGCGCGCCGCGGAGCGCGCGGTTGCGGATTCCAACGGGTTGACGAGCGCGTCCGGTGACGGCGTCCACTGCTTTCCTCTCGTGGTCGCAGGCAATGCGATCGGCATCATCGGTATCGCACCGAACCCGCCGCTCACCGACGCGCAGCGCAGCGTGCTGGCGGCGGCGGCCGCGCTGCTCGCCGCGTCGGTGAAGAACGCGGAGCTGTTCAACGAGGCCCACGAGAACAGCGTCCGTGATGCGCTGACCGGCTGCTTCAACAGGCGGCATGCGATCGAGGTGATGGACGCCGAGCTTCGGCGCGCGCGCCGGTCGCGCGGATCCCTCTCGGTCGTCATGTTCGACCTCGATCACTTCAAGTCGATCAACGATCGCTTCGGCCACCTGTGCGGCGACGCCGTGCTCGCGCAGGTCGGCCACCGCATGAAGGCGATCCTGCGGAGCAGCGACACGAAGTGCCGCTACGGCGGCGAGGAATTCCTCGTCCTGCTGCCGGACACGCCGCTGGCGGGCGCGATGCGCGTCGCGGAGATGCTGCGCCACGACTTCGAGGAACATCCGATTCAGTGGGACGGCCGGACGGTCGTCATCACCGCCAGCTTCGGCCTCGCCGAGACCGGCGGCGGCGCAGACGATGCCAACGCCATCATCGGCCGGGCCGACGCCGCCCTCTATCGGGCCAAGCAGGACGGACGCAACCGCGTCTGCGCGGTCGAGCCGCAACAGGTCGTCGCGTAGAGGCGGACGCGCAGAAAGACCGTAGAGGCGGACCTTCAGGTCCGCCTTGTCAGCCGCACAAGGCGTTCACGATTGTCGGGTAGGCTGTACGGGTGACGCCGGCAACGGACGCCGCGCAACGCCGCACGGCGTACCTCGCGTGGATTGCGGTCTGCGTGCTGTGGGGCACGACGTATCTCGGCATCCGCATCGCGCTCGAAACCGTTCCGCCCGCACTCGTCGGCGGCCTTCGCTTCACCGCTGCCGGCCTGTTGCTCCTCGCCATCCTCTCGGCCCGCGGCGAAGCGATGATCGCGGCTTCTCAGTGGCGCGGCCTCGCGCTCATCGGTTTCCTCACGATTTGTGTCGGCAACGGCGGAGTGATCTGGGCGGAGCAGTGGGTTCCGAGCGGCATCGCCGCGGTGACGGTCGCGACCATTCCGTTCTGGATGATTGGCATCGATGCGTTGTCACGGGACGGCGATCCGCTCTCGGCGCGTCTCGTCGTCGGCCTGCTCGTCGGCTTTGGCGGCATCCTGCTGCTCGTATGGAGGGACATCACGGCCGGCACCGTGGAGGGGCACCGGTTCCTCCTCGGCATCCTCGCGCTGCAGGTCGCGTGCGTCGGCTGGGCGATCGGCTCCGCCATCTCGCGGCGTCACGCGCGCTCGGAGAACGTGCTGTCGGCCTCCGCGATGCAGATGCTGTTTGGCGGGCTGTTCATGCTCGCCGCCGCGACGGTGCGCGGCGAGTGGAGTCACCTGGCGTTCAACACGCGCACGCTCATCGCCGAGATCTACCTCACGCTGGCGGGATCGATCGTGGGGTACTCGGCCTACACGCATGCGCTCCGGCACCTGCCGACGGCGACGGTGTCGCTCTACGCGTACGCGAACCCCGTGATTGCGGTCGTGCTCGGCGCCGCGATCGCCGGCGAGCCGTTCGGCCCGCGCGTCGTCATCGGGTCATTGATGGTGCTGACCGGATCGGCGCTCGTGCAGTGGAGGGAGAAGACGAGGAAAGCGGCGGCCGCGAACGGGCGGCACGCCGCTGCGTGACTCAGACGCTCAACTCAAACGACGCGGCGACCGCTCACGAGCCGCACCAGGAACAGCACGACGGCGATCACCAGCAGAATCCAGATGAAGTTACCGAGCGTGTAGCCGCTGACCATTCCCAATAGCCAGAGAACGATCAGAATAATCGCAATGGTCTCGAGCACGTTCAAACCCTCCCCTCACAGCAGTTGCTGTGCCTCGGTCGGAGAGGGTGCAACATGAGTACCGCGATGCGAGGACTCGCGGTGGCCGCCATGCTCTGCTGTGCTGCCGGGCCCGCGCGCGCTCAGCAAACCACTGACGTTGTGCAGTTTTTCGCCGGCGCTGCGCTTGGGCTCGGGCTCCACGAATCAGGGCACCTCGTCTTCGACGCGGCGTTCGGCGCCCACGCCGGGGTACGGAAAGTTTCGGCCGGATTCATCCCGTTCTTTGCCATAACGCATGAGCCAGTGACGCCGCTGAAGGAATTTACGATTTCGTCAGCCGGCTTCTGGGTGCAGCACGCCGGCAGCGAGTACCTGCTCTCGCGCCGGCCCGATCTGCGGCAGGAACACGCGCCGCTCGCGAAAGGGCTTCTCGCGTTCAATGTCCTGACGTCGGTGGTCTACGCGGGCGCCGCGTTCGTCCGGCACGGGCCGTCCGAGCGGGACACGCGCGGGATGGCGTTGTCGGCGGATATTCCTGAGCCGTGGATTGGCGCGTCGATCCTGGCGCCGGCTGTGCTCGACGGCGCGCGCTACTACCGGCCGCGCTCGCGCGCGCTGCGCTGGGCGAGCCGCGCGGCGAAGATCGGCGGCGCCGCGATGATTCTCAAGGCGCGCCGCTAGGGCTGCAGCGGGCCGAGCGCGAACGTCATCGTGCCGTCGACGACGATGCGGCCGTCGACGCGCGCGACGCCCTGGAGTTGTCCCATGCGGCTGCGGAGCCGCTTCACGCGCGCCTCGATCTCGACGACGTCGCCGGGGTGGACGGGCAGGCGATAACGGACGCGATCGATGCCCATGAAGAAGATCAGCTTTTCGCGGTTCTCGGGCTTCGACAGGATCAGGATCGCGCCGACCTGCGCCACCGCCTCGGTGAGGATCGTCGGCGGCAGCGCGGGCCGCATGCCTGGCTGGCGCGAGAGGTACCGCTCGTTGAGCGAGACGTTTTTGATCCCCACGATGCGCTTGTCGGGCTCGAGCTCCGTGATGCGATCGACCAGCAGGAACGGATACCGGTGGGGAATGATGCGCTCGATCGCACTGTAATCGAGCGGCAGCGTCAGCGGGTTCATCGGGGACTGTTCAGTATAATCCGCGTCAAAGGACTCATGAGCGAGCTCATCCAGCCGCCGGCCGCGCCGGCCCGCCCCGCAACCGATACCGAACTGCTGTCCACGCTGTTCGAACTCGGTCGCGAGGTGACGTCGGTACTCGACCTGGCGGACCTCCTCGAGAAGATCCCGCAGCTGATCGCGCGGCTCACGCGGTTCAGCGCGTTCTCCGTGTACCTGCTCGACGAGGCGAGGCAGGAGCTGCACATCGCCTATGCCGTCGGGTACCCGCAGGACGTCGTGCGGACGCTGCGCCTGAAGGTCGGGCAGGGCGTGGTCGGCGCCGCAGTCGAGCAGGGCCGGCCCATCCTCGTCAACGACATCGGCAAGGAGCCGCGCTTCGTGGGGCCGCTGCGCAACATGGTGTCGCAGCTGGCGGTGCCGATGCGGCGCAAGGGGCGCGTGATTGGCGCGCTGAACCTGCTGAGCGAACAGCCGGGCGCCTTCACCGACCAGGACGAAGCGCTGCTGCGGCAGTTCGCCGCGCACGTCGCGGTCGCCATCGAGAACGCGCGCCTGTTCCGCTCGGAGCGGCACTACACGGAGACGCTCGAGACGCTCGCGGAGATCGGCCGCGAGATGTCGTCCATCCTGGATCTCGACGTCCTGCTGACGCGCATCGCGAGCCTCACGAAGCGTGTGATCGACTACCGGACCTTCGGCATCCTGCTGCTCAACGAGTCGACCAACGTGCTCGAGATGAAGCTGGCCGTGCGGTACGGCGAGGAGAACGCGCCGAAAAACATCAAGCTCGGCGAGGGGCTCGTCGGCTGGGCGGCGCTGCACAAGCAGCCTGTGCTCGTCGCCGACGTGTCGAAGGATCCGCGATACATCAACCTGGTCGAAGACGTCCGATCCGAGCTCGTGATCCCGATGCTGATCAAGGAGCGGTGCATCGGCGTGTTCGACCTCGAGAGCCCCGAGCTCAATGCGTTCACGAAGGACAACAAGGAGCTGCTGACGCTGCTCGCCAGCCAGGCGGCGGTCGCCATCGAGAACGCCCGGCTCTACGAGCAGGTGCGGCGCAACGAGGAGCGCATCGAAAAGGAGCTGCGGTTCGCGCAGCGGGTGCAGGCGGCGCTGCTGCCGACCGAGCCGCCGACGCGCCTCCGCAACGCGGACGTGGCCGCCCGGTTCGCGCCGGCCCACGAGCTCGGGGGCGACCTCCACGACTTCATCGCGCCCGAGCCGAACAGTCTCGTGGTTGCCGTCGGCGACGTGTCGGGCAAGGGCGCTCCCGCCGCGCTCTACAGCGCGTTTGCCGCGGAGCTCGTGCGCTCGCGCACGGTGCGGCGCCGCTACACGCCCGACAAGTTCAGCGTCGCCGGCGTCCTGCAGTCGATGAACACCATCCTGCACGACCGCCAGCTCGAGGAGTACTACTGCACGCTCTGCTACGCGTTCTTCGACTTCAAGCGGCGCGTGGTGACGCTGTCGAACTCGGGGTTGCCGTACCCCATCCACTGCACCGCGACCGAATGCGGCCAGATCGAGCTCCCCGGCGTGCCGCTCGGGTCGTTCCCAGGCGTGACGTACGACGAGGCGACGATTCCGCTTCACGCGGGCGACACGTTCGTCTTCTGCACGGATGGCATCTTCGAAGCCGCGGGCGCCGACGGCGAGGAGTTCGGCGCGAAGCGGGTGTGCGAGGTGGTGGATCAGAACAGGAAGGGGAGCGCGCGCGCGATCGTCGACGCGATCTTCGACGCGGTCATCATGTTCGGAGGCACGGCGCCGCAGGCAGATGACATGACTGCGGTCGCCGTGAAGATTACCGCCTGAGCTGAAGCGTCAGTACTTGATCTTCCGCTTCTCCTCGTCGAGGTGGAGCCCGAGTGACTGGCCGCCGAACGCCGCCAGCTCCTGCACGCGTCCCTTGACGTTCACGCGCGAACCGGTCGGCGGCACGCGGCCCTGGTGGCCGATCACCGTGATCTGCCCGGTACCGTCATCGACGCTGTAGAACTGGAACGGCACGAGCGGCAACCCCCAGCTGCGGGTGACCACGCCGTTCACGCTCACCGACTTGTTGTAATAGCGCGCGGGCTGATCCTTCAGCTGCGCGACATGCACGCTGCGCAGGGCGCAGCCGGAAATCAGAAGCGCGCCGAGCAGCGCGAGAACGAAGCGCGGAGCCTTGGCCATGTCCACATCCCCCTCGAACCTGATACATGCAAAGGTCGCGACCGGATCGTGAAAGAGACGGCCGGGATGCGGCGATGCCAGCGCCTGCCTGAAGTTACGCATCCCGGTGACCCGGCGCGACCGTTCAGGGGTGGTTCAAAAGATATGCCCGGCATTTTGCGGCGTAGATCGGCCGTAAATGCGACCTGCCCCGTCAGGGTGTCCACGCGAGGCGGCACCTGTGCCGGGTTCAGGTCAGCTGCAGATATCAGCGGGCGTTAGAACGCCTGGACCAGTCCCACGTTGATGCGCCACATCCGCTTGTCGGGGATCGACGGCGTGGTAATCAGCGTTACACCGTCGTTGCGCCACTGGTTGTCGTAGTTGGCGACGATGGACGTGAGCGAGGGCAGGAGCAGCTGCACGCCGACGGTCGCGGTCTTCGCGCGGAACTCGCCGACCTGATCGATCGTGAACAGGTCGAAGTTGTCCACGCCGCGCACGTACCCGCCGCGCACCCAGATGCGCGGCCGGATCTCGTGGGCCGCGCGCAGATCCAGCGTGTGCCCCTGGACGCCGGTCACCGCCGCGGTATCGGCCGACGTGAAGGCGTAGCGGGCCCCAACCGTCCAGCGCGGCGTCACGGACACCGTGGCGGCCGGCGAGAACATCGTGACGTTGGCGCCGAAGAAATCGAAGTAGCGGAGCGTCCCGGTATAGGTCGCGCTGTGATAGCCGTACTCGACGCGGCCGAGGAAATCGTGCTGCGGCATCACACGCGTGTCGTCGCGCCCCACGAGCAGCTGGCCCGTGAACGTGCCCCACGGCGTAAAGCGCCACTCGACGCCTCCGCCCTCACGGTCTTCACGGCGCCCTGACTTGGTCTGGATCTGCGCGCGCCCGATGAGGCGCACGGGTTCCGACAGCCTGAAGTTCAGCGCGAGATCAGAGCCGCGCGTGCTCTGCGTGGCCCCGTTGTAGTCCTCACCGTAGGTCTGGCTCTCGAAGCGATGGTCGTACTGGCGTCGTGCATTTTCCCAGGAGAGCCGGTTCGCGGTCGACGGCGCCAGCACCGTCAGCCGCTGGTAATAGCCGATCGACTGCCCGTTCTCGCCGGCGAGCCGGTACCCGCGGGCAAGCGCGGCGACGACGTTCGGGTTCTCGGGCGAAAGCTGCTCGGCGCGCCGCAGCGCATCGAGCCCCTCGACGACGCGATCCTCCTGCAGCAACACGCTCCCGAGACCGACCCACGCGTCGACGTTGTTCGGGTCCTCGATGACCACGCTGCGGTAGACCGCCTCGGCCAGCTCGGGATGGCCCATGCGGGCGTGCACGCTGGCGACCCAGAGACGCGCCGTGTGATCGCCGGGATTGGCGGCCACGATTTTCTGCAGCGCCGCGAGCGCCTCGGTGTTGCGACCGTCCTGCGCGAGCTGAATCGCGGCGGGCAGATCGGGCGGGGCGGTCGGCGACGGCTGCGCGATGTTCTGCGCGAGCAGAAGGGCAAAGAGAGAAAACAGCATACTTCTGGTTTCGGATGCTAGCGGGGCCGGCAACAGGTAGCCGCCGGCGGCCGATGGATGGCCGGGCGGCGATCGTCAGCCGCGGGAGGCGGCAGCCCGCGTGGAATCAGCGGTGTCCGGCGTGGTGCTGGCCGCCGGCCAGGCCGGCATGATGCCGGCAAGTTGCGCCGCGAACATGGCAGCCACCGCCCGGATCGCCGGGTCGTCCTCGCATCCGTTGCGCACTTCTGCAGTCAGAACGCCGACGCAGCCGTTGACCCCGGACACAGGCGCCGCCAGCGCGCCGTCGAACATCTGATTCGACGCGACCGTGCGCAATTGTGCAGTTCGCCACGCCTCCGCGGTGGCGTTCGCGGCGTTGCGCGGAATCGGACCAAGGCGCTCGACCACGCGCTCGTCGTAGCCGTGCGACAGCGCCGGGAACAGCTCCTCGCCGGCGCCCATCCAGACGATGATGCCGCGGGCCTCGAGCAGGGTGGCGGCACGGGCGATTGCCTCGCGCAAGGCGTCGGTGTCGGTGGTGCGCGCGAGCGCGCCGCAGATGTCCGCCGCTTCAGCGAGATCGACCGACGGCGGACGCAGGCCGGGATCCGGGACGCGGGATCCGCGGTCCTTCAGCCGCAAACTCTCGAACCTCGAACCCTCGACCGCCGAATCCTCGGATCCCGGATCCCGCACCCCGGATCGCGGAAGCGGCGCCAGCGCGATCAGCCCCGCGAGCCAGACGATCGCGACCGCGCCGAGCGCCGTCCACTGCTGCCGCTGGACGGCCGCGCGCTGCGCGCCGAAGGCCTGCCGAGCGGACGCGTCGAGGTTGCCAAGCGCCGTGACCAGCCCGCCGGCCGTGTCGTGCCCTTCGCTGAAGATCAGATCCGACGCGAGCAGGTTCTGCTCCTCCTGGAGGCTGTCGCGCACCTTGCCGTCGACGGTGACGATCGCCTTGAACGCCTTGTCGACCTCATCGAGCGCCGGCGCGGCGGTTCCCTTCTGCAGAAGCGGCCGGATGGCAACGGCATCCTGGCCGAACTGCTGAAGGAGCGTCGCGCCGCGCTCCAGCCAGGGCTGCTTTGGCTGTCCGGGCGCGACGTAGGCGTGCTGCGCCAGGGCGATGTCGCCCGCGGTCGCGGTCATCCGCTCGATGCGCGCGGCCGCGTCATCGGCTGCAGCGTCGATCGCGGCGGCCTGCTGCGATCCCATAAAAACAAAAAAGCCGCCGGTGACGCCGGCGGCCAGGAGCACAAGCGCAACGATCGTTCGGTTGGTGTGCTTCTGCATCGCCGACAGGATAGCAGCAAATGATCAGAACTCCACATGCGTTTGGACGAGGAGCCGATTCTCGCGCGGCCGCGCGGCCGCGGCATCGTAGTGGACCTGCTCGTTGGTGACGACGAGGCCGACGCGGCTGCGCGGCCAGACGAACCAGTACGCGCCGCCCGCGATGATCCGTCGCTGCGAGTTGTTCCCGAGCGACTCGTCCGGATCGAACAGATCGACGCGCGCGATCCCCGCCCATCCGCTCAGGCCCTGGCGAACCTCGAGAAAGCCGGACGACCCGCTGCGATCGATGTCGCGCGGCGCGATGGCGCTGGGGTTCTCCGTCGCCTTCAGGTACTGCGCGGTCGCAACCAGGTTCGTGTGCTCGAAGCTGCCCATCACGATGCCGAGGCGCCGCGGCCGGTCCGCCGCGTACCAGCCGGCGTTGTAGAAGCCCGAAAGCCGGAAGCCGTTCGCGATGCCGCGGCCCGCAAACGGCCGGAGCGTCAGGCGGCCCTGCGCGCTCTTGTATTTGTTCGTATCCGTCTGCGCGTACCCTTCGCCGTTGTACACGCCGGTTTGGATGTCGATGAACTTGCCGACGGGAGTAAACAGGCCGACGCCGAAGTCGGACGATCCCGGGATGAGATTCTCGCGCTCGGAGAAGACCGTCCCCTGCACGCGATACCGATTGATGCTCTCCTCGAAGTCGAGCCACGGCGTCTGGTGGGCGCCGAATCGCACCCACGACCTGGCGCCCGTGAGGTTGTCGAGCTCGACGAACGCGTATTTGATCCTCATCACCAGCGTGCCCGCGAGGCTGCTGTCCGTCACGCGCCGGACGTCGGGCGTGACGCGGAATCGGACGTTGCTCGCCAGCTGCCCGTTGATGTTGATGTAGCCGCGCGTCACGTCGAACGCGTTGAAGGAATCGCGGTTCTTCAGCTCGGCGTCGTACTGGACGTAGGAGAGCACGCCGACGCGCACGATGGGATAGTCGGGTTCCGGCGCCGGGGCCGCCGGCGGAGGATTCTGCGCGCGCGCGGCGGCGGGGGCAAGCAGGACTGCGAGGACGAGAAGGAGACGCGGCGTCATATGTCTGTGATGTGTACGACGCCGAGGTTTCTGATCGGTATCAGCCCGGTTAAGAGTGTGTTAACAGGCGGGCTAATAGACCGGCAGATACGGCTGAAGTGTGCGCGCGATGATCGTGAAGCGGTTCGTGAAGATCAGGATGCCGATGATGACGAGCATCGCGCCCGACGTCATCTCGATCATGTGGTAGTGCTTCCGGATGCGCGCGAACGCGGCGAAGAAGCGGTTGATGGCAAGCGCCGCGGCGAAGAACGGGATCGCCAGGCCGAGCGAGTACGCGGCCAGCAGGCGTACGCCCTCCCCGATGGTGTTCTGCGCGGCAGCAATCGCCAGGATGCCGGCGAGGATGGGGCCGATGCAGGGCGTCCATCCAAAGGCGAACGCGATGCCGACGAGCGTCGCGCCGATGAAGCCGGCCGGCCGCTTGTTCGTCTGCACGCGCTTCTCCTGGTAGAGCCAGTCGATGCGCAGCAAGCCCATCGTGTGGAGCCCGAACAGCACGATGATGACGCCCGCGATACGCCCGAGGATCGTGAGCCGCGACATCATGAACTGCCCGATGGCGCTCGCCGACGCGCCGAGCGCGATGAACACGATCGAGAACCCCAGGATGAACGCGAGCGAGGACATGATCACCCGGTTGCGGACGGGGGCCGCGACGGCGACCGCGCCGGTGCCGCGCATTTCGTCGAGTGAGAGTCCTGAAATGTATGAGAGGTAACCCGGAATCAGCGGCAGCACGCAGGGCGAAATGAACGAGAGGAGGCCTGCTCCAAACGCCGCCAGCAGCGTGACGTTTTCGATCACTTGCTGCCGACCGGCGTCAGGGGGATCGCGCCATGCGGCATCACGGGGTCCGTGGCGCCCTCCATCTGCACGTTGTGGCCCTTCACGGGCGGGAGATCCTGATACATGAAATCCCACTTCCACCGTTCCGACGGGTTCGACGCCTGCAGCCAGCTGCGCGCCGGCTTCGGCCGCGCAAACGAAACATCCGCGGCCCGGGCGTAGGCCGTTCCCGGCATCGCCGCCGCGATCGCGCGGCGCACATCTTCCGAGCTTTTGTACGGCAAGGTCAACCCCAGCGACGCGGCCAGGTTGACCAGGATCTGCCAGTCCTCGCGCGCCTCGCCGGGCGGCACGATCGCGCGCGCCGCGCCCTGCACCCGCCCCCTGTCGTTCGTGTAGAGCGCGTCCTTCTCGACATAGGCAGTGCCGGGCAGCACGAAATCGGCCGCCGCGGCCAGCTCCGTCATCACCACGCCCTGCACGACGAGCAGCGCCAGCTTCCCACCCCGGCGCGCGGCCCCAATCCAGGACACGTCGCCCATCGAGCCGTCCGGACCAGGATCCAGCACGTACAGCGCTTTGACGCGCCCGGCATCGACCGCGGTTCGCAGATCGTTCAGGTCCGGCAGCCCGTCGTTGCCCTCGCCAACGCGGTATCCCAGGTCCCTGGCGCCGTTCACGTTCGGGGCGTTGGTGGCCGGCACCGTGAATTTCGTGTTCGGCGGCTGCGGCTTCTCGGTCCGCGTCCACACCACGGCGACCGCTTTGAGGCCCTCGGCGCCGAGCAGCCCTTCCGTCAGCTGTTTGAGGACGAACAGCTCCTCGGCTGACGCGTGCGCCGAGGCCAGGAAGCGGACCGAGGTGGCATCGGCGGAGCCCGCCGCCTGGAGCGCGTCGCGCAGCCGGGGCTCGACGTCGTGCCACGCGGCGTTTTCGAGCGCGTCGCCGCGCCGCTGCATCGGCCGGCGAAGACGGGTGTCGCTCTCGACCCAGTGGTAGTCGAACCGCCCGATGTCGCACATCCAGTAGCCGTTGACGTCGGGGTTGAACCGCGGCGTCATCCGGATCAGGCGCGACCCCTTCGCCCACTCGGGCTTCGCCTTCAGCCACGCGCTCGTGTTGCATCCCTTCGAGCAGAGCGTGCAGGTGGTGTCCACGACGTTCGGGTTGTCCCACGGCCGGCTCTTGAAGCGGTAATCGCGCGTCGTGATTGCGCCGACCGGGCAGACGTCCATCAGGTTGCCGGAGAGCAGCGAGTGCACGCCCTCCTCCTGGAACGTCGCGATCTCGCTGCCGTAGCCGCGATCGACGATGTTGATCTGCGCGTCCCCGTCGATGTCCTTCATGAACCGGACGCAGCGCGTGCAGAGGATGCAGCGGTTCCGGTTGAGCATGAGCGTCGGCCCGAAGTCGACGTCGGCCCTCACGCCTTCGCCGTCGAAGACGCGCCGCGGGAAATCCATGCGGCTGTCCGCAGGCCCGAAGGTGTAGGAGAAATCCTGGAGCGGGCACTCGCCGCCCTTGTCGCACACCGGGCAGTCGAGCGGATGGTTGACGAGCAGGAACTCGAAGACGCCCTCGCGGGCCGCGATGACCTCGGGGTCGCGTGTGCTCACGACCATCCCGTCGGTGCACGCCATCGAGCACGATGTCTGGAGCTTCGGCATCTTCTCGATCTTGACGACGCAGACGCGGCAGGACCCGTCGACGGAAATGCCAGGGTGATAGCAGTAATAGGGAACGGAAATGCCGGCCTCGATACTTGCCTGCAAAACCGTTTTTCCTTTCTCCACCGTGACTTGCCGCCCATCGATGGTCAGCGTGACCGTTTCCATATCCTCGCGATCATATCCCACGGAGACTTGAGCTTGACTGCGCTCGGACGAGGCCCTAGAGTCACCAATCCAGAGGCCGAGATGGATGCCAGGCGGCGCGCGGGCGTGATGTCGCTGCTCGAATGGCTCGTCGCCGCCGCGTGCATGGTCGGCGTCCTGACGGGCGGCTCGGTGCTCGTACGCGATCTGCGCAAAGTGAGCGCGGTGATGCCCGTCATCGCGCACGAAGAGGCTCTTCCCGACCCGCCCTCCACGGTGCCCGCGCGCTCCGTGGCCGTCCCGGTCCTGCTTCTCGCCGATGGCGCCGAACTGCACGTCGGCGATACGGCGGAGACGCTGACGGCGCGGCTCCGCCGCGACGCCGAGGTCGCGCCGCCGACCGTCGATCGGACGCCGGACGGCGAACGCGTCACCCGTTTCTACGCGCAGAACGGTCAGCGATTTGCCGTCGTGCTGCAGACGTTTGACGCGGACGGGCAGGTGAGGGTCGCGGCGATCTACCTGCCTAGCTCTCGGTGAAGCGCGCGAGCGCGGCCGAATCCCTGTTGATTTGCACGTCGCGCACGGTTCCCGACGCGGGAATCCGCTGCTCGACGTGCGCGTCGGAGACCGGCACGAGTACGTCCTGGATGCGGCCGTCGGCGAATTGCAGGGTGACCGTGACGGGCACGTCGAAGATGGTCTTCGCGTCCTGATCGAACTGCACGACGACCTCGCCGGGCCGAATGGTGGACGAATAGTGGAGCACCGGCACGTCCGCGCCGTGGATCCAGCGCTCGAAGAAGCGCTGGAGCGATTGGCCCGAGGCGGTTTCCATTGCGCGCTGGAAGTCGTCGGTGCCCGCCTTCCGGAATTTCTGTTCGCCGTAGAAGCGGCGCAGGCCGTTGAAGAACGCCTCGTCGCCGACGAAGCGGCGGAGCATGTGCAGCACCAGGGCGCCCTTGTTGTAGATGATGGCGCGGAAGATGCGCCCCTGCCCCTGGATCAGGCCGAGCCGGTAGCCCAGGTCGATCGGTCCCTGGTCCGATTCTGAAAGACTCCACCGCCGGAACTGACGCAGCATCGCGAAGAACGACGCGTCGCCGTGCGCGCGCTGGGCGTAGAGCGCGGAGAAGTACTGCGCGAAGCCCTCGCTGATCCACTGCTCGTGATAGTTCTTCCAGCCTATCGCCTGTCCCCACCACTGGTGCGCGAGCTCGTGCGCGAGGAAGAACTCGGGCACGCCCGCAAACGCCGACGGATCGTTGCCCCAGTACAGCTTCGAAAACGGCGCGGCGTTGTTGATGATGGCGAAGTACGCCGGGCTGTGGCCGCCCGGCAGGTCGTGCTCGAGCATCGCCACCGTCAGCGACTCGTACGGCGCGTCGTCCATGACGGTGCCGTAGAACTTCATGATGTCGGCCGCTACGGGTGCGATCTCGCGCCCGCGGCCAAGCTGACGTGGGTTGGCGTCGACGTTGATCGTGATGCGGTCGTAGCGCCGCATGTCCGCGCCCGGATGCCCCGGTGACTGGAAGGTCGCCGGGACCGGAATCTTCGGGTCGCGCGCCGGGATCACCGTGTCGGACACGTGCGTGAGCCGGCTGACGACCACCGCGAAGTAGCGCACCGGCTCGTTCGCGTTGAAGACATACGCGTGGCCGCCCGACGTCAGCGCCGCGTCACGCAGCGAGACGTCGCCCGGCGAGAGCTGGCCGCTCCCCACGCACCCGTATCCCTCGGGCACCGTGACGCGAATGCGCGCCCGCGCGTAGTCGGTGACGACGTTCTGCGGATACCAGGCGGAGCGGCTGCTGAGCAGGAAGTTCGGCTCCGACCGGATCAACTGGTCCGTGTCCGTATCGTCCTGCTCCTGCGCCTCGACCGCGACGGTCTCGCGATCGAGCGCCTGCGAGGGAATCCGCCCGCTGTAGACGATGTCGAACGTCATCATGGCGCCGCGCTGCGCCGACACCGGCAGGTTGATGATCAGGCTGTCGTCGTTGCGGATGCGGAAGAACAGCAGCCGGCCGAACTCGGCGCTGACGACGTTGGTGACCGCCAGCGGCTCGGCGAGACGCATCGTCAGCGTCGCGATCGCGTCGGCCTGGACACGCACCGTGACGCGCGTTCTCCCTTCGATGAACTGCCGCTCGGGATAGATCACCGTGTCGACGTTGTAGTCGACGACGTCGTAGTTGCGGAGCTCGTCTTCGTTGTACGACGCGCCACGTATCGCGAGCGTGGACGGCGAGGCGTAGAGCGAGATGGCGCGCTTGCGCGAGCGGTCGAACAGCGTGACGTCCTCTGCGTTGCCGCCGCTGCGTGAGTACGTCAGCGTGCCGAACTTGTTCGTGCGGACCTCGCCGAGGAAGTCGCCGGTCTGCGGGAGGATGTACCAGGTGTCGCGGCTCAGGTCGCGCAGGTCGATGTTGAACGACTTCGGCGCTTCGGTCGCGAAGACGTCCTGTGCACGCCTGGCCTGGCGCGGGTCGGCCGGCACCCCCTTCAGCGCCGACAGGTCGACGCGCGTCTCGACATCGGCCGGGTGCATCCGCACGAAGGCCGCGCCGAACAGCGCCGTCAGCGTCTCGCTGCCGCCGAAGATGCGCAGCTGCCCCCGCTCGGTCTGCGGACCGGGCGAGAACTGCATCTCGCCGCGGCCGAGCAGCACGAGGCCGGTGACCCCCTCGCCGCTGATCACTTCGAAGACGTAGCCGGTGTGCAGGGTGAACTGCACGTCCTGCGCGCGAATGGTGAATTCCCGCGCGAGATACTGCGTCGAGGAGTCGAGGCGCAGCCGGTAAAGGCCCTGGACGTAGGTCAGGCGCGTGATCGCGATGATGCGCCACGAGTCCATGGCGCCGCCGCTCGGGCGGCGGACGTCGAAGCGCGCGGTCAGCACCCGCGCGCGCGCGGACGTCTCCGTCATGATCTCGACAATGACGTGATAGCCGTCACCCGGCAGCGCGGTTTCGAGCGGCGTCCGGTCGCGCTCGCGGACCGCCGCGCGCACCGTTTCGTACGAAAAGAGATCGTCGGTCGCCTGTTCGGCTTCCTCGCCCGTGATGTCAGGCGTCGACAGAAGGGAGGGAAAGTCGTCGCGATTGTTCTGCTGCAGCATCTGCTCGAGGCTGTTGAGCAGCACGGCGACGCCGTCCGGAGGCGGAATTTGACGGGACGCGTCGGGCGATCCCGAGCCGGACGGCCGAGACGGCGCCTGCGCGTGGGCCGGCGCGACGGCGCAGAGCGCCAGCGCGAGCGGGAGCGCGAGTCGAACGATCAGCAGAGCCAAGCGGTCCCGCATCGCCGTCACGCGTATTAAACCTCAAATCACCCCCAGCGATCGCCCGACCTTTGCGAAGCAGTCGAGCGCGAATTGCAGCTCGCCTGGAGTATGCGTGGCCGTGACGATCGTGCGGACGCGCGCCTTGTCCCGTGCAACGGTGGGAAAGCCGATGCCCTGCGCGAAGACGCCCTCCTGGAACAGCGCGTCCGAGAGCGTCATCGCCAGCGACGCCTCGCCCACGATGACGGGCGTGATCGGACTCTCGCTGGCGCCCGTGTTGAAGCCGAGCGCCTGCAGGCCGCTCTTGAAGAAGCGCGTGTTCTCCCAGAGCCGCTCGATGAGCTGCGGCTCGCGCTCGAGCACATCGATGGCGGCGAGGCACGCCGCCGGAACGGCGGGCGGGTGCGACGTCGAAAAGAGAAACGGCCGCCCGCGGTGGTAGAGAAACTCGATGAGCGCGCGCGACCCGGCGACGTAGCCCCCGATCACGCCGATGGCCTTCGACAGCGTGCCGACCTGGATGTCCACGCGGCCGTGCAGCTTGAAATGATCGATCGTGCCGCGGCCGTTGCCGCCGAACACGCCGCTCGCATGCGCGTCGTCGACCATCATGATGCAGCCGAACTCGTCGGCGACGTCGCAGAGCTCGGGCAGCGCACCGAGGTCGCCGTCCATGCTGAAGACGCCGTCGGTGATGATCAGGCGCCGGCGGTCGCGCGGCAGCTCCTGGACGATGGCGCGCGCGGCCTTCGCATCCCGGTGCGGGAAGACCTTGATGGTGGCGCGGCTCAGACGTGCGCCGTCGATGATGCTGGCGTGATTGAGCTCGTCGGAGATGATGAAGTCGTCCTTGCCGAGCACCGAGGCCACGGCGCCCGCGTTGGCCGTGAAGCCGCTCTGAAAGACGACGGTCGCCTCGGTTCGCTTGAACTCGGCGAGCCGCCGTTCGAGCTCCATGTGGATGGCCATCGTGCCGGCGATCGTCCGCACCGACCCGGACCCGACGCCGAGCGTGCGCGTCGCGGCGAGCGCCGCCTCGCGCAGCTTCGGATGCGTGGTCAGACCGAGGTAGTTGTTCGACGAAAGATTGACGACGGAGCGTTGGTCGAAGGTGGCGTGAGCCTTCTGTTCACCCTCGAGCACACGGAGGCGGCGGTACAGGCCCTGCGCCTCGAGCGTCTCGAGCTCCTCTGACAGGTAGCGAAGCGGATCGGCGCGCATCGCGCCATTGTTTCAAAAAAACAGGATGACGGCCCAGGGCAGGACCGCGGCAGCAACGTAGAAGGTGGCGAGCACCGCAACCGCGCCGTGCGTGCCGCGAAGGTGCAGGCCGATGCCGAGGACGGCCGCAACGAGCTTTGCCATCATCAAGGCCGCGCCATGGCCGAGATAGAGCATGAGCGAGACGATCACGGGGTTCGCCTCGGCGCCGGTGCCAAACGTCATCACACCGAGGTAGGTGAACACGCCGTCGAGCACCTGCGCCAGGAGGAACGCCACCAGCACGACGTCGCCGAACAGCGAGCGGCGGGGCGGAACGCTCCATACTTGTGGAACCGTGGTTCCAAAACTCGTTCGTGCATCGGCGTACCCGCCGGCTGCGACATCCATCGCAGCAGATCACGTCAAACGGCGTGCCGGACGAGCGCTCTTTAGGGGAGCGCGAGCAGGACGTCAGGGCCGTCACGAAATGCTTCGACCGCTCCGGCGGCCCGCAGCGACGCCGTCGTGTCGCGCCCTTCCGCGTCGAGGTACGCGCCCTCGTGGACGACCACGTGGGTGGCGCCGAGCTCCCGCAGCACGGCCATCGAAGCGTCTGCGTGGCGCGGCACCTCGCCGAGCGCGACGATCGCCCGAGCGTAGTGCGGCGGGAAGAAGCCGCTGTAGCCGTTCAGCAGCGGACGCCAACGGCCGATCGAGTAGTACATCGCGCGCAGGTCGTAGTCGGGCTGACCGAGCGGCAGGTCCGCGAGCACGACGTCCGGCGGCAGGCGGCCGACGGCCTTGTAGATCTCGGGCGCGCGCTGAGGGCGCTCGAGCCGCGCCGGCGGCGTCGCGAAGCCGCGCACCGGCGTCATGCCGTTGACCACGAACGGGGCGGCGCCCGCTTCGAACAGAAATGCCGCGGCGAGGATTGTCAGCACGATCGCGCCATGACGGAGGCGCGCGAGGACGGCCGCGCCGAACGCGCCGAGCACCGCGAGCATCAGCGCGGCGATCATCGCGAACCGGGCGGGCACGCGGAGGCCTTCGAACCCGGGCACGTGGTTCCACAGGAAGCGATAGGGTGACGCGAGGTCGAGCGGCCTCCCGAGCACCTGCGGCGACGGGCCGAGCGACAGCCACATCGCCGCGAGCAGCGCGGCGACGAAGAATCCGCGCGACCGC
>Ga0070694_100000458_pt1 | contig 22285 bp, 22 predicted proteins | sample KBSK1251metaG_FD_65470 | JGI IMG/M metagenome (GOLD analysis project Ga0070694, IMG submission 65470) | Corn, switchgrass and miscanthus rhizosphere microbial communities from Kellogg Biological Station, Michigan, USA - KBS K1-25-1 metaG | ecosystem: Host-associated > Plants > Roots >... | reverse complement strand
GTGTACTAAGGATTGCAAGTTGAGCTAACGTCAGACAAGCAAGTGCTGTGGCTGACAAGCGCGATTTGGCCTTCCATCCGCCGATACAATCCTGTGTGAGCTTTGTTACTAACTCGCGCAGGAGAGTTCGATGAAATATCGACGCTTCGAAGAATTGCCGGTTTGGAAAGATGCGATTGAATTGGCGGTTCGTACGTTCTCGCTGACTGCAAGGCCTTGTTTTCGGAGGCACTCGGGTACGCGTCATCAATTAGAGAATGCAGTAGTTTCGATTTCAAATAACATTGCGGAAGGATTCGAGAGGGGCACGACGAAGGAAACTCTAACTTTCCTTTACATCTCGCGAGGCTCTGCCGGTGAGACCCGATCGATGTACTGCCTCGTTGAGAGATTGCCAGAGTTTAGCGATTTCAGATCTGAGATCTCAGATCTGAAATCCAGAGCCGAGAGTATCTCCAGGCAACTGAGAGCCTGGGGTGAGTCACTGCAGAACACAGACATTCGCGGTACGCGTTATCTCACCAATCAATCGCGCCGAGCCGATGAACGGCGCCGGGAAAGAGAAGAGTTTCTCGCAGAGCTGGAGCAGATTCGGAATCGGAAGACCTGACAGAGAACGATTGATTTGAGATCTGAAATTTGAGATCTCAAATTGGCTGTCAAATGAAAATAGTCCCCATTTCCCTTCCCACTCCCTTCTACATCGGCCCGGTCAACGTCTATCTCATCAAAGAAGATCCCGTCACGCTCATCGACACCGGCCCCAAGACGCCGGAAGCAATCGCGGCGCTCCGCTCAGGTTTGAGATCGGCCGGCTTATCAGTCAACAACATTCGCCGCATCGTGCTCACACATGCTCACGAAGATCACTGTGGACTGGCGCGCTCGCTGCGGGATGAAGCCAAAGATGCAGATGTCTACGTTCACAATTGGGAGACGGGACATCGGGCCAGCCGGATCGAGCACGACGAGAGTCTGCGCCTGTTACAGCGCGCCGGCGTTCCCGACGCAGAGATCCAATCGATGCGCCGGCTGTATGACGACGTGCGTCAATACGCTGATTCGCTTGAGGAAGATCACTGTCGCGAACTTGTCGATGGCGACGAACTGGAATTTGATGCGGGCGCGTTGCGAGTCATTCACACTCCAGGGCACACGCCCGGTTCGTGTTCGTTTCTGCGCGAAGCCGACCGGACAATCATTGCCGGCGATTGCGTGCTCAAGCGCATCACCCCAAACCCGGTCGTCTCGCCCGACCCGATCGACCCATCGCGAAGGTTTCGCTCGTTGGCAGAATATCTCGTCAGTCTGGCCCGCGTGCGAAGTTTTGCGCCGACGCTGGTCTTCGGGGGTCATGGCGAGCCGATTCAGGATTTCGAAGAACTCTTCAATCGCTATCTCAAACTGATTCGCGAGCGCCAAACCACCGCGCTGGGCGTGATCCCCAAAACCGGCGCCACCGCCTGGGAAGTTTCACGCTCCCTATTCCCCGGTGTTGATGATGTCCATAGCTTCCTCGCCGTCTCTGAAGCGATCGCTCATCTTGACTACGCTGAGTCCGAAGGAAAGATTGCGGTCGAGATGAGTGACGGCCGCGAGGTTTACCGCAAGTTAATTGCTGACTAAGTTCCAATCTTTCAGCCAACCCTCCAAAAGTTTAGAAGTTAGAACCGCACGCCCGATTCACCGTGGTGACCAAATCTCATTGTGACGTTTTCTCTAGCCCAGGCGTTTACGCCTGGGTGAGAAACAGGAGTCATTAATTAAGCCCCATTAATGGGGCTTTTGAAACTAACCCCTTTCCATTCCCAGGAGTAAACCCCTGGGCTACAGAAAAAGTTTATTCAAATGGGCACAATCTCTAGATAGACAGATCGGCTCCGTCCTCTAAAAGCACGGGGTTCGTTCCCGCAAAATTTGGAACCTAAAGCCCGGGCGGGCGTGAAACCCCTTAAAATCTTCCGGAGGATTTGGACATGTCTCGTAAGAAACTGGTTTTAATCATTTCCCTTATTGTCTCAGTCACGGCCATTGCCGGCGCCGTCGTGTACGCACAGGAAGCATCTGCCCCTGAAACGCGGAGCTTGATGGCCCTGCTGGCCGACGAAGATCAAGCGTCGCAGGATCCGCAAGACCGCCACTTCTCGCTCTTTTTCGACGGTGGGGCGTATCTCGGCGTCTCAACCGAAGATGTTAGCAAGGAAAACATGGCGCGTTATGGCATGCGCGACGTACGCGGCGTGGGCGTCACCGAAGTGATGAAAGACAGCCCCGCGGAAAAGGCCGGGCTGAGGAAGGACGACGTCATCTTGCGTTTTGACGGCGAGTCCGTCACCAGCGTCCGCAAGCTGACGCGGCTGGTAAGCGAGTCTTCCGCGGACCAGACAGTTCGCCTAACGATCAGTCGCGGCGGTGCTGAGCAGGAAGTGACGGCGACGCTTTCCAAGCGAGACTTCAGCGGATTGTTGCGCGGGAAGATTAATGACGAGATCTGGAAAGGTGTGGAAAAGGATTGGCCCAAGATTGAACTGGGCAAGCTCGAAACTCTGGGCGATGGCAATTTCGTTTTCGCGCTCGGCAATCGCCGCATCGGCGTCAGCACTCAAGCTCTTTCCAAGCAGCTGGCTGAGTATTTCGGAGTCAAAGACGGCGGTGTCCTGATCACTTCGGTCACCGAAAACAGTCCCGCCGCCAAAGCGGGGTTAAAGGCCGGCGATGTGATTACGGCCATCGATGGCGAGAAAGTCACTTCACCCGGCGACCTCACCCGCAGTCTGAGTAAGAAGGAAACCGGCGATGTGTCGCTGACGGTGATGCGGGACAAGAATGTGCGCACCGTGACGGTGACGCCCGAGAAAAGCGAGCACCCGAACATCTTTCGCACCGGCTCAATGGGGGATATGCGCATCGTGCTTCCCTCCATTGAGGTCCCGAATGTAAATATCAAGACGCCGCGGATCGTCGTGCCGTCGATCGACGTTACCGTTCCGGCTCGTCCGGCAAAAACGCGAAGAGTAATTATCTAGAGGGCCTCGACCTCTTCTGAATGGAGGGCAGTCGTATCCCATCGGCTGCCCCTTTTGTTTCCGGGCGGCGCCCGCGTATAATCCGTCTCCATTACAACCCAGACAATCGTTCCCTCCCCCGGTCAACGATTGTGGAGACAACTTGGCATCCCAACCACCAATCGAACAACCGCGCCGGCGTCTGATTATTCACGATCTGGCGCAACGTAACGGCCACGTCGACTTTGCAAAAGACATTAAGCGCGGACTTTCATCGGATCCGAAGTACCTGTTTCCGAAATACCTCTACGACGAGTTGGGCTCGCGCCTGTTCGAAGCCATTTGCGAGGTTGATGAATACTATCTGACGCGGGCCGAAGACGAGATTCTCACGACTCGTGCGGAGGAAATTGTCGCTTCGATTCCGGAGTGCGATAGATTGATCGAACTGGGTAGCGGCAGTGCTGAAAAGACGCGCAAGATTATCGAGGCGCTGATTCGTCAACGTGGAGAACTGCTTTTTGTGCCGGTGGATATCTCTGCATCTGCGCTGGCCGAGAGTTCGCACTCGTTGCTCGATTCGTATCCCGAGTTGAGAATCGACGCCTATGCGGCGGATTATTTTCAGGCTCTCGACGCCTTGCAGCTTTCCGATGAAAAACCCGTCCTGGTCTTGTTTCTGGGTTCAAACATCGGCAATTTCGAGCCGGCCGAAGCGCTGAATTTCATGCAGTCGATTCGTCGCGTTTTGCGTCCGGGTGACGCGTTATTGCTGGGTGCGGATCTGAAGAAGGATCGCGCAGTCCTGGAGGCTGCTTATGATGATTCGTTAGGCGTGACCCGCTCTTTCATCGTGAACGAACTTGAGCGAATCAATCGTGAACTGGGCGCAAACTTCGATTTGTGGGCTTTCGGTTTGCGCTCTGTCTATAACGAAGCGTTGGGGCGGGTCGAAGTCAACCTCGAAAGTTTGCGCCCGCAAGCGGTGGAAGTTCGCAGTCTGGAATTGACCCTGGACTTCAAGGCGGGGGAAAGAATTCACGTTGAGAATGCTTACAAGTTTGATCTGGACGATCTGCGCCGGCTGGGAAATCAAAGCGGCTTTGCTTTAGAGCGAACCTGGTTGGATAGGAAAGAACGATTTAGCAGCAACCTCTTCCGGGCCGGCGAACCGCTGAACGCGTGAGCGCGCAAAACCCTACTACAGTTAAGGCATTAACAGGATTAACAAGATGCGAGGACAAATGAGTGGGGCTGTGTTCTTCATCATGTGAATCATGTAAATCCTGTCTAAATTCTTTAACCGGCTAAAGCAGGCGACGGCGATTTTGCGAACGAAGTTGATCTTAATCAATGGCCGGCGTGCGCTGCCGTTTCCGTTTCGATCTTTGGCTCCGGCAACTGCAACTTCACCTGCAACAGTCGCCGCCGCTCGACCTTCTCAATTTCGAACCGCAGACCATCATATTCAATGATTTCGCCCGGTTGCAGCAGGTGTCCGGCCACGCTCATGAGGAAGCCGCCGATAGTGGTATAGCCTTCCGATTCCGGCAGAGTAGTTTTCAAACGCCGGTTCAGGTCGCGCACCGCCAGCGCCCCATCGAGCAGGTAGTTGCTTTGGTCGATCGGTTTAATCTGCTCGTTTACTTCTTCATCGTGCTCGTCGGAAATGTCGCCCACGATTTCTTCAAGCAGGTCTTCCAGGGTGATGATGCCCTCGATGCCGCCGTGCTCGTCTACTACGAACCCAAAGTGAGATTTGGCCTTCTGCATTTGGCGGAGGACGTCCTCCAGCCGGGCGGTGTCTACAACGTACATGGGCGGTTGGAGTACCGATTCGACTTTGAAATCCTGCGGCTTCAAAAGATAGGGAATCAGATCCTTGCTGTGGATAAAGCCAATCACACTGTCCATCGATTCGCGATAAACCGGCAGGCGCGAATATCGATGCTTCTGAAAGGCCTGGTTGATGTCCTCGAGCGTGCATTGCGCGGATAAAGCTGCGACCTCCGGGCGCGGCACCATCGCCTCACGAACCAAGGTGTCTGAAAATTCAAACACGCGATGGATCAAACGGCGCTCTTCGGCTCGCAGGTGGCCACTCTCACGAGAGATGTCAATCAACTGGCGCAACTCAGCTTCACTGTAAACGGCATTGTGATTGAGCGAAGATTTCAGACCAATCAGCCGCCCCAATGTCGAACCAGTCCGATTGAAGATCCACAGCGGCCATTGAAATACCTTTGCGAACAGTTCCAGCGGCTGGGCAGTGACCAATGCCAATCCTTCGGCGCGTTCCAGCGCGAACATTTTTGGCATTAACTCTCCCAGAACAATATGCAGAAAAGTGATTGCCGAGAAGGCAATGGCAATGGCAAACCCGTGGGCCACATACGCCGCTCGTCCCGCCGGAAAAATCGCGTCCGCCAGCGGCTCGAGCAGCGAGGCCACGGTAGGTTCGCCGATCCACCCCAGCGCCAGCGAGGCCAGCGTGATTCCCAATTGCGTGGCTGAGATAAAGAAGGTTGGGTTATCCAGGAGACGTAAGGCAGCCTGGGCCCGCTTACTGCCGGCGGCAGCCCGCGTTTCCAGACGCGGCCGGCGCACCGAGACGAGTGAAAATTCGGCGCCGACAAAAAAGCCGTTGGCGCCGACAAAAAAAAGCACCGCGAGCAACTTCGCGAGCGCGGTTAACAAAGTGGTGGAGTGCTGAACGCCATCGTCCAAAAAGGCGAGCACATAACTAGCAGGATCATCCATTGCGCAGCTTAACGAAAGCGGGAGTAATTTCGAGGCTCCATCTTATCACGGCTCTACCGATGTACTGCCAGGCCGTCCAGCCTATGGCGCTCATGATTTCTGAACCAGAAAAAAAAAGGAGAGCGCAGACCAGACAGCCTGCGCTCGAGGGTGCACAGCCGCCCATAACGCAACAGCGACTGCGAGATCCAAACAAAGCTTCGATTGGTTCGGCTTGTCAGTGTACGCCGGCAACGGCCACACGAACCCGGGTGTTACCGTTAGCTCGCCGGTCATGCCGCGCACAGGCCTGCGCCAAAGCGGCATCAACCCGGGGCTCGATGCTGCATTCGGGCTGGCGGCACACGGCGGCTAGCTCTGAAACGACCAGATAGCGGGAGCGCTCGAACATCCGTTGTTCGCGAAATGAGAGCGGCTTGATCTGGCTAAGAAAATTCAGATGTTTGAGCACATCGGCAACTTCAAAGATGTTTCCCGTGCGCATCTTATCGGAAAACTCTTTAAACCGGTCCTTCCAGTCATTAGCCGGCGAGCAGAAATCGTCAGCCAATGCTTTGAAAAGCGACTCGCACTCGACGGAAGAAATCGGGCGACGTAGCCCAACTTCCGAAGCATTTGAGACGGGGACCAAAACGAGGGAATTTGTAGCGGCAAGTCGAAGCGTATAGAAAGGAAGCGCTACTGCCCCGATTTGCTTCTGTTCTATTTGTTCGATTGTGCCGATACCATGATTTGGGTAAACGACTTTCTGGCCGACCTTGAAGCCCACCTTTACACCTCCGACAGTTTTACGAGTACCAGGCTAGACGCATCTTGCGCGGCTACTTAGACGAAAGCTTGTCAACGAGAGATGACGTTCGGGTTGTTCCTTAAACTGGTTCGAGGATAGCAAGCACTCTTACGGGGCGTCAAGGTCTTGGGAGGGCGCGTCAGGAGCCGACCGTAAGCGAGGGCCCAATGTCAAGCCGGCCCGTACTCACCACGGGCTTCTGGCACGGGCCTCTACCCCGCATAGCTTTCGTCCTGTTCGATCCGGGAAAGCACCCAATCGAATTCTCCTGAGGTAATCTTCCCGCCGCAGAATTCACAGATACCGACCGCGTTTACTTTCAAAGGCGCGCCACAGTTTGGACAATTGAGATCAGCGCGAGAGGCTGCCGGCTTGGCCTTGCTATACCGGACGAAGGTCCAATATTCGCTCCATTCCCTGAGCTTCTTGTTTGAGCCGGAGACTATTTGGCCACTTTGATTCACGGTGTAGTCGTACCCTCGGGCAAAAATCCGCAAGGTGATCGAGTTGTAGAACGCATCGACTTTAATCTTGGTCGGCTGCATCGCCTGGATCTCGCACTGATCGAGCGCGTTGCGCAAGCCCTGTCGTTTGTAAGCTTCAATCCAGTAGCGATGCATTTGGAAGATATTGTCTGTCTCAAAAGGTCGGGCGCGCTCCCACTTCAGCGTCGACCAGGCTTCCTGCAATTCATTGAAAATCATGCGCGCACGGGCCTGAAAATCTGCCCAATCAAACACCGGATTGTTTTGTTCGAAAGCAGCGCGTACAGCCGGGAAATTCGGCTGCACGACTGTCGGATTTCTCGTGCCGACCTCAGGCACATTACCAGTCAGCAGCGGACCTTTGGCCTCGCGGTTAAGATTTGAGATCGTGCGCACATACCATTGAAATTCGCCGCTTTCGATCTTAGCGCCACAGAACGCACATGCGCCGTTAGTGTCTTTTTGCAAAGGCGCGCCGCAACGCGGACAGTGCAGCGCGGTTGCCTGTTCCGGCGTGGGCGACAGCACCTCACGTTTGCGTTCGAATTGCCAGCGATCGACGACGTAGTAGGTCATTTGTTTTCCGTCAACCACCTCAGTGTAGTTGGCATCAAACTGGACCTCGATAGTCACTGTTGGAGTTTCCAGCCCGCGCACGCTGATAACCTGCATCGCCCCGACGATGATCCCTTCGACGGCTTTGAGATTCGGATTCTGTTGCAGCAGGGCCGCCCGCGCCTGTTGGCTCAGATATGGCGAGAGTTCATCCAGTGCTTTGGGGCCGCGGCCGCGGGCCTCGTGCGCGCGCGCATAAAGCGCATAGCAAAAATCGACAAAGATGATCTCTGAGAAGTTAGGATCGAAACGCCGCAGTTGATTGAACAACTGCTGCACGCTGCGTTGCTGCATGACCGTCGCGGCCGCGTCGTACTGCGGGACCGACGGGGTAACCCTGATGTCCTGCTTTGTCCTCCGGGTAAACCAGTAGATCACACAAGCGATGACGATGATGTCAATCGGAATTCCGATCAGCGGGTGCTCAAAGGTCAACCAGATTAGGAATCGCACCAGCAAATAGACCAGCGCCCCGGCGCCGCCGCCATCGCCTCCGCCACCTCCGCCACTGCCTCCACCATAAGATTGGCCCCCGCCAACGCGGGCCAGGACCTCGGTAGAGAGAAACGCGATCCCGAAACAGGCGATGCACGCGGCTATCGCGTAAGCGAGCAATCGACTGAATTTCAAATTCCAAATTCGAAATCTGAAGGGGCTCATTTCAATTCGATGCGCGGGCCGTCTGCCAATTCATTAGGATTTTCGCCGGTGGCGGGCAAATGTTCAGCCAGGAGTTGTCCGGTCATGCGCAGGCTCTCGATGAATTTTTGGGGCGTCGCTGCTTTGCCAACCTGCTTCAATTCAAAAACACACTGGTTCCATTTCAGGGGCGGAACCGCTTTCAGAATTCCGCGGTCCGCAATCACTTCCAGGCGTCGCTCAAGCAACGACAAGTAGACCAGCATGCCGTTCTCCGCGGAAGTATTGGCGATGCCGGCTTCGTAAAACATCGCTGACGCTCCGATGCGGGCCGCGTTCGCCCGGAACTTCTTACTCGTAAAGGTTCTCCGGATCCAGTTGCCGCGTGACGATACCCAGGCGCCGGCAATGAAGAGCACGATTACATCGAGAGGAATCCAATAACTGTGAAATTCGATTGGCGAGAAAAGAACGAACACTAAACCTATCAACGCCACGATCGAGCCGAAAAGGTAATCAGCGTGAAGATAGTTGCCGGAACGGCCGCGTACCACCACTACCATCTCAGCGTTGGTTTGTTTTTCGATTTCGCGAATAGCGCCGGCGATTTTGTCGCCGGCCGATTTATCGAATTTATCGCGGGACATAGCTTAAGGGCGGCTAGTCTACCATGAAGTCAGAACCGGGAGCGGTAGCGACCGGGTAGGAGTGTTGGTGACAGTCAGGGCTGATCAAGGTTTACCCGGTCGCTACCGCTCCCGGTTCTGACTCCCAGAGAAACGGCCCAGCGTAACCACTGGGCCGCGATCGAATGTTTGGGGCTCCTCTTTTCGATCATTTAAAACTGGTCAGGGCTTCAGCTTCAGCGTCATAGACATCAAAAACGGTCAGCAGCTTAGTAATTACCAGAAGGTCCTGGACCTTGTCGGTAAGGCTGAGAAGTTTGAGTTGGCCGCCGGTTCGTCCGACGGTCGTATAGTTCGCGATCAACTCACCGATGCCGCTCGAATCGATGTAACGAACTCCGGCAAGATTCAGCAGGATCTTTTTGTTTCCGGCCGCCACCAGTTCGCGAATAGCGCCGCGCAAAGCCGTCGCGCTGTCGCCGATGCGGACCTCTCCATTCAGATCCAGAATTGCTACGTCCCCCGCCTGTCGTTGATTGATACTCAGTTGTGCCATTTATCCTCCATGCGATTCGGTTCCCGTCCGATGCCAGCTCAGCTCACAAACTATTTGAAATCGTTTAGCGCCTCCGCTTCAGTATCGTACGCGTCAAAGACGGTCAAAAGTTTCGTAATTGTGAGCAGGTCCTGAAGTTTCTGCGTCAGACTCAGAAGTTTCAATTGCCCACCATCCTTGTTGATGGCGGTGTAGCTCGAGACCAATTCACCGATCCCACTCGAATCAATGTAGCCTACGCCGGCCAGGTTCAAAAGGATCTTTTTCTTCCCTTCCTCCAACAGGCGGCGGATCGCACTACGCAGAGCCACGCTGCCTTCACCTATAGTAATGCGGCCGTCCATGTCCAGGACGGTAATGTCACCCGCTTGTCGCTCGCGAATATTAAGTTCTGCCATGATTGAGAATTCTCCTAAGGGTTTTCGATTTCTGATTGCCGATTTTTGATTGCCATGGGCGGGCCGGCCAGATCAAAAATCTGAAATAAAAAATCTAAAATCGCTTCGTCATCCGCACTGCCGTTCCACCTTCCGGCCGATTCCGCCATTCGATCTCGTCCATGAAGGTGCGCATCAGGAAAATGCCTCGGCCCGATGTCTTCAAAAGGTTTTCCGCATTCGTCGGATCGGGAACACTTGCGGGGTCAAATCCCTCGCCTTGATCCCGTACTTCAATTTCCAATTCGTCATCGTGGCAGTTGAAAATGACCTCGACGGACTTGCTCTCGTCCTCCTGGTTGCCATGCACCATTGCGTTCGTCACGGACTCGCGCACAGCCATTTCAATCCCAAACGACAATTCTTCTGACACACCGCAGTTGCGGATGAAATCCGTCACAGCGGCGGCAGCATCCGCAACCGCCTCAATGTGGCTGGGCAAAACGAGTCGAGTCGTTTGATCGGTCACAAAAGGCGCGGCCTTTCTCGCCGTGATTCACGGTTCGGCTGCAGTAATTATAGCGAACGGAGACGTTCGTGTAACACGCCCGCTGGGGACATGTCAAGAAAGTGACTTGATTGGCAGTGGTATGGTTTGACTCCCTCTCCCTTTTGGGAGAGGGTTGGGATGAGGGTCTTGGCGCAAATTGGAACCACAACATTGCTGTGGGCTTCAGCCCGCAATCCGTTCAGGATTTTCTTTGCAAGCATCAACAGCGATCGAAGGATTGATCGGGTGGCTCATCTCGATAACGGACTAAGCCCCCGGATTATTCCCAGCCTGTACTAAGCCCTCACCGGCGGCTGTTTGCTTTCTGACAGTGTCGAAAGCATTTTAGTTGAGATATTCTGAGGTTAAGATTCGAAGATGAATATTTCACCCGCCAAGCGGATTAGCGGCCACCTGACGATGCCCGGCGATAAATCGATCTCGCATCGCGCTGCGCTTTTCGCTGCTGTTGCCAGGGGCACGTCGAGGCTCAGGAATTACTCAACCAGCCAGGACTGCGCAGCAACCCTTGCCTGCCTGCAAAACCTTGGCGTCCGAATCGATCGGCGAGGCGCGGAGGTGAAAATTCATGGCGCCGGCCAAAAGGGGTTACGGGCTCCGGAGAGTGAGCTTGATTGTGGCAACAGCGGCACGACCATGCGCCTGCTGGCGGGAATCTTAGCGGGACAGAGTTTTGTTTCGACACTGACCGGAGACGAATCGCTGCGCTCGCGTCCGATGCAGCGAGTCGCAGAGCCTTTGGGGATGATGGGGGCGCGGCTCTCGTCTGTTGGCGGGCGAGCCCCCTTGACCATCGAGGGCCGCGACTCACTTACAGCCATTGACTATGAACTGCTAATCGCCAGCGCGCAGGTCAAGTCGTGCATTCTGCTGGCAGCACTCAACGCTCAGGGGAAAACGACTGTTACCGAGAATGAAGTTACACGCGATCATACCGAGCGCATGCTGAAATGGTTTGGAGCGCCGGTCGAAACCGGCCGCCAGGGCGAGCATGCGCGATTCGCAACCGTGGCCGGACCAGCGGAGTTGTCTGCGCGCGATCTTTCTATTCCAGGAGACGTATCTTCGGCGGCGTACTTTATCGCCGCCGCGGCCATGCTTCCGCAGTCGTCCCTGGAGATCAGCGATGTCGGCCTGAACCCGACACGGGTCGCGTTCCTAAGACACCTCGGAGCGTTCGCATCTATAGTAGTTACCAGCCCGCGTGAAGAAGCGAATGAACCCGTCGGGACAATTCACGTGAGCGGCGTCGCCCACGAACGTTTCCCGGACGAGATTGAAACGCCGGTGAAGATTGAAGGTTTGGAAATTCCGCAGCTAATCGATGAACTGCCCTTGCTCGCGGTTGTTGGTTCGCAGATTCGCCACGGGATCGAAATTCGCGATGCCAGAGAATTGCGCGCCAAAGAATCTGATCGAATCGCTGCGACTGTCGAAAACCTGCGCGCTATGGGCGCCGAGGTGGAAGAGTTTGAGGATGGTTTGCGAGTAGGCGGCCGCAGTAAACTTCGCGGAGCAATGATCGACCCGCGCGGAGATCATCGCATAGCTATGGCCTTCAGCGTCGCGGCGCTGATTGCCGAAGGCGATTGTGAGATCAAAGACGCGGAATGCGTCGGCGTTTCGTTCCCGGAGTTTTTCGGTTTGCTTGATTCGGTCGCAGAACGATGATTGCTACAAGGCTTCCCGCGGCTTCGCCGCTTGATGTACCGAAAGGCTCTGCCTTTCCGGACGGTCCCAGCTTTTGATTTATGCCGCGGCTGCGCCGCGCGATACGCTGCTCGAAATGACTCGACGAATCGTAATCCTTGGCTTCATGGCCTGCGGCAAGACGACAGTGGGTCACGCCCTCGCGCGCAAACTTGAGTCTAACTTCATCGACCTCGATTCACAGATCATTGAAAATGAAGGACGTTCACCGGCCCAGATCATCGAAGCCAACGGCGAAGCAGCCTTTCGTGAAATCGAAACGCTTGCGCTGCGAGATGTGCTGCAGAATCGTGACACCGGCGTTATTGCGCTCGGCGGCGGCACCTGGACCATTCCAGCAAACCGCACCCTGGTAGCGCTACATGATTGCCAGACTGTCTGGCTCGACGTACCGTTTGCAGTTTGCTGGCAGCGAATTTCCGAAAACACCGGCGCAGTCCGGCCGTTAGCGCCGGATTACCAAACGGCTCACTCGAGATATGAATCACGTCGCCCGCTTTATGCGCTGGCGGAACAATTCGTCAGTGTCAGCGACGACGACTCAGTTGAAAGAATTGTCGAACAGATCGCGGAACAATCATGATGGCGGTTTCTAGTCCGGCCTCAAAAGTTTGAGGGTCTTTACTCTCATTCACACCGGGCTTCAGCCTGGTGATGAAAGACCATGAGAATCATAGGAACCGTTTCAACGGTTTCTCCGCTGGTTTGCGGGGCACACCCTTCGTAGTCAGCCTGAATGTCTTGAGAAGAAGAGTAAACCGTTAAAACGGTTCGCTATTCTCTGGTCTGCCTATCACCGGGCTGAAGCCCGGTGTGAATAAGAAAAGCCCTTTCGGACTTTTTGAGGCAAAGCCGTTTCCATCCCGTCTGAAGCAGAATGTTTTACCTTTCGCACCAGCGCCATTTTCAGCTAATCTCCCCATGTGGACAAATTTCGCATTCATGGCGGCAATCCCATCAAAGGACGCATATCGATCAGCGGCGCGAAGAACTCTGCCCTGCCTTGCATGGCGGCCTCAATCCTGACGCCGGAAACAATCACGCTGCACAACATTCCTTACGTGCGCGACATCATCACCATGCGACGGCTGCTCGAAGATATCGGCGCACACGTGCTGACCCCCGAGTTGCGCACGCACAAAATTTCAGCAGCCAATGTGGAACTGCTGGCCGCGCCTTACGAATTAGTGAAAACGATGCGTGCGTCCGTGCTGGCGCTGGGTCCGCTGATCGCTCGCTTCGGAAAAGCCAGGGTTTCGCTGCCCGGCGGCTGCGCGATCGGAGCGCGACCCATTGATTTACATCTGGCCGCCCTCACCAAAATGGGGGCCGACGTTTTTCTAGAAGCGGGCGACGTCGTGGCGCGAGCGCCGGAAGATGGATTGAAAGGCGCCGAGATCAGTTTTGACAAGATTTCGGTAACCGGAACCGAGAATCTCATGATGGCCGCGACCCTGGCACGCGGGCGCACAACCATTCACAACGCCGCGCGCGAGCCGGAAATAAAGGATCTGGCTGAACTGCTGAACAAAATGGGCGCCCGGGTTCGCGGCGCCGGCACTCCAACTATTCAAGTCGAAGGCGTCGAGGGTCTGAACGGCGCCGAGCACACGATTATTCCCGATCGAATCGAAACCGGCACTTTCATCGTCGCGGCCGCCATCACTAAAGGCGAGTTGGAAATCAAAGATTGCAATCCGGAACACTGCAATCGGATCATCGGTAAATTGCGCGAGGTTGGCGTGGATATCGAGGAGGTCAACCAGAGCACTCTGCACGCGCGGTGCGGGCCACGCGGTTTGCACGCGAGCGATTTGATGACGGAACCGTACCCGCAGTTTCCCACCGACATGCAGGCGCAGTACATGATCCTGATGACCCAGGCAAACGGGCGATCAGAAATCACCGAAACGATTTTTGAAAATCGCTTTATGCACGCCTCCGAATTACAGCGGATGGGTGCAAGCATCCAGATTGGCCGCGAAAAAGCAATCGTTGACGGGCCCAGCAACTTAATCGGCGCACGCGTTCAGGCTTCCGATTTGCGCGCTTCTGCCTGTCTGGTGCTGGCCGGCCTGGTGGCCGAAGGCGAGACCATTATTGATCGCGTCTATCACATCGATCGCGGATACGAAAAGATTGAAACGAAGCTCAAAGCCGTAGGCGCAGACATCTTGCGTTTGCGTGAGTCAGTAACGTCGCCACTCACCTCCGCCGAAGGAGATGAAGCTGCTGCTTGATCAAAAACCGGAAAAGCACGGTTAGCGAACCGCAATGGCCTTTTTGCCACGCCACACAATGCAAGCGAAAGCTTGAATTCTGAACTGACTCGTGAACCCCAGACTCTGTGTTATCATGCGCCCATGACTGAGACCGATTGCCTCTTTTGCAAAATTCTGGCGGGCACCGCAGCGGCTGATGTGGTCTATCAGGATAACCGCTGCGTCGCCGTCCGCGACATTAATCCCCAGGCCCCGACACACCTGCTGGTGATTCCGCGTGAACATATGGAATCGCTGGATGACGCATCGCAAAAGGACGAGTCGTTGCTGGGCCATCTGCTGCGAATTTGTGCTCGCGTCGCCTACGAGCACGGACTATCCGAAAGCGGCGGCTATCGCACGGTCATCAACACCGGACGCGGCGCCGGCCAGTCTGTCTCTCACCTGCACCTGCACGTGCTCGGCGGGCGCGAGATGACCTGGCCGCCAGGATAAGAAGACTGACAACTTTCCGGTCGCAAATCAAAGAAAAACGCGCGCCGCTTTCGCGACGCGCGTTTCACGTTTAACCACTGACCGGCTGGGCTATTCTTCCATTCCGCGACGCCGCGCTGGGACCGGCTCAGTCAGCCGCACGGGGACACTCATCCGTCGACCCCGCCGAATAATCTCGACGTTAACCGTGTCCCCAATCTTGTGTTTGTCGAGGACTCGATACAGAGCATCCTGGTCAGCTACTTTTTCACCATCGACCGAGACGATGATGTCGCCAAGTTCAACTTCGCCATCTTCAGTCTGAACCATGCCGCGCAGACCCGCATTTGCGGCGGCGCCACCGGGGCGAACATACCAGATCAAAATGCCGTCCGAAACCGGCAATGATACTTGCCGTCCCAGCGACTCTACGTCACGCATGGTGATGCTGAGGTTTGGACGCAACACGGCGCCATTTGTCAGCAACTGTGGCACGATCCGTTTGGCAATGTTTATGGGAATCGCAAATCCGACTCCGGCCGACGCGCCGGACGGTGATTCAATCTGTGAATTGATGCCAATCATACGGCCGTGCGAATCAAGCAAAGGCCCGCCGGAATTTCCCGGATTGATGGCGGCGTCAGTCTGAATAGCGCCTTCGATCTGACGGTTGTTCTGCGCGCGAATCGGCCGTTCGAGTCCGCTGATGACTCCAGTCGTCAAGGTTCGGTCCAAACCGAACGGATTGCCGATGGCCAAAACTTTCTGTCCCACAATCAACTTGTCTGAGTCGCCCAGCGGCACTACTGTGAGCGCCTCTTTCGGCGGTTGCAACAACCTGATTACAGCCAGGTCGGTGTCCGGATCTTTGCCAACGACCCGCGCTGGATAATCCTTTCCGCTGCCGAAACTGACGGTGAGTTTTTCCGCGTCGGCAATCACGTGATAGTTCGTCAGGATATCGCCCTGTGCGTCGATGACTGAGCCTGAGCCCGCACCTTCCCGCTGTTGTGCATACAATCCAAAGAAGTCGCGCACGGTTGTCGTCGACTGGATGTAAACAACGCCCGGGGCGATCGCCTTATAAACTTCAATATTGTTTTGCTCGTCGGTGGCCAGGGAAGGATCGCTGATATTCGCGGGCGCCGAAGTCGTCAACGCCGAACCGAACGGTTGCCAGCGGTTGGACAACTGCTGAAATCCTAAAACGGTGACGGCGGCAAAAACTGCTGAGGCAAATGCGATTACCAAAATCTGTCGTGCTGAAACTCTGTACATAGGCCCAAACTCCCGAATTCTTAACCAGATCTGAGATGCACGTATACCAGTTTACGGTTGTGCAACGCGCATTTGCAAAACGCGCGAGCGACCCTTCGGGTTCCCGAACAATTGTAAAAAGTAAGCGAGGTTGAATTGAGGGAAAAACGCCGCTTCGCGCTTAGCCAAGCAGTGTCAGCAAGGTGTAGGGAACGTTGCTGATGTAAGTCAGGGTTGACATCGGCGCGGGCCACCCCAGCGCAAACATCCCCGTCGAGAAATGGATCATCATCAGCAGTCCGTAAATCGTGAGCACGAGGCGCATCCCATGACGGGCGAGCGCGAGGTGCGAAGCCCGGTAAAGCATGTACGCGGCAAAACCACCGATTGCCAGTTTCACCAGCATGAATGGAGCATCCCCGAGCGCGAGCAGTTGGTTCATCAGGCCGTTGCCTTCGGTCGCAATGTTCGAGTGAACCCAGAACAGCGTAAGTTGCGCATCCAACCAATTCAGCGCAAAAAGAAGAAGGCTTTTTACCAGTGCGCTCATTTTCAGGAGAGATCTCCGTTCAGCAAAAAATGCTAGAGCTCTGCCATTCGAACTGCGAAACCTCCAGGCACACGGCCCAGAGGTTTCGCCGTCCTTACGGGAAGAAACGAGACTCGTTTCGTGCTACCCAAAATATATGATCAATCGCGCCGGTGTTCCTGCGAACATGCTCCGCCGCGGACTGTCAATTTGCTCTTTCCGAAATGCGCAAATTTCGAAAAGCCCCAAACAATTTACGGTTCGTGAGTAAGCCTAATATAGAATCAGCCCGCAAGCAATACATTCTGGAAAGAAGAATCGAATCCCAAGATGAGCGCCACAATTAAGAGCGCCCTTACAGAAGGCGCCGCCGGCTTGAAGACGGCGGGCGTCGATGACCCGCGGAATCAGGCGAACCTGCTGCTCATGCATGTACTCGATCGCGACCGCACCTTCCTGCTAGCGCATCCGGAGGAGAATCTTTCGACCAAACAGTTTGATCAGTATCGGGCCCTGGTTAATCGCCGGGCCGAAGGCTATCCGTTGCAATACCTCACCGGCCGCCAGGCGTTTTTCCAGCTCGACTTTGAAGTGACGCCGGACGTTTTGATTCCACGCCCGGAGACTGAATTGATCGTGGAGGTGGGAATCGAAATTCTAAAGGACAAAGCGGCCCCCTTTTTCGCAGACCTGGGCACCGGCTCGGGGGCAATTGCGATTTCTCTGCTTCAGGAATTGCCAGGCGCCAGCGCCATCGCCGTTGATGTTTCGCCTGGGGCTTTGGAAGTGGCCAAACGAAACGCGGAACGGCATGCGATGACAGATCGGCTGCAACTTGTTGAGTCCGATCTGTTCTCGACGATGGATCCCTGGGCGGCGTTCGATTTGATCGTCTCAAATCCGCCGTATGTTCCGGCAGGTGATTTGAATAGCTTGCAACGCGAAGTGCGTCACGAACCATCCGGCGCGTTGGACGGAGGACCAGACGGGCTAGCAGTAATTCGTCGTCTCTTGAAGGAGGCGCCTGAATTCCTGACGGCCAATGGCTATTTGGTTTTTGAGATTGGTTTCGATCAGCACGAGGCGGTGAAGAAGTTAATAGATCTCGGCGCGTGGGAGCTGATTGATTTACGAAAAGATCTACAGGGAATTCCGCGAACGGTAGTCTTACAAAAGCGCGAGCGTCCCGGCTCAACTATGGAAAGGACAAAACCGAGTTCTTAAGATCAGCTCGCCGAATTCGCAGCGGCGGTAATCGGAGCCGAGCGCCGGCCTTCCTTGTATTTGCCATAACCACCCTTAATCAACTGTATGAGCGGCCGGCGATTCTGGGCCACCAGCTTGGTCCACACGCGAGCATTTCTTTGTGGGAAGTAAATTCCGCGGAAGAACATGCGCATCACAAAGTGCATGATCTGATCGTTAATGTCACGACCTTCGAACCAGTCCAGCGCCTTCTGATTATTTTCCGGGCTGTAAGAGGTGCTCCAGGCTTTATCGAGCTCGCGTTGCACCTGCTCGCTGCTGATCCGGAGCGGCGTGTGGGCCATCTTGTTATGCGCGAAACTCAGCCAGTGCTTCGGTCGCGTCAAACGACCTTCGGCTCCCAATTTCTTGTAGGTAGGAGTCCCGGGCAATGGAACCAACGGGCTGAAGAGCGGCATTCCCGGGGGCCACGACTCGATGTGCTTTAGAGTGCGTTCCGCAACTCCGGGCGTATCATTATCGAGACCAAAGATAAACGAAGTCATCGCATAGATGCCTCGCTGCGCTAAATTATTCAGGACCCCGGCGTATTCTTCTGGTTTATTAAAACTCTTGGCGACGCCGGCCAGGCTGCCCGCATCGATAGACTCCATGCCAATGAAGACCCATTTGCAGCCCGCCCCCTGCATCAGATCGAGCAGTTCCTGGTCGCGGAGCAGGTTCGCGCTGATTTGAGCAATCCAGGGCAGTTGGGCCTTGGCTGCAATGATGTCCCGCAGCAAAGACTTCGTGCGGTTCTTGTTGATGGCAAAGTTGTCATCAATAAAGAAGATGACAATTTTGCCGCGATCTTTTTCCGCGCGGCGCTTGAGCAGCAACAACTCGTTGACGACGCTCTCATTCGAGCGAAAGCGAATTGAATCGCCAAAGAAACCGGTGACGGTACAGAACTCACATCCATAAGGACAGCCGCGGCCTGACTCCATCGGAATCGTATTGAAGTAACTGACGCCGGAACCGTAACGCTCCGTCAGTTTGCTCACGAACTTTGGCACCAGATTGAATTGATCCAGATCAATCGTATCCCAGGGGATGATTGGATAAGGCTGCAAGCTTGGCTTCTGGTCCTTACCCGCCGCATCCACAGGCGCATAGATTTCCTGCAATTCGCCGCGGGCGGCGTCGGCAACTATGAGCGGCCAGGTTTCGTCCGCCTCACCGAGCGCAAGCGCATCGACGTGACGCGGGCCACCACTTTTACCCAGGGCCTCGTCCGGCTCTTCGGTTACGTGGGGTCCGCCCATGACGACTGGAATGCCGGCCGCGCGCACCGCATCTGCAACTCGATAAGCCTTCTGGATCATCCGCGTCATGGCGCCAATGCCAACCAGTCCAATCTCCTGCTCCTTGCAGAACTGGACCAACTGCTGGTCGTTCATGGGCTTGGCGTTTCCGTCGATCAGAATCACTTCATGCTCCGGTGGCGTGAGTGCCTTGAGCAAGAACATCCACAGGTGTGGCATGAAATTGCGAGTCACGCCGTTATCCGGATTGTAGAGAAGAATTTTCATTTTGGTGTTCCTGACTTTATTGGAGAGCCACCGGGCCCTCAGGAGTATCTAATAAGTAAGCTCTGAAGGGAAATAACAAGTTGGCCGTGATAAATACGATTTGGTAAAACCCCAGGTTGACGCCGGACTATATCATATAGTGCGCCAGCGTACATAAGAGAATCGTCAAAGCTCGAAAGGAAATTCTTAGATGACCCCGCTTGCGCGTCATTTCACTTACGCGGAAGCCCAGGGCCGATTCTTCAATCCGGCTCGCTCCCCGGAGAAAGCTCGGCGGCAGTGCAGCTATTATGCTTGGCACAAGAGCCAGCAGATGCTAGAATCCGCCCCGTTAGCATCGTTTATCGGATTTAAAGACTCCTTAAGTACTTTCAATCGAGCATTTTCGGAGGCTCTCCTTGGGTTCACCAAAGATTGTTCTGACGGCCTCGGCAAGCGAGGCAAGTGAATGGCACCACAGTATCTGGCAACAGATGCTTTCGGCGACAATTCCAGCAAAGCACGCTCATAAGTGGCGCAGTCCGGAATTGTTGATTAACGAATCCTGGCCCGATGGGCGGGCGAAGTATGTGCCAAACGGACTGCGAATGGTCGAGACGTTACTGCTGCGCGAGTACTCGGAAGATGATGTCGTAGTCTGTTACCTGGAGAATCTGGAAAAGTTTATCGGGCCCGAAACCAAAGTTGTCGCGATTCATGCGCACAACCCGCTTGGCATTTCATATGCTACCGATGTCTATTCCAAGATCGCCGGTAAGAACCTGATCCCGGTCAACGCGGCCGAATTTCTCAAGATCGTCAAGCACCCGGTTATCGAGAAGTACCGGCCAAAGATCGTGATTGGCGGTCCGGGCGCCTGGCAATTAGAGCGCGCTGAACGCCTGGACGAATTCAACGTCGATTATCTGATCGACGGCGAGATCGAGAGAGTCTTCAGCGACCTTTTCAAGCGCATGATGGCCGGCGATCCCACGCTCGAGCGGATCATAAAAATTCCCAAGAGCATGCAGCCGACGGTGGAAGAGATTCCGGTCGTTCGCCATCGCTCAACCTTCGGCGTCGTGGAAATCACGCGCGGGTGCGGCCGTGGTTGCCAGTTCTGCGGACCGGCTACAAAGGTTGGCCGCTCGTTCCCGCTTGAACACATCATGGAGAGCGTCCGCGTGAATGCGCGTGAAGGCGCCACCGAAATCATGCTTGCTACTGAGGACATGTTCCTCTACGAGCAGGCCGCTAACTTTGAAACAAATATTCCCGCGTTGGAAGCAATGTTGGGCAGCGTCAAAAGCGTTTCCGGGATCGAAACTCTTCAGATGTCGCACATCACGATGGCGCCGGTAGTAAAGGATCCGACGATCGTTGAGCGGCTGACGCCACTGATCGTTCCCTTCTCGCATGTGCAGCACAAGGAATCCACCGACCCCGATCACCGCATGACCGATCCGATCATTGGCCTGGAAACGGGCAGTGCGCGGCTCTTCGAAATCTTCATGAAGGGCAAGGCTTATCCGTACAAGGCTCATCAATGGCGTGACGTGGTACTCAAGGGAATGGAAACTCTCAACAAGCACAACTGGTTTCCGTTCTGCACCTTCATCATCGGCTTGCCGGGAGAAACCGATGCCGATACCAAAGAATCTCTGAACCTGCTTTACGAATTGCGTGACGCCAAAGGAACCTTCGTGCCGACTTTCTTTGTGCCGCTCGAAGACACCAAGATGCAGAAGAAAGACAGCGCCAAGCTCATTGAGATGACTGACCTTCAATGGGAGTTCTTCTATACGTGCTGGAAGTACAACCTCCACTTCTGGAAGGGTTCTGCGTCGACAATGAAGTTTTCGTTGGGCGTGCCGATTTATTACTACATGCTCGGCCGCAAGCTTTTCGGTAACGGCATCAAATACCCGTTGTATCGTTTTGCCGGACTGCCGGATCGTTTCATGCGCAAGCACCTGTATCTTGATTTCACCGGTCACAAACGCAGCAAGGGAGTCATGCGGGCGCCGGTGGATGAAATCCTTCCCGGGTTTAAGAGTGTCCGCGAACAGGGCTTGAACATGGTTGACGCGACCCAGTTGCATCATCTCCGTTCCAGTATGTCCGCGACTACCGGTGATATCGTTCAAATCGCCAGCTAATCCTTTTCAAACTTTGATGAATCGCGCGATGTTGCCGAATTATCGAAACGCAGTGTCGCTGGCGCTGGGCTGTTTCGCGATCCTCACCGCGGCATGCACCAATTCACTCTTCAAAGTGAAGCCGGTCAGCGAGCTTCCGCCTTTGCCGGCGACCGCCGCCAGCATGAACGTCGGCACTATCACTTTTCGGGCCTCGCCTCTTTTGAACGATGAACAAACGCAGGAATTGTTCGAAACGAACCTGCAACTGGCGGGGCTTTTGCCGGTTCGGCTCGAAGTCGTTCACAACGGCGGCGAAGCAATTGAGATCAAGAAGCTGCGTCTTAAACTGCATGATGGCGCCGGCACAGAATGGAAATTGATTTCAGCGAAGAGTGCCATCTCACGCATTCTGAAGGCTAACGGTATCAGGCTCTACAACCCTAATTCCCGCAAGACATTCGAAAAAGAGTTTCGAGCCTACGAATTCGATTTGAAGACGCCGTTCGCTAACACCGAACGCAAGCGTCAGGGTTTGATCATTTTCCAGTCACCACAAAAAGATCCCGTGGCCTCGCCCCGGGGATTGGTGTTGTCGATCGAAGGATTGGCCCAGCCGGTAAGTCTGAATCTGAATTGAAAACCGACCCGGCTCCGTTAGGAGCCTAATGTTTATAGCTCCAGACCCAAAAAGATTCGCTTCGCTCCTCCGGAGCTCAAACAACTTCGGAGAATTTGGTTTCTATAAACATTTCATCCCTACGGGATGAACCTC